>Ga0075428_100000739_pt1 | contig 33928 bp, 35 predicted proteins | sample RhiMetdeltSRZDD2_FD_75291 | JGI IMG/M metagenome (GOLD analysis project Ga0075428, IMG submission 75291) | Populus rhizosphere microbial communities from Tennessee, USA - Rhizosphere MetaG P. deltoides SRZDD2 | ecosystem: Host-associated > Plants > Roots > Rhizosphere > Soil | place: USA... | reverse complement strand
GCCTACGTGATGGCGATCGAGCGGCTCCTCGGCGTCGAGGTGCCGATCCGCGCCCAGTACATCCGGGTGATGTTCGACGAGATCACGCGGATCCTGAACCATCTGCTTTGGCTCGGGTCGCACGGCCTGGACATCGGCGCGATGACCATCTTCCTCTACTGCTTCCGCGAGCGCGAGGACCTGATGGACGTCTACGAGGCGGTGTCGGGCGCGCGCATGCATGCCGCGTATTACCGCCCGGGCGGCGTCTACCGCGACCTGCCCGACACGATGCCGCAGTACCAGGCCTCGAAGTTCCACAACGAGAAGGCGATCCGCGAAATGAACGCGAGTCGCCGGGGCTCGTTGCTCGACTTCATCGAGGATTTCACCGAGCGCTTCCCGAAAGCGGTGGACGACTACGAGACGCTGCTCACCGAGAACCGCATCTGGAAGCAGCGCACCGTGGGCATCGGCGTGGTCTCGCCCGAGCGCGCGCTCGCGCTCGGCTTCACCGGCCCGATGCTGCGCGGCTCGGGCGTCGCCTGGGACCTGCGCAAGAAGCAGCCCTACGAGGTTTACGACCGCATGGACTTCGACATCCCGGTCGGCAAGAACGGCGACTGCTACGACCGCTACCTGGTGCGCATCGAGGAGTTCCGGCAGTCGAACCGCATCATCAGGCAGTGCGTCGACTGGCTGCGCAAGAATCCTGGCCCGGTGATGACCGACAACCACAAGGTCGCGCCGCCCACGCGCCTGGAGATGAAGGAGAGCATGGAGCAGCTCATCCACCACTTCAAGCTCGTCACCGAGGGCATGCACGTGCCCGAAGGCGAGGTGTATGCGGCGGTCGAGCATCCCAAGGGCGAGTTCGGCATCTACCTCGTGTCCGACGGCGCGAACAAGCCCTACCGGCTCAAGATCCGCCCCGCGGGATTCGCGCACCTCTCGGCGCTCGACGAGATGGCGCGCGGCCACATGCTCGCCGATGCCGTCGCCATCATCGGCACGCAGGACATCGTCTTCGGGGAAATAGATCGATGAGCGACGGATAGAAATGCTGAGCGCAGAGTCCCTCAAGAAGCTCGACCGGGAGATCGCCAAGTACCCGCCCGGGCAGAAGCGCTCGGCGGTGATGAGCGCGCTCATCCTGGCGCAGGACGAGCACGGCTGGCTCTCGCCGGAGGTGATGGACTTCGTCGCCGGCTATCTCGGCATGCCCGCGGTCCTGGTCTACGAGGTGGCGAGCTTCTATACGATGTACAACCTGAAGCCGGTCGGGCGCCACAAGCTCACCATCTGCACCAATCTGCCCTGCGGCCTGCAGGGCGCGCTCGACGCCGCCGACCACCTGTGCGGCCGCCTCGGCATAGGCTTCAACCAAACGACCGCCGACGGCAGGTTCACGCTGAAGGAGGGGGAGTGCATGGGCGCGTGCGCGATGGCGCCGGTGGTGCTGGTCAACAACAAGAAGATGCACGATTACATGACGAACGAGAAGCTCGACCAACTCATCGAGAACCTGAAGTGATGCTGGACTACGGACCCGACGCGATCCTGATGAAGGGCCTCGACGGCGCCAACTGGCGCCTCAGGGACTACGAGGCGCGCGGCGGCTATCAAGCCTTGAAAAAGATCCTGGCCGACAAGATCGCGCCCGACCAGATCGTCGCCGATCTGAAGAAATCGGCGCTGCGCGGCCGCGGCGGCGCGGGCTTTCCGACCGGGCTGAAATGGTCGTTCATGCCGAAGAACTACGTCGGGCCGAAGTACGTGGTGTGCAACTCCGACGAGGGCGAGCCCGGCACCTGCAAGGACCGCGACCTGCTGCGCTACAACCCGCACGCCTGCATCGAGGGCATGATCATCGCCGGCTACGCGATGGGCGCGAGCGCGGGCTACAACTACATCCACGGCGAGGTGTGGGAGATCTACGAGCAGTACGAGCAGGCGCTCGGCGAGGCGTATGCCGCGGGCTACCTCGGCAAGAACATACTGGGTTCCGATTTCTCGTATGAAATGTATGCCCACCCCGGCTACGGCGCGTATATCTGCGGCGAGGAGACCGCGCTGCTCGAATCGCTCGAGGGCAAGAAGGGCATGCCGCGCTTCAAGCCGCCGTTTCCGGCGAGCTACGGGCTTTACGGACGGCCCACGACCATCAACAACACCGAGACGTTCGCCGCGGTCCCCTGGATCGTGCGCAACGGCGGCGAGGCCTTCCTCGCGCTCGGCCGGCCGAACAACGGCGGCACCAAGCTGTTCTCGGTGACCGGCCACGTCAACCGTCCCGGCAACTACGAGGTGAAGCTCGGCACGCCGTTTTCGAAGCTGCTGGAGATGGCCGGCGGTGTTCGCAATGGAAATAAATTGAAGGCCGTCATTCCGGGCGGTTCCTCGATGCCCGTCCTGCCGGCCGGCATCATGCTGGCCACCGACATGGACTACGACTCGATCGCCAAGGCGGGCTCGATGCTCGGCTCGGGCGCGGTGATCGTGATGGACGAGACCACCTGCATGGTGCGCGCGCTCGAGCGGCTGTCGTATTTCTACTTCGAGGAGTCCTGCGGCCAGTGCACGCCGTGCCGCGAGGGCACCGGCTGGCTCTACCGGGTGGTCCACCGCATCGAGCAGGGCCACGGCCGCATGGAGGATCTCGCGCTCCTCGACAACGTCTCCGACAACATCGCCGGCCGCACCATCTGCGCGCTCGGCGACGCCGCGGCGTTGCCGGTGAAGAGCTTCATCAAGCATTTCCGCGACGAGTTCGTGCACCACATCGAGCACAAGTCCTGCCTCGACGGTGCAGTCGAACCGAAGTGGGGCCGCGCGCGCGTCGACGTGCCCCACGAGCCGCACGCCGGCGACCCCGCGATCAAGATGAAGGCGGCCTGATGCCCAAGCTCACGGTCGACGGAAAAGAGATCGAAGTCGCCGCCGGCGCCACGGTGATGGACGCGGCGAACCGCCTGGGCATCTACGTGCCGCACTTCTGCTACCACCGCAAGCTCACGATCGCGGCCAACTGCCGCATGTGCCTGGTGGAGGTGGAGAAGGCGCCCAAGCCGATGCCGGCCTGCGCGACCCCGGCCACCGAGGGCATGAAGGTCTGGACCCATTCGCTCAACGCCAAGAAGGCGCAGAACGGGGTGATGGAGTTCCTGCTCATCAACCATCCGCTCGACTGCCCGATCTGCGACCAGGGCGGCGAATGCCAGCTGCAGGACCTGGCGGTGGGCTACGGCCACAGCAATTCCCGCTACCAGGAAGAGAAGAGAGTTGTCTTAAGAAAGGAACTGGGGCCACTGGTCGCGGCCGAAGAGATGAGCCGCTGCATCCAGTGCACGCGCTGCGTGCGCTTCGGCCAGGAGATCGCCGGCGTCATGGAGCTCGGCCTGATCGGCCGCGGCGAGCACGCCGAAATCGTGTCGTTCGTCGGCCGGGCGGTCGAGTCGGAGCTCTCGGGCAACATGATCGATCTCTGCCCGGTGGGCGCGCTCACCTCGGAGCCCTTCCGCTACAGCGCGCGCACCTGGGAGCTCTCGCGGCGCAAGTCGATCTCGCCGCACGACAGCCTCGGCTCCAACCTCGTGGTGCAGGTCAAGCAGAACCGCGTCATGCGCGTGCTGCCGCTCGAGAACGACGCGATCAACGAGTGCTGGCTCTCGGACAAGGACCGCTTCTCCTACGAGGGGCTCAACTCGCCCGACCGGCTGCAGCGCCCCATGGTGAAGCAGGCCGGCCAATGGCGCGAGGTCGACTGGGAGCAGGCGTTCGACGCCGTGGTGCGCGGCCTCAAGGGGCGCGACTTCGGCGTGCTCGCCTCGCCGCACTCGACGCTCGAGGAGCTCTACCTCGCCGCGAAGCTCGGCCCGGCCGATTTCCGCCTGCGGCACTCCGACTTCTCCGCCGACGGCGCTCGCGAAGGAATCCCCTGGCTCGGCATGCCGATCGCGGAGCTCGGCGCGCTCGACCGGGTGCTGGTGATCGGCTCGTTCCTGCGCGAGGAGGCGCCGCTCATCGCGCACCGCCTGCGGCAGGCGGCGAAGCGCGGCGCGCAGATTCACATGCTGCACTCGGTCGACGACGACTGGCTGATGCCGATCGCGTCCAAGACCGTTGTTCCGCCCTCACAGCTCGTCGCCTCGATCGCGGGTTTTCAGGAAGCTCTCAAGCCAGGAAAAAACCCTGCGATCCTGATCGGCAACTTCGCCCAGCAGCACCCGCAGGCCGGCGCGATTCACGCCGAGGTTCAGAAATTGGGATTCAACTTCGGCTTCATCGGCGAGGCCGCGAACTCCGTCGGCGGCTACCTCGCGGGCCTGCCGACGGCGGCGCTGCCCGAGGTCGCGCGCAAGGAGGCGCTGGTGCTGCTCAACGTCGAGCCGCGGCTCGACCTCGCCGATGCCCGCGCGCTCGCCGGCGCGCGCTGCGTGGTCATGCTCACGCCGTGGAAGCCCGCGCTCGACGAGGCCGACGTCCTTCTTCCGATCGTCCCGTTCACCGAGACCCCGGGCACCTTCGTCAATCTCGAGGGCCGGGCGCAGCGCTTTTACGCCACGGTGAACCCGCTCGGGGAAGCTCGGCCGGGCTGGAAGGTGCTGCGCGTGCTCGGCAACCTGCTCGGACTCACCGGCTTCGATTTCGACACCATCGACCAGGTGCGCGCGGCGTGTCTCGGCAACGTCGACATAGCCTCGCGTCTTTCCAACACGGTACGGACGGTGACGGCGCCGCCCGCCGTTTCCGTTTCGGGAATTCAACGGATCGCGGACGTTCCTGCCTATTTCGCCGATCCGCTGGCGCGGCGCTCGCCGCCGCTGCAGAAGACCAGGCAGGCGCGCCCGCCCGCGGCGCGGATGAACGCGCGCACGATGGAAGCCCTCGGCATCTCCGCCGGTCAGCCGCTCCTCGCGAACGGCGCCAGGATCGGCTCAGTGCTGGACGCGGGCGTCCCCGACGGCTGCGTGCGCATCGCCGCCGCGCACGCGTCGACCGCGGACGTCGGACCGATGTTCGGCGCGGTGAAGCTCGAGAAGATCGACGTGGAAAGGGCCGCCTAGGTGGAGTGGCTGCAAAGCCAATCGAACGCCTGGTTCGGCCCGACCTGGGGGCCGGTGCTGTGGGTGACCGGCTCGAGCCTCGTGTTCATCGTCGCCATCGTGCTGCCGCTGCTGCTCGGCGTGGCCTACCTCACGCTCTGGGAGCGCAAGTTCATCGGCTGGATCCAGATCCGCATCGGGCCCAACCGCGTCGGGCCGCTCGGGCTGCTGCAGCCGATCGCCGACGTGCTGAAGCTGCTGGTGAAGGAGATCATCGTCCCCGCCAACGCGAACAAGGGGCTCTACATCCTGGCGCCGGTGCTGATGATCATGCCGGCGCTCGCGGCCTGGGCGGTGATCCCCTGGTCGCCGACGCTGGTGCTCTCGGACATCAACGCGGGGCTGCTCTACATCATGGCGCTCTCGTCGATGGGGGTCTACGGCGTGATCGTCGCCGGCTGGGCCTCGAACTCGAAGTACGCCTTCCTCGGCGCCATGCGCTCGGCGGCGCAGATGGTGTCCTACGAGCTCGCGATGGGCTTCGCGCTGGTGGTGGTGCTGATGGTCTCGGGAAGCCTGAACCTCTCCGACATCGTGGCAGCGCAGGGCAAGGGCTGGTTCGCCTCCAAGGGCGTCACGTTCATGTCGTGGAACTGGCTGCCGCTCCTGCCGATGCTGGTGGTCTACTTCGTGAGCGGCGTGGCCGAGACCAACCGCGCCCCCTTCGACGTGGTCGAGGGCGAATCGGAGATCGTCGCCGGCCACATGATCGAGTACTCGGGCATGAGCTTCGCCATGTTCTTCCTCGCCGAGTACGTGAACATGTACCTGATCAGCGCGCTCACCGCGGTCATGTTCTTCGGCGGCTGGCAGGCGCCTTTTGAAAGTGCCTGGACCAGCGCGGTACCGCCTTTTCTTTGGTTCCTGGTGAAAGTCTTTTTCATCGTGTCGCTGTTTCTCTGGATCCGCGCCACCTTCCCGCGCTACCGCTACGACCAGATCATGCGCCTCGGCTGGAAGGTGTTCATCCCGCTCACCATCGTGTGGATCGTGGTCGTCGGAATCTGGATGCAGACCCCGTGGAACATATGGAAATGAGCCCCCGCTTTCTTGTTGCCCCCCTGTCAAGGGGGGAAGCGAGCGCTCTGCGCGAGCGGGGGGTTTTATTTTTGCGAAAACCAAACCCCCCGCTCGTTTCACTCGCGACCCCCTTCACAGGGGGTCGACCCCTATGACCCGCGTGCTCGACTTTTTCAAATCCTTCCTGCTGCTCGAGCTGCTGCGCGGCATGCTGCTCACCGGGCGGCATCTGTTCGCGCGCAAGATCACGGTGCAGTTCCCCGAGGAGAAGACGCCGCAGAGCCCGCGCTTCCGCGGCCTGCACGCGCTGCGCCGCTACCCGAACGGCGAGGAACGCTGCATCGCCTGCAAGCTGTGCGAGGCCGTGTGCCCCGCGCTGGCGATTCATATCGAGTCGGAGCAACGGCAGGACGGGACCCGCCGCACCACGCGCTACGACATCGACCTGGTGAAGTGCATCTTCTGCGGCTTCTGCGAGGAGGCCTGCCCGGTCGACGCGATCGTCGAAACGCGCGTGCTGGAGTACCACGGGGAGAACCGGGGAGAGCTGTACTACACCAAGCCCATGCTGCTTGCGGTGGGCGACCGTTACGAGGAAGAGATCGCCCGCGACCGCGAAGCCGATTCGCGCTATCGCTGAGGCCAACAAGAATGTTCGAAGCCGCAGTGTTCTACGCCTTCGGCGCCGTGCTGCTCGCCTCCGGCGTCGCCGTCATCACCGCGCGCAACCCGGTGCACGGGGTGCTGTTCCTGGTGCTCGCCTTCTTCACCGCGGCGGCGCTGTGGCTCTTGCTCAACGCCGAGTTCCTCGCCATCGCGCTGGTGGTGGTCTACGTCGGCGCGGTGATGGTGCTGTTCCTGTTCGTCGTGATGATGCTCGACATCAACCTGGAGCGGGTGCGCGAGGGCTTCTGGCGCAACCTGCCGCTCGCGCTCGTCGTCGGCGGGGTGATGGTGTGGGAGATGATCACGATCCTCGCCTTCCGCTACTTCGGCGTCGAGCCCAGGCAGGTGCCGGCCGACTACAGCAACACGCGCGAGCTCGGGCGCGTGCTCTACACCGACTACGCCCTCGCGTTCGAGGTCGCGGCGGTGATCCTGCTGGTGGCGATCGTGGCCGCGATCGCGCTCACGCTGCGCCGGCGCAAGGACACCCGCCACCAGGATCCCTCGCAGCAGGTGAAGGCGCGAAGAGAAGAGCGGGTACGGCTGGTTTCCATGCCCGCGGAGAAAGAACAATGAAGCAGTCAAAAACAGGGACGGACCACGTTTTTCTCCAGGCGATCGGCGCCAGGCTAAGCCCGGGAAAACGTGGTCTGTCCCTGATTCTCGGGGTTGAGGCATGACCCTTTCGCTCAACCACTACCTGGTGCTGGGGGCGATCCTGTTCGCGGTGAGCGTGGTAGGGATCTTCCTCAACCGGCGCAACATCATCGTGCTCCTGATGGCGATCGAGCTGATGCTGCTCGCGGTGAACCTGAACTTCGTCGCTTTCTCGCACTACCTCGGCGACCTCGGCGGGCAGGTGTTCGTGTTCTTCATCCTGACCGTGGCGGCCGCCGAGTCGGCCATCGGCCTCGCGATCCTGGTGGTGCTGTTCAGGAACCTGAACACGATCGACGTCGAGGACCTGGACTCGCTCAAGGGATAAGCACTCAAGGGACAGGAAACTCAAGGGACAGGAACTCAAGGGACAACAACTCGAGAGACAGAACTCAAGGGATGCAAAAGAATAAATGAAAGCGCTGTACCTCATCATCGCGTTCGCTCCCCTGGTGGGAGCGCTCGCCGCGGGCCTGTTCGGAAAAGCGGTCGGCCGCGCCGGCGCGCACTGGGCGACGATCCTCTCGGTGGGGGTGTCCTTCGCCGGGTCGTGCGTCGTGTTCGCCGACGTGCTGAACGGCAACACGTTCAACGGCAACGTCTATACCTGGGTCACCATGGGGGGGGAGGCGGGCTCCACCGCGCTCGCCATCGGCTTCCAGATCGACCCGCTGTCGGCGCTCATGATGGTGGTGGTGACCTTCGTGTCGCTGATGGTGCACGTCTACACCATCGGCTACATGGCCGACGACCCGGGCTACCAGCGCTTCTTCGCCTACATCTCGCTCTTCACCTTCTCGATGCTGATGCTGGTGATGGCGAACAACTTCCTCCAGCTGTTCTTCGGCTGGGAGGCGGTCGGCCTCGTGTCCTACCTGCTGATCGGGTTCTGGTACACGCGCGAGAGCGCGATCTACGCGAACCTGAAGGCGTTCCTCGTGAACCGGGTCGGCGACTTCGGCTTCATTCTCGGGATCGCCCTGGTGCTCGCGAACTTCGGCACGCTGGACTACCAGGAAGTCTTCTCGAAGGCGCCGGCGCTCGCCGGCGGCGGGATGACCCTGATCTGCATCCTGCTGTTCGTCGGCGCGATGGGCAAGAGCGCCCAGTTCCCGCTGCACGTGTGGCTGCCCGATTCCATGGAAGGCCCGACGCCGATCTCGGCGCTGATCCACGCCGCGACCATGGTGACCGCGGGCATCTTCATGGTCGCCCGCATGTCGCCGTTGTATGAGTTGAGCGCGACGGCGCGCTCGGTCGTGCTGGTGATCGGCGCGATCACCGCGCTATTCATGGGCCTGGTCGCGCTGACGCAGTACGACATCAAGCGCGTGGTCGCCTATTCCACGCTGTCGCAGCTCGGCTACATGACCGCGGCGCTCGGCGCCTCGGCCTATTCCGCCGCGATGTTCCACCTCGTCACCCACGCTTTCTTCAAGGCGTTGCTGTTCCTCGCCGCGGGCTCGGTCATCATCGCGCTGCACCACGAGCAGGACATGCGGCGCATGGGCGCGCTGAGGGAACGCATGCCGATCACCTATTGGACGATGGTGATCGGCGCGATCTCGTCCGCGGGCATCCCGGGCTTCGCCGGCTTCTTCTCCAAGGACGCGATCATCGAAGCCCTGAAGGAGTCGCATACTCCCGGCGCGCTGTTCGGCTACCTCTGCCTGGTGTCGTGCGTGTTCGTCACGGCCACGTACACGTTCCGCATGCTCTTCATGGCGTTCCACGGCGCGCCGCGCTTCGACGCTTCGCACCCGCCCCACGAGTCGCCCGCGGTGGTGACGGTTCCGCTGCTGCTGCTCGCCATCCCTTCGGTCGTAGCCGGCTACTACGTCGGCCCGGTGGTGTTCGGCCACTTCTTCGGCCCGGCCGTGCCGCCGACCCACGGTGAATTCCACGGTGTCGTCGCGTACATGCTGCACGGGCTGGTGTCGCTGCCGTTCTGGCTCGCGATAGCCGGCATCGCTACGGCCTACCTGCTGTACTTGAAGAGGACGGACCTGCCGAAGCGCGTGGCCAAGGCCCTGGGGCCGCTCTACGCGCTGGTCGAGCGCAAGTACGGCTTCGACGAGCTGTACTCCTGGTTCTTCGCCGGCGGGGCGCGCACCGTCGGCAAGGGCTTCTGGCGTGGCGGCGACCAGACGGTCATCGACGGCCTGATGGTGAACGGCTCGGCCAGGGTGGTGGGCTGGTTCTCCGGCGTGATCCGCCTGCTGCAGTCGGGGCTGGTGAACCAGTACGCGGTGTCGATGCTGATCGGGGTCCTGATCCTCACGTTCTGGTTCTGGCACAAGTAGGAAACGCCACAATGCTTCTTTCTTTGGCCATCTGGATCCCGATCCTCGCCGGCGTGCTGGTGCTCGCGCTGGGCGGCGACCGGCGCGCGCCGCTGCAGCGACAGGTCGCGCTTGCCGGCAGTATCCTCGGCTTCCTCGTCACCATCCCCCTGTACACGAACTTCGATGTGCGAAGCGCCGCCATGCAGTTCGTCGAGGTGGCGCCGTGGATCGAGAGCTTCAACATCAACTACCACCTCGGCGTCGACGGCATCTCGGTGCTGTTCATCCTGCTGAACAGCTTCATCACCATCACGGTGGTGATCGCGGGCTGGAGCGTGATCGAGAGCCGGGTGGGGCAGTACCTCGCCGCCTTCCTGATCCTGTCGGGCCTGCTGAACGGCGTGTTCGCGGCGCTCGACGCGGTGCTGTTCTACGTGTTCTTCGAGGCGACGCTGATCCCGATGTTCATCATCATCGGCATCTGGGGCGGCCCGAACCGCGTCTACGCCGCGGTCAAGTTCTTCCTCTATACGCTGTTCGGCTCGCTGCTCATGCTGGTGGCGCTGCTCTACCTCTACAACAGCTCGGGGGGCAGCTTCTCGATCCTCGACTGGTACAAGCTGCCGCTCTCGCTGACCGCCCAGGTGCTGCTCTTCTTCGGCATGCTGTTCGCGTTCGCGGTCAAGGTGCCGATGTGGCCGGTGCACACCTGGCTGCCCGACGCGCACACCGAGGCGCCCACCGGCGGGTCGGTGGTGCTCGCGGCCATCCTGCTGAAGCTCGGCGCCTACGGCTTCGTCCGCTTCACGCTGCCGATCCTGCCCGACGCCTCGCGCGAGCTCGCCTGGCTGATGATCGCGCTGTCGCTGATCGCCGTGGCGTATATCGGCCTGGTCGCGCTGGTGCAGACCGACATGAAGCGGCTGATCGCCTACTCCTCGATCTCGCACATGGGCTTCGTCACCCTCGGGTTCTTCATCTTCAACGCCTACGGGGTGGAGGGCGCGCTGGTGCAGTCGATCTCGCACGGATTCGTCTCGGCCGCGCTGTTCTTCTGCGTAGGGGTGCTCTACGACCGCATGCACACGCGCATGATCTCCGACTACGGCGGGGTGGTGAACACGATGCCGAAGTTCGCCGCGCTGATGATGCTGTTCGCCATGGCCAACTCGGGCCTGCCTGCCACCAGCGGCTTCGTCGGCGAGTTCATGGTCATCATGGGCGCGATGCGGGCCAACTTCTGGCTCGCCTTCGTGGCGGCCACCACGCTGGTGTTCGGCGCCGCCTACACGCTGTGGATGTACAAGCGGGTCATGTTCGGCGCCGTGGCGAACAGCCACGTCGGTGCCTTGAAAGATCTCAACAAGCGGGAAATGCTGGTCCTCGGCTCGCTCGCGATCGCAGTCCTTTTCATGGGCGTCTACCCGCTGCCGTTCACCGAGGTGATGCACGCCTCGGTGAGCGAGCTGCTGCGCCACGTCTCGGCGTCCAAGCTATGAACCTGGTGGCGATTCTGAACCATCTGCCCGCGCTGCCGGAGGCGGTGCTCCTCGTGGGCGCCTGCGTGGTGATGATCGCCGATACGTTCGTCGGGGACGAGCGGCGCGCGCTCACCTACTGGATCGCCCAGGGCACGCTCGGACTGTGCCTCGCCGCGACGCTGTTCATCATCGCCTTCACCGAGGCCAGGCAGGACGGCAACCAGCTGTACTTCGTCAAGTACTACATCTTCAACGGCCTGTTCGTCGCCGACTTCCTGTCGCACCTGGTGAAGCTGGTGTTCTACGCGGCGGCGTCGGCGACGCTGGTCTACTCGCGCCAATGGCTGCTCGACCGCGGGCTGCTGCGCGGCGAATTCTTCAGCCTGCTGCTGTTCTCGCTCCTCGGCATGATGCTGCTCGCGAGCGCCAACAGCTTCCTCACCGTGTTTCTCGGGCTCGAGCTGATGTCGCTCTGCCTGTACGCGATGGTCGCGCTGAACCGCGACTCGGCGCTCGCCACCGAGGCGGCGATGAAGTATTTCGTGCTCGGCGCGCTGTCCTCGGGCCTGCTGCTCTACGGCATGTCGATGATCTACGGCGCCACCGGCACGCTGTCCATCCCCGAGGTGGCCGCGAGCGTCGGCGCGCTCGCCACGCGCGACCATAATTTCCTGGTGTTCGGGCTGGTGTTCGTCGTCGCCGGCGTGGCGTTCAAGATCGGCGTGGTGCCCTTCCACATGTGGATCCCCGACGTCTACCAGGGCGCGCCGACGCCGGTGACGCTGGTGATCGGCTCGGGGCCGAAGCTCGCCGCGTTCACGATGGCGGTGCGCCTGCTGGTCAGCGCGCTGCCCGCGCTCGCCGCCGACTGGCAGCAGATGCTCGCGCTGCTCGCCATCCTGTCGATGGCGGTGGGCAACATCACCGCGATCGCGCAGTCGAACCTGAAGCGCATGCTCGCGTACTCGACCATCGCCCACATGGGCTTCATGCTGCTCGGCCTGCTCTCGGGCGTGGTCGAGGGCAACACGCTCAACCGCGACGCCGCCTACAGCGCGGCGCTGTTCTACGTCATCATCTACACCGTCATGTCGGTGGGCGCGTTCGGCATGCTGTGCCTCCTGTCCCGCGCCGGGCTCGACTGCGAGAACCTCGAGGACATGCGCGGGCTCAACCGCCGCAACCCCTGGTACGCGGCGCTCATGCTGCTGCTCATGCTCTCGCTCGCGGGACTTCCTCCGACCGCGGGCTTCTACGCCAAGCTCGCGGTGTTCAACGCGGCGGTGTCGGCGGGATACATCTGGCTCGCCGTTGCCGCGGTGCTGCTGTCGCTGGTCGGCGCGTATTACTACCTGCGCGTCGTCAAGCTCATGTACTTCGACGAGCCGAAGGACGCCGTGCCGGCGGCGCCCGCGCACGGCGGCATCCTCATGTCGGTGAACGGCCTCGCGCTGCTCTTCTTCGGCATCGCGCCCGGGCCGCTGATGGACCTCTGCACCGTCGCCATCGCGTCGCTCTGAGTGGCGGACCACAAGGACCTGAGCGAGCATCTGATCGAGGGCGAGCTCGTGTACGACGGCGCGCTGCTCAAGGTCCGGCGCGACCGGGTGCGGCTGCCCGACGGCAGCGAGGGCGCGCGCGAGTACATCCGCCACCCCGGCGCGGTCGCGGTGGTGGCGCTGTTCGACGACGGCTCGGTGCTGCTCGAGCGCCAGTTCCGCTACCCGCACCGGCGGGAGTTCATCGAGATCCCGGCCGGCAAGCTCGAGCCGGGCGAGCCGCACCTCGCCACCGCGAAGCGCGAGCTCGCCGAGGAGACCGGCTACGCCGCCCAGGATTGGCGCTACCTCGGGGTGATCCACACCGCGATCGCGTACACCGACGAAGCGATCCACCTCTACCTCGCGCGAACCCTGTCGCTGACCGAGCGCAAGCTCGACCAGGGCGAGTTCCTGGAGACCCTGGTGCGACCCTTCGACGAGGTGCTGCGCCTGATCCGTGACGGCGAGCTGACCGATGCCAAGTCTGTGGCCGCGCTGCTCTGGGTATCCCGGTTTATTCTCGAGAAATAGGAAGGGGAGGCCCGCGGCCGAGGCGCGACCGCGGGCTCCCGGTGGTGCCGACTGCCCAAGGAGGAACTACCGCGCACCCACTCTAGCGCGGCGCCGCGGCGCCGGAAATGCGCCGGTTGGGATCATCAGGAAAACTCGACAGCACCCGACCGGCGCATCCAGAATGCGCCACGGGGAGGCAGCGGGCATGATCGTCGTCATCAACCAGGACCTCGTGGCGCAGGTTCGCCATGCCTGGATCGCGGATCAGCAGCATCCCCAGCGCGGGCGGCGTGCCCGCCCGCTTCCGGATTCGGAGCGCCTCGGCGTCCTGCTCGACACCGTTTTCAGGGCCAGCATGCTCGCCCACGACGGCACCGCGGTCCGCGCGAGCGTCGCGTGGCTCTCGCCTTCGGATTTCCAGGACCACGAGATGAAGCACGCCCGGCACAGCGAGCTCATGCTCAGGCTCGAGCGCGCGCGGCCGCTGACCCCGGCGCTGCTCGCCGAGCTCGGCAAGATCACCGAAAGCGGCTCGTCGAGCCTGCTGGTCGACTGGGCCGGCGGCGCGCCGGTGGTCTGGGGAATTCTCTACTACCAGCGCGGCACGCGCACGCTCGACGAGCACCCGGGTGCGATCGAGGAGGGCGTGCACGGCGCGCCCGACTGCCCGATCCTTTCGATCGAGGGCGTCGGCTCCATCCTGGTCGCGCGCGGCGATGACGTGGTCGGCCGGGTCACGCGCGGCGAGTTCGCGCGCGCCGTTCCCACGCCCTTCTATCCGCACGCGATGGGGCTGATCCTGCACGAGCTCTTCGGCCTGCGAATGGCGCTGAAGGCGAACCGCTACGTGGACGACGGCGACAATACGTACGGCCACGGCCTGCTCGAATGCCTGAAGTATCTCCTCGAGCAGCTCGACCGGCGCGGCAGGGGCGCGCTGGTGGTATTTGTCCCCCAAGCCACGATGCAGGACGCGCTGCAGCACGCGGAGCTCGGGTGGGCCGCCACCGGCAGCCTCGAATTGCGCCGCCTGCTGAGCGCCCGCATCCGCCACGAGAAAGCGGTGAAGGAAAGGCAGTGGCTGAGCCCATCGTGCGTCACCAAGGCGCAGGTGCTCATGCGCTCGCGGCTCGACTCGCTCGCCCGCCTGGCTTGCCTCGACGGCGCGCTGCTGCTCTCGCCCGACTTCGAGCTGATCGGATTCGGCGCCCGGCTGCGCGCTCCGGAGTGGAGCGGCACCGTGATGGAAGGACCCGACGGCTTCGGCGGCGGCGGCAGGCCGTTCGACGCCTCGCGCGTCGACGCGCGCCACGCCGCCGCGGTGGCGTACGTCGGCGCGGTGCCGGGGGCGGTCGCGTTCGTCGCCGCGGCCGAAGGACCGATCCGGGCACTCGCGCGCAAGGGGTTTGGCCCGATCCAGTGCTGGCCGGACTGCCGCCCCTCTATGGCCGCTTCATAGCGACTCAAGCATATTTCTTGCAGGCTTGCGCAAAAGACTTCAGGAGCCGCAAATGCAAATGCAAAGGACCTCGTCCGATCTCGCGCTGCTCGTCGCGCGCATCGCCATGTCCGCGCTGTTCATCCCCGGAGGGCTGCGCAAGCTCATGGACCTCGGCGCCTTCGCCGCCACGCTGCACAAGCAGGGCGTGCCCGGGGCCGACGTGCTGGCGCCGATCGGAGCAGGCGTGGAGTTCTTCGGCGGCATCGCCGTCCTGCTGGGTTTCCAGCTGCGCATCGCGACGCTGCTGATGATCGTGTTCACGATCATCGCGAGCTTCATCGCGCACCGCTTCTGGGAGTTCGAAGGCCCCGCGCGCCAGATGCAGCAGACGCAGTTCTTCAAGAACCTGGCGATCATCGGCGGCTTCTTCGCGCTGTGGGCGGCCGGCGCCGGCCGCTACGCCATCGACCGATTGTGGCATCGCGAGCGCTTCGAGCGGCGCACCGGCGAGCGCCGCTCCGGGGCCCCGTCGGTCCCTAGCGCGACTTCCTAGCCGCAGACCCCGACGTAGCCGCAGGAGGTGCAGTAGTCGCAGCCGTCCTTGCGGATGAGCGTGGTGTTGCCGCACTCGGGGCACTTCGCGCCGGCCATCACGGGGACGTGCTTCTCCGAGGGCGCGGCGAGGATGCCCATCTCGCGCCGCGGCATGCCGAGCTCGTCGAGGATGCCGAGCATGACGAAGCGGTGCAGGATGAGCCGCGCCATGTACGAGATGGTCGACGGGAAGGTCTGCTGCTTCTTCACGCCGGGGACGAACGCCATGAAGTCGCCGAGCGGCTCGGGGAAGTCGAGCAGCTTGCGGAGCTTCATGCCGATCCACGCCGGGTCGAGCACGCGCATGTCGAGCGACAGGATCTTGCACAGCCCGTCGAGGGCGCGCGGGTATTCGCCCGAGAGCCACACCGAGTAGGGGCGGGTGATGCCGTCGGGAAGCGTGATCTCCTTCAGCCCCAGCACGAAGTCGTCCCCGGTGCGCGGGTTCAGGATGTCGACGGTCCATGACATCGTGCCGTCGGTGCCGGTCTTGGGCTCCTTCAGGGCGAACATCGCGTCGACCACCGGGGAGGACCCTTCGCCTCCAGTAAGGGCGAAGCCGCCATCGAGACCCTTGTGCAGCTGCTCGACGCGCCACTTCACGATCTGGGCGAAGGCCGCCACCACCGAGGGCATGCGCTTTCGCTCGCCCTTGGGCGGGAAGGACAGGTCGAAGGCGTCGTCGCCGCCGCTCTTCGCGAGCGCGCCGAGCTTCATCATCAGCCAGGCGTGGTCGTCGGCGCGCATGTCCATCGACAGCGTCTTCGCCACCGCGCCGAGGCCGCGCGGCTGTTCGCTGCCGTTCACCCAGACTTCGAATGCGTGGGGACGGCCGCCATTCTCCACATGTCCGACAAACACCGCGAAGTGGTACTGCGGGTGCTCGATCATGTAGGTCCACGCCGGGTTGCCCTGCGCGAGGTCGGGCCGCCCGGGCCAGCGCAGCGACGACAGCACCGGCGCCGGCACCGACTTCACCGTGAGGCGGCGGTTGACGTCGTCCTGCACGAAGTCCTGCGGCTTCTCCACCGAGAGCACCGAGCCGAGCACCTTGTTGGGACGGTAGGTGGCGAGGCCCTTGAGACCCGATTTCCAGGCGTGGAAATAGAGATCCTGGAAATCCGTGTAGGGATAGTCCTCGGGCACGTTGACCGTCTTCGAGATGCTGGTGTCGACGAACGGTGCGACCGCCGCCACCATCTGCTCGTGCGCGCGCGCCGAGATCTCGAGCGCGGTGACGAAATAGGGCGGCAGCGCGTCCACGTTTCCGCCGGCCGCCTTGTAGCGGCGCCAGGCGTGGTCCTCGACCGTGTATTCCTTCATCGTGCCGTCGGGCATGCGCTTCTTGCGCGTGTAGACCCACGAGAACGGCGGCTCGATGCCGTTGGAGGCGTTGTCGGCGAAGGCGAGGCTGATCGTGCCGGTGGGCGCGATCGACAGCAGGTGGGAATTGCGGATACCCGCTTTCGCGATTTGCTGCTTCAGTTGGTTGGGAAGGCGAGAAGCAAAATTGTCGCCGGCCAGATAAAGGTCGGCGTTGAACAGCGGAAACGGCCCCCGCTCCCTGGCGAGGTCCACGGATGCGCGGTAGGCGTGGTCGCGCATGCTCTCGGCGATGCGCGCGGCCGCCTGCCGTGCCTCGGTCGTGTCGTAGCGGAGGCCGAGCATGATGAGCGCGTCGCCGAGGCCGGTGAAGCCCAGGCCCACGCGGCGCTTCGCCATCGCCTCGGCGCGCTGCTGCGGGAGCGGCCAGGCGGTGACGTCGAGCACGTCGTCGAGCATGCGGATCGCCACCTCGACGTTCTTGCCGAAGCGCTCGAAGTCGAAGGCCGCCTTGTCCTGGAACGGGTCGCGCACGAAGCGCGTGAGGTCGATGCTGCCGAGGCAGCAGCAGCCGTAGGGCGGCAGCGGCTGCTCGGCGCAGGGGTTGGTCGCCTCGATGGTCTCGCAATAGGCGAGGTTGTTGTCGCGGTTGATGCGGTCGAGGAACAGGATCCCGGGCTCGGCGTGGTCGTAGGTGGAGCGCATGACCTGTTCCCACAGGTCGCGCGCCTTCACCTTCCGGTAGATCCAGAGCCCGTCGCTCCGCTGCGCGGCGTCCTCGCCGCCGGCGGGCCGCGCCTTGTGCACCAGCTCGATCTCGCGGTCGTGCTCGACCGCCGCCATGAACTCGTCGGTCACGCCGACCGAGACGTTGAAGTTCGAAAGGTCGCCGTGGTCCTTGGCGTGGATGAAGTCCTCGATGTCCGGGTGGTCGCAGCGCAGCACGCCCATCTGGGCGCCGCGGCGCGAGCCGGCGGACTCGACCGTCTCGCAGGAGCGGTCGAACACGCGCATGTAGGAGAGCGGGCCGCTCGCGCGCGAGCGCGTGCCCTTTACCTCGGCGCCGCGCGGCCGGATCGACGAAAAGTCGTAGCCGACCCCGCCGCCGCGGCGCATGGTCTCGGCGGCCTCCTTGAGCGCGGTATAGATCCCGGGGCGTCCGTCGACCACCTCCGAGATCGAATCGCCCACCGGCTGCACGAAGCAGTTGATGAGCGTCGCCTGCAGGTTGACGCCTGCGGCGGAGTTGATGCGCCCGGCGGGGACGAAGCCTTCCTCCTGCGCCTGCAGGAAGCGGCGCTCCCAGTAGGCGCGCTTGTCCTCGGGCTCGGCCTGGCCCAGCGCGCGCGCCACGCGCCGGCGCACCGCGTCGACCGTGGCCTCGCCGTCCTTGGCGTATTTCTCGACCAGGGTCTCGCGGCTGATTTCCTGCTCGGCGACTAGGGGAGTGAGCTCGATTTCCATGGCTGGTCCGAATCGGTGTCGGAGTTTACCAATCGCCGGACCGCCGCGCGCCGGTTTCGTGGGCAAGCGGAGGCTAAGCGGGGCTCGATACTGTAAGGATATACATTAACAGGCCGACGCCGGCCACACAAGATGTAGTTCACGCCGCGGTGCGCCCTGCCGCGGCTGGGCGGCGGGAAAAATCGTTGTGGCTCGCGCACATAAGTGGTCGCGGCGGCCTACCAGATACAGGCCTTTCCGCGCCGCCTGCCACAACATCTAGTGGATCGAAACCGTGCCGCTCAGTAGGTGCTCTGGGCAAGCGCCTGGTGCCGCTCGGCCCGATCCCGCCGAGCGCCGCGCAGCAGCTCGGCCACTTCGGTATGCCCGAAGCGCAGCGCGAGCTCGACCGGCGTGTCGCCCTCGCGCGTGGCGACGCCGGCGTCGGCGCCGTTCGAAAGCAGCAGCTCGATCATCGCCACGCTTCCCTTCATCGCCGCGTAGGCGAGCGGGGTGTAGCCGTTGTCGTGGCGCAGGCTCGGATCGAAGTTCATCGACAGCACCTTCTCGGCGTAGTCGAGGTTGTTCTTTTCGATGGCGTAGAACAGCGCCCGGATGCCTTCGGCGCTCTTTTCCCTCGGCTGCGACTCGAGGCCGGTCGGAAAGATCTTCACCAGGTGGTTGACCAGGCCCACCCCGACCAGCGCGACCAGCGCGAGCATGATCGGCACCTTCGACACGCCGAGGCCGTCGGCGATCTGCTCGGGCATGTTGGCGCCCGCGATCAGCAGCACCACCGCGACGAAGAAGAAGAACTTGAGGTAGAGGAACAGGCCGATGATGACCATGATCGCGAGCACCGCCACCACCGCGGAAGAGCTCACCCCGAGGCGCTGCTCGACGTACTCCTGCGGCAGGTTGGCGAGCAGCGCGGTGAGGGCGATGAGGCCCATCAGGACCAGCTCGCGGATCCGCAGGCGCGTGAGAAAATCGAGCTTCGGGTGGCGTGCCGCCATGCTCCCTCCGGAGCGGGCATTCTATAGAATTGCCTGTTCTTCCCATGTCCAAGGCTTTCACGAAAGAGGACAACGAGGCGCCCGACGAGGAGCTCGAAGCGCCGGAGATCCCCGCGGGCGGCAAAAATTACATATCGGCCGCGGGCTTCGCGCGGCTGAAGGCCGAGCTGCGTGAACTAGTCGAGGTCGAGCGCCCCGAGGTGGTGAAGACCGTCGCGTGGGCGGCGTCGAACGGCGACCGCTCCGAGAACGGCGACTACATCTACGGCAAGAAGCGCCTGCGCGAGATCGACCGGCGCGTGCGCTTCCTCATCAGGCGGCTCGAGAACGCCGAGGTGGTGAACTGTGCCGGGCGCGACACCGACCAGGTGTTCTTCGGCGCCACGGTGCGGGTGCGCTCGGCCGCGGGGGAGCGCACCGTCACCATTCTCGGGCTCGACGAGGTCGATCCGGCGCACGGCGTGGTGTCGTGGCTCTCGCCGATCGCCAAGGCGCTCATCAAGGCGCGCGAGGGCGACACGGTGGTCCTGCGCGCGCCCTCGGGCGAGGAGCGGCTGGAGATCCTCGAGGTGACGTATCCCTGAACGCCCCGGCGGCTAGCCGGCGGTGTAGAAGTCCACCACCTCGACCAGGCGCTCCGCGCTCACGCTCTTGTCGAAGTACGCCACGGCGCCCAGGCGCTTCGCGTGCGCTTCGAGCTTGGCGTCGACGCTCAGGAAGATGACCGGGATGTCGCGCACCGCCGGATCGGCGCGCAGCGCCGCCACGAACTCGTCGCCGCTCATGTAGGGCAGCTGGATGTCCGCGATGATGAGCTGCGGCGAGCGCTCCACCACCAGCCTGCCGGCTTCGACCGCGTCCTCCGCGGTCAGCACGTCGTAGCCCGCCCGCACGAGGTAGCGCTCGAGCAGCACGCGCAGGTCGGGCGAGTCCTCGAGCAGCAGGATCGGGCCCTTCGCCATATCGGCCACAGGATACCCGAAGAGCCGCCGCTACTTCTGCTTGAAGTCGCCGGCGGTGACGAGCGAGAGCTTGTCGGGGTCGAAGTGTCGGCCGAGCGCGGCGTTCACCTGCGCCGGGGTGAGGGCGGCGATCTTGGCCTCGAAGTCGACGTCCCACGCGAAGCTGCGCTTCATGAACAGGTACGAGCTCAGGCGGTTGGCGAGCGCGCGGTCCTGCGTGCGCGCCATGCGCCGCTGCTCGAGCACTGCCTGCTTGCCCGCCTTGACCTCCTCGGCGCTGAAGCCGTCGCGCACCGCGCGCGCGAGCTCCTCGCGGATCGCGTTCTCCACGCGGCTGCGGTTCTGCGGCGCGAAGATCGCGCCGATGCGGAAGCTGCCGGCCTCGTCGAAGGCGCTGGCGTTGAAGCTGCTGAAGGTGCTGTAGGACAGGCCTTCCTTCTCGCGCACGCGCCCCGGCATGCGCGCGGTGGAGGAGCCGCCGAGCAGGTAATTGGCGAGCACCAGCGCGGGGAAGTCTGCGTTGTCGTCGCGCAGCTTGACGTTGATGCCCGCGCGCAGAACGGCGTTCGCCTTGTCGGGCGTGAGCACCTCTTTCTCGGTCGCCGGGCGGTCGAAATGGCGCGACGGCACGCGCACGAACGGGCTCGGGGTGCGCCAGTCGCCGAACAGCGCCTCGACCAGGCGCGCGAGCTCGTCCGGGTCGAACTCGCCCACGGCCGAGAAATCGGCGCCGGTGGCGCCGAACAGCCCGCGGTAGCAGCTCACCGCATCCTCGAGCGTCGCCGCGCGCAGCCACTCGATGCGCTCCTCGACGTCGGGAGTGTAGTTGGGATGGCCCTTCGGATAGAGCGAGAGGTGACGCGCGAGCTGCAGGCTCGCCTGCGCCGAAGGATCGGTGCGCTGCGACTCGGCGCCGGTAAGCGCGGCGCGCTTCAGCTCGTCGAACTCCGCCGGCGAGAAAGCCGGCTCGCGCAGCACCTCCGCGACCAGGCGCAGGGTCGGCGCCAGGTTCTCGCGCCGCACCTCGATGCTCGCGCCGTCGCCGCTCACCGAAACGCTCGCGTTCAGCTTTTCGAACGCGTCCTTGATGTCGGCGCGGCTTTTCTTCTGCGTGCCGCGCATCAGCATGCCGCCGGCGAAGCTGCACGCCACCTCGCGGTCGGTCAGGCTCTTCTCGTCGCCCCAGTGCAGCACGAGCGTCGCGATCACCCGCCCGCCGCGCGTGGTCTTCGGCAGCAGCGCCGCGCGGATGCCGTTGGCGAGGTCCTTGCGCACCACGCGCGACTCGATGTTCTTGGGCGAGGGATCGAAGGCTTCGCCCAGGCGCACGCCCTCGGACTCGCCCTTGAACGCGTCGAGCGCCGCCTGCCATTCCTGCGAGGGCGGGATGTCGGCGCGCTCGGGTGCGTCGGTCGGAATGAACGTCCCGAGCACCCGGTTGGCCGGCTTGAGGTAGTGCTCGGCCACGCGCTGCACGTCGGCGAGGCTGACTTTCTTCAGGCGCTCGCGGTAGAGGAAGAACAGGCGCCAGTCGCCGATCGCGACGAACTCCGACAGCGCGCGCACGTACGCGCCGGTATCGAGCTGGGTCTTCTCGAAGTCGTTCAGCAGCGCGGTGCGCGCGCGCTCGACCTCTTCGGCCCGGATGGGCTCGCTTTTCAGGCTTTCGACCGTGGCAACGAGCGCCGCGCGCGCCGGGTCGAGCTTGCCGTCCTTCGCCAGCGAGGCGCCGAAGTAGACGAAGCCGGGATCGTGCAGCCCGCGCTCCGCGCCCCAGGCGTGGCTGGCGAGCCCCTTCTGGACCAGCGCGCGGTGCAGGCGGCCCGACGGCACGTCGCCGAGCACGTTGGTCAGGACGTCGATGGCCGGGTAGTCGGGGTGATGGCCAGCCGGCACGCGGTAGAGCGTCGACACGACCTGGTTCTCGCCCACGCGCCGCAGCGTCACCTCGCGCTCGCCGTCCTGCGTGGGCTCCTCGGTGTAGAAGCCGGGCAGCTTGCGCTTGGGCTTCGGGATCGGCGCGAAGTGCTTCGCCACCAGCTCGAGCGCCTTCTTCTCGTCGAACTTGCCGCCCACGATCAGCACGGCGTTGTCGGGCTGGTACCAGGTGCGGTAGAACGCCTGCAGGTTCTCGATCGGCACCCGCTCGATGTCGGCGCGCTGGCCGATGATCGCGTTGCCGTAGTTGTGCCAGGGAAAAGCGAGCTGCTGCATGCGCTGGAACAGCACCGAGCCGGCGTTGTTCTCGCCCATCTCGAACTCGTTTCGCACCACCGTCATCTCGGAATCGAGGTCCTTTTTCAAGACGAACGAGTTCACCATGCGATCGGCTTCCATGCCGAGCGCCCAGTCGAGGTTGTCGGCGGTGGCCGCAAAGGTCTCGAAGTAGGTCGTGCGGTCGTTCGAGGTGGTGCCGTTCCAGCGCGCGCCGCGGCGGTTGAACTCCTCCTTCACGTTGGGATGGCGCTTCGACCCTTTGAACAGCATGTGCTCGAGCAGGTGCGCCATGCCTTTCTCGCCGTAGCCCTCGTGGCGCGAGCCCACCAGGTAGGCGATGTGCACGGTGGTGGTATCGCTTCCCGGGTCGGGCACGGTGAGAACGCGCAGGCCGTTGGCCAGGCGGTATTCCGTGACGCCCTCGATCGACTGGGCCTTTTGCAGCGCCTGTGACGAGGCCTTCTGCGCCGGCTGCGGCACGGTCCTTTTGGCTTGCTGCGGCGGCGCAGCAGTCTGCTGCCCGAAAGCGGCAGCGGCGAAAAGCAGCAGGAAGGCGGCGGCGTGAAGCCGGTTTGTCATATCAGCAGTCGAATAGTGCGGCAGGGGAGACCGGAGCGATCCTAGCGAAGGTCAGGCGCCAGCGCCATGCTAGGACTCCCTTTTTACGTCGCCAGTTCCGGCCTCGGGGCCGAGGCCGGAACCCAAGAGAAAAGCTCTATTTCTTCTGCCGCTGCTCCCGGACGCAGCTCTTCAGCTCTTCGCCGGTCTTGTCCTTGCACGCCTCGCGGATCTTGGCGCGCCGCGCGGCGGCTTCCTTCACCTGGGCCTCGCACTTGCCCGGGTCCTTGGACTGGGCGCACATCTCGCGGCGCATGCAGTCGCGCCCTTCCTCGCCCTTCTTGCCTTCGCAGGCCTTGCGCGCCTTCTCGTGCGCGGCCTTGGCCTTGGCGAGCCGCTCCTCGCAGGCCTTGGGGTCCTTCGCCTTCGAGCAGTCGAAGCGCCGCTCGGCCTTCGGTTTCGGGGCGTCCGAAGGCGCCTGGGCGAAAAGCGGGGTGCAGAACGCCAACAGCGCGGCGGGGAGCAGGGTCCTGAGCATGGAGAGTCCTTTCGGTCGGTGGAAGCCCGGGGGAGGGCTTCGCCCTACAACGCGCCTCCCCGGGTCCCCGCTGACACGACCCGCGCGGTTTTCCTACCCCGCCTGCTTCAACATCGTGCCCGCGTCCGATACCTCGAACTTGCCGGGGGCCTCGACATTCAGCTGCTTCACCACGCCGTTGTCGACCAGCATCGAGAAGCGGTTCATGCGGGTACCCATGCCGCGCGCGTTGAGGTCGAGCTCCAGGCCGAGCGCCTTGGTCCAGGCGGCGCTGCCGTCGGCCAGAAACCTGATCTTGCCGAGCGCCTTCTGGTCGCGGCCCCAGTGCGCCATGACGAAGGCGTCGTTGGTGGCGACGCACCAGATCTCGTGCACCCCTTTCTTCTTCAGCGCCTCGGCGTTCTGCGCGTAGCCCGGCACGTGCTTCGCCGAGCAGGTCGGGGTGTACGCGCCGGGCAGGCCGAAGATCGCGATCTTCTTGCCGCGCACGGCGTCGGCGACGTTCACTTCCTTGGGCGGCATGGCGCACTGCGTGCCCGAATCGAACTCCGTGGATTCCATCAGCTTGCCGTCGGGAAGCCGGTCGCCGACCTTGATCGCCATAGCAGGTCTCCTGTGGATCGTCTTTGGGGGGAGGTCCGATGATACCCAAAGCCGGTCTGAATTTTCGGCCCGAATCGGGGTCTGACCCCGATTCGTCGTCGACCGACTGCATGGACCATCGTCGCATCACCTGGCAGGTTCGCGAGCGGCTCAATTGGCTCGCGTGGCTGCTCGACAGCTCGATCCCGATCCCGGGAACCCGCCTGACCATAGGCGTGGACGCGCTGATCGGCCTCTTTCCGGTGATCGGCGACGCCGCCGGCGTCGTCCTTTCGAGCTATATCGTGCGCGAGGCGGCGGCGCTTGGTGCTCCCAGAAGCATCCTCGCGCGCATGGCTTTTAACGTCGCGCTGGAAGGATTGGTCGGCATGATCCCCCTCGCCGGCGACGTGTTCGACGCGGCCTGGAAGGCCAACCAGCGCAACGTGCGGCTGCTGAGCGCCTGGCTCGACGCGCCGCACGCGGCGCGGCGCTCGAGCCGGCTTTTCGTCGCCGCGCTCGTCGCCGGCGTCGTGGTGTTCCTGGTGGCCGCCTGCGCCGCCGGCTTCTTCATCGCCCGATGGCTGTGGAGCTTGCTCGGCGTCTAGGCACGGTGCGCAGGTGGAGCGAGTCCACCTGGCGCATCGGCATCCTGACCTTCCTCGCCACGGGCCTGGGGGTGCTGCTCGCCGCGAACCTCTCGCTTGGCGACAAGCGCATCGACACGAGCGTGGCGTCGCTCTACGGCGTCGGCGAGCCGGAGTTCGTGCGCACCATTGGCGTGATGCTCGGGCCCGCGCTCGTGCCGGGCAACCGCACGCGGGCGCTGGTGAACGGCGACGAGATCTTCCCGGAAATGCTCCAGGCGATCCGCGGCGCTCGCAAGAGCATCACCTTCGAGATGTACATCTACTGGAAGGGCTCGATCGGCGAGCAGTTCACGCAGGCCCTCGCCGAGCGTGCGCGCTCGGGCGTCAAGGTGCACGTGATGGTCGACGCGCTCGGCAGCCAGAAGATCGAGGAGAGCGTGATCGGCCGCCTCAGGGACGCCGGTGCGCAGGTGAAGCTCTACAACCCGGTGCGCTGGGACACCATCGCGCGCATGAACAACCGCACCCACCGCAAGATCATGGTGATCGACGGCGCCGTCGGCTACACCGGGGGCGCCGGCATCGGCGACGAATGGAGCGGCAATGCGCAGGACGCGGCCCACTGGCGCGACACGCACTTCCGCCTCGAAGGCCCGGCCGTGGCGCAGATGCAGGCGGCGTTCATGGAGAACTGGATCGAGGTGACCGGCGAAGTGCTGCACGGGCCGGACTACTTCCCCGCGCTTGGGGCAGCCGGCAGCGAGCTCGCGCAATTCATGGTGAGCTCCCCTGGCGGCGGCAGCGAGAGCGCCCAGCTCCTCTACCTCATGTCGATCGCCGCCGCGCGGCGCTCGATCCAGCTCTCGGCGGCGTATTTCGTCCCAGACGACAACGAGGTGCGCCAGTTCATCGAGGCGAGGAGGCGCGGCGTGCAGGTGAGAATCATCGTGCCCGGACCGGTCACCGATTCGGCCGTGGTGCGCCGGGCCTCGCGCTCCACCTGGGGCGAGCTGCTGCGCGCGGGGGTCGAGATCTACGAATACCAGCCGACCTTCTATCACGTGAAAGTGATGACGGTGGACGGCCTGTGGGTGACGGTGGGGTCCACCAACTTCGACAGCCGCTCCTTCAGCACCAACGACGAGGCCAACCTGAACGTCTACGACCGCGAATTCGCGCGCCACCAGGAGCGCATCTTCGAGCAGGACCTCGCAAGCTCGCGGCGCATTACACTTGAGGAGTGGGAGCGCCGTCCGTTCAGCGAAAAGCTCTGGGAGCACTTGATGGGGCTGCTCAGCTCGCAGCTCTAGGGGAGGCGGATTGAGCGGCCGCATCGGCCTGGGCCTCGCGGCGCTCGCGCTCGCGGTGCTGGGCGCGTCGGGTCCGGCGGTGAGATCGGGCCTCGTCCCCTACACCGTCGGCATCCTCATGCTGCCCGCGGCCGGCGCGCTCGGGCTCGCGGCGGCGATCCTGGGCATGGTCGCGCTGTTCCGCCGCCGTGGCGGCGTCGCGCGGCCGCTCTTCGCGATCGTGCTCGGCGCTTCGGTCGCCGCGATCCCGGCCGCCGGCTACCTGCGTGCGCGCTCGGTTCCGCCGATCAACGACATCAGCACCGATCCGAGCGAGAGCAGCGAGGCGCAGCGCCGCGCCTACCCCGACATCCGGCCGCTGCGCCTCCCGGTCGCGCCCAATATCGCTTTCGAGCGTGCCAAGGGAGCGATCGAGGAATCCGGCTGGCAGATCGTGCGCGAGGATCCGTCCGCGGGGCGCATCGAGGCGGTCGCGACGACTCGCTGGTTCGGCTTCAAGGACGATGTCATCGTGCGGATTACCGCGGAAGGCAGCGGAAGCCGCGTCGATGTGCGCTCGAAGTCACGCGTCGGAAGGAGCGATCTGGGAACTAATGCACAGCGCATCCGCGCCTATCAGAGACGCCTGCAGTGAATCGGGCTATCCTTGCGGTCTTGGGCTAGGCGAAAAAGGAAGCGCCATGAAAAAAACGATTCTGGCGGCGGCCCTCGCGGCTGCGCTGCCGCTCATGCAAGCGGCGGCGGCGCAGGCCCCGGAGCGGCAGGCCGCGGCGGCGAAGCCCGCCGAAGCGGCGAAGCCGGCGCCAAAAGCGAAGGCGGCGAAGGCGACGCACAGGGCGACGACGGCGAAACGCCACCAGGACGCGCGCCATTGCCTGGAGCGCCCCACCAACGACGCCATCATCAGGTGCGCAGAAGAGTATCTGTAGCCGGCCGCGGCATGCGCAGCACCCCGTCTTCCGGCGGCAGCACGCCGATTTCGAGCGGCACCTGAAGGTCCGATTTTCCCCGCCGCACGAGCAGGCTCAGGCGACCGTCCCGCAGCTGCGCGAGCGCGTGGCTGAACTCCTGCAGGTTGCGGATCCGGGTCTGGTTCACGCCGTAGACGACGTCCCCAAGGCGTAGCCCGGCGCGCTCGCCTTCTTTCCCGAGCCGGATCACCGCCAGGCCGTAGCCCAGGCCGATCGACTTGAGGGTCGCTTCAGGCAGCTCTCGCAGCGAGAGGCCGAGCTGATCCTGGCTCTCCACCGTGACGAGGCGGAAGCTTTCCTCCGGGGCGTCGCAGCCCGCGAGTGCCGCCACCAGGACCAAGAGAACGAGATAGCGCATATCGGCTCCACGGGCTGTCTTGCAAGCTTCGAACCCGGTCCTGGACCGCAGATTGCTGCACGCTAGGTGACCGGTTCCGGAGGACCATGAAATGCCCTACACCGCCTGTAAAGCTTGCATCGACCAGTCCGATTTACAGCGCGATTTCCGGCGCATCGCCGCGGTGGTGCTCGCGCTGGGGCTCGCTGCCTGCAGCAGCCTGCCGCGGCCTGCCGAGCAGATCGACGCCGCCCGCGCCGCCGTCGCGAAGGCCGAACCCGTGGTCGTCCAGGACGGCACCATGGAGCTGCGCGTGGCGCAGTACAAGCTGGCGCGCGCCGAGCAGGAGGCGGAGCGCGGCGACTACGCGAACGCGCGGATCTACGCCGAGCAGGCCCAGGTCGATGCCGACTACGCCCGCGCCATCGCGGACAACGCGCGCGTGCAGCGCGCAGCCGCCGACGCGAACCAGAGCGTCAGGCGCCTGCAGGACGAACTCGACAGGAGAGCGAAATGATGCGTAAAGCGATTCGGCGCGCCGCGCTCGGCGCGCTCTGCGCCGGCCCCTTGCTCGTCGCCGGATGCACGTCGGTCCCGCGCGCCACCAACGAGCTCGAGGCCGCGCGCGACGTCTACCGCACCGCGGCGGCGAACCCGCAGGTGCAGGCGCGCGCTCCGGTGGAGCTCGAGCTCGCCCAGCGCGATCTGCGCGATGCCGAGAATCTGCAGAGCGCCGACGCCGAGCCCGCAAAGGTGGCTCACTTCTCGTATCTTGCCGCGCAGCGCTCGCGCATCGCGATGAAGACCGCGGAGCTGCGCGCCGCCGAGGCCGCGTACACGATGGCGAACGAACAGCGCAACCGGATGGAGCTCGACCAGGGCAAGCACGGGAGCACCCAGCTGCCGGCGTCGAGCGGCGACACCGCGCGCTGAATCTTCAGGAGGAAGGTAAGCCCGATGGCCACCGTAGCCGCCCATAACGCCTACCAGGACCGTCGCGTCGCCGAGCGCCGGCGCATCGCCCATCCGGCCCCGCTGCGCGCCGACGGCATGCGCGTGTCCTGGGGCGGGGTCTTCGGCGGCGTGCTGGTCGCGCTCGGATTCCTGCTGCTGATGACCGCGCTCGGCGTCGCCGTGGGCATCAGCGCGGCACAGCCGGGCCAGGCCGACACGGACACGCTCGGGGCCGGAGCTGGCATCTGGGCCGGCGTGTCGCTGCTCGTGGCGCTCTTCATCGGCGGCTGGGTTTCGACCCGGATCGGCGCGATTTTCGACGGCACCACCGGCTTCTTCGAGGGCGCCCTGGTGTGGGTGGTGAGCGTGATGCTCTCCGGCATCGGCGTGCTCGCCGCCGGCGCCGCGCAGACCTTGGGCTCGGCGTTTCAGTTCGGGCAGGCGACCCCGGACGTGTCCGTGTCCTGGGTCACGTTCGGCGCGCTGCTCCTGTCGCTCCTCGCCGCGGTGCTCGGGGCCATGGCAGGGCGACGCAATCCGCTAAAGGAGGCAAGAGCATGAGAACGCTCGTCACGTTCGGGCTGGGCGCGCTCGCCATGTATCTCTACGACCCGCAGCACGGCCGAAGCCGGCGCAGCCTGCTCCGCGACCGGTTCGTCCGCGCCAGGCGCTTCGTGTCCCGGCACACTCCAGGCAGCAGGCGCGACCTCTCGTACCGCCAATACGTCGCCTCCGCCGAGGCGCCGCAAAGCGTGCAGCACCTCGGCCGGTAATCGGCGTCAAGGGGGCGATAGCCGCCCGCAGCGGAGCATAATCCGCTGCAAATGCGCGCGATCCTGATCGCGGTCCTCGGGTGCTGCGTCTGCGCCCTGGCCTCGGCGGCGCCGGTGGTGCTGGTGCCGCTCGAGGGCGCCATCGGTCCGGCGAGCGCCCATTTCGCGAAGCGCGGCATCGAGCGCGCCGCCAAGGAGGGCGCCGAGCTCGTCATCCTCCAGGTCGACACCCCGGGCGGCCTCGACACCTCGATGCGCGAGGTGATCAAGGCGATCCTCGCCTCCCCGGTGCCGGTCGCGGTTTTCGTGGCGCCGAGCGGCGCCCGCGCGGCGAGCGCCGGCACCTTCATCCTCTACGCGGCGCACGTCGCCGCGATGGCGCCCGGTACCAACCTCGGCGCCGCCTCGCCGGTGTCCATCGGCGGCGGCGGCCCCCAAAAGGATGGCAAAAAAGAAGAAGACACCATGACGCGCAAGGTGACGAACGACGCCGTCGCCTATATCCGCGGCCTCGCACAGCTGCGCCACCGCAACGCCGACTGGGCGGAGAAGGCGGTGCGCGAGGGCGCGAGCCTGCCGGCGCAGGAGGCGCTGAAGCTGAAGGTGATCGACCACGTCGCCGCCGACGTGCCCGCGCTTCTCGCCAGGCTGGGGAAGCCGAACGCCGAGGTGAAGGCGCTCGAGGTCGACTGGCGTACGCGCGTGCTCGCGGTGATCACGAACCCCACCGTCGCGTACCTGCTCATCCTCGTGGGCGTCTACGCGCTCATCTTCGAGTTCATGAGTCCGGGCCTGATCCTGCCCGGCGTGGTGGGCGCGATCGCGCTGCTCCTCGCGCTCTACGCGCTGCATCTCCTGCCGGTGAATTACGCCGGCCTCGCGCTGATGCTGCTCGGCATCGCCTTCATGGTCGCGGAGGTGTTCCTGCCTTCGTTCGGCGCCATCGGCGTCGGCGGCATCGTGGCCTTCGTGCTCGGATCGCTGCTGCTGATCGAGGACACGGAGCTGCCCGGCTTCGAGATTCCGTACGCTCTCATCGCGGGCGTCACCGCGGCGAGCGCGGGGTTTCTCATCCTGGTGGTCGGCATGCTGGTCAGGAGCCGCCGGCGCGCGGTGGTGAGCGGGCGCGAGCAAATGCTCGGCGCGATCGGCGAGGCGCTCGGCGACTTCGACCTCGAGGGCTGGGCGCGGGTGCACGGCGAGCAATGGAAGGTGCGCTCGAGCCGCCCGGTGCGCCGTGGGCAGAAGCTCCGCGTCACCGGCATGCAGGGGCTGGTCTTGAGCGTCGAGCCGGAAAGTCACTGAAGGGAGACCGAAGATGCCGTACTTTGCGCTGGGCGTAGTCGTTGTCGTCGCGATCGCCGTCATGTCGTCGATCAAGATCCTGCGCGAGTACGAGCGCGCGGTGGTGTTCTTCCTCGGGCGCTTCCAGCGCGTGATGGGGCCGGGCCTGATCATCGTGCTGCCCGTGATCCAGCAGCTGGTGCGCGTGGACCTGCGCACGCGCGTCTTCGACGTGCCGCCGCAGGACGTGATCACGCGCGACAACGTGTCGGTCAAGGTCAACGCGGTGGTCTATCTGCGCGTGGTCGACCCGCAGCTCGCCATCATCCAGGTCGCCAACTTCAGCGAAGCCACCAGCCAGCTCTCGCAGACCACGCTGCGCGCGATCCTGGGCAAGCACGAGCTCGACGCGCTGCTCGCCGAGCGCGAGAAGCTGAACAGCGACATCCAGGCGACCCTCGACCAGCAGACCGATGCCTGGGGCATCAAGGTGTCCGCGGTCGAGATCAAGCACGTGGATCTCAACGAGACCATGGTGCGCGCGATTGCGCGCCAGGCCGAGGCCGAGCGGGAGCGCCGCGCCAAGGTGATCCACGCCGAAGGCGAGCTGCAGGCCTCGGAGAAGCTGCTGCAGGCGGCGCAGATGCTTTCGCAGCGCGCCGAGGCGATGCAGCTGCGCTACCTCCAGACGCTCACGCAGATTGCCGGCGACAAGTCCTCGACCATCGTGTTTCCCATCCCGATGGACGTGCTCGGCCCGCTTCTGCAGAAACCGAAGGATTAGGCGCGCTTCGGTCGGCGCCGCGCGCGCTGGTCGGTGTCTTCGAGGCCGCGCCGAAGGTCGGCATGGGCCTGCTTGATCACCCCGCGCGGGTCGCGGGTCGCGGCCCACCCCTCCGTCGTCTTCCTTGTAGTGCGCTTGCGTTTCGGCATGGCCATTACCACGCCAGTTCCGTGCCGCGCGGCACCAAGACTGCGGCCGGGCGAACACTTGCGCGCTCGCCCGGCCGATCCTCCTCCTCACGGCATGCGCTGCCCGGGCTCGTACGTTGCCCGGGCAATTCTTAAGCACGCCTTAAGGCGTGCTACTTCGTCGAAGTGCTCGGCTTGCTGCTCGTCTTGCCGGACGAAGTCTTGCTGGAGGAGGTGCCGCCGCCCGAGGCGTTGGCCTTCATCATTTCGTCGAACTCGGCCCGGCTCACCTTGCCGTCATGGTTCTTGTCCGCCTTGTTGAAATCGTACTTGGCGCTGGCGCTCGTGCTCGCGCCCGAGGAGGCGCTCTTGTTCTTGCTGTCGCCGCCGGCATACGCCCCGCCGCAGGCGAGGGCAAAAATGGATGCGCCGAGCAACAAGGGTTTGATCGCTTTCATGTCAGTCTCCATGGCTGGGCTGGAGCCTCCGGCTTGCTGGTTCGGGCTCTAGCATTGTGCGTGCCATGGCGGCGCGGGCGATTAGAATCTTAAGTCTTCCTTAATGCACGTCGCCGCACAGTGACGCCGGCTTGAGCGCAAAGGCATGAGAGTCCTCGTCATCGAAGACGACCCCATGATCGGGCGCGCCGTGGTCGCCGGCCTGCAGGACGCCGGCTACACGGTGGACTGGGTGCGCGACGGCGGCGAGGCCGAGCTGGCGCTCGGCCACCGCGTCTACGACCTCGCGCTCCTCGACCTCGGCCTGCCGCGGCGCGACGGCGTCGATATCCTGAAGGGCATGCGGCGCGGCGGCAGCCAGCTTCCGGTGGTCATCATCACCGCGCGCGACGCGCTCGCCGACCGCGTGGCGGGCCTCGACCTGGGCGCCGACGACTACCTGGTCAAGCCCTTCGACCTCGACGAGCTGCTCGCGCGGGCGCGCGCCGTCATGCGGCGCAAGTCCGGCCGTTCGACGCCCGACATGGCGTGCGGCGCGCTCAGCGTCGACCCGGTCAGGCGCGAGGTGACGTTCCGCGGTGCGCCGGTCGAGCTCTCGGCGCGCGAGTTCGCCGTGCTCGAGGCGCTGATGAAGGAGCCCGGCGCTGTGGTGTCGCGCGAGAAGCTCGAGGACGCGGTCTACGGCTGGGGCGAAGAGGTCGGCAGCAACAGCATCGAGGTGCACCTGCATCACCTCAGGCGCAAGCTCGAGCCCGAGCTCATCCGCAACGTGCGCGGCGTCGGCTACCGCATCGTGCCGCTGCTTTGAGATCCTTGCTTTGAGATCCCGACGGTGAGATCGATCCGCGCGAACCTCGTGCTCTGGGTCGTGGGCACGCTCGGCCTGGGCACGGTGGTGGTCCTGGGCGCCACCTATGCCCTGACGCGCAACCAGGTGGGACGGCTGTTCGACGAGGAGCTGAAGCAGGTCGCGCACGCGGTGCACCTGCGCGAGGACTGGACCCAGACGCGGAGGCTGCGCATCGCCCGCCCCGGCTTCGCGCTCTCGGTCCGCGCCTACGACGGCACCGGACGGGTCTACTTCGAGACCGCCCTGCCGACGCTGCCGCCCGACCTGCCGCAGAGCTTCAAGGAAGGCCTGATTTCGTCGCCGACCAGCGAGGGCCCCTGGCGCGTCTATACGCACGTCACCGACGAAGGAACGGTCCAGGTCGGCCAGGCGGTCGCGGCCCGAGACGCGCTTGCACGCGAGCTCTCGCTCAGCGTGCTGATGCCGATGCTGCTGCTCATCCCGGTGCTCGGCGTCGTCGTCGCCTGGGCCCTGGCGCGAGGCCTGCAGCCGCTGCACGTCACCTCGCGGCGCGTGAGCGACCGCGACGCCGCGCGGCTCGATGCGCTGCCCACCGACAATGTGCCGCGCGAGCTCCTGCCCCTCGTGCACCAGATCAACGCGCTGCTCGCGCGGCTCGAAGGCGCCTTCGACGCGCAGCGGCGCTTTCTCGCCGACGCGGCGCACGAGCTGCGCTCTCCCGTGGCGGCGCTCGCGCTCCAGGTGCAGCTCGCCGAGCGGGCGCAGAGCCCCGCGGTCCGCTCGGGCGCGCTGCAAGAGCTGGCGCGTGGCGTCGAGCGCGCGCGCCGGGTGGTGCAGCAGCTCATGGATTTCGCGCGCCTCGACGCCGCAGTGCCGCTGCAGGCGTTCGCCGCGGTGAACCTCGCGGCGCTCTCGCGCGAGGTCGTGGCCGGCTACGTGGCGCGCGCAGAGAACCAGGACGTGGATCTCGGCGTCGATGCGCCGGGCGTAGTGCAGGCCTTCGGCGCCGAGCCGGAGCTGCGCTCGCTCATCGAGAACCTGGTCGACAACGCGCTGCGCTACGCCCCCCCGGGCTCGCCGGTGACGGTCGCGGTGCGCCAGGTCGAGGGGATGGTGGAGCTGCGCGTGGTCGACGCCGGCCGCGGCGTTCCGGCAGCCGAGCGCGAGCGCGTATTCGAGCGTTTCCATCGCGTCGCGGGCGACGCGACGCGCGGCACCGGCCTCGGCCTCGCGATCGTCAAGGCGATCGTCGAGCGCCATCACGGCAGCATCTCGCTTTCGGACGCGGATCCGGGTGCCGCGCTGCCGGGGCTGGCTGCTGCGATCCGGCTCCCGGCGTGGCGCGGGCACGCCCGGCCGGCGGAGCCGCTAGCGGCCGAGCGTCCGGGCGCCGCCGCCCGCTCCGGCCTTTCCTAGGACTTGCCTTCGTCTTTTTTGGTTTGCCGGGCGCGCCATTCCCAGGGCGGCATCGGTTCCTTGCCGCGCCACAGACCCACTTTCTGCAGGCGCGCATTCGTCTCCGCCTCGTAGAGCGGTGAGCCGAACGGCACATACCTCAGGTGCACCCAGGCCATGCCGCGGCGCACCTGCTCTGCGTTGGCGTCGAT
>Ga0075428_100000737_pt1 | contig 34021 bp, 29 predicted proteins | sample RhiMetdeltSRZDD2_FD_75291 | JGI IMG/M metagenome (GOLD analysis project Ga0075428, IMG submission 75291) | Populus rhizosphere microbial communities from Tennessee, USA - Rhizosphere MetaG P. deltoides SRZDD2 | ecosystem: Host-associated > Plants > Roots > Rhizosphere > Soil | place: USA... | reverse complement strand
CGACTCATCCGACGTGACACCCACGCCGGTCGAAGTTGCATGGTCTACGACAGAGCCACGAGCAGCGCTCGTCCACGGGACACGTTCTTTTCCGCAAGAACCGAATGGCGCGCTGGTCTCAGCCAGGAGGAGAGGCAGTTCGTCCACAAGGGCCGCAGAAGCAAACGCGGTGGCCCCGCCGGTCATGGCCGGCGCACGCATCCATCTGGGGGATCCCACGGCACCTGTCCCTGGGAGGAAACGGTGGTCGGGTCTGCTCATTCAATATAGAGAACTACGATACATCTGTCAAGTAGATGAGTCGCTTTCTAAGTATCAATTGGATATTTAGTGCAAGATTCGTTCCGTGCGCGGATGGGGTAATTCGTGCGGCGCGGGGCGGGACTTCGCCATGGAAGTCGTTGGCGTTGACGCTGGGTGTCAGCGATGTGAACGGTCGAGCGGCGACGATGTGCGAGTGGATGCTCGGGGCCATGGACGCGTCCGCGTCAGTGGGCGGCGTCGAGCAGGAGGGTTCGGAGCTCCGAGTAGTAGGCCGAGTTCGACAAATTGTGAGAGGTCAGGTTGTAGACGTGGATCGTGCGGTTCTCCTTGTCCAGGATGACCACGTCACGCCAGGTCGCTTGCCAGGCACCCCAGGCGTTTTGCTGCGGCGTGTCTTGCAGCCATGGCAGGGTGCGGCCTTGGCAGATGGCGTCGTTGCCGGATTCCTGGCCGACCGCGTTGACTCCGAAGATGCGCACGGGCGTCGCCGGATTGGCGTCGTTGATTTCTGCCTGCATCTGGTTCAAGTAGCCAAACTGGCTACTGCAAGTCGATCAGGTCGCGTGCCCGAAGTACCAGGCCGAGATTTGCCCCAATGAGCCGCGAGGAGAAAGCGAATCGCCCAGGCTCACGGAATTGGGATTCACATCGAGGAGGGAGAAATCGGCGACCACGGTGCCGATTGGAACCGTCGGATCCTCCTCGCCGCAGGCGACGAGGAAGGTCACCAGAGCCGCGAGAGCGGATGCGGCGACAAGCGATCGGGTCCGTCGGGTATGCGAGTGCATGACGCCACTTCCTCGGTTGCTGGCCTTGCGTGTCGTGTCGTCCCGGGCGCGGCTCGAGCACGGGATGGCAGTATAACAAACCGCTGGAGTCGGCCCGATGGCGCCCCGGCCCGCCATGGCGACGTCCACCCCGGGACTTGGAGTTGAGCGGCCGATGTGGCCTCGAACTCCACGGACCTGGATCGCACCGGCCTCACGGTGGTCGCTGCGGCCCTGGGCACGGGCAGCGCAATCTACGCGTCCGCAGGCGCGTCGAGGCCCAGCTTGGTGTGCAGGGCCTGGGCGGCGCGCTGGGCATCTGCACGCGGAACGACGCAGGTCAGCGCGATCGCCGAGCTGGAGACCAACTGGATCGGCACGTTCTCGTGCGCCAGGGTGGACAGGATGCGCGCCGTCGTTCCCGGATGACTCTGGATGCCCTGGCCGACGATGGAAATGCTCGCGACGTCGAGGTCATGAATCATTTCCGCTTCCGCGATGGCGTGCACCGCGGGGGTGAGTGCAGCGACGGCGCGGGTCGCATCATCGCGTTGCAGCAGACAGACGAGATTGGAACGCTCGCCGCGCGCGGTCTGCACGACGACACGCGTGGCGATGCCTTGCGCACCGAGGGTTTCGAGCAATGCGGCGCATCGAGAGGTCGGGATGCCGCTGAGCGCCAGTGTGCCGACCTCCTCGTCGCAAGCGATGCCCCGGATGACCGCGGTTTCGATTTCCATCGCTCCGATCACGGTTCCCTTCGTGTGGGTGAACGACGATCCCACGTGCACGGGGACGCCAAAGCGGCGCGCGATTTCGACGCAGCGAGGATGCAACACGCGTGCACCTTGTGCCGCGAGCTCCATCATTTCATCATAGGACACCGAGGACAATTGTGCGGCTTGGGGCACGAGGCGCGGGTCGGCGGTGAAGACCCCCTCCACATCGGTGTAGATCTCGCAACGAATGGCGCCGAGGGCCGCGGCCAGCGCCACCGCGGTCGTGTCGCTGCCGCCACGTCCGAGGGTGGTGATCTCTCGCTCCATGCTCATGCCCTGAAATCCGGCCACGATGACGATGCGACCGGCATCGAGCGCCTGTTGCAGGCGCGTCGCGCGCACTTCCAGGATGCGTGCATCGGCGTGATGGGTGTCCGTGATGATGCCGCTCTGGGAGCCGGTGAAGGAGACGGCGTCGTGCCCCTGGGCGTGCAGTGCCATGCACAACAGGGACATGGAGATGCGCTCTCCGGCCGTGAGCAGCATGTCGAGCTCGCGTACCGGTGGATCACGATGGACCTGTCGCGCCAGTCCGAGCAATTCGTCCGTGCTGTGGCCCATCGCCGAAACGACCACGAGCACGTGGAAACCGCCGTCGTGCGCGGCCGCGATGCGCCTGGCCACGTGCACGATGCGATCGGTCGTGGCGACCGACGTGCCACCATACTTCTGGACGAGCAGTTGCACGGTCGATTCTGATGACGACACCCCGCCAGCGTCAAGCGCTTTGCACGTCGGTGTGGACGGAATTGGCAGTTCCTCTTTGCCGCGACGAATCGGCTCGCATCGAATCGCGCAGCACGCTTCTTGCTGTATCGCGCCTGCGCCGCCCCCAGCGAACGAAAGCGCTTGCGGTTCGTGGTGGCGCCGTGTTAGCGTTCGCGTGCACGTAGCTGCTTTGAAGACAAGTGGTTACGTTGCCGCGAGAGGGGTTGCGTGAGGCCCTTCGTGCGAGTCCCGACAGGCTGCGTGGAAGGCAAGTCGAGCTCACCGGCGGCAGGGCCTGCAGCGCGGCACCTTTCGAATCGGGAGCTCCTGACTCTGGTGCTGGAGGGGTTCGGCGGGGGAGGAGCGCACGCTGCCGATCGTTTCTTGCATCATTTCGGAACCCTCCGCGCGATCGCGAATGCAGCGCGCCCGGAACTTTTGCGCCTGCCCGGCGCGCGATTGGAGCACGCGCTCGCCGTCGAGGCGTGCCTGGAGTTGGGACGTCGGATGGTCTATGGCCGCCCCTTGCGAAGGAGCTCCATCGACGGACCCGAAAGCGTCGCCAGGCTGCTGATGCCGGCGCTGCGGGATCTGGACCGCGAGCACTTCGTCGCGGTCCTGCTGACGACGAAGAACCAGGTGATCGACGTGGTCACCGTCGCGATCGGGTCGCTGTCGGCTTCACTGGTGCACCCGCGCGAGGTGCTGAAGCCGGCGATCCAATCGAGCGCAGCGGCGCTCGTGGTGGCGCACAACCATCCGACGGGAAACCCGGAGCCGAGCCGCGAAGACATCGAGTTCACCCGGCGCCTGCATGGATGCTGCGAACTCGTGGGGATTCGACTGCTCGACCATGTGATCATCGGAGACGGAACGTTCGAAAGTCTGAAGGCGAGCGGGCACTGCTGACGTCGAGGGGAACTGCGGACCGGCGCTGGCACGGCTGACGGTCGCGGGCACTCGTCGCGGAGTGGTGAAGGAAGGATCCAGGGCGGAGGACGGCGAAGATGTTCAAGAACATTGCGAGCTGGTTTTCCAACGACGTGGCGATCGACCTCGGCACGGCGAACACGGTCGTGCACGTGAAGGGCCAGGGGATCGTTCTCAACGAACCCTCCGTCGTGGCGGTGGACAACCACACCCACAAGGTCGTGGCGGTGGGGAACGACGCCAAGGCCATGCTCGGGAAGACCCCCGATCACATCACCGCCGTTCGCCCGCTCAAGGACGGCGTCATCGCCGACTTCGAGATCACCGAGATCATGTTGCGCGAGTTCATCAAGAAGGCGCAGCACAAGCGCCGGTTCGTCAAGCCGCGCATCGTCATCTGCGTGCCTTCGGGAATCACCGAGGTGGAGAAACGCGCTGTGCGCGACTCGGCGCAGCATGCCGGCGCCCGCGAGGTCTACCTCGTGGCCGAGCCCATCGCTGCCGCCATCGGGGTCGGCCTGCCGGTGAGTCGGCCGAGCGGCAACATGATCATCGACATCGGCGGCGGAACGACGGAGATCGCCGTGATCGCCCTCGATGGCATCGTCTGCGACACGTCCATCCGCGTCGGCGGCGACGAGATGGACGAGGCCATCGTCCAACACATCAAGAGAACCTACAATTTGCTGGTCGGCGAGCTGACGGCGGAAAACGTCAAGAAGACCATCGGTTCGGCCGCCCCGCTGCCCGAAGAGCTGGAGATGGAAATCAAAGGACGCGACCTGGTGGCGGGGATTCCCAAGACGTTGCGCATCTCCTCGGTCGAGATCCGCGAAGCGCTGCGCGAACCGGTGATGCAGATCGTCGAAGCTTTGAAGCTGGCGCTCGAGCGCTGTCCACCCGAGCTGGCGGCGGACATCGTCGATCGCGGCATCGTCATCACGGGGGGTGGTTCGCTCCTGCGCGAGCTCGAAACCCTGTTGAAAGAGGAAACCAACCTTCCGATCAACACCGTGGACGATCCGCTGTCGTGCGTCGTGCTCGGCACGGGCAAGATTCTCGACAACCTCGAGTACTATGACAAAGTCCTGATCCCGGCAGGGCGCCCCTAACGGCGGTGCGTCGGATGCGATCCATGCGGCGGGGGGCGACGAACGGTCTGCAGGCCGTCCGTCGCGGGAAGGGGGGGCGGTGTTCGGATCACTCTTGGGTCGCCATCGCGACCGGACGCTGCTGGTCCTATGCCTGGTGCTGTCGTGCGTCCTCCTCAGCCTCGACCACGGAACGCAGAACGACGTCGCGCGCACACTCGGCCTGAGTCTCTATGCGCCGGTCCAGGCGCTGGCACGCGGCGCCGAAGAAGCGGTGCTGCTGCGACGCGACAACGAGCAGCTGCGCCGTCTGGTGGCGACGCTGAACCTGGAGCGGCAGCGCTTGCTGCCGATGCGCGACGAAGTCGCCGCGTTACGGCGCACCGCAGGTTTCGCCGCCGAGCGCTTCCCGTATCTCAAACCCTGTGAAATCGTCGGGCGAACGACCGACTCCTTCCAAGGCGCCCTGCAGTTGGGGTGCGGCCAGCGCGATTCGCTGTCCACGGGCATGCCGGTCGCGGCCTACGCCGGCCTCGTCGGGCGCGTGCGCCAAGTCACCGAAACACGCTCGTTGCTCGAAACGCTGGCCAGCGCCGAAATGGCGCTCAGCGTCACCGATCAGCGCAGCAGCGTGATCGGCATCCTGCGCTGGGCGCGCGGCAACCAGTTCACGCTCGATCGCGTCGATGCCGTCGAGGACGTGCTGGTCGGCGATCCGCTGGTGACTTCGGGGCTCGGGGATTATCCGCGCGGCATTCCCGTCGGCGTCGTGACGCGAGTTGGAGTGTCCTTGGATGGATTGTTCAAGCAGATCGACGTGCGTACGCACGTCGATTTTGGCGGCTTGCGCGACGTGTTCGTGGTCACGCGGCTGGTGGATTGGCAGGAACGGACGTTGTACCGCACAGAGGACGCGCAGCTGCTGCGGACGATGCCGAGCGAGGACGCTGCCCCGGCGCAAACATCCAATCAGGAAGTGCGAATCCCATGAACGTCTTCGGCCCCATCTTGCTGTGTTATCTGGCGCTGGCGCTGCAGGCGACGCTGGTGCCCTACATCGGCATCGCCGGCATTCAGCCGGATCTGCCGCTCGTCGCCGTGACGCTGATCGCGCTCGGTCGCGGTGGCACGGCCGGGGTCGTGGCGGGGTTCCTGGTGGGGTTGGCGCAGGATCTGACCAATCCCGGCTTCCTCGGGCTCAACGCCCTCGCCAAGTGTCTGCTCGGCTACACGGCCGGCACTCTGCGCGTGCGTTTCGATGCCGGAACGGCATGGACGTACGGCGCGCTGGTCGCCGTCGCCACCGTGGCGCACGACGTGGTCTACCTCACGATCTATACGCGGCTCGTGCTCTCCGAGATGTTCTTGTCGCTCGCGACGCGCACGTTGCCGACGGCCCTGTACACCGCCGTCGCCGGCGCATTCGTCGCCGTCGCCACGGGGGCGCTGTCGGGGAGGGGGTCGCATCGCCTTGGCCGTTCACAACTCGCGCGACGCTGAGCGGCGGACCGTCCACGCCGCTTATGCGATTGTCGTCGCCATCTTCGCCATGGTGGCGATGCGGCTCTTCCAAGTGCAGGTGCTCGAGCACCGCACGTACGAGCGTTTGGCGCGCGAGAATCAATTCCGTATCAAGCGCGTCATCGCTCCCCGAGGCGTGCTGCGCGACCGCAACGGCAAGAGCATGGTGGACAATGTGGCCGAATACCAGCTGTTCGTCGACGCGGGGACGCTGCATGACGGGAAGCTGCTGCCGTCTCTGGCGCGTGATTTTGGCGTCGACACGACGGCGGCCCTCGTCCGCGCACAGACGCAGCGCGCACGCCGGCGTTCTCACGAACCCACCAAGGTTCTCGGCAACCTGAGCAAGGCGCAAGTTTCGCGCTTCGAAGAGAATCGCGCGCAGTATCCCGGCGCCTGGCTCGAGGCACGCGGCCGCCGGCGCTACATCTACGGGGATTTCGCCACCCACGTTCTCGGATATGTCGGCGAGGTGGCGCAGGAAAAGGTCGACAATTCCACCGGACCACGGGCGTATCGTCTAGGCGACGTCTCCGGCAAGACCGGTGTCGAGAGTCTGTGCGAGGAGGATCTGCGCGGCTTCGACGGCCGCCGGTGGGTGCAGGTCAACGCCTCCGGCCAGGAGCTTTTCGAGCTCGTCGACCGTGCCGAGCCGCCGGTGCCGGGGAACGACGTCTATCTCACCATCGACTTCGAGCTGCAGCAGGCGATCGAGACGGTCTTCTGGCCCGCTGACCGTGCCGGCGCCGCGGTCGTGCTCGACGTGAACACGGGCGAGGTGTTGGCGGCCGTGAGCAAGCCGGGATACGATCTCAACCGCTTCGCCGTCGGCATTTCGACCGCCGAGTACGAGGTGTTGCGCACCGATCCGCTGACGCCGCTCTACAACCGCTACGCCGTCGCGGGCTATCCGCCCGGCTCGACATTCAAGATCATCTCGTCGGCTGCCTTGCTCGACAATCACATCGTCAGCGTGAATCAATACCGCCAGGCCTGCCCTGGCTGGTACCAGGTCGGCAATCGCCAGTTCCGCTGCCACAAGGAGCAAGGCCACGGCAGCTTGAATCTCCTCGGCGGCTTCGAGCAATCCTGTGACGTCTATTACTATCAGCATGCACGCGCGCTCGGCATCGATCGGCTGGCGATGACCGCACGGCAGCTCGGCCTGGGCGCACGCACGGGGTTCGCACTGCCCGAAGACGACGGTCTCATTCCCGACAGCGCCTATTACGATCGCACCCTCGGCCCGCGCGGCTGGACCCCGACCGTGGCAGTGAATTGCATCATCGGACAAGGCGAGGTCCTGGTCACACCGTTGCAGTTGGCGCGCGTCGCTGCCGCCGTCGCCAACGGCGGCAACTTGATGGTGCCCAAGATCGTGCAACGGGTCGTCGATGCACGCGGCCGCACCCTGCGCGCCGAGAAGCCCAAGGTGGCGAAGGAGGGAGTGCTGAGTGCGGCGGCGCTGCATTTCCTGCAGCGCGGCATGCTGCAAGTCGTCGTCGGCGAGCATGGAACGGGACACGCAGCGCTGCCCGATTCGCTCATCGTTTGCGGCAAGACCGGCACTGCGGAAACGCCGGGCAAGCTGGAAGACCATGCCTGGTTCGTCTTCTACGCGCCCCACGACCACCCGCGCATCGCCGGCGTCGTCATCGTCGAGCGCGCCGGGCATGGCGGCGCCGTGGCCGCGCCGATCGCGCGCCAGATCGTGGCGCAATACTTCGGCTTGACGGACGTGGGTGGCGCCTACTGGAAGCGACTTCCCGAATTGCGCCGGCTCGGTCTGGTGCGGGAGGCGACGTTGTGAGCGTCGGAGATGGAGTTCTCGGCACGCGCCGCTTCGTCGAGAGCGTCGATCGGCTGGCGCTGGCGGCGATCCTGGCGCTGCTCGCCATCTCCTTGGTGACGCTCTACAGCGTCACGCACGCGCCCGTCGAGGGCGATTGGAATCGCACGCTGCTCGTGGGTCCCGGCATCTTCTACCGTCAATTCGTTTGGATCGCGTTGGGGCTGGGTGCGCTCTATCTCGGTTTCTGGACCCCGTATCGCTTGCTCGAAGCCTCGGCTTGGTTGCAGTACGGGCTCTCCTTCATCATGCTCGGCGTGGTGCTGTTCATCGGCCGAGGAACCGATGTCGAGCGCTGGATCCACATCGGCCCCATCCAGTTCCAACCGTCCGAATTCGCCAAGGTGGCGCTGATCTTCGTCCTGGCGCGCTACATGAGCACACGCACCGGCGACGGCAATCGCCTGAGCAGCCTGCTCGTGCCGGGGCTCATCGTGCTGCCGCCCGTGGTGCTCATCTTGAAGCAACCCGATCTCGGCACCGCACTCGTGTTCTTCGCCATCCTCATCCCCATGCTCTTCTGGCGTGGTCTGAGGCTCGGGCACATCTTGTTGCTCGGATCGCCGGGAATCGGTTTCCTCATGCATCTCTACTTGCGCACGGAACAGCACATGTGGTGGCCGTGGCTGGTGTTCGTGCTCGTGGTCTTCGGGATGATGTTGTGGCAACGCGCCTACCTGTGGGAGAACGTCAGCATCTTCGTCGCCAACCTCGGCATTCACTTCCTCGAGCCTTGGCTGTGGAGTCACCTCAGGCCGTACCAGCAGCAACGAATCCTGTCGTTCTTCAATCCCGAGCTCGATCATCTGGGTCAGGGCTATCACGTGGCGCAATCGAAGATCGCGGTCGGAGCTGGCGGCTTCCTCGGACAAGGCTTTCTCGAGGGCACGCAGAAAGAGCTCGCCTTCCTGCCCGCGCGTCACACCGACTTCATCTTCTCGGTCATCGGGGAAGAGTTCGGTATGGTGGGCGGCGTGGTGATCCTGTGTCTGTTCGCGCTGATCGTGCTGCGCGGGATCGCCTTCGCGGCACGGGCGCGCAATGGATTCGTGCGCTATGCCGCCTTCGGCATCGCGGCTTACCTGATGTTCCACGTCACACAGAACGTCGGCATGACGGTCGGGCTCATCCCCGTGGCCGGGATTCCGCTGCCATTGGTCAGTTACGGCGGCAGCTCGATGTTGGTCACGCTCTTCCTCCTCGGCGTGCTGCTCAATCTGGGCTCCCGCTGGCGCGAGTATTGATGCGGGCTATTCTTTTCGCTACATTGACTGGCGGATCGACATGCGCCGCAAGGAAATGACCGCAAGAGGCCGCTGAACCCTGGGATCGGGACATGCATCCGACGATCGTGGAAATCGGACCGCTCGCACTGCACTCGTACGGCTTCTTGCTCGCCGTTTCGTTCTTCGCTGGCATCTGGCTGGCGGCACGACGCGCCCCGCGGCGCGGCCTGAGCGTCGAGATGGTGTACGACACCTCGCTGGTCATCGTCTTCGCCGCCATTCTCGGCGCACGGCTGATGTACGTCCTGTTTCACCGCGAAGAGATTCGCTCCTTCATCGACGTCATCGCCGTGTGGCGCGGCGGGCTGACGATGTACGGGGGTGTGATCGCGGCGATGATCTCGGCCTGGTTGTATTTGCGCCGGCGCGAGACTCCGTTTTTGCGCATGGCCGATGCCATGGCCCCGAGCTTGGGCTTCGGTCTCATGCTGACGCGGATCGGTTGCTTTCTCAACGGCTGCTGTTACGGCAAACCCACCGACATGCCTTGGGGCCTGGCGCTTCCGGCCGAAACCTTCGGTGGCCGCTTGTTCGGTGAGTCGCCGCTGCACCCGACACAGCTGTATTCGTCCTTGGAAGGTCTGGGGATCCTGATCCTGCTCCTGCTCTACGACCGCCGCCCGCGGCGGGAAGGGCAGGTGTTCGCCCTCTACCTGGTGCTCTCCGGCATCGGGCGTTTCACGCTCGATTTCTTCCGCTATTACGAAGCCAATGTCTATGTCGCCGGGCCGCTCACGGTGAATCAGCTCATCAGCCTCGGCGCCTGTCTCCTGGGAGTGTTGCTCTTCGCCGCCATCCGCGGCTCGCGTGTCATCGGCACCGCGGTACTCGCAGCCAAGACGGGAGAAGCATCCAGCCTTCCGAGCGCCCAGTGATGCGCTCGTTCCAGCTCGAGCTCGCGGGTCGTCGCATCGATTATTCCGGGACCGAACATTCCAAGGTATTCGTCCTCCTCGGCCATCCGGTGGCCCATTCGCTGTCGCCACGTTTCCAGACGGCGGCCGTCGCTGCCATGGGCTTGGATGCGGTCTATCTCGCCGCCGACATCTTGCCGGAGCGATTGCCGCAAGCGATGCAGGATCTGCGCGCCGGGGTCGTGGCGGCACGCATTGTCGGCGTGAATGTGACCTTGCCGCACAAGCGCACCACGATGCAGTACTTGGATGCGGTCGATGACACCGCGCGCTTGGCCGGTGCCGTCAATACCTTGGTCTGCACTGCTCAGCCTGGAGCGGCGGTGTTGCGTGGTCACAACACGGACGTGGATGGGCTCGCGACGAGCCTCGACGAGCATCGCGTGCGGATTGCCGGCGCGCCGGTCGTGATCCTCGGCGCCGGCGGCATGGCGCGATCCGCCGTGGTCGTGGCGCTCCGCGCCGGGGCGGCGTCGGTGCGCGTATTGGCGCGCCGAGGCGATGCCGCGCGCGACATGCTCGATTCCATTGCTGCGAGCTGGCCGGGGGCGCTGCCGGTGCTCGAGCATGCTGAGCTCGCACGCGTTCCGCCGAGGTGGCTCGACGACGCGGCGCTGCTGGTGCAGGCAACCAGCTTGGGTCTCGAGCCCGAGGAGCCGGGCCCACTTTCGCTCGCAGCGGCGCCGCCTGGGATGTTCGTCTTCGAGGCCATCTACCGGCCGGCGGAGACGGCGCTGCTGCGCGCGGCACGGGGCGCGGGGCTGAGATCGACCAACGGGCTCGGCATGCTCGTGCATCAAGGTGCGCTTGCGCTGCGGCTTTGGACGGGGCTCGAACCGCCGATCGATGTCATGCGTTCCAGCGTCGGACTCGACTGAAACTTCCACCAAACTCCTCCACCGGCTCAGCCGAGATGGTCACGGTTGCTATGCGACCGGCGCGGCGCGGCAGGGCGGTCTCGGCGGACGCTCCTCGCGCGCGCTCCTGCGCGCTCGTCGCTCGGCACGAGCGCTGCTCGCGCATCCTGCGCTTGCGGGCGCGCTCGTGACGCCGCCGAGACCGCCCTGCCGCGCGGCGCCGGGGGATGCAAGAGGGTGAAATTGAAACGAGGCAGATGGGTTGGCCGCATGGGAGCGGTGGTGATTCGGGCGACGCAGGGTGTGTTGGATGATGTCGTTGCGGCGGTGCTGCCGGCGCGGTGCCGGTGCTGCGGGCGTGGTGTCGGGGAGGATGATGGATCGGCGATGTCGCGATTGGTGAACGGCGCAATGAGGCGGTCGTTCGTGGGGCCTTGGTCGGTGCGATTGCCTTTGCTGTGCGCGGCGTGTGCGGGCCGGATTCGGCCCCGGTTGAACGTCCACCGAGAAACGGGGCCTCGGGTGGTGAGCGTGTTCGAACCGGGGCCCGAATTGTTCGCGTTGGTGCACGCCTTCAAATACGAGGGAGTGGTCGAGCTCGCCGAGTGGTTCGGTGTGCGCATGACCCGCGCCGCGCGCCATGTGTGTCCGCGGTCGTCGCTGCTCCTGGTGCCGGTGCCGTTGCATGCCGAGCGTTTGCAGAGGCGCGGCTTCAACCAGAGCGAGCTGCTGGCCGCGGTGGTGGGACGGAAGCTCGGTGCGCCGGTGCACGTTGGACTCCTCGCTCGCCACCGATCCACGCCGCCCCTCGCGCGTCTCCCGCGCTCAGCGCGCGCCGCGCAAGTCCAAGGCGCCTTCGTGCGCACGGGCCCGCCGCCACCCGGTGCTCCGTTCGTGCTGCTCGTGGACGATGTCGTCACCACAGGCGCCACCAGCACGGCCGCACTCGAAGCGCTCGGCATGGAGCCGCAGCAGACCGCGGTGCTTTGCCTGTGCCGAGCACTCGGGGACGCGGCACCACACGGCGTCCATCCGGGCCTGTGATCGGCGCGGTTTTTGTGCTAGAAGAGGCCAACCGAAGTCGTGGCGCCCGCCGGAGGAGTCGCAAGTGAACATTGGCATCCTGACCGGCGGCGGCGATTGCCCGGGTCTCAACGCCGTCATCCGTGCCGCCGTGCGCAAGTTCCATCGCGATGCCGAGGGGACGGTGCTCGGGATCCGCAAAGGCTGGTACGGCATGATGCAAGGCCTGGCGGAGGAGCTGTCGGTGCGCTCGGTGTCGGGCATCCTACCCAAGGGCGGCACGATTCTGGGGACCTCGCGCACCAACCCACGCACGGAAGCGGGCGGCATGGAGCAGGTCGAAGAGCACTTTCGGAGCTGGCAGCTCGACGGTCTGATCGCCATCGGCGGCGAAGACACCTTGGGGGTGGCGGCGGATCTGCACGCACGCGGACTCCCCGTCGTCGGCGTGCCCAAGACCATCGACAACGACCTGCGCGGCACCGACTACACCTTCGGCTTCGACACCGCGCTCAACATCGCCACCGAGGCCATCGATCGTTTGCACACGACGGCGGAGTCACACGATCGCGTCATCGTCGTCGAAGTGATGGGACGGCACACCGGCTGGATCGCGGTGTGCGCGGGCATCGCCGGCGGCGCCGACGTCATCCTGGTCCCGGAGCGACCCGTGGACGTCCACGAGATGTGCGATACCATCCTCAAACGTCACCAGCGCGGCAAGGACTTCAGCATCGTCGTGGTCGCCGAGGGCGCGCGGCTCAAGGCCCGCGAGGGCGAAGCCGACCCGGTCACCGCCAGCGCCGAGCTCGACGCATTCGGCCACGTGAAGCTCGGTGGCATCGGCAACGTCGTCGGCGCTGCGATCAAACAAATAACCGGGTTCGACACGCGCGTCTCCGTCCTCGGGCACATCCAGCGGGGCGGCACCCCCACGGCGTTCGACCGCGTGCTGGCCACGCGCTTCGGCGTCCGCGCCGTGGAGCTGGTCCTGCAAGGTCAGTTCGGCAAGATGGTCGCTTTGCAGGGCAATCGCATCGAGGCAGTGGATCTCGCCATTGCCAAGAGCGGCATCAAGACTCTGGACCCGTCGTGGTACGAGATCGCGCAAGTTTTTTTCGGCTAGGGCACGACACATCGATCGGCATGCGGAGGGAAAATCCATGGCTCTCAAGGTCGGGATCAACGGCTTCGGCCGCATCGGGCGGCTGGTGTTCCGTCACTTGAACGGCAACACGCGCGTCGAGATCGTGGCCATCAACGACATCACCGACCCGCCGACCCTGGCGCATCTGCTGGCGCGCGACTCGGTGCACGGCCCCTTCCGCGGCGTGGTGCGTGCGACGGAGGGAGCCCTGCTCGTCGACGGCCGGCGCATCCAGGTCCTGGCCGAGAAGGATCCGGCCAACTTGCCTTGGGGCAAGCTCGGGGTCGAGGTCGTCATCGAGTCGACGGGATTGTTCACCTCACGTGCCGGCGCCGAAAAGCATCTCCACGCCGGCGCGAAAAAGGTGCTGATCTCGGCCCCGGCCAAGGGGGAAGACATCACCATCGTCAAGGGCGTGAACGATCATCTGTACGACAAGGGCAAGCACCACATCGTTTCGACGGCGTCCTGCACGACCAACTGCCTGGCACCGGTGGTCAAGGTGCTGCACGATGCCTTCGGAGTCGAGCGCGGCCTGATGACCACGGTGCACGCCTACACCAACGACCAGCGCGTTCTCGACCTGCCGCACTCGGATCTGCGGCGCGCACGCGCGGCGCAGTTGAACATCATCCCGACCACCACGGGCGCGGCAGTGGCGGTGACCAAGGTGTTGCCGGAGCTCGAGGGCAGGCTGGATGGCATGGCGATGCGCGTGCCGGTGAGCGATGGTTCGGTGGTCGACCTGGTGGTGACGTTGCGGACGCCCGTGACCCAGGCGCAGGTGAACGCGGCCGTGCAAGCGGCGGCGAGCAAGCCGCAGTTCGCCGGGATCCTGGAGTATTCCGAGGAACCGCTGGTCTCGAGCGATGTCATCGGCAACCCGCATTCCGCGATCTTCGATGCGATGTCGACCACGGTGCTCGACAAGACGATGGTGAAGGTCGTGGCGTGGTACGACAACGAGTTCGCCTATGCGAAGCGCATGGCGGAGCTGGTCGAAACTCTGATCTGAGCGCGGGCGTGCCGGCCGCTGCAGGAGACTCTCGTGGCGAAACTGCGCTTGGCGGATCTCGACGTCCAGGGCAAACGCGTCCTCGTGCGCGTGGACTTCAACGTGCCGATGGACGAGCATCAGAACATCACGGATGACCGGCGGATTCGCGGCAGCCTGCCGACGATCACGGCGATCCTGCGCGGCGGCGGCACGCCGATCCTCACGAGCCACCTCGGGCGACCGAAGGGCAAACCCGAAGCCCGCTACGGCCTGCGTCCGGTGGCCGATCGCTTGTGTCTCGATCTCGACGCACCGATCAAGTTCGCCAAGGACTGCGTCGGCGACGAGGCACGCATGCTGGTCGACAACCTCAAGTCTGGCGAGGTGCTGCTGCTCGAGAATCTGCGCTTCCACCCCGGCGAGGAAGCGAACGACCCCGTTTTCGCCAAGACACTGGCGAGCTACGCCGATGTCTACGTCAACGACGCCTTCGGCTCGGCGCATCGCGCCCATGCCTCGACGGTCGGCGTGACACCGTACTTCAAACAGTGCGCGGCGGGCTTGCTGCTCGAACGCGAGCTCAAATACCTGGGCGAGGCGCTCGAACATCCACAGCGGCCATTCGTGGCGGTGATGGGCGGCGCCAAGATCCACGGCAAGATCGAAGTCATGCAGCGATTGTTCGAGAAAGTCGACACGCTCCTGATCGGCGGCGGCATGACCTACACCTTCTTCCACGCCCTCGGCTACGAAGTGGGCGGCAGTCTTGTCGACGCGGCGATGCTGGACACGGCGAAAACGTTGCTGCGCGACGCCAAGGGCCAAGGGTTCCAGCTCATCCTGCCGCAGGACACGCTGGTGGCGCAGTCGGTCACCGCACGGTCGACGACGAAGACGGTGCTGGTGACCGACATCCCCGCCGGTTGGAGCGGTGTCGACATCGGGCGCAAGACGATGGAGGATTATGCGCGGCGCATTCATGCCGCACGCACGGTGTTCTGGAACGGACCGATGGGTATCTTCGAGATCCGAGAGTTCGCGGCCGGCACCGAAGCTGTCGCGCGGGCCCTGGTGGCCGCGACCGATGCCGGGGCGGTGACCGTGGTCGGCGGCGGCGATTCCGCCGCCGCGATCGCGCAGCTCGGTCTCGAAGCGCGGGTCAGCCACGTGTCCACCGGCGGTGGCGCCTCGCTCGAGTTCTTGGAAGGCAAGGTGCTGCCGGGCGTGGCGGCTCTCACCGAGGTCTGATATGCGCCGACCGCTCGTCGCCGGCAATTGGAAGATGAACTGCGGTCCGAGCGACGCGCGCCGCCTGGCCCTCGAAATCCGCAACGGTCTGCTCGGCAGCCGCACCGGCACGGACGTCGTGCTGTGCCCGCCGTTCACGAGCCTGGCCGCCGTGCGCGAGATCCTGCAGAGCAGCACAGTCGGGCTCGGGGCGCAGAACCTGTATTGGGAGCAGTCCGGCGCGTGGACGGGCGAAGTTTCGGCGACGATGCTGCGCGACGCCGGTTGCAACGTGGTCCTCGTCGGTCACTCGGAGCGCCGGCAACATTTCGGAGAGACCAATCGCAGCGTGCAGAAGCGCGTGCGTGCCGCGCTCGATGCCGGGCTGCGTCCTCTCGTGTGTGTGGGGGAGACGCTGGCGGAGCGCGACGCCGGCAGCACCGAACGGGTGGTGACGACGCAGCTCAGCGAAGGTCTGGAAGATCTCGGTGCCGCCGAATGGGGGCAGTTGATCTTGGCGTACGAGCCGGTGTGGGCGATCGGCACCGGGCGCAACGCCACGCCAGAGCAAGCCCAAGAGGTGCATCGCCTCTTGCGCGCGCAAGTCTCGGCGCTGGCTGGCCCGGAGATCGCCGACGGGATGCTCGTGCTGTACGGCGGCAGCGTCAAGCCCGACAACGCCGCCGTTCTTCTGGCCGAGCCCGATGTGGACGGGGCGCTTGTCGGTGGCGCGAGCCTGGAAGCCAAGTCCTTCCTCGCCATTGTCGAGGCCGCGGGGCGCCGCCCGGCGTGACGCCGGTCGGCCAATCGACCGCGCGGAACCAGCGGAGCGCCGCATTGACCCTCCCCGCCTCCGATGCTACCGTGGGCCCGGTGCGACCCCCGCGGATCTGCTGGCCCATCGTCCCTGGAGAGAATCGTGTTCGCGTTCTTCGTGGTGATCCACATTCTGATTTGCATCGCGCTCGTCTTCGTCGTTCTCCTGCAATCGGGGCGCGGCGGGGGCATGGCCGGTGTCTTCGGTGGCGGTGCGGCTCAGACTCTCTTCGGCGGACGGGGAGCCGCGACCTTCCTCAGCAAGGCGACGGCATGGCTGGCGGTCGCGTTCATGGTCATGTCGATCCTGCTGGCGGTCCTGTCGTCGCGTGGCGGCACGGTTTCGGAAGGACTCCTGCAGCAGCGCGCGCGCCAGCGTGCGGCGCAATCGCAACTGCCGCCCTCGGACACGCAGCTCGACCCGCGCGCCGTTCTCGACAGCATCGGGGTCGAGCCACCGCCGGCTGGCAACGAGGCGAAGCCGCCCGACACGCCATCGGGGAGTGCGCCGCCGCCAGGAAACTGAGTGTCGCGGAGTCTGTGCCGGGATGGTGGAATTGGCAGACACACTACCTTGAGGGGGTAGCGAGGGAAACCTCGTGCGGGTTCGAATCCCGCTTCCGGCACCATTTCGTCTGCGAGGACCGCCTGCACGAGCGGTCCTCGTCGTTTGGGAGTGTGGATCGATGACGCAGCTGCCCGCGGTCACGATCGCCGGCGTCGAGGTCGACGGCCTCGCGTATTTCAAGGATTCCCGCGGCTGGCTCGTCGAGATCTTCCGGCGCGACGAGATGTCGGTGCAGCCGGTGATGGCGTACGTGTCGCAAACGTATCCGGGTGTGGCACGGGGTCCGCACGAGCATCGTGATCAAGCCGATGTGTTCGTGTTCATGGGGCCGTCCACGTTTCGCGTCTACCTCTGGGACACACGGCCGAGCTCGTCTTCGCACGGGGCCAGCATGCGTTTCGATGTCGGCGAAGAATTGCCGGCGCGCGTCGTGGTTCCGGCGGGTGTGGTGCATGCGTACAAGAACATCGGCGCACGCGAAGGCTTGGTCATCAATTGTCCCGATCGTCTCTATGCCGGCGAGGGCCGCCGCGAACCCGTCGATGAGATTCGCTGGGAGGACGACCCGGAGGGACGGTTCCGCCTCGATTGAGCGGCGGGCCGATCGTCGCGTGATATACTGCGACGATCTCGAGCAGCGTGCAGAGGGAAAGGTGCCATGGCGATCCAGAGCCTCGAAGCCCTTGGTTTGAGCCGGGAGCAGCTCGTCGCCATGTATCGCACGATGCTGCTGTCGCGCAGGCTGGACGACGAAGAAATCAAGCTCAAGCGCCGCAATCAGATCTACTTCCAGATCAGCGGCGCCGGGCACGAGGGAATCTTGGTCGCGATGGCGGCCTGCCTGCGCCCCGCCTACGATTGGTTCTATCCCTACTATCGTGATCGCGCCTTGTGTCTGGGGCTCGGCGTGAGCCCGTACGAGATGCTGCTCGAGGCGACGGGCGCCGCCAGCGATCCGGCGAGCGGCGGCCGGCAGATGCCGAGCCACTGGGGCCATCGCCCGCTGCACGTGGTGTCGCAATCGAGCCCGACGGGCACGCAGGTACTGCAGGCCGTGGGCTGCGCCGAGGCCGGCGTCTACCTCGCAGACGAGGGCGCGCGCCTGGGAGTCCAAGCGCGCTTCGAGCGCGACGAGGTGGTGTACGTCTCGCTCGGCGAAGGCACGACCAGTCAGGGCGAGTTCTGGGAAGGGCTCAACACCGCCAGCAACATGCGCTTGCCGGTGGTCTTCCTCATCGAAGACAACGGCTACGCCATCTCGGTGCCAGTGGAAAAACAGACGGCCGGCGGCGACATCTCGCGCCTCGTGCGCGGTTTCCCCGATCTCCTCGTCCTCGACGTCGATGGCAACGACCCGCTCGCCAGCTACCGGGTGAGCAAGGAAGCGGTGACCTATTGCCGTGAACGCCGCGGCCCGGCGCTGGTGCACGCCCGCGTCACCCGGCCCTACGCACACTCGATGTCGGACGACCACGCGATGTATCGCTCGCGTGACGAGCTCGAAGAAGAAAAGTCGCGTGACGTCATCCCACGTTTCGCCACGGCGCTGGTGCAGGAGGGTCTGGTCACGCCCGACGAGCTCGAGGCGGTGCGGCAGAGCGTCGATGCGCAAGTGCTCGAGGCCGCCGACCTTGCGGTGGCGGCACCGAAGCCAGAGCCGGAGCAGGCGCTGCTGCACGTCTACTCGTCGCAGGTCGATCCCACCGGTGCGGACTTCGATCGGCCGGCTGCGGCCGGCGGCGCCGCCGATTCCATGGTCGGGCTCATCAACCGCTGCCTGCACGAGGAAATGCAGCGCGAGCCGCGCATCCTCGTCTTCGGCGAAGACGTCGCCGATTGCGGCAAGGACGAATTCGTCGACGACGTCCCCGGCAAGGGCGGCGTGTTCAAGGTGACGCACAAGCTGCAGCGACAATTCGGCTCGCGGCGCGTGTTCAATTCGCCGCTCGCCGAAGCGAACATCGTGGGCCGCGCCATCGGCATGGCGACGCGCGGGCTGAAGCCGGTGGTGGAGATCCAGTTCTTCGACTACATCTGGCCGGCGATGATGCAGATCCGCAACGAATTGTCGATGATGCGCTGGCGGTCGAACGACCATTGGTCGGCGCCGGTCGTGCTGCGCGTCCCCATCGGCGGCTACTTGCAGGGCGGCGCCGTCTACCACAGCCAGTCGGGCGAATCGATCTTCACCCATTGCCCGGGGCTGCTCGTGGTCATGCCTTCCAACGCCGTTGATGCCAACGGCCTGTTGCGCACCGCCATTCGTTGCGACGACCCGGTGCTGTTCCTCGAGCACAAGCATCTCTATCGGCAGCCGCACGCCAAGGGACCGCACCCCGGGCCGGATTACTGCATCCCGTTCGGCCGCGCCGCGACCGTGCGACCGGGCAGAGACCTGACCTTGGTCACGTACGGTGCGGTGGTGCGGCGTGCCATGCTCGCGGCGGAGAAGCTGGCCGAGCACGAGGGCATCGAGGTCGAGGTCATCGACCTGCGCTCGCTCCAACCCTGGGATCGTGAAGCGGTGGCGGCATCGGTGCGGCGCACGTCGCGATTGTTGGTGGCGTACGAGGACCATCGCAGCTTCGGCTACGGTGCCGAGGTGGCTGCGTGGGCGGCGGAAGAGCTCTTCGAGTGGCTCGACGCCCCGGTGACTCGGTTGGCCAGCACCGACACGCCGGTCGGTTACTCGCCGCCGCTCGAGGATTTCATCCTGCCGCAGCAGGCGCACGTCGAAGAAGCGGTGCGCAAGCTCGCCGCGTACTGAGCAAGCAAGGCCTCCTGTCGGCACGGCACATCCCAACGAAGGTCGACATGGCGAACTACAAGGCGCGCTTGAATCGCGAACCGGATGGCTCCTGGATCGCTTCCGCCGTGGCATTGCCGCATTGCTGGAGCCGCGGCACGTCGGAGGACGAAGCGGTCGCCAAGCTGCGCGAGGAAATTCGCTATCGCATCGAGTACTGCCCCTGCAGCGGCGTCGAAGACTCCTACGTCCGGGTCGAGATCGAAGTGCAACGGGATGGCGGCGCCGGTTCCCGGCTCGCGCGAATCGGTGAGGAGAAGCCCGCACCTCGCGCTGGCAGCGCTGCCTCGCCGGCGATCCCGCCGCGCGCCGCACCATGGAAGCCTGCGAGGCCGGTCGTGGCCGCGCCCCTTTCCGGCGCGGCGGGCTGTCCACAGGAACCCCCGCGCCGGCCAGCGGCACCTTCTGCGCCGGCGCCGGGCAGAGGCTGGCGTCGCTGGGACGACTAGACCCAACGACGTATGCGAGCGCCGAGACGGTGAGCCGCGCCGATCCCGTCGTCGGCTTCGGCAATTACAACGGCCCGATCATCGGCGCACAGACGGCGACATGGACCGCCATCGAATCACTGTACCGTTGACAATCCGGTACTCGGGTGAGCGGGACGGATCGCCCCAGCGAAGCCGATGCAACCGGCAAGCACGAATCCAGTGAAACGATGGCATGTGCCTCTGGGACGAACGGAGGGACGAATCAATGATCGGTGCTGGATTGTCTGCAGGCAAGGACGAGGTCAGGGGTCGACGAAGACGGTGGGATCGGCCTGAGCGACATTCCCTAGGTACGTGTACTGAACGTGGCGGAACATGGCTTGAGCCGAGGTCCGGATTTCGGCCGGCGTGAGCGCCTCGAGCCGGCTGACGAAGGCCCCGGCGCGCTGCCAGCCACCGCCGAGGAGCTCGTAGCGAGCGAGGAAGCTGGCCTGCGCCTGGTTGGTCTCGTTCTGCAAGTGGTAGCTGGTGACGTACACCTGCACCTTGTCGTGCAGCTCTTTGGCGTCGAGGGTCTGGTCGCAGAGGCGGCGCATCTCGTCCAGCATGACGCGCAACGTCGGCTGCGGTTCGGTCGCGGTGACGTAGATCCAGCCGAGGTTGGCGGCGTGACTGCCGAGGCCGGCCCCCGGAGCGTAGCTCAGGTTGCGCTTCGTCCGTACTTCTTCGAATAGCCGGTCCCGCAGCACCGACAGGGTCACCATGGCTGCAGGGTGATCGGCGTCGGCGAGCGCTGGGGCGGCGAACTGACCGAGGATGTAGTTGGTCGGGAGCTCGCGTGCTTCGCTCTGCAAGCGCGAGCGCGTGAACGAGAGCGGTGGCGGCAGCGGCACGGGCCCGTTGCCGGCGGGCAGCGCGGCGAGGGCATCGCGAGCCCGCGATGCGATCATTTCGGGCTCCAGGTCACCGACGGCGACGAGGAACAGATTTGTGCGCAGGAGCCTCGCGCGAGCATGCGCGCGCAGCGCGTCGGCGTCGAGGGCACTCACGCTTTCCAGCGTGCCGTCGGGATTCGGCGCGTAGGGGTGTCCAGCGTAGACGTGCGCACGCGCCACGTCGCCGAGCCTGCCGTCGGGATCGTCGTCGCGCTGGCGGATGGCCAGCAGCATCTGCCGCCGCACGACTTCGAGGTCCTCGCTCGCGAGCAGCGGCCGCGACACGACGTCGACGAAGATTTCCCACGAGCGTTCGAAGTGCCGGCGCAGACAACGCAAATGAAAGACGGTGAGGTCCTCGTCGGCCCGGCATCCCACCTCCGACCCCATGCGTGCGAGCTCGGCATTGAGGATCGCTTTGGGGAAGTTTTCGGTGCCGCGCCGGGCGCTGCGGGAATAGAGCAGATCGGCGCCGGCTTGTGCCGGACCGATGGTCGTCGAGCCGCCCCGGGCGTAAAGCCGGAGCGCCACCACTTCGTTCGCCTTGGCTGAGCGCAGCAGAACGGCGACGGGTGTGTCATCGAGGCGCAGGACATCCGTGGCCATTCAAGCCTCCCCCTGCACGCGTCCGGTCACCGCGCGCATCTCGGGGGCGAGCAAGACGCCGGTCACCGCCGGTTGGTCGATCACGTAACGGCGCAGCATGCGTTGGATGTCGGCGCGCGTCACCTGGCGCACGTTCTCGATATAGGTGTGGTGGTAGTCCAGGTCGGCCACGGCCCACCAATAGCCGATCGTGTGCACGAGCTGCGATGGACGTTCGCACTCGTAGACATGTCCGACCTCGAGCTGATTCTTGGCGCTCTGCAGCTCTTCGTCGGTGAAGGCGTCGGCAGCGTCGAAGCGCGACATCTCGTCGAGCAGCGCCGCATGCGCTTCTTGCAGGCGTGTGGCATCGGTGCGCAGCAGCGCCTGAATGGGACCGGTGTAGCGCAACGTCTGATAGCCGAGAGAGGCACTGGCGCACGAGCCACCGTCCACCAGGCGGCGGTAGAAGCGCGAGTTGCGCTGGCCGACGATGCCGGAGAAGACGTCCGCGGCGTATGTCGCCTCGCGGTCGTCGTCGACGCTCGGTCCGTGCAGCGACAGGAGCAAGGTCGCGGTTTGCACGGGCTTCTCGAGCACGACGGTCGACGATGCGCCGAGCGGCGGATGCTTGGGGATCGGGTGGGCGACGAACGGGTCGTCTCCCGCGCGCCAGTCGCCGAACACCTTCTCCACCACTGTGTACACCGCGTCGGGATCGACATCGCCGGCGAGCAGCAGCGCGCTGTTGTTGGGCACGTAGTAGCGCGATTGGATCGTGCGCATCCTCTCGGGCGTCGCGGCGAGGATCACTTCCCGCGTGCCGATGACGTTCTTGCGCGTGTAGTGCGTGCGCCAGAGCTGCTTCTGCACCGCGACGTGCAGGTGGAACTCCGGATCCGATTCGGCGCGGTCGTACTCGCCGAGCACCACTTCGCGCTCGCGCTCGAGCTCGTCGGCACGAAACAGCGGCGTGCGGATGGCGGCGTTCATGAACTCGAGTCCCGCGCGCAAGTTGCGCTGGTGCAGGGTGAAGTAGTAGTTCACCCTCTCCTCGCTGGTGGTGCCGTTCCATTCCATGCCGAGCTCGCGCGCCCGGCGCAAGTAGGCTTCCTGGTCCGGAATGCTCTCGTTGGCCTTGAAGAACATGTGCTCGTACAGGTGCGACAGGCCGTCGTACTCGGCGGTTTCGGTATAGGCGCCGTTCTTGACGTCGATCTCGATGCTCACGAGCGGCACCACGGGATTGCGCAGCACGATCACCGTGAGCCCGTTGGCGAGCCGCCGGCAATGGAACTCCCCGCCCGCAGCGTGCGGCACCCTGCCGGCTGCCTGATTCGATCTCGACACCACCACTCCTCTCCACCGGGGCCCATCGGACAGCCCAAGGCACCTTGGGTGCAAGCGGCGCTTGCGCCACCGGGGCCGCACGCGCATCATGCCCGGCGCGTCGGAATGCCCCGAGCGGCCATCAGAACAAGATGTGGGCCCCGAGCTGAGCGGTCAGGAACCGCGTCACCGTCTCGCTGCGGCCGAACTCCATCACCACGGGGAAGATATGCACTTCGAAGTTCAGATGATCGGTGAAGGGGTGCGAGGCCCCGAAGAGGATCCCGACCGTGGACAGCGTCTCGACGTCGGCACCGTCCAGGGCCGCGTTCGTGTGCATGGAGTACTCGGCACCAGCGTGGATGATGATGTTGCCGGCGACCGCGGGCCTGAGCGCCCCGCGCAGGAGCCAGCTGAACGCCGTGTCGCCGTTCAGCCCGCCGTTGATTTCGAAGCCGATCCCGGTTTCGAAGAAATAGCTGTCGCTCTGCATGAGCAGGGTCATCATGTCGAAGTCGCCGGCTCCCGGGCGGGTGTAGCCAATCCCGGCTTCGAAGGCGGTCTGGTACTGACTCTGCGCACTCGCAGCGCCCGCGCCGACGAGCATCAACCCCACGATCACACACCACTTCTTCATTGCTCCGTTCCTTTCTGCGAGTCAGGGCGTCGAACGATGCCCGACAGGGTAGTGGAAGCCCCGCCGCCCTGTGAACCACGAACATCGCGCGCTGGGCCGCGACACGAGTAGGCCGTGCAGCTCGAACGCCATTGGCGCCAGATCTCCTGGTCGGTGCTCGACAAGAGCCTGCCGCTCGTCTTCGGGGTGGGCTTCATGCTCCTCGTCGTGCGCGTGCTGCCCGCCGACGAGCTCGGCCTGCAGGCGATCTCGAGCACGGTGTTGCTGACGGTGTCGCAGATGCTGCGATTCTGGGTGCTGCTGCCGCTCACCAAGTTCGTCGCCGAGGGCACCGAGGTGCGTCACGTGGCCGCCACGGGGGTGGCGCTCTACATCTGTGCGAGCGCCGTGCTCGCGCTCGTGATCGGCGCTGGGCGCGGACTCTGGGCCGATCTCTTCGACAAGCCGGCGCTGGCCGCGGTGCTGGTGCCGAGCGCATTTCTCCTCCTGGTGGGCAGCGCCCGCGATGCCGTGGGTGCGGCTCTCGAAGGAGAGCGTCGTCTGCGGCGCCTGTTCTGGCTCGACGCGGCCTATTACACCGTGGCCATCGGGGCGCTCGCGGGTTGGTGCTGGATGGACGGTCGCCGCACCGCCGAGGCCGTCCAGTGGTTCCAGACACTGGCCGCGGGCATAGGGTCGTGCCTGGCGCTCGCGGTCTGCTGGCGGGCGCTCGCGGTCCGGCCGTCGCGCGCACAGGCCAAGCGGCTCGTGTCATTGGGGGGATATTCGGCCGCTTCGGGTCTTGGAAGCACGGTCGGCCAGCACGCCGATGCATTGCTCGCGGGCGCGCTGATGGAACCGCGAGCCGTCGCCTCGTATCACGTGGCGAAGCTGTTCTTTCGCGTGTTCAACGTGCTGGCGCAAGCCATCTATCAAGTCCTCATGCCCCTCGTGTCGCGCCTGCATGCGACGGGCCGCCGAGGCGACCTGCGCGTGCTCTACGAAAAGAGCGTCTGCTTCTTGTATCTGGCGCTCGTTCCGCTGATCGTGATCCTCATTCTCGCCGCACCTCAGGTCTATGCGCTCTTCTATGGCACGCGTTACAGCGACAGCATCCCCGTGTTTCGCATCCTGGTGGCGAGTGCCCTGGCGCTGCCATTCGCCAGCGTCGGCAGCCCTTTTCTCATCGGTCTCGGGCGCATGCCGACCCTGGTGTGGATCACGTGGCTCGGAACGATCCTCGGTGTCGCGCTCGCGTTCGGGTGGATTCCGGCACGCGGGGCCGAGGGAGCCGCGGCCGCGGTTTTCGTCTCCGCCATGGTGGGGATGGTGGCGCGCACGTGGGTCTTGAAAAGCGATCTGGGGTTCACCTTGACGAGCGTGGCGTGGCGCACACGCGACGCTCTGGCTTTCGTCGAACGCCGGTTGCGATCGGTGCGCCCGTGAGGCCCGGCGGGCGCACGCGCTTTACGCCTCCGCGATCGAACCGGTACGATTCTGCCCGTGCGTTGCATCCGTGAACCGTGCTCGATCTCTTCGTCCCGGAGGCGCGTTTGAAAACCCCCGTGGTTCTCCTCGACGACCCCGCGGCGAACGACGAATACGATCTCGAGGCGATTCTCGGCGGCTGGCCGCACGGCATTGCCGGCATCATCAAGCCCCTCGACGCGACGACGCAGGGTGGCGGCGGTTCGGCCCCCGCTGCAACGGCAGCGGAATCCGCCGGGGGTGCGAGCATCGCCGCCGCGGGGAAGAGCGATTCGGAAACGACTCTGACCTTGAAGCGGGCGCGGATTCGCTATTGCCTGCGCGGCAAGCGCGCCGCACGTGAGTTCGATGTCGCGGCAGGCCCCCCGATCGTCCGCGAGCTCGGCGAGTCGCTGCTTGTCGTCGGCTTCGTGTCGGCGGCGACGTTCCCGTTGCTGGTGGCGCTGGCGCAACACGCCGACACGCGCGACTTCTTGCGCGTCGGCATCACCGGCGTGCGCTTGGACCACTCGTACAACTTGGCGCGCAAGCTCATCGTGGATGGCGTGATCTCGTACCACGAGCACACGCGGACCTTGAACCGAGTGCTCTGCGCGCGGCTCGAGCTCATGCGCATCGAGCACGCGGCGCGCTGAAACGAGACTCACGCGACCATGCGAACCGGTCAGCGGTACAGATTCTTGACATCCCCCCAGATCCAGGCCGTGACCGGCACGAGCGTGCAGGGCTCGGCGATGAAGCAGCTTTCCTCACCGTTCGTTCCCGTGGCCTGGAACTTTCCCGCCAGCCAGGATGCATCCGAGGGCTCGGGCCGCAGGGTGCAAATGGTGGTGAAGTCGGCGGCGGAATCGAGGCTCCGGCGCAGGCCGGTGAGATTGAGCGTGAAGCGCACGACGCCGGCCACGACGAGCGGCGAGAACACGTCGCCCTGAGCCGCGCAAGCGACATAGACCTGCGGGTCCACGAGACCCGCCTTGACGCCTTCGAGCGTCGTCAAGCCGTTGGTGAAGATGCCGTACTCGCCCGTGGCGGTCGAACCCTCGAGGTGATACCAGGTCGTCGGCTGGTCGGCGACGAGGGTCGTGCAGCCCGGAGGGACCGGGACACCGTTGACGACGGCGCCCGTGCTGACGATGGACGAGCCCGCGAGAATGCTCATCCCGGACAGGCCGACTCCCGTCCCGGGTGGGACGTTGAAGAAGATCCCGGTCAGGACCGGATTCCCGAGCGCCGGGCTCTGGAAGGGAAAGACGCCGGATGTGTTCTCGATGGTGAAGGTCACGGTGGCCGTGCCGGTTCCGGCGTTGAAGTTCCCCCCGGTGGGCGTGAAGCCGATGGTAGCCAGGAACGAGACGGGCTGGTTCTCGGGACACACACCGTTCACGCTTTCCACGAATTGATCGGCCGATGCCATGCCTGCCATGAAGGCCAGACACAGAAACACGTGCGCTGTTCTCATGATGTGACTCCTCGATCGCGAACGCGCGCGACCTTTGTCGTTGGGCCTACTTGAGTAGGATCATCCTTCGCACCTTGGACGAGAGCTCGCCGGTCTGCAGGTTCTTGGCGCGCAACCGGTAGTGGTAGACGCCGCTCGGCAACGTCGTGGCGTCGAAGTGGACCTCGCGGGCGCCGGCTTTCTGGCGCTCGCCGTCGATGAGCCGCTCTACTTCTCGGCCGCGGACGTCGTAGATGGTGAGCCCTACTTCGCTCTCCGCGGGCAGGGCGTAGCGAATGAGCGTGCGTGGATTGAAGGGGTTCGGCACGTTCTGCGCCAGGACGAGGCTTGCCGGAGCGGCAAGTCCAGCTGTCGCGCTTCCCATCTTTGCCGGGGGCGCGGAGGCCTTCGTCAACGTGCTCGTGATCGTGAAGTTGGCGACCGCGGTGGCGAAGCCGACGACACGATAATTGTACGTCCCCGGCACCGTGGTGAACGCCGTGAGCTCTTCGGGATTGGAGAGAGATGCTCCTTGCGCCAGGTCCCGCCCCGTGGGATCGACCAAGTAGAAGTCGATGTCGCCCGTGGGCTCGTAGGCGAGCGTCGCACCGATGAGGATCGTGTTGTCGGAAACCTCGAACGGGATCAGGCGCGTCTCGGGGATCCCTTGCGCCGAAGGGCCGAGCATTCCGGTCAACGTCGTCGTCTCGTCCGCGAACTGCGTGCCGTTCTGGAACAGGGTGCCGTCGACATGCACCCTGTCCAGGTAGACGTTGCCGTCGAGGGCGCGCAGCTGCACCACGTGCGCGCGCCGCTCCAGGCCGATGAAGGCGCTGCGCTGGCCCCAACGCGCGGTGGCGCTTTGGAAGCCGATGAGTCCCTTGCTCTCGCCGTCGATCACGACCTCGGCGATGCCGCCCTTCGTGTTCTGCGGGTACTCGAGCTTGACGCCCGTGCCGAAGAACGTGAAATAGGCGAACGGCTTCTTGTTCTTGCTCTTCACTTGGCCAAGGGCATACGAGCCGCCCGAGGCGTTTGAATTGTTCACCGTGTCCCAGCGCGGGTTGTAGGCGATGTGCGCGTCGTTCTGCTCGGCGAGGCTCCACGTTCCCTGAGACGCCCACTTGACGTCGCCGGCCAGGAACTGCGCCCTGGCACCCGGCGTGGAGCGCGCGAGCTCGACCGCGCCGCGCACGTCGATGAAGCCTGCTCCCACTTGATGGAACTGGGTTCCGAGCATCGGATCGGCTGTGGCAGTCAGGATCTCCTCGACCTGGTCGGGCGAGAGGTCGGGGTTGGCGCTCAACAAGAGTGCCACCGAACCCGCGGCGAAGGGCGTGGCCATGCTGGTGCCGCTCAGCGCGTTGTAGTACGTCGTGTAAGTCGGGTGGGCCAAGTCGACGAAGTTGCCCAACGAACCGGTGGGCGTGCCGGGGCAGCGCGCCGACCGCACGCTCACTCCCGGGGCCGTGAGGTCAGGGTGCAGGAAAACGTCGCCTGCGACACCGCGACTGGAGAAGCTGGCGAGCTGCTTGTTCGCATCGCCCGCTGCGACGCCGATCACCCAGGGCACCGAGGCATAGGGGCTCATCGTATTGTCGCCGTTTGCCCCATCGTTGCCGGCGGCGAACGTCACCACGACTCCCCGGCGGTAGGCCTCGTACGTCGCGCGGTTGATCGGGTTCATCGCGTCGAAGCCCGGGCTCGAGCTGCCCCAACTGTTGGTGATGACGCGTACCGCGTAGCGCTCGCGATTGGCGAGGGCGTAGTTCAAACCTTTGAGCGCATCGAGGAGAGCCGTCGTCGCTGCGGCATCCGCCCCCATCATCCCGTAGGCCACGAGGTCCGCCTCGGGCGCGATGCCGGCGTAGTAACGCGCGCGACGTGCGTCGTCCTTCGACGCCTCGCCGATGCCTGCCACCGTGCCGGCCACGTGCGTCCCATGTCCGCTGTAGTTGTCCGAGTTTGGCACGCCCTCGGCATAGAGGGCGAACCCTCCCGCCAGACCCTCGGTGGTGACGGCGCGGACGTTCTGCTTCACCTTGAGGCCGGACGGGAGATCCGGGTGCAGTGCGTTGACGCCGCTATCCAGCACGAAGACGGTGACGCCGCGTCCCTTGACGGCGAGGTTGTCGTGCACGTAGTGCCCGCCCGTGATTTCGCCGGACGTATAGTTGAAGTACTCGATCGCCGCGTTGCTGTAGATGCTCTCGACGTTGTCCCAACCGAGCACCGTTTGGATCTGTGCCCCGGTCAAGACAGCGCCGCACATCGGAAGATCCGACAGCGCTTCGAAGCCCACGCCGAGCGCGGAGAGGCTCGTGACGTCGCTCTGATCCGTGAAGGTGACGACGACCTTGTACGGTCCGGGACCCATCCCCATCTGATCCTGCAAACTCGGATCCAAAGCCCCGAGCGCGAGCACCCGAGTGGTCCACGAGACGAGGATCATGGCGGCAACACAGATGCGCAAGATGCTCTGCATGCGGATCACAGCTCCTTCCCATTCGACGACCGACGAAACTTGGAGGTGGCCGGCTGCCTGGTTTCGGCACCGCTGTCACGCTTCAGGATGTCCGGCGCAAGCGCCGCTCGGAGTCGAGCTCTCGGGGTTGGGCTCGGCTCCGGGTACCGCAGCCCAGCCACCTCGGAACCCACGGCCTCAGGAGGCCGCACTTACTTGAGCAACATCATCTTCCGGCGCGCGACATAGTCGCCGGCGCGCAGCTCGTAGAAGTAGAGACCGCTCGGCATGGATCGGCCGCCAGCGCTCTGGCCGTCCCAGAAGGCGAAGTGATCGCCCTGGGTTTGGACCGCGTCGACGATGACGTCCACGAGCCTCCCGCTCACGTCGTACACGGCCAGACGCACGGGCGCGCCGCGCGGAATGGCGTAGTCGATGCGCGTGCGCGGGTTGAACGGATTCGGCACATTCGTGCTCAAGCGATACGCCAGCGCTCTCGCCGTCGGCGATGCGCTCGTTTGCATCTGTCGTGTTTCGATCGTGTAGATCTCGTAGGAGCTGGCGTCGGCCTGACTGTTGCTGACGACGAAGGTGTGCAAGCCTGGGTTTTCGCTCGCAAAGCGGATGACCTCGACGGCGTCGTTGGTCACCGATTGCGCCACCAGACCACCCGCAGGATCCAAGAGATAGAGATCGAGGTTGCTGCCCTCGGGCACCTCGAGCACCGCAGTCAGCAGGATCGTGGAAGATCCGGCCACCACCGCATGCGTCGCCCCTGTGATGAGGTTGGTGAGGCCTGCCACCGTGCCCGGCGCGTGCACCGCGTCTTCGGTCGGGTTGCCGGTGCCGGTGTTCTCGCCGTCGTGGACGACGAACTCGTCGACATAGACCATGTTTCGCTGCGAATCCGCGCCGTCGTTCAGCACGTTCAGTCGGAAGACGTGATCGCCGTCTGTGGTCTCGAACGTGACGGTTTCGAAGCCGAGGTCCTGCTTGCCCGAATGGTCCGGCTTGCTCGGGTCCGTGGGCACACGGTAGAAATCCACCGTTCCGCGGGAGATGCCGTCGATCCGCACCTCGGCATTGCCGCCGCGGGGGCCGCGCGCGATCTTCATTTCCACCTTCGACCCCGACCAGACGAACTCGAGGAAGGCGTTGCCGCCATGGGCGCCGACGTTGCGGCAGTAGCGCCCGTTGGTGGCGCGCGTGTCGTCGACGCTGTGCCAGCCGCCGCTCCGGCTCACACTCGGGTCGTCGCACTCGAAGTGCGTGATGACCGGCGGTGAAGCGACGGTCGCCACGGCGGCTTCGGCGTTCACCAGGCCGGAGCCGAAGAGCGGATCCATTCCCGGCGCGCCGAGATCGGTCGCGGTCGAGGTGAGAATCGCCGTCACCTGCTCGTTGGTGAGCGCAGGGTCGGCACCGAAGACCAGTGCCGCCACCGCCGCCACGTGCGGGCATGCCATGGACGTTCCGGCGAGCTTGGTGAAGTCGCTCGCGCCGCTGAACACTGTCACGCTCGGATTCCCGGATGCAGCGGCCAGCGCTTGGCCGTCGGCCTGCGACAACGAGACGACGGGGACCCAGTCGCGATCGCGCGTGTCGTCCCGCGCGGTTCCGAGCGTGCCGTTGTAGTTGCCGGCGGCGTTGTTGTAGAGGATGACGGCGATGGCTCCGGCATCCTGCGCGGCCCGCACCTTGTCGGCGAAGGTCGTCCCACCGCGTTGGACGAGCGTGATGTTTCCCGCCGTTTCGGGAGGGAAGTCCGTCGGGATCAGGCCCAGACCCGCATCGACGGCCGATGCGGTAATTCCCGTCGACGTCGTCGACGCCGAGAACTCGAAGGGGTTGGCGTCGAGGCGTGCTCCGTCGTGATCCACTCGGGCTTCCGTGCCCGTGCCACGCGGGAAGGATGAGCGGACGTCGACACCCGGCGCTACGATGTCGAGTCCGGGCCCGAAGTCGGAGAATTGCGCCTTCTGCAAGGTCCTGTCGACGGCGCCCACCGACAGCACCGAGGGGTAGCCGGCAGGGAAGGCCAGCACCGGTGTTCCCACTCCCTGCTCGCCATTCCCAGCGGCTGCGATCGTCAGCAGACCGGCCTGGAAGGCGGCATCGTATGCCGCGAGCGCGGTGGTGCTCGGAACCCGGCCGCCCAGGCTCATGCTCGCGACGCGCATGCCGTTCTGCACGCTCCATTCGATGGCGGCGAGAATGTCGGATTCGAAGCCGCTGCCCGCGTCGCTCAACACTTTCAGCGCATACAGCTCGACCTCGGGGGCGACGCCCACGACGCCGACGCCGTTCAGCTCGCCGGCGATGGTTCCCGAGACGTGGGTGCCGTGCCCGTGACCGTCGCGCGGATCGGAGTTGTCGCTCACGAAGTTCCAGCCACCGCGGAAGCGGTCGTCGAGGTCGTAGTGCAACGGGTCGATCCCGGTGTCGAGCACGGCAACCTTGATCGTTTGCCCTCGGGTTCGATCCCAAACGAGCGGTGCGTTCACCGTCGTGACGCCCCAGGGCACGTCTTCACCGTCGGCGGTCGAGTACGCGGTACCGATCACCGCGACGGATGCAGGCGACCCGAGCGCGCTGTGCTCGAACACGATGTGCGCGAGCGCAGGTCCCGAGGTCGAAGGAGTGAAGGTGACGTCGAAGGTCTGGCTCGCCCCGGGTGCGAGGTTCGCTGTCCCCGGTGCGACGGTATACACGCCGTTGTCCGACAGGACCGACGTGATGGCCAAGGTCTGATCGGAGCTGCCGTTGGTGACGACGAGGGCGGCCATGCTGCTCTCGCCCACACCGAGGCTGCCGAAGTCGAGCCGCGTCGGTGTGACCGAAAACTCGGCGAGGACGCTCTCGAGCGTGAAGTTTCGCCCGCCGCCCGTGTCTGGAGCCTGGTCGATCGTGAGGAGCACACCGCCCACGCCGCTCGGGCCGACGAGCTGCTGTGTCTCTGCGTAGGGGGCTTGGAGGACGTCGCCCATCGCCGGAGCGGCGTTGCCGTTCGGGGCGCCGCCGAACGTGGCGTTCGCCACCAGGATCTCGATCGTGCCGCGCGCGACGTCGATGCTGCCGGACTCGGCCGGGCCGACGGTGGTGCTGAATGTGCCATCGATGAAACCCCACTCGAATGTCGGCGCACCGGTTTCCGCCTTGCTCATCTCGACGAAGTAGATGTCGGCGAGCGGATTGCCGCTCTTCTGCAACGTGAAGCCCAGCTTCCATGAGCCGTTGAGCGGCAACCCGTCGCCGGTTTGCGCGTTCACGCCGGCCAGGCTCTGGACCTGGATCGTGAAGTGCAGGTGCGTGGCATCCGGCTGCATCACCCAGGCTTTGAGCACGTCCTGCGTGCCGTTCCCGGGCGGGCCTTGGTCGCCGGGAGTGGCGCTCTCGTCGATCTCGGGATCACTTTCGTCACCGAGGGCGAAGACGATGTTGTCGGGCTCGACGTAGTGCACGCGTGCGTCGGCGCGAATGGCGTCCACGATTGCGGCGTCGGGCGCGATCACGGCGAGTGCGGGAACGAGGGAATACGCATGCACGATCGTGGCGCCGTGTCCTGTGACCATGTCGCGCTCGCTCTGTCCCGGAGGCGCATAGAAGCCGACGAAGTAACGCCCGGCAGCGACTTCTGCCGGGCTGTCGATGGGATAGCCGCCGAGGAGCAAGCCTTCGGCGCTCGACGCTCTGAACCCGATCGTGCTGGTGAAGAGGAACCCGAGAATGGTGAGAAGCATGCCACGACTCGCACGAAAAACACTGGGTTGCATGGACAATCTCCCCTGGTGGCCCGCAATGATCGCGGCGACTCAGCGTTTCGCCGCGACCCATCGCCGAATTCTGTGGACTTCGGTACGAGGGCGAGTCTAGGCAGGGAGCATGACGTGCCGATGAAACGGACATTACAAATTCTTCAGCCAGCGCGAGCGTCGCTCCGGTGGACACTCGGAGCCGGAAGTGTTCGAATATCCATGGACTTGTGAGAAGGCCGGAGGATTGGAGGGCAGCAGGAACGCTCCGGGGCCTTGAGGTGCAGGCCACGTCGCAGGGGAAGATGCATGCAGCGGGATGGCACATGTGCCGCGGGCCCACCCCGAAGCCGGGGACGCCGCGACGCCTGTCTGGATCTGTGGTGGGTCGTCCTCCTGCTGGCGGCGTCGATCCCGGTGCGAGTTCAATCGCAGCCGGCATCGCCCACCGAATACGAGGTCAAGGCTGCGTTTCTCTACAACTTCGGTCGCTTCGTCAGCTGGCCGCACGAAGCATTCGAGGACAGCAGCGCGGCGCTCGTCATCGGTCTCTTGGGACAGGATCCGTTCGGCGCGACGATCGATGCCATGGTCGGCGACAAAAAGCTCCAGGGAAGACCGGTGCGCATTCGTCGCTTCGAGAGCTACCCGGGGCCCGCCTCCTGTCACATTCTGTTCACGACCTGGTCCGATCCCGAGCCGCTGCGACGGTTGTTCGCGGCGCTCGGCGAGTCGCCGGTCCTGACCGTCGGCGAGAGCGCGGAGTTCGCCGCCCTTGGCGGGATCGTCCGGTTCTTCCTCGAGGAGAACAAGGTGCGTTTCGAGGTCAATTCCGCCGCGGCCGAGCGCGCCGCGCTCACGATCAGCTCGAAGATGCTGCGTCTCGCCCACAGGGTGGGCAAGGAGCCCGAGCGTTGAGATGAGATTCCGCGACCTCGCAATCCAGCGGAAGATGATCCTGATCATCATGAGCACCAACACGGTGGCGATCCTGCTGGTCTGCGCCGGGTTCGTGTTGCACGATGTCGTGACCTTCCGGCGCAATCTCCTGGACAGCCTTTCCGTGCTCGCCGCGGTGATCGGTTCGAACAGCACCGCGGCGCTCAGCTTCGACGACCGAGCGGCGGCGAAGGAGACCTTGGCGGCGCTGCGCGCAGAGCCCCATATCGTCGCGGCCGCGATCTACGGCGCCGACGCCCAGGTGTTCGCGACCTATTTGCGTGACGTTCGAAGGAGCGACTTCAGAGCGCCGCCGCCTGGGCCGGAAGGCCCACGCTTCGACAACGGCCACGTGGCGCTCTTTCGCCCCATCACCCTGCAGAGTGAAAGACTGGGCACGCTCTACCTCCTGTCGGATCTGGAGGCCATGCGACGCCGTCTCGACCGTTACGCGCAGATCGTGCTGGTCGTCATCGTGTCGTCTTCGGTCGTCG
>Ga0075428_100000736_pt1 | contig 34031 bp, 29 predicted proteins | sample RhiMetdeltSRZDD2_FD_75291 | JGI IMG/M metagenome (GOLD analysis project Ga0075428, IMG submission 75291) | Populus rhizosphere microbial communities from Tennessee, USA - Rhizosphere MetaG P. deltoides SRZDD2 | ecosystem: Host-associated > Plants > Roots > Rhizosphere > Soil | place: USA... | reverse complement strand
CACGCGAACGCCGACTGCTTCCCCGAGGGCCACGTCCCGACGCACGCGATCACCATGGGCATCGGCACGATCCTCGACTCCGCCGCGATCGTGCTGCTCGTCTCGGGCAGCGGCAAAGAAGAAGCGCTCCAGCGGCTGCGCAGCGGCGAGATCGACGCGTCGTTCCCCGCGTCGGCATTGTGGATGCACAGGAACGTGCGCGTTCTGGTATGCGTCGCGCCTTCTTCATCCTCCTCTCCATCCTCCTGATCGTCGCCGCCTATCGCGTTCTCGGCGTCTACGAATTCCGCTCCGGCGAGTGCACGGCGCAACAGGCGCGCAAGTTCGCCATGACCTATCCGAAGCGGCTCGTGGTGATGACGTTCAACATCGAAGGGCACGCATCGTTCATCGACGGCGATCACATCGTCGAAGTGGCGGAGACGATCCGCAAATACCACCCAGACATCGTCGGCATCAACGAGGCGCATCGGAATACGTGGCAGGCGCGCTTCGGCGATCACACACAGGCGCTGAGCCGCCTAACAGGGATGACCATCGTCTTCGGCCGCAGCTATCGATTCATGGGCGGCGACTTCGGCAACGCGATTCTCACGCGCGGGCAGATCGTGTCGAGCAGCGTGCACGAGCTGCCCGGCACCGGCGAGCCGCGCACGCTTCTCGAGGCGGTCGTGCGCGTGAACGGCGGGACGATCGAGTTCTACACCACGCACACAGCGGCCTGGAAAACGCTCAATGCAGCATCGCGCGGCGATCAACTGCAATGCATCAACTCCCATCTCCATGCGGCTGCGCATCCGTTCATCCTCACCGGCGATCTCAACGCGCCGCCCGACGCGCCGGAGATGAAGAAGTTCCTCGATCGCAACGTGCTGCAGATCGCGGGCGATCCGAACGCGCCGACGCATCGCGTGCTCGAGCAGCGGCTCGACTACATCCTCGCGGATCCCGGCTGGCAGGTGCGCAACGCGCGCGTGCTCGATGACGGCCCCTCCGATCATCGCCCGGTGATCGCGGAGCTCGTGCATCCATGAAGCATCGCGACGACGATCACTTCAACATCAAAACGATTCGCGGCACCACCTACGCGCGCATGCCGCTCGTCGCCTTCGCCGGACTCGTGCTCGCGCTGATCCTGATGGTGATTCTCTTCTGGTCGGTGAAGCGCAAGCCCGACGTGCAACTGCAAGTCAAAGACGCGGGCGAGCTCACCGCGCTGCTGCCTGCGATCGTCAGCCTCACGAATTCGAGTCTCGACCGCGGCAATCACGTCGTCGTGCTGCGCAACGGCGACGGCATCTTCCCGCCGCTCCTGCGCGACATCGCCAACGCGCGCGTGAGCGTGCATCTGGAGAGCTTCATCTGGTACGACGGCAAGCTCGCGCGACAGGTCGCCGCGCTGCTCGAAAAGAAAGCGCGCGAAGGCGTCGAAGTCCGCGTGCTCGTCGACGCATCCGGCGGACGAAAACTCAAAGGAGAAGTGCTCGATGCCCTGAAGCGCGCCGGCGTCCGCGTCGCGCATTTCCATCCCATCCGCATCAGCAACCTCGGGCGTCTGAACAATCGCGACCATCGCAAGCTCGCCATCATCGACGGCCGCATCGCCTACATCGGCGGGCAGTGCATCGCCGACGAGTGGTTAGGGAACGCGCAGGACAAGAAGCATTACCGCGACACCGCGTTTCGCGTCGCGGGGCCGGTCGTGAATCGCCTGCAGGCCGCGTTCGCGGACAACTGGATCGAAGAGACCGGCGAGATTCCCGCGGACGACAAAATCTTTCCGCAACTCGCACCGGTCGGACCGTCGACCGCACACGTCGCGTACACATCGCCGTCCGGCAGCGTGTCGTCGGTGCAGGTGCTCTACTACCTCGCGATCAGCGCGGCGCGACGCGAGATCCTCATCCAGAATCCGTATCTCCTTCCCGATGACGAAGCGATCGAGGCGCTGGCCGCGGCGGTTCGGCGCGGTGTCGACGTGAAGATCATGGTCCCGACCGACGACGCCACCGACAGCGCGCTCGTGCAGCACGCCAGCCATCATCACTTCGGCACGCTCCTACGCCGCGGTGTGAAGATCTGGGAGTACGACCGGACGCTGCTGCATCAGAAAGTGATGGTCGTCGACGGCATCTGGTCGTCGGTCGGCTCGACGAACTTCGACGACCGATCCTTTCAGCTCAATGACGAAGTCAACATCGGCGTGCTCGACCCCAACGTCGCCGCGCAGCTCCGCGCCGACTTTCAGAACGACCTCCGTTACGCCCGGCAGCGCACGTTCAAAGAGTGGGAGAACCGCCCCTGGTGGCATAAGTTGACCGATGGACTGGCATACTTGGGGCGGTCGCAGCTCTAGTAGGCAGTTGGCAGTAGGCAGTACGCAGGGGAGGGCTGGGCGGCGGCCTACTGCAAACTGCATACTGCCGACTGCCCACTGATCTCATGGCCACCCTTCCCGCTGAAGGACGCTGGTCGCTCCGGCTTCTGTCGGATGACGACTTCAAGGGCGCGCTCGAGTTTCTGCAGCGCGATCCGCTGATCAACGTCTATCTGATCTCGCGCCTGCTCGAAGAGCGGACGCTGGCCGGATCGCAGATCGCGGTCGTTCGCTACAACGGCGCGATCGTGCTCGTGGCCTCGCTGGCGACGAACATCGTGCTCGCCGGCGATCCGTCGATCTCGACGGACATCACCGACTCCGCGATCTCGCTCATCGCCGATCGCATCATCACGCGCATGCTGCCGGTGCGCGCGATCATCTCGCCGGCGACGCTCGTCGAGTCGCTGTGGAGCGGACTGCGCGAGCGCGTCGATGCGCCGACCGTCGTGCGCATGAACCAGCCGATCTATGCACTGCGCAAGCGATTCGACTATCCCGACCTCGGCGAGGCACGCCACTCGACGATGCGCGATCTCGACGCGCTCGTGCCCGCGTGCGCGGCGATGCACAAAGAGGAAGTGGGCATCGATCCGCTCGAGCGCGACGCGGCCGGATATCGCGAGCGCATTCGCGAGTTGATCGAGAAGCGGCGATCGATCGTGCGCGTGATCGACGGCGTGATCGTGTCGAAGTGCGAATACTCCGCGGTCACGCCCGACGCCGTGCAGCTCATGGGCGTCTGGACGAATCCGCGTTATCGCCGGCGCGGATTCTCACGCGCACTGCTGCGCGAAGTCTGCGGACATGTGTTTCGCAAGGGAAAAACCGTCACGTTGTTCGTCAACGACTTCAATCGTCCCGCCATCGGCCTCTACGAAGATCTCGGATTCCAGCGGATTGGAGTGAATCGCGCGCTCATCTGGTGACGGGCGCGCGCATTGCACAATTCGTTTACACCGCATTTGCGGTATTTGAATGCGCGAGAGGCGCGCGCCGGGCTGATGCATTACACGGCGTCGTCGGAGGTAGGAATGCCGGAGACAGGTGTAGTGAAGTGGTTCAACAACGACAAAGGCTACGGCTTCATCAAGCGCAGTACCGGTGAAGACGTGTTCGTCCATCACTCGTCCATTCAGGCGTCGGGCTACCGCACCCTGAACGAAGGCGAGCGCGTGCAGTTCGACGTCAAACAGGGACCGAAAGGTTTGCAGGCGGAAAACGTGACACGGCTCGGTGGGGACGGCGGTCACGCCGAAGAGGAAGCGGTCTAGCTAATCTTCGCTGGGCTGCACACGTCCAGCGAAGACCGCCCCCAGGGCGCCGCCGAGCGCGACGGCCGGAAGCGCCTCGCCATAACCCTTCATGGCGAGCACGAGAGCAGCGACCGCACCGGCAGTGAGAAAGAGAGCGCGCAGAGCAAAATCGAGTTTCATAAGACCTACTGGACTAGTGGACTGCGTTACATTCTCTCAGGGACTGGAATTCCCAGCAAGTCCATCGCCCCCACCATCGTCCTGCGAAACACTTCCGCGCACACCGCGCGACGCTGGCGCTCGGCGTCCTCCTTCTCATTCATGATCGGATACTTGTGGTAGAAACTGTTGAACTTCTGCGCGAGGTCGAGCAGGTACTGCGTGATCACCGAGAGCTCGAGTGAGTCGATCGCGCGGCGGATTGCGCCCGGCAGTTCCGCCGAGAGGCGCACCAACTCCCACATGTCGTCCGTGATGCCCTGATTGAGCGTGAGGTCATCGACCGAGCGATCGTCGATGCGCGGATCGACGCCGCGCTCGGCCATCTTGCGAAAGATGTTCTGCACGCGCACGGTCGAGTACTGCAGGTACGGTCCGGAGTCGCCTTCGAAGCGCAGCGCCTCATCGAAATCGAAGGCGATGACTTTGTTGCGGCCGTAGCGCAGCATGAAGTAGCGCAGTGCCGCGATCGCGACCTGGCGTCCGATCTCGCTCGCCGCCGCGTCATCGAACTCGTTCGCGTTCGCCTTCACCGCTTCGGTCGCTTTCCGCTCGAGCTCATCGAGCAGATCGTCCGCCTTCACGCCGAGTCCCTTGCGTCCCGACATCTCGACGTACGCGCGTCCCGCATCCTCCTCGGAGAGCTCCATGCCGAGAGCTTTTGCGGTCACCGGTGTGAGCGCCACCATCTCGTACGCGAAGTGGATCGATGCCTCGGCCGCTTTTTCGCCGGCCAGTTTTCGCACGCCTTCCTTCACGACCTTCTGCGGATACGACTGCCGCGCGTCGATCACGTTCACGACGCGCGATACGCCGCCGAATTTCGGCGCGCCCGGATCTCCGTCATCGCGGTGCGTCGTCTCCCACACCACGCGCCCGTTCGCGTACGTCAGGAATTTGCGGTACTGGAACGTGCGGTCGATCATGCCCAGCTTCCAGAGCTGAAACGCGATGTCTTTGCCGGTGTACGTGACCGTGCCGTTCGAGCGCACGAGGATCTTGTCCGGCTCGTTCATGCCCGCGAACTCTTCGGACTCGTCGAGCTTCATCACCCAACAGCCTTTGTGTTTGCCTTCCTCTTCGTACACGACGGCGCCGGATTGTTTGAGCAGTTCGAACGCGCGATCCCAGAGGTGGATGTGGATGACGTCGCTCTCCTTCGGCAGGAGGTCGTATTCGATCCCCAGGCGAAGGACGGTCGCGAGATGGCGATGCACGATCGCGCGCGCGATGATCGCCGCGAGCTTCGCCGTCTCGCCTTCCTGATGTTCGATGCGATGGAGCGTTTCCTTCCGCCATTCGTTGGCTTCGGGATGAGCGGCGTAGTAATGCGCCATCTGCGAGTAGAGATCCCAGCAGAGGTAGTCGAAGCGCTCCGTGCTCGCGATGAGCTGTTCGACCTCGGGGATGCTTTTCTTCTCGAGGTGCTCGAACGCGACCACGACGTCCGCGACCTGCACGCCGGTGTCGTCGATGTAGTTCAGCGTTTCGACGTCGTTGCCGAGCCACTTCGAGCAGCGAACGTACGTATCGCCGAGGACAGAGTTGCGGAGATGGCCGATGTGCGCGGCCTTGTTCGGATTGATGGCCGTGTGTTCGACGATCACGCGCTCGCCGCGCAGCGCCGACGGCTCCATCACGCTGCGGAAATGCGCCGCGATGAATCCTCCGCGGTCGAAACGGAAGTTGAGATATCCCGCGCCCTCGATCGTCACCGATTCCACCAGCGCCGGCAGATGCATCCCCTTCGCGAGCTGCTCCGCGATCTCGCGCGGCTTGCGCTTGAGCGCCTTCGCGAGCTCCAGCGCGATCGGCGTCGCCAGATCGCCCATGCTCAGCTTCGGCGGCGTCTGCAACACGACGCGATCGACCGGGTGGCCGAAGAGCGCGAGCGTGCGCGATTTCAGGGTCTCGGTGAGTTGTTGATTGATGTCTTCGAGGATCATTTGGCACTCCTAGGACGTCGTACGACGTCCTAGGACGTCCTAGGACGTCCTATTCATTTCTCACAGTGGGTTGAATCATTCCAAACTTTCAGCACCCACCGCTCCCCTCTTCGCACGAACACGTTCAGCGCGGCATTGTCCTGCGCGAATCGCATCGCTGCCATGACCGGCACGTTGAGGAGGGACGTGGCGCCGATGCGGATCGCGGTGCCGTGCGTGACGACGATCGGGCGCGGCGAGTCGATGCTCGCGAGCGCGCGCTCGACCCGCGCGCGTACATCCGCGTGCGACTCGCCGCCCTCCGGACACGCGCATGTTTCGTCGGCGATCCAGCGCTGATACAACTCCTCGTATTCGCGGCGGATGTCGAGGAACGAGCGTCCTTCCCATCCGCCGTAATTCATCTCGCGCAAATCCTCGAGCATCACGATCGGTAATCCCGTCGCCTCCGCGATCGCCTCGGCCGTCGACAGCGCGCGGCCTAACGGGGACGAGTAGAGGGCGGTCGCTCCGACCGATGCCAGTCGCTGCGCGAGACGCAGCACCTGATCGCGACCCGCCTCGGTCAGCTCGCTGTCGCTCCAGCCTTGCGTGATTCCGGCGACGTTGTGCTGCGTCTGCCCGTGGCGCACGAGAAAAAGTCGTTCGATCATGATCGAACGAGCAGCGACTCCGCCGTCATCTCCGCGGGCTTGTCGATGCCTAACATCTCGAGGATCGTCGGCGCGACGTTCGACAGCACGCCGCCGCTGCGCAGCGTGCCGAAGCGCTTCTTCGCGTCGACGAGGATCAGCGGCACGGGAAACGTCGTGTGTGCGGTGTGCGGCTGTCCGGTCTCGGGATCGAACATCATCTCCGCGTTGCCGTGATCCGCGGTGATGAGCGCAACGCCATCGACTTTTTCCACGGCGTCGAGAATGCGGCCGACCGCCACGTCCGTGTCGTGAATCGCCTCCACGGTCGCCTTCATCACGCCGGTGTGGCCGACCATGTCGGGATTGGCGATGTTCATGATGATGACGTCGTATTTCTTCGACGCCACCGCCTCGACGACTTTGTCCGCGACTTCGAACACCGACATCTCCGGCTTGAGGTCGTACGTCGCGACTTTCGGCGACGGCACGAGCAGCCGCTCCTCGCCGGGAAACTGCGTGTCCGATCCGCCGTTGAAGAAGAACGTGACGTGCGCGTACTTCTCCGTCTCCGCGATGCGGAACTGCTTCCGTCCGGCGTTCGAGAGAACCTCCCCGAGGTTGTTCCGGATCTCCTGAGGCGCGTAGACGACCGGGAGGTCGAACTTCTCGTGATAGCGGTTCATCGTCACGAGGCGCAGCTTCGGATGCACGGCACGCGGGAACGGCGTGAAGTGCTCGTCCTTCAATGCGATGACGATCTGGCGCATGCGGTCCGCGCGGAAGTTGAAGAAGAGGAGCGCGTCTCCGTCTTCGACTCGGCCGAGATGTGCGCCTTCCGCGGTTAGAACCGCGATCGGCTCCATGAATTCGTCGGTGATGTTCTGTCCGTAGAAGCGGCGCACGGTCTCGAGCGGGTCCTGCGTCTGCGTGCCGACGCCGAGCGTCATCAGATCGTAGCCGCGTTGCACGCGCTCCCACCGGTGATCGCGATCCATCGTGTAGTAGCGGCCGATGATCGTCGCGAGATGCGCATTCGGTTTGTTCTCGATGTGCGCGAGGAGATCGCGGAGATATTTCTCTGCGGACTTCGGCGGCGTGTCGCGTCCGTCGAGGATCGCGTGGATGAACACGTTTTGCGCGCCGAGATCGAGGGCCGCGTCGATGAGGCCGTGCAACTGTTCCTGCAGCGAGTGCACGCCGCCGTCGGAAAGCAGTCCGGCGAAATGAATCGCGCGCGAATTCTTCACCGCATCGACGAAAACGGGATTCGTCTGCAGCTCACCGTGCGCGATCGATTTCGAAATGCGAACGATGTCCTGATCGACGACACGCCCCGCTCCGATGTTCAGATGTCCGACCTCGGAGTTTCCCATCTGTCCCTCGGGCAAACCGACCGCGAGTCCCGATGCCTCGAGCGTGGTCCACGCACTCTCACGGAACAGACGCGCAAAGCGCGGCGCATCCGCCTGCGCAATCGCGTTGTGCTCGGTTTCCTTGCGACAGCCGAAGCCGTCGAGCACGATCAGGATGAGGAAGGGGGCGTCCGCCATGGGCGGGCGAAGATATCAGATCGACCGCTACGCGCTGGCCTGCTTCTCGCGCTTGAACACCATGCCGATGTGATCGGTCGCACCGGTCTTGAAGTTGATGGAGGTGATGCTCACGAGCTCCCACCCCTCGTCGCCGAGGCGATTGAGCTCCTCAGCGCGCCGCGGATCCATCGAGTAATTCTCCGACCGGACGTTGATGATCTTGTATTCCCAGGTCTTCATGTCCGCTCTCCCCTCCCGGCGGTGCTGGTGTGAGTGGTGGGTAAGTGTAGCAAACTGAAGAAGGAAGGATGAAGGTCAGTCCTGGAACTTGACGCCTTCATCGTGCAGGCGCTTCTCGGAGGCGAGCGCCGACGCCGGGACAGCGTAATTGGCCACCAGGTAATCCCCATCGAAATGAAGCCCGACGATTCGCTCGCTCTCGAGATCGAGAAGCGCGGAACCGGAACTTCCGCCGAGTGTCGTGCAATCGTGGCCGAGCGCTTTCACGGTTTGTCCAAACGAAACCTTGTCGCGGATTCCGAGCAGCCGTCCGGGCTGCATCCGCTTCTTGTCGAAGACTCCTCGGAAGATATCGAGCTGCTGGATGATCTCGTCGGCCGATGTCTCGGAATCGAGAGCCGGGTATCCGATGATGGCGGAGAGTCTTCCGTTCCCATCGGCGAGCGGCTGGCTCGAGAGCGGCAGCGGGACGGCGCCCGACGGAAGCCCATTCACGCGGAGTAACGCGGCGTCCCAATTGGGAAGTACGAGGATCGGTGCCGTGATGGAGATGGTCACGGTTGCCGCGCTTCCTACCTCCTGCTTGAAATCCACATGCGGAGTCACGCCGGGCGTGAATGACATCCCGTTCGCGCCGCTCTGACAGAAGATCTCCGCCACATGCCGGTTCGTCAGCAGCAGATCCTCCGCAACCACGAAGCCGGTGCCGGCGAAGTTGAACGATGCGTGTCCCGGAATGTCGATCCGGCCGATGCCGCGGATGCAACGCTCGACGAACGTACGGTGCGCATTCACATCAGTCCACGGCGAAGGAAGATCGACGAATGAGTCGTTGATCACATCGAACGCCGGGCGGAGTCCGTTGGGAACGACGATCGCCTCCAGCGCAGCCTGGTCTTCTTCGGCAAGCGTCTGACCCTGGCGAAAGCGCCGCCAGGCGTCGATCGATTGGTCGGTGAGAGGAGAGTAGCCGGTCGTTTTGCGATGCCGTTCGCGGATGGCCACGAGATCGTCTTCGGTCGTGCCGTCCGTTTCTGCGATGCGGCGGAGAAAGCCTTCCGTGTCGGCGTTTTGCCTCATGAAGTCCACACGTATTTTCGGGTGTGTTCCCGTAGAATAGCGCATCCACAACTCAATACAGGCAGCAACGCAGCGCGACGCGCGCTGCTCGACGCGAGTTCGCATCGAGAGAGAGAGGAGGCTCGTTTTGAGGCGTTTTCTAACGGTATTCATCGCAGTCGGAGTGATGTTCGCGGAGGGAACACGCGCCATGGCAGAGACCCCGGAAGAGATTCAGAAGAAGATCGACGAAGCGAAGAAACAGACGGAGCTCATCCTCGCGGAGAAGGCGAAGATCGATGCAGAAAAGGCGCTCGCCGATGCGAAGAAGGCGGCTGAAGGACCCGACGCAGACGCGAAGGCGTTGAAAGATCTTCAGACACAAAAGGGACTCGCCGATGCGCAGAAGGCGCTCGCCGATGCGCAAACCGCGGCATTGCTGGCGAAGACCATCGGCGACGTGAAGGCCGGACCTTACTCAGGCGCGGTCGAGATGAAGGACAAGGCCGGCACCGCCGAAGCGGCTCTGCTCGCGGCGAAGGCGGTGAAGGAATGCGCGACGAAGATCGTCGCGGCCGTCGAGCCGAACGTCTCGTCGGAGGTCTATGTCTTCGCGTCCGCGGACTTCCCCAAGTTTCAGAAGCTGCTCACGTATCAATTTCGCAAGGAACTGATCAAGAAGAGCTTCGACGATCTCGACAGGGCGACGCCGGGAGAAGCGCCAGCTCCGGCTCTGGTCGCTGCGGGGCTGGATGCGCTGTCGAAGGTACTGGGATTCTTTAAGACCGACTCGACCGTCGGCGGAATCGAATCCAAAGTCGATGAGGCGGTGCTTGTGTTCTCCGTCGCCGGCGGATTCAAGAGCAAAAAGGCTCATGTACCCGCTTTGTACAATCCGTCCGCGCTGACCGATCCAGTGAAGATCTTCACCGATGACATGAAAGCGCTGAGCGATCTTCGCGCGAAGCAGGCAGCAGAAATCGAGAAGCTGACTCCCGGCGTTGAAAAACTCGAGAAACAGATCGCCGCGGAAACCAACGAACAGACGAAGAAGACCCTGCAAAACACGCTGGCTTCGCTGAAGAGCCAGATCGCGCGTCGAAACGCACCGATCGCACTGTACGACGCGTTCGTCTCTTCACTCACGACTCCCGACGCAAACGGCGCGGTTCCACTGACCGCGATCGCGCAGGAGCTGGCGATTCACACCGCATTGAACGCAGGTGCCGCGGTCCTGCTCCTTCGCCTCGAGACGACCGGCGGCGGATATCTCGTGAAGAAAAACCTTCTGACCGGCCTCGGCGCGATGCCGCTGTTCCACATGGGCGGCGCATCAGCGTCCTATCTGCTGCTCGATGGCAAGGACGGAACGGTCCTCGGCGGCGACGTCGTGCCGGTCTATGGTGGTTACGTCAGGACCGACAAGTTGCGCGACTTCCTGAAGTGAATTGATCGGCGCACGAGGTGCCGCGATGACGGACGATCGGAAGCATTCGGTCGTCCGTAATCTCTTGTCCACTCGAATTTAACGTGGTACGTTGACTGCCATTCAGCGGAGCCAATTCAATGCCGAAAAAGATCCTTCTTGCGGACGACAGCATCACGATTCAGAAGGTCGTCGAGCTCACGTTTTCCGACGGCGACTATGAGGTCTCGGCGGTCAACAACGGAGCGAAGGCGATCCAGAAGCTCGCTGAGATGCGGCCCGACATCATCCTCTCCGACATCATCATGCCGGAGAAAAATGGATACGAAGTCTGCGAATACGTGAAGTCGCATCCGGAGTATCGGAACATCCCCGTGGTGCTGCTCACCGGCACCTTCGAGCCGTTCGATCCCGATCGCGCGGAGAAAGCGGGATGCGATGCGGTGGTCACGAAGCCGTTCGAGTCGCAGAGCCTCATTCATAAAGTCGAAGAGCTGATCTCGCAGGCGCAGAGCGCATCGTCTGCCGCGGCAGCGGCTCCTGCGCCCGCGCCCGTCGAAGCCGTGCCCTCACCGTCGCCGTGGATGGAAGACACGTCGCCGGCGCCTGCACCGGAGCCTTCGCCGTTCACCACCTCGAGCGGATCGTTCCCGACTCCATCCGTTCCGCAAACCGACGCCTACGAGCACGGCTCCGACCTCTTCGCCGCGCCGGCCGCACCGCAAGCGACGACGGAGATGCCGTTCGACACTCCGGGAGAATCGCCGTTTGGCGCGCCGCCGCCCGCAGAAGAGTTCAGCGGAGAGACACGCGCGTTTCCGCGCATGACGTTCGACGAGATGCAGCAGATGGCCGCGCCGCCGCAATCGCAGCCGTCCGCGCCCGAGCCGTCTCCGTGGGATGAGCCGGCGGAGACGCCTGCATTCGGCGGCGAGACGCGTGCGTTCCCGAAGATGACCTTCGACGAGATGCAGCAGATGGCTGCATCGACACCGGCTTCGGAACCGGAGTCGCCATTCGGCGCGCCGCCTCCTGCGGAAGAGTTCAGCAGCGAGACGCGTGCATTTCCGAAGATGAGCTTCGAAGACATGCAGAAGATGGCCGAGGAACAGGCACCTGCGCCACCGCCCGCGCCGGAGCCTGCATCTCCGTGGGACGAGCCTGCGTCGGAAGCGCCGGCATTCGGCGGCGGTGCGGAGACGCGCGCATTTCCTGCGATGAGCTTCGAAGATCTGCAGCAACCGGCGGCTGCATCCGAAGCGTCGCCGTGGGGCGAGTCGGAAGCGCCGGCATTCGGCGGTGAGACGCGCGCGTTCCCGAAGATGACGTTCGACGAAATGCAGCAGATGGCGTCCACGACGCCGGAGCCTGTTGCCGAGGAACCCGAGGCCGCGGCGACGATGGCGTGGGAAGAACCGCCGGCGTGGTCGCCTGCGGCCGAACAGCCCGAAGAAGCGGACACGCCGTTCGCGTCCGCAACGCCGGAAGACATGCCCTTCGCCGCCGAGACTGCGCCGGAAGTCGTCGCCGAGCCCGCAGGCGAAGAGCCGATGTGGGCGTCCGCCGTTGGTGCGGAATCCGCGGCCGACGCAGAAGCGGAACCAAGCGAGCCCGCGATCGCACCGCCGGTGCTCGCGCCTGAAGCGCCTTCCCTTTCACTCGCGCGCGAGCCGGGCGTGCTCACCGACGAGCAGGTCGATCGCATCGCGCGCCGCGTCGTCGAGCTGATGTCGGATCAGGTCGTCCGCAAGATCGCATGGGAAGTGATTCCCGATCTCGCGGAGATGGTCGTCAAAGAGCGCATCCGGCAGCTCGAGAACGAAGCCTGATCCGTTGGCGGTTGGCAGTTGGCGGTTGGCGGGAGAAACGAAAGACGCTTTCTCGCTCTCTACCGCCAACCACCAACCGCCAACCGCCAACCGCCAACAACATGAAGATCTACACCCGCACCGGTGATCACGGTGACACTTCGCTCTTCGGCGGAGCGCGTGTCGCGAAGAACGACCCGCGCATCGAAGCCTACGGCACGGTCGATGAGCTCAACTCGCAGATCGGCGTCGTGCGCGCGGCCGCACCGCCTTCGGAGATCGATGCGGAGCTGAATCGCATTCAGGCGGATCTCTTCGAGATCGGCGCGCATCTCGCGTCGCCCGGCACGAGTCGTTTCACCGGTGTGGATCCGCAACGCATCGAGGCGCTCGAGCGCGCGATCGACGCGATGGAACGGGAGCTCGCGCCGCTCACGAGCTTCATCCTCCCCGGAGGCTCACTCGCAGCCGCGCATCTGCACGTCGCGCGGACCGTATGCCGTCGCGCGGAACGCTGCGTCGTCGCGCTGCAAGACGACACACCCGCGACGGTCTCGACCGTCACGTACATCAATCGATTGTCGGATTACTTGTTCGTCGCGGCGCGATTCGCGAATCGGCGCGCTGGTGTCGACGACATCATCTGGAAGCGATGACGTGCCGACTGGTCGGGGCAAGAGGACTTGAACCTCCGACCTCACGGTCCCGAACCGTGCGCTCTACCAGGCTGAGCTATGCCCCGATGATTGAAGACCGACGACCAAGGTCGCCGCGAGAGGCGCGGATTCTAGTGATTTCGCGCCAAGCGGTCAAACTAACGGGACCACCCCGGGTTTCATTCCGGTGACGCGCGGAATCGCACCGAGAGCATGGCCGTTGCGTCTCTCATGAGACAAACCATGAGATCTGTCGGAGTCGCGTTGACATTGCTCGCCCTAGCTCTTCCTCTCGCAGCACAAGAGCTCAAGGAGGAGATCGACGTCAACGCCGTACTTCTCGACGTGATCGTCACTGATGCCGGAGGCCACCAGATCCTCGGCCTCGGTCCCGGCGACTTCGTCGTCAAAGAGAACGGCGTCGAGCAATCCGTCGAATCGGTCGACTACTTCACCAACCGCCGCCTGCTCGACTCGCGCGAGGAAGCCGCGCCGTTCAAAGTCGAGCGCGTTCGCGAGGACCGCTACTTCATCTTCTTCTTCGACAAACCGTCCGATCCCAGCGTGATGTTCGACGAAGTCACGCAGGCGCGCGAGGCCGTTCGCAGCTTCGTTCGCAAGGACATGAAAGAGACCGACCAGGTCGCGATCGTCGGACACGACTTCCGTCTCAAGGTCTACACCGATTTCACCAACGACAAGAAACAGCTCGAGCGCGCGCTCGACGAAGCGTCGAGGTTCGGCAAAGGCATGACGAAGGCGCCCGCGGGCAACGGTCCCTCGATTCTTCGCGCGATGAATGCGGACATCGTGAAAGACACCGACACCGTGTACAAAGCGCTCGACTTTCTCGCCGACAGCGTGCGCCCGGTGCGCGCGCGCAAGAACCTCGTGCTTTTCTCGCCCGGCATCGCCGATCAGTACGAGCGCAACACGATGGCGGGAATGCTCACCAGCCGCAGCCCGAACTTGCAGCCGATGCTCGAATCGCTCAATGCGGCAAACGTGACCGTGTACACCGTGCAGCTCGATCGCAACGCCGACTCCACGCCGTTCCTCCACCAGCGCCTCAGCGAGATCGCCGACTCGACGGGCGGCCACTACTACCGCCTCGTCACCAACTTCAAGCCGGTCGTCGAGCGCGTCGAGAACGTGAACAGCGGCTACTACCTGCTCACCTACCGGTCGCGCCACGCGAAGGGCGACAAGGGATTCCAGAGAGTGGACGTGTCGGTGAAGAATCCCGAGTTCCGCGTGAAGGCGCGGTCGGGATATCAGTACGGCGGATGAGAAACCTTCGTCACGCATCGGCACCTAACGATGCGTGACGCTGCTTCTCGCTCCGCCCGATGGACCGATCCGTAAAATCGTCGACGGCCTAACACGGACCGGCACGGGCGAGGCGTATTTCCGCGCACTGGTGCGCGAGCTGACCGAATCCCTCGGTCTCGAGTACGCATTCATCGCCGAAGTGATCTCCGAGGAGCCGCTGCGCGGACGCACGCTGGCGGTGCGCGCGCTCGGCGAAGAGCTTCCGAATTGGGAGTTCGGCATGAGCAGCACGCCGTGCCGCGAGCTGTTCGAGTCGGCGTACTGCTGTTATCCCGAAGGCGTGCAGCTCTGCTTCCCCGAAGACACGCTGTTCGCGAGATGGAACGCGGAGAGCTTCGCCGGCGCGCGGCTCGTCGATGAGTCGGGCGCGTTCATCGGATGGATGGCCGTGTTAGGCCGGCGACCGATCGCCGACACGGCTTCCGTCCGCGCGGCGATGTGCCTCGTCTCGCAGCGAACGACCGCGGAGCTTCGGCGCGATCGCGCCGATCGCGCGCGCGCCGCGCAACTGCGCGAGATCACCGAGCGCTATGAGCTCGCCGCGCGCGGCTCGAACGACGGACTGTGGGACTGGAACATGGAGACCGGCGCGATCTACGTGTCCGATCGCTGGAAGCAGATCATCGGACGCGATACCGCCCCGCGCGATTGCCAGGAGTGGCTGGCGTCGATCTTCGAAGAAGACCGCGCGCGCATCGAGCACGAGGTGCAGCGTCACCTGAGCGGCGAGACCGCGGCGTTCGAGAGTGAATATCGCGTGATTCATGGCGACGGCTCGCATCGCTGGGTGTTGTGCCGCGGCGCGGTGATCCGCGATGCGTCGGGCCGGCCGACGCGCTTCGCGGGCTCGGTCACCGACATCACGCGCCGCAAGCGCAGTGAAGCGCAGCTCGTCTTCGATGCGACCCACGATCACCTCACCGCGCTTCCGAATCGGATGTCGTTTCACGATCGCGTCGATCACGCCATCGCGCTGAATCGCCGCGACAAGATCTACGACTTCGCGGTGCTCTTCCTCGATCTCGATCGCTTCAAGCTGGTCAACGATAGTCTCGGCCACGCCGCCGGCGACGAGTTGCTGTGCGAGGTCGCGCGGCGCGTCTCGCAGTGTGTGAGCCCGTCCGACATGGTGGCGCGCCTCGGCGGCGACGAGCTCACGATTCTCGCCGAGAACATCGACGGACCGCACGACGCCGCGCAGATCGCGATGCGCATCCTCGCCGCGTTGCGCCAGCCCTTCCGCGTCCTCGGGCACGAGGTCTTCGCCACCGCAAGCATCGGCATCGCTCTCAGCTCGACGATGTACGAGTCCGCCGTCGAGATCGTGCGCGATGCCGACACGGCGATGTACCGCGCCAAGGCGAAGGGCGGAGGCCGGTGCGAGATTTTCGACGCGCGCATGCACTGGGAGGCCGTGCAGCGCATGCAGCTCGAGATGGATCTGCGCCGGGCCGTCGATCGCGAGGAGTTCCGGATCGTGTATCACCCGATCGTTTCCATGCGCACCGGAGAGCTCGAAGGATTCGAGACGCTCCTGCGATGGGAGCATCCGACGCGCGGCACGGTGATGCCGGGCGAGTTCATTCCCATCGCCGAGGAGACGCGGCTCATCATTCCGATCGGAGCGGCGATGCTGCGCGAGGTGTGCCGGCAATTCGAACAATGGAGCGAGTCGTTCGACCGTCCGCTCACGGTGAGCGTCAATCTCTCGCTGCGTCAGCTCGAGGATCCCGATTTTCTGGCGCGGCTGGAAGCGATCCGCAGAGACCATTGCTTCGACGACTGGCGTCTCCGCTTCGAGATCACGGAGAGCGCGGTCATGGAAGACGCGGACGCGGCGCTCCAGCTGTTCTCCAAAGTGCGCGACCTCGGCTTCGATCTCTGCATCGACGATTTCGGAACCGGATATTCCTCGCTGTCGTATCTGATCAACATGCCCATCCGGACGCTGAAGATCGACCGATCGTTCATCACGAACATCGAGCACAATCGCGAAAGCGAGGAGATGGTCCGCACGATCATCACACTGGCTCGCAACCTCGGCCTAACAACCGTGGCCGAGGGTGTCGAGAATGCGGAACAGGTCCGCCGATTGATTGCCCTCGGCTGCGATTCCGCACAAGGCTTCTACTTCGGCCGGCCGATGCCTCCTCAACCCGCACGACAGCTCGTCGCCGCGCCCTATGCGCTCTCGGACGTCATTCGCGAAGCGGTAAACTCGCACCACCGTGAGGGTGACCGTCGAGACTTGGATCCACGCAGGAATGCAGAAATGTTTCGATGCCGCGCGTAATCTCGACTTGCATGTGCGATCTCTCGCTCACACCAATGAAGTGGCCGTCGCAGGACGAACGTCCGGATTGATCGGCATGGGCGAGGAGGTCACGTGGCGTGCCCGGCACTTCGGGATCACACAACGCTTCACCTCTCGAATCACGGCCTTCGATCCGCCGTCGTACTTTCAAGACAGCATGCAGCGGGGTGCATTCCGATCATTCGTTCATGATCACTACTTCATCCCGGCTGACGGCGGTACACGCATGACGGATGTTCTGGAGTTCGTCGCACCGCTCGGTGTTCTTGGACGAATCGCGGAGAAGATCGTCTTGAGACGGTACCTGGAACGTCTGCTCGCGTCTCGAGCCTTGGTGATCAAGGACGCGTGCGAAACGTAAGGAGACGCAGCCATGATTCTTCCGTTGCTTCTGGTTCTCGCCGCCACTCCGCAAGCGGAGAAGCCGCTCGAGGAGACGAAGAAGAACATCGTCGTGCTCAAGGGCGTTCCTTCCTCGCAACTGATCCCGATCATGACGGTCATGGCGAACTCTCTGGGCGTGGCGTGCACGTATTGCCATGAGCCGGAGTGGGAGTCCGATGCCAAGCCCGCGAAAGAGGCCGCGCGCCGCATGATCCGCATGACGCGCGCGATCAACGACGCGCACTACGGCGGCAAGGTCGTCGTGTCGTGCAACACGTGCCACAACGGGAGTCCGCGAACGGCCGACGTTCCGCTCGTGTCGAATGCGGGATGGAACAAAGCGCCGAGCGCGACGCTCACCGTTCCGCTCGAACCGGCGGAGACTCTGTTCACGCGCTACGTCCGCGCGCTCGGAAAGACCGATGCGAGCAATCGGCTCATGCAAGGTGTTGCGACCGCGAAGAGCGGCCGCGGAGATCCGCGCAGCGCGCCGTTCGAGTTGTACCAGGAGCCGCCGCGCAAATCGGAATTGAAGATGGAGCTGCCGTATCCGCCGGAGGCCAATCGCGGAATCGGCGGATATTTCTTCGATGCCTCGACGCTGCGCGAGCGCTACGCGACCGTCGAGACGAAGGGTGTCGACGAGATTCGAGGCCGCACCGCCTACGTCGTCGAAGCGACGCCCAAAGAAGGCGGTCTGCCGGAGCGTCTCTACTTCGACGCGCTCAGCGGACTGCTGCTGCGGCGCCATCGCGAGTCACCGACGCTCGTCGGCGTACTGCCCGAGGAGTACGACTTCGACGACTACCGCACGGTCGACGGAAGCGCGATTCCCTTCGTCGTGCAATGGTCGCGCGCGGACTATCAGGTCACGCACCGCATCGCCTCGGTGCGACAGAACATCACGCCGTAACCTCCGCGCCGGAGCGGCATCGAACGGTCCATGAAGCGAACCACGATGCTGCTCCTCACTCTCCTTCTCGCCGCGTCCGCGATTGCGGTCGAGCCGGTCAACGCGATCGCGCTGAAGAACGTCGCGATCAAGGGATACGATCCGGTGGCGTACTTCGCCGATGCCAAAGCGATCGAAGGCTCCGAGGATTTCGAGCTCACGTGGAGGAATGCGGCCTGGCGATTTGCGAGCGCCGCCCATCGCGATGAGTTCGAGAAGAATCCGGAGAAATACGCGCCGCAATACGGCGGCTATTGCGCGTTCGGTGTGAGCCGCGGGTATGCGGTCGACGTCGATCCCGAAGCGTGGCACGTGGTCGACGGAAAGCTCTATTTGAATTACAACAAAGACGTGCAGACCGAATGGCGGAAAGACGTGGCGGGATATGTGAAAAAGGCCGATGAAAATTGGCCTAAGATCCTCGACAAATGAAGACGCTGATCGTCACCGGCGGCACGGGCGGACTCGGAACCGTCGTAGTCGGTCGCCTAACACGCGACTACCACTGCGTGCTGCTGAATCGCCCCGAGACCGATCTGCTCGACGCAGCGAGCGTGCGTGACGCGCTCGCACGCGTCGACTCGCCGTACGGTCTGGTGCACATGGCCGGCGGTTGGACCGGCGGCGCGGTGTCGGAGACGTCCGAAGAGACGTGGGCGAAGATGCTCGGCATCAATGCGACGAGCGCGTTCCACGCGATCCGCGAGACGCTCGCGCGCATGGATCGCAGCCGGCCCGGGCGGATCATCGCCATCAGCTCGATCGCGACACTGACGAAAGGCGCATCGAGCGCGGCTTACACCGTCTCGAAGACCGCGCTGAATGCGCTCATCGAGGCCACCGCTGCAGAGCTGCAGGGAACGCAGATCACGGCGAATGCGCTCCTGCCCGATGCACTCGCCACTCCGGCCGCCGGCGGCTCCATCCCGCTGGATCGCGTCGCGGATGCGATCGCGTTTCTTCTTTCCGACGCCGCCGCGAACGTCAACGGCGCGCTCATTCCGTTGCGCGCAGCGTGACGCGCTCGCCCGGCACCAACTGCCCGAGCTTCCATCGTTCGGACGTGATCACCGTCATCGGCTGGAGATATCCGCCGGTGACGGGATGATCCGGTCCCATCGCCACCAGAGATCCATCGGGATGGAGCTGCACCGTTCCGCATTGCATTCCGATCGAACGGAGGTCTGCAGGGATCTGCACGTCGATCGCTCGCAATGGCCGCAGCCGCACGCCGACGCGATCGAGCTGCGGGGTGACTTCGCATTCGACTTCTTCGACTCCCACATCGTGCGGCCCGCGCATCGCGCGGATGACGTGGCGATCGCCGCGCTCGATCTTCGCGACGATGCCCTCATCGCGGCCGATCGCGAGATACGCGCGCAGTCCGCCGGTGATGCGCCCGAATGCGATCTCTTCGCCGTCGTGCACGCGTTGGACACGGATGTCGAGATCGGGAGTACACCACGCGACGACGGCGTCGCGACGGAAGCGCAGGCGCGGCCCGGTCATCGCGCATTCGAGGAGCGTGTCGCAATGCTGCACCGCGCGCGTCGCGAGTGCTGCGGCGATGTCGTCGAAGGGGCCGCCGGGAGGGCGGCCGTGTTTGACGAGGGACCAGTCTTTTTCGTGGACGCGTGTTGTTAGGGGAGCGGAGATGATTTCGATGGAAGAAAGAGAGAGCCCCTCACCCTGGCCCTCTCCAAGCCTGCCCTGAGCGAAGTCGAAGGGTGCGCGGGGAGAGGGGACCGTTAGGTTCGGTTCGATTTGAATGATGTCTCCGGGTGTTAGGGCGTACTCGAGGTTTTCTTCGGTGCGGCCGAGGAGATTCCAGCCGCCGGGAGAATCGATCGGATAGAAACCGGCGACGTTGCCCGCGATCGCGAACGTGCCACGCGGCACGAAGGGCCGCGATGTCGCACGCCGCGGCATCGCCCACTCCTCGGGCCAGCCATCGAGATAGCCGAATCCTCCGCGAAACCCGAGGTAGCGCACGGTTAGGCGGAGCGAAGCGACGCGCGCGAGGAAGGGGGCGAGCGCAACTCTGGTGAGAAATTCGGGGAGATCGGGGCCGGTGAAGGAGACGGCAAGAACACGGGCGGTGGAACCCATAGGCCCTATGGGCCCTATAGGGCCTATGGGGCCTATAGGACCGATCACATAAAGCGACGAGTGCCCCACAATCACCGGCCCTGCGACCTGCTGCGCCGCCGCGTGCAATTCCGCGGCGCTCACCTCGCCCAGCTCCACGAGAAATGCGTTGTCGCCGGCCGGCGAGACGTGCATAAGATGGCGATTATGCTCGCAACCCTCGCACTGCTTCTCGCGATCACGCCTCAGGCCATGCGCGCGCATGTGGGATTCCTCTCCAGTGATCTGCTCGAGGGACGCGAGACCGGCACGCGCGGTTACGATCTCGCGGCGGCGTACGTCGCGGCGCAGTTCGAAGCGGCGGGCGTGGAGCCCGCGGGCGAGAATGGGACGTATGTTCAACCGGTGCGTCTGCGCACCTTCCGGCTCGATCCGGCGAAGTCTTCATTCACCATCGATGGCGTTGCATTCGAGCATCGCAAGGACGTGCTCCTCCAGTCGCGCACCGAGCCGGCGAGCGACGTCGACGCACCCGTCGTCTTCGCCGGATTCGGCATCACCGCTCCCGAGCTCGGGCACGACGACTACAAGGATCTCGACGTGCGCGGAAAGATCGTCGCGCTCCTCGCCGGCGCGCCGCCGCGATTTCCGCACAGCCAGCGCGCGTATTACTCGAGCGGCGAGGTAAAGCTCGAGAATGCAACCGCGCGCGGCGCGATCGGCTCGATCCTGATCCGCACGCTCGACACCGAGCGCCGCTTCTCCTGGGAGCGCACACTCGCCAGCGGCGACTCGACGGCCATGCGCGCGCTCGATCGCAACGGTCAGCCCTTCGACACGTTCCCGCAGATCCGCGGCAGCGCCGCGCTCGGACCGAACGCCGCGCAGGCGCTCTTCACCGGCGAGGCGACGACGCTCGACGCGATCCTCGCCGGCGCGGAGAAAGGCATCGCGCATCCGTTCGCTCTGAAGAAACGCATCGCCATCCACACCACGACCACCATCGGCGAGGCCACGAGTCCGAATGTCGTCGCAATCGTGCGCGGCTCCGAGCTCCCGAACGAGCACGTGGTCGTCACCGCCCATCTCGATCACATCGGCATCAACGATCGCGGCGAGGACCGCATCCGCAACGGAGCGCTCGACAACGCCTCCGGGATCGCCGCGCTGATCGAGATGGCGCGCGAGGCCGCATCGAGGAAACCGCGTCCGCGACGCTCGATCGTCTTCGTCGCGGTCACGGCCGAGGAGAAAGGCATTCAGGGCTCACTCGCTTTCGCCGATCGCCCGAGCATCGAGGGCACGATCGTCGCGAACGTGAACATGGACATGATCACGATGCTCTTCCCGATGAAGAGTCTCGTCGCGCTCGGACTCGAGCACTCGTCCCTCGGCGCACCCGCGCGCGAAGCCGCGGAGCACAACGGCTTCGTGATCCAGGACGATCCGCTGCCCGAAGAAGTTCGCTTCATCCGCAGCGATCAGTACTCGTTCGTGAAGCGCGGCATCCCGGCGATCAGCTACAAGGGCGGCCTGATGAGCAACGATCCCGCGATCGATGGAGAGAAGCTCACGCGCGACTGGCTGCGCACGATCTATCACTCTCCCGAAGACGAGAGTGATCAGAAACTCGACTACGACAGCGGCGCGCGATGGGCGCGCACGAATCTCGATCTCGCCGTTGCCATCGCGAACGCCAAGGAACGCCCGCGCTGGAACGAAGGAGATTTCTTCGGCACGCGATTCGCCCGACACCGGTAGAGTACGCACGCATGAGCCGCAAACACGAACAGCTTCTCCTCGAGATCGCGCATCAGGCGATGATCGACAAGGGTCTCGATCCGGACTTCAACAAAGAGGTGAGGAAGCAGCTCGACGGCATCCGCGCGCCGGCGCGTACCGACGAGGACTCCGTTCGCGATCTCCGCCACCTCGGATGGTGCTCGATCGACAACGACGACTCGCGCGATCTCGACCAGCTCACCTGGGCGGAGCAGGACGACGAGGGGCACACGAAAATCTTCATCGCCGTGGCCGACGTCGACGCGCTCGTGCGCAAAGGCACGCCGATCGATCGCCACGCGCAGCACAACACGACCTCGGTGTACACGGCCGCGAAGGTCTTTCCGATGCTGCCGGAGAAGCTTTCGACGGACCTGACATCGCTCAACGAAGATGAAGAGCGTCTCGCGGTCGTGATCGAGATGACCGTGCGCGACGACGGCGCGACCGGCGACGGCGATATCTATCGCGCGATCGTGCACAACAAAGCGAAGCTCGCCTACGACCGCGTCGCGGCGTGGTTCGACGGCGAAGACGACGCGCCGGACAAAGTGCAGCGCGTCGAAGGACTGGCCGAATCGCTGAAGCTGCAGGATCGCACCGCCGATCGCATGCGCGATCTGCGACACGAAAACGGCGCGCTCGATCTGGAGACCATCGAGGCCAAGCCGATCATTCGCGACGGACAGGTCGTCGATCTGCGCCAGGCGCGACGCAACAACGCGCGCATGCTCATCGAAGACTTCATGATCGCGGCGAACGGCACGACGGCGCGCTTTCTCGCGCGCCGCGGATTCCCGAGCATCCGCCGCGTCGTGCGATCGCCGGAGCGATGGGATCGCATCGAGAGGATCGCCGAAGATCGCGGCGAACGGCTGCCGCCCGATCCCGATGCGCGCGCGCTCGAAGCCTTCCTTGTACGCCAGAAAAAACTCGACCCGACGCGCTTCCCCGATCTCTCGCTGTCGATCGTCAAGGCGATGGGCGCGGGCGAGTACATCGTCGAAGAGCCGGGCGACAAACCGACCGGACACTTCGGTCTCGCCGTGCAGGACTACACGCACTCGACCGCGCCTAACAGGCGCTATCCCGACCTCATCACGCATCGCCTCGTGAAGGCCGCGCTCGCGGGAAAAGACGCGCCGTACGACGTCGACGAGCTCGCGCAGCTCGCCGCGCATTGCACCGCGCAGGAGGACGCCGCGAACAAAGTCGAGCGCCAGGTGCGCAAATCGGCAGCGGCGGCGGTCCTGCAGAATCGCATCGGCGAGCGCTTCGACGGCATCGTCACCGGCGCGTCGTCGAAAGGAACGTGGGTGCGCATCTTCCGTCCGCCGATCGAAGGCAAGCTCGTGCGCGGCGAGAAAGGGCTCGACATCGGCGATCGCGTACACGTGAAGCTCGTCGATGCGGACGTCGAGCGAGGGTTCATCGATTTCGTGAGATGAGGTGTATCTGACTGCGGGGTTTTCTGGACTAACCCTTCGTGTCCAGGTACACGCTCGCTCTCATTTTGCTCGCCGCACTGCCGGCGATGGCGTTGGATCCGTCACGCGCGATCACGCAATACGGATTCAGCAGTTGGGACGGTGAAGACGGGCTGCCGCCGAACGCGGTGACGGCGATCGCGCAGACTCCGGACGGCTATCTCTGGTTCGGCACATCCGCCGGCCTCGGCCGCTTCGACGGCGCTCGCTTCACGATCTTCGATCGATACAACACGCCCGCGCTCGCAAAGACGCGTCATATCGGCGCGTTGCTGCCGACGTTCGATGGCTCGCTGTGGATCGGCCGAGGAGAGGGGCTGGCGCGTTTCAAGAACGGGAAATTCATCGAATATCCGCCCGAGCAGATGTCCGACGCGTTCATCTGGTCGTTGTCGGCCGGAACAGACGGCAGCGTTTATGTCGGGACGTATGCCGGCGGCTTGAATCGCCTGAAGGATGGCCGCTTCACCGTCGCCATTCCGAGCGACGGCTCCGTGACCGGCGCGGTGTGGGCGACGCGCGTCACGCGCGACGGCGCGATCTGGACAGGAACGAACGGACGCGGTCTTCATCGCTGGCGCAACGGCGAGCCGACGATGTTCACCAAGCGCAACGGACTCGCAAACGACATCGTGTGGGCGATCCACGAGGATCGCCGCGGCGATCTCTGGATCGGAACGAACGCCGGTCTGAATCGGCTCCACGACGGACAGCTCACGACATTCACGACGGCGGATGGATTGTCGAGCAACTGCATCAAAGCCATTCTCGAAGACCGCGACGGCAATCTGTGGATCGGAACGGAAGGCGGCGGTCTCAATCGCTACGCGAACGGCAAAATTCACTTCGCTCGGCGTCGAGCAAGGTCTGTCCGACGTCACCGTGCTCTCGCTTTTCGAAGATCACGAAGGAAACCTCTGGATCGGCACCGCGGCGGGCGTGAATCAGCTTCGCGAAGACAGGATCATCAACATCACCAGGCACGAAGGACTGGCGAACGATGCCGCTTCTGCGTGCGCGAGGCGCGCGACGGCTCGCTCCTCATCGGCACGGCCGCCGGATTCTCACGCTGGAAAAACGGCAAGGCGGAGAACGTCTCTCCGTCGGACGGTCTGTCGTCGAACGTCGTGCGGTCGATTCTCGAAGATCCCGATGGAAGCGTATGGCTCGCGACGAACGACGGCTTGAATCACTACGACCACGGCAAGGTGACGGTGTACCGCGTTGCCGATGGATTGCCGCACGACATGGTGCGAACCGTCACTCGAGATCGCGCGGGAAATCTGTGGATCGGAACGCGCGGCGGCGGTTTGGCGAAGTACGCCGGCGGCAAGTTCACGGTGTACGACAAGAAGAGCGGCGCATTGCCGCACAACGTCCTGTCGTCCGTCGATGAAGATGCCGACGGAAGCCTCTGGATCGCGACGAACGGCGGATTGACCGTTCTGAAAGCCGGCGTGTTCCGCACCTACGATCGCCAGTCGGGACTCTCGAATGCGCAAGTGCGCATGACGTATCACGATCGCGACGGCACGCACTGGATCGGCACGTTCAGCGGCGGACTGAATCGAATGAAGAACGGCGTCATCACGCCGATTCGCGCGGCGAACGGTCTCTATGACGATGTCGTCTACTCGATCGTCGAAGACGACGACGGCTTTCTCTGGATGACCGGCATGCGCGGAATCTTTCGCGTGAGCAAAAAAGAGCTCAACGATTTCGCAGACGGAAAGATCGCAGCCATTCACTCGGATGCAATCACTGCCGCCGACGGCATGAAGAACGGCGAGTGCACCGCAGGGCTGCCGGCGAGTTGGAAGTCGCGTGACGGCCGGCTGTACTTTCCGACGAGCCGCGGCGTCGTCATCGTCGATCCGAAGAAAAAGAGACGATTCGTGACGCCGCTGGTGAGGATCGATGAGGTCGTCATCAATTCGCAGCGAGTCGATCTCTATGCCGGGCCGGTGATCGTCCAACCGAAGCACCGCAATCTCGAGATTCGCTACACGGCAGTGACGTTCATCGCGCCGAAGAAGATCTCCTTTCGATACCGGCTCCGTGGATTCAGCGATGAGTGGGTCGAAGCCGGCGATCGGCGGCGCGTGTTCTACACGAACCTCGGGCCGGGTCAGTACACGTTCGAAGCTCTCGCAAGCCGGGGAGATGGCGTGTGGACCGCGGCGCAGAATCCGATCCGCTTCGAGCTCCAGGCGGCGTTCTATGAAACGTGGTGGTTCGCGGCCGCGTGCATCGTGGTCCTCGTTCTCGCGATCGGCGCCGGATTCCGCATGCGTCTGCGCTATCTGCAGCGCAGCGAGCGGCTGCTGCTCCAATGCGTCGATGAACGCACGGCGCAGCTTCGCGACGCGAATGCGCACAAGCAACTGATTCTCGAGTCTGCGGGCGAGGGCATCTTCGGTCTCGACACAAACGGCATCGTCACGTTCATCAATCCCGCCGCTGCGCGCACGTTAGGCTGGCCGATGGAGGAGATCGTCGGGCGCAATCTCCACGAGATCGTTCACGCGGCGAACGAATCCTGTTTCCTCTGCGACGCGACCACTCGCTTCATCGTTGCGGGCGAGCTGACGACGCAGTTCCGCGAGCGCAGCGGCCGCGCGTTTCCGGTCGAGTGCACCGTTGGCACGATCGTCGGCGCCGGCGGCACCGAAAGCGGCGTCGTGGTCACGTTCCGCGACATCAGCGAGCGCATGGCCATCGAGCGGCTCAAGCAGGAGTTCGTGTCGACGGTCAGTCACGAGTTACGCACGCCGCTCACCGCGATTCGCGGAGCACTCGGACTCCTCGGCAGCGGTAGGCTCGGCAACCTCGCCGAGCGAGGCCAGCGCATGCTGCATGTCGCCATCGCGAACACGGATCGTTTGACGCGCCTCATCGGCGACATCCTCGACCTGGAGCGCATCGACTCCGGAGCGATGAAGCTGACCATCGACTCGCTCGAGATCGACGACCTGATCGAAGAAGCGTCGGACGGAGTGCAGGCGATGGCGGAACAGGCGGGCGTTACGATCGTGCGCGTGCCGAGCGACGCGGTGGTTCACGTCGATCACGATCGCATCATTCAAGTGGTCACGAATCTTCTGAGCAATGCCATCAAGTTCTCCCAGCCCGGATCGGTCGTGACGGTGAGCGGCACGCAGCACGACGAAGTCTTCATGATCTCCGTCGAAGACCGCGGCCGCGGCGTGCCGGCGGATCAGTTCGAGACGATCTTCGAGCGATTCAAACAAGTCGACGCATCGGACTCGCGTCAGAAAGGCGGTACCGGACTCGGACTGGCCATCTGCCGAAGCATCGTCGAGCTGCACGGCGGCCGCATCTGGGTGGAGAGTCGCGAGGGCGCGGGCAGCGTGTTTCGATTCACTGTGCCGGCGGACCGCAACGCGCGCGTGGCCTGAAGCTCGCGCCTGAGCTTACGTGACCGCGACGACGTGATTGTCCGCGTCGACGGTGACGATCGTCGGGTAATGCGCGAGCGTCTGCCCGTCGTGCAGCCAGCCCCACGACACGATGCTCACGCGATCGCCCGCGCGAATGCGCGGCGCGCTCACTTCCCCGCTTCCCTCTTCCCCCGCCTCGGCGAACGTTACGTAGCGATCGCCGGTCTGGTGATGCACGATCTCGACTTCTTCGAGCGGAAGGATGTTCGCCGCGCGGAGCAGCACGGGATCGAGGCGCAATGTTAGGCCGTCGCCGCGCGTGACGGTCGCGTTCTGAATCGCGGAGCGCACGAGCCTGCGCATCATGGACGCGGCACTCGAATGTTGTCGATCAGACGCGTCTTGCCCACGCGCACCGCGCCCGCGAGAAGAAGCTCGCGATCGAAATCGGACGGCGCCGCGAACGTCTGCGGATCGACGAGCACCAGATAGTCGATGTCGACGCCATGTTCTTCCGCGATCACGCGATGCATCAGCTTCTCGATCCCCGCGACCTCGCCAATGCCATGCGTGATCGCTTCCTCTCCTGCGCGCAACGCGCGATGCAGGACCGGCGCCTTCGCCCGCTCCTCGGCTGTCAAATACGCATTGCGCGACGACATCGCCAGTCCGTCGTGCTCACGCATCGTCTCGCCGAAGACCAGCCGTACCGGGATGTCGAGATCGGCCACCATGCGCTCGATCACGGCGCACTGCTGCGCGTCCTTGCGCCCGAACGCCGCGACGTCCGCTTGCACGATGTTGAAGAGCTTCGCGACGACCGTCGCCACGCCGTCGAAGTGTCCCGGACGCCGCTCGCCTTCGAGAGGCTTCGACACGCCGCCGGCCGACACGGTTGTCGTCGCGCCTGGCGGATACATCACCTCGACCGGCGGCAGGAACAGCACGTCGACATCCTCGCCCTCGAGCATCGCCGCATCGCGCTCCTCATTGCGCGGATAGCGCGAGAAATCTTCGTTAGGTCCGAATTGCTTCGGATTCACGAAGATCGAGACGACGATGAACGTCGCGCCGGCCTCGCGCGCGACTTGGATGAGGGACAGATGTCCCGCGTGCAGAAAGCCCATCGTGGGAACGAAGCCGATGGTGGCGCCGTGCGTGCGTGCGTTGTGAATGGCGGTGCGTGTTTCTTCGATCGTGCGCGTGATCCGCATTGCTTTGTTTGTGGGCGCACTCACTGCGCTTTCGGCATCTCCACCACCACGCCGCTCTCATCCTGCGTCGCGTACAGCCGGCGCAGCTCTTCTTCGCTCGCCATGTGGAACGACTCCTTCTCCTCGTCGGGAAAGCGTCCGTCGCGCACGTCGGAGAGAAAGGTCTCCAGCGCGCCCTGCATGTCCTGGGCGATGTCCGCGTAACGGCGGACGAATTTCGGGGTGTGGCCGTCGTAGATACCGAGGACATCGTGGAAGACGAGCACTTGTCCGTCGCAGGACGGACCGGCGCCGATGCCGATCGTGGGAATGGCGATCTGCTCGGTGATCATCGCCGCGAGCTCGCTCGGCACGCACTCGAGCACGAGCGAGAAACATCCCGCGCGCTCGAGCGCGATCGCTTCGTCGAGCAGTCGCCGCGCGTCATCGGCATTTTTTCCCTGCAGCTTGAATCCGCCTAACGCGTTCACCGACTGCGGTGTCAGGCCGATGTGACCCATGACCGGAATCTCGGCGTCGAGGATGGCCTCGATCGCGCGGAGACGGCTCGGCTTCGCGCCCTCGATCTTCACCGCGTGCGCGCCGGCCTGAATGAAGCGTCCCGCGTTGCGCACCGACTCCTCGATCGAGACGTGGTACGAGAGATACGGCATGTCGCCGACGATCAGCGACGTCTTCGCGCCGCGCGCGACGGCGCGGGTGTGGTGGAGCATGTCATCGACGGTCACGCTCAGCGTGTCGGGATACCCGAGCACGACCATGCCCAGGGAATCGCCGACGAGGATGATGTCGGCGCCGGCCGCGTCGGCGATCTTGCCGCTCGGATAGTCGTACGCCGTGAGCATGCCGATGCGCGACTTCGCCTTCATCGCGCGGATGGCCGGGACGGTGACTTTCTTGCGCTGAGTGGTCATTCGCTCCTCCGAGGACCGTGAGGAGCAAGGAGAACGATGAACGATGAACCGTTCATCGCTCAATCGCTTCCTACGTCTTCGTCCCGGTCCGAAACTCAAGATCCAAGCGGCACGTAGTACTGCGTTCCCTTTTGAGCATTACGAACCTGATCGACCAGTTGTTCGAAATGCTCGGGCGTGTGAACGAAATCGATCTCGGTCGTATTCACCACCAGCAACGGCGTCTCGTCGTACCGGTAAAAGTAGTGAGAGTACGCCTCGCTGAGCTCCTGCAAATACGACGACGAGATGGCTTTTTCGTAAGCCCGCCCGCGCTTCTTGATGCGCCGGAGTAGTGTATCAAGGTTCGCCTGGAGGTAAATGACCAAGTCCGGCTTCGGCACCTGCTCGAGCAGCAGGTCGTAGAGCCGGTTGTAGATCATCAGCTCCGAGTCATCGAGAGTCAGATACGCAAAGATCTTGCTCTTGGGAAACGAGTAGTCAGCGAGGATCAGCTCGGTGAACAGATCGCGCTGCGCTACCTGCCGCTGCTGATCGAAACGCGAAAGGAGAAAAAACAGCTCCGTCCGGAACGCCGCGCCGCGCTTGTCTTTGTAGAAGTCGTCGAGAAACGGATTGTCCGCATCCTCGAGCACCTTCGTTCCCCGAAACCGTTTCGCCAGCAGATTTGTCAGCGAAGTCTTCCCGACTCCGATCGGACCCTCGATGGCGATGTGACGCCAGGGAAGCGTGGACATGCGCGCGGAAGAATAAACGACTTCCGTGATAGAACGACGCCCCTCATGCTCACCATCGACGACTATCATCTCGAAAACGGCCTCCGCGTCGTCCTCAACGAGGACCATTCCGCGCCGCTCGTGGCGATCAATCTCTGGTACCACGTCGGATCCAAGAACGAGAAACGCGGCCGCACCGGGTTCGCGCATCTGTTCGAGCACATGCTCTTCTCCGGATCGGAGCACGTCGGCAACAACGAGCATTTCCGCTACGTGCAGTCGGTCGGCGGCGTGCTCAATGGAACGACATTCTTTGATCGCACCAATTACTTTGAAACATTACCGTCCAACTATTTGGCATTGGGTTTATGGCTCGAGTCGGATCGCATGGGCTTCTTCCTTCCCGCGCTGACCCAGGAGAAGCTGGACATCCAGCGCGAGGTCGTCAAGGAAGAACGCCGCCAGCGCTACGACAACGTGCCGTACGGCACGGCGTTCGAGCGATTGCTGCACCTCGCCTACGATCCCGACTATTCGTATCACTGGCCGACCATCGGCTCCATGCAGGATCTCGAGGCCGCGTCGCTCGACGATGTCCGCGATTTCTTCACCACCTGGTATCGCCCCGACAACTGCACGCTGACGATCGTCGGCGACTTCGCGCCTGACGAAGCGAAGCGGCTCGTCGCGCAATACTTCAGCGACCTCGCGCCGGGCGGCTCGTTCCCGCCGTTCACGCTCGATCGCCAGGCGGCGAGCCACGAGCAGCGCGAGACGTTCGCGTCGCCGGTGCAGCTCCCGCGCATCTATCGTCTCTATCACCTGCCGAAGATGGGCGCGCACGAGTGGGTGTGCGCGGATCTGCTGACGACGATTCTCGCCAGCGACAAGGCCAGTCGCCTCGATCGCGTGCTCGTGCACGAGAAACAGATCGCGCAGGACGTGGCGACCTACGTTCTCCCGACGGAATCGACGGGAATGATGCTGCTGCAAGCGACGGCGCGCGAAGGTGTGGCCATCGATGCGATCGAGTCGGTGATCGATGAAGAGATCGCGCGGCTCGCCGTCGACGGCATCACCGAGGATGAGCTCACGCGCGCGCGCAACCGCGCGGAGATCGAGTTCGCGCATCAGCTCGAAACGTTCGACGGCCGCGCGGATCTGATCGGAATGATGTCGACGTACTTCGGCGATCCGTCGATGATTCACCGCTGGCTCGAGCCGTACCAGAGCGCGACCGCGGAAGAGGTCGCGCACGCCGCGCGCAAATACATGATCCCCGAGAACCGCGTGACTTCGCTGTTCATCCCGGAGCATTGAAACGATGACGACGATCGATCGCAGCACCGCGCCCGCACCCACCGACCCTCGCCCCTATCACTTCCCGCGGATCACGCGGACGACGTTGCCGAACGGGCTGCGCGTTCTCGTCGCGGAGAGTCACAACGCGCCGCTCGTCTCTGTGCGCGCGCTCGTGCGCTCCGGCGCGGATCACGACGTCGCCGCGCTCGCGGGACTGGCGTCGATGACCGCCGAGATGCTCGATGAAGGCGCGGGCAGCCGCGACGCCATTCGTCTGGCCGAGGATCTGGGCGTGTTAGGCGCGGCCCTCGGCGCGGGCGCGGATTGGGACGCGACGTACATCTCGCTCGATGTTCTGAGCCGCAATACCGAAGCGTCGCTCGAGATCTTCGGCGACGTCACTGCGCGGCCCACGTTGCCCGCGGATGGCCTCGAGCGCGTGCGCGCGGAGCGTCTCAATGAAATTCTGCAGCAGCGCAATGAGCCCGCGGCGATTGCCGGAAAACGCTTCGCCGGTTTGCTCTATGGCAGCGGACCCTATGGCAATTCGATCATTGGAAGCGCGGAGAGCGCCGCGCGCATCGCGCTCGACGACGTGCAGCGCTTCTATCGAGAACACTATGTGCCGAACAACAGCTCGGTGGTGATCTCGGGCGACATCGACGCCGCCCGCGCGATCGACCTCCTCACGCGCGACCTCGGCGATTGGACGCGCCGTCCGGAGCCGCCGCGCCCCACGCCCCAGCCGCGCAAGATCGAAGCGAGCCGCATCTATGTGATCGATCGTCCGCAGGCCGTGCAGTCCGAGATCCGCGTCGGCCACCTCGGCGTCGCGCGGTCGACGGAAGACTACTTCGCACTGTCGGTCATGAACGCCATCTTCGGCGGCGTCTTCAACTCGCGCATCAATCTCAATTTGCGCGAGCGCCACGGCTACACCTACGGCGCGCGCTCACAATTCGCATTCCGCCGCGAAGCCGGACCCTTCGTCGTCGCCGCGCCTGTGCGCAACGAAGTCACGCGCGAGTCCGTGTCCGAAATGCTCACTGAGCTGCGACGCATTCGTACCGGCGACATCGAAGACCGCGAGCTCGACGACACCAAGAGCTATCTGATGGGCGTCTTCCCCGCGACAGTCCAAACCGCGTCCGATATCGCCAGCCGCCTCATCGACATGGAGCTCTACGGCCTCCCCGAGGATTACTTCGACCGCTACCGCGAAAACATCGCGTCGATCACCAAGGACGACATTACACGCGTCGCCAACAAATACCTCGACCCCGACCGCGTGCTCATTGTGATCGTCGGCAACGCCCAACAGATTCGCGAGCCATTAGGGACGTTAGGCTTCCCGGTGCACGAGATGGATATCGACGGGAATATGCTGCCTGTGGGGTAATTACGCTCGCTGCCGCCTAACGGATCTCACGTGCAGCTATGCGACCGGTGCCAGGTGCCTAAGTCGCGGCACGTGAGTTGCCGCATTCGACTTTGACGCGTTTGCGCGAGCGGCATAACGCCCTCTAGCAATGCAGCTCGGCTGCCGGGCCAGCGCCGGGCCGCGGCAGCTGCAGCATCAAGTTAGTTAGTTCGCGCTTCAGGCTTTCGAGTGGATTAGAGACGGAAGGTGCGGATACAGATCGAGACCGCCGAGGTGAAACAGGATCGCCTCCCGAAACCGTGTTCTGCTTCGAAAGCCACAGGCACGTTTCTTAATCCTCTGGATCTGGGAGTTCACCGACTCAGACATGGCATTCGTGATGTCCGACGTGGCCGCATTGATCACTCCGTACCAGTGCTTCTTGATCATGCGCGCGACGACACGGATCGGTTCGAGCGCACAACGCAAGGCGCCGTGCAGCCACTGCCGCCACACCCGCTCGGCCATCCCACGGCGAACATAGCCCCACAACTGCGAAGCGTGCTCCTTGTAGCGAAACGCCCGTGCCGTGCGAAGCGAACCTCTCCGAAGTACCTCGATCGTTGCTCGTGCTTCTCCTTCCAGCCGATCCGAATGGGTTAGCCACAGATACCGTGTCTTCGCTAGCCGCTCGTCGCCTTCGGCATGAAGCTGCCGGTGCTCTTTTCTCCGTACCAGATCCACGGCGTGTCCCAGATGCTGGAGAATGTGGAACTTGTCGAACACGATCTTCTCGTCGGCCATGCTCAAATGTTTTCGAGTGGACGCGATGTACGGAGGCCACATATCCATCGCCACCTTTTCCACTCGTTCCAGCTCGACACGGTCATATTGCGACCAGAACCGGCTCAAGCTCGGCTCTCCACGATCGTCTATGACATCCAGAACGCGAGGTTCACTGAGGGCGTTGATCACCGTGATGTACTCATGACCGCGGCGGATCGAGGTCTCGTCCACCCCGATGCTCGCCGGCAGCGGCGCTCGTCCTCGACGTTTCAGGCCCCGGGCAACGGCTCGTCCTCGGATGCCAGATACTTCCTCCCAACTCAGCCTCATTCCCTTCGCCACGGCAGCAATGCTCTCGCTGGCCTGGAGCCAGTCGATCACCAGCGCCTCGAACAACGCTGTGAATCGAGACCGCTCCTCAGACCATGGCACCTTCACTTGTCGCACTCCATGCTTATCGCACCTGACCCGTGGCACTTTTGCAATCAGGACGGTCTGGTACTGACACGTGTCCAGATGTCGCCACCGCTTCTCCACTCGGTCATAGCGCGGAGCTCTCTCGCCGCACTCGGGACAGACCTCAACCGCTGAAGATCCTTCCACAGCAATCAGGATCTGCCCTTGGTCGAGCTTGAGCTCGACTCCTTCAACGTGCCACGGAGTGTTGATGCCCAGGATCTGTTCGTAGAGCTTCTTGTCGTTCACTCCACGATCTTAATCAACTCGGCGGCCGAAGCAGGGGAGCCTGTGGGAAAGCGGAAAAGGCGGGGGTTGGATGGCCGGCCTTTTCCGCTTTTCCACAGGCCACCTTCCATTCTCTTTCCACTCGATTCCCCGATGCCCCA
>Ga0075428_100000729_pt1 | contig 34167 bp, 34 predicted proteins | sample RhiMetdeltSRZDD2_FD_75291 | JGI IMG/M metagenome (GOLD analysis project Ga0075428, IMG submission 75291) | Populus rhizosphere microbial communities from Tennessee, USA - Rhizosphere MetaG P. deltoides SRZDD2 | ecosystem: Host-associated > Plants > Roots > Rhizosphere > Soil | place: USA... | reverse complement strand
ACTGGCCCGGTTGCACCTGCCGTTCACGGCCCGCTCGCCGGACACCGTCGAGAACGCCATCGAGGGCGAGGCGCCCGCCGCCATGGCCGCACGACTGGCGCTCGCCAAGGCGCGGAGCATCGCGGCGCCGAACGCGATCGTGATCGGCTCCGACCAGGTCGCATCGCTCGACGGCCAGCTCTTGAGGAAGCCGGGCTCGGCCGAGGTCGCCGTCGCGCAGCTACGCGCAGCCCAGGGCAAGGCCGTGCTGTTCCATACGGCCGTCGCCGTGATCGCTACCGCCTCCGGACGAACGCTTCAGCATGTCGATCGCACCGAGGTGCTCTTTCGCCGGCTCGACGACGCCGCGCTTGCGCGGTACGTGCAGCTCGAAAGCCCGCTCGACTGCGCGGGCAGCTTCAAGTCCGAAGGGCTCGGCGTCGCACTGTTCGAACGGATCTCGTCGGAGGATCCGACCGCGCTGATCGGCCTGCCGTTGATCTTCGTCGCCGACGCTTTGCGAAAGCTCGGCGCCGATCCCCTACTCCCTACGACCGTCTAGTCTCGAGCGCCGTCAGCACCGCTCGCAGATCGTCGGGCAACGGCGCGCTCGCGCTAAACGGCTCACCCGTGTCGGGCCACTCGAACGACAGCGAGTGCGAATGCAGGAACATGCGCTTGAGCCCGAACGATTCGAGATACGTGTTGAAGTCTTGATCCCCGTAACGCTCGTCGCCCGCCACCGGGTGGCCGCCGTGTGCCGCGTGGACGCGGATTTGATGCGTGCGCCCCGTCTCGATCGAGACTTCGAGCAGCGACGCGGTCTTGCCGTAGCGCTCGACGAGCCGAAACTCGCTGCGCGCGTCCTTACCCGACTCGTCGACCTTGACGCGGGCTTCGCCGCCGACGCGGTGCGTCACGAGCGGCGCGTCGATCTTGGTCGTACCTTCCGGCCACCGCCCCTTCACGAGCGTGAGATAGCGCTTGTCGACGCGCGCTTCGCGCAGCAACGCGTGCAGCACGCGCAACGCACTGCGCCGTTTCGCGAGCAGCAGGCATCCCGACGTGTCGCGGTCGAGACGGTGGGCGAGCTCGAGGTCCTTGCTCTCGGGCCGCAAGAGACGCAGCGCCTCGATGCAACCCAAGCTCACGCCGCTGCCGCCGTGCACCGCCAACCCCGCGGGCTTGTCGAGCACGAGAATCCGCGCGTCCTCGTAGAGGATGCGCGAGCCGAGCCACTCGAGCCGATCCGGCGTCGCCGTCGACGCAGCTGTGGGCTTGAGGCCGACCGGCGGCACGCGCACGCGGTCCCCGGCCTGCAGACGGTAGCTCGGGCTCGTTCGACCCGAGTTCACACGGACTTGTCCCGAGCGAATCAGCCGGTAGACGTGGCTCCGCGGCACGCCTTTGAGCTCGCCCAGCAAATAGTTGTCGAGCCGCTGCCCCGCTCGCTCGGCATCGATGTCGCGATGGCGTACGGACGGCGCCCCGGCTCCGTCGGCAACTGTTTTGCCGCGGGCATGGCTGCCCCCGGAGGTGCGTTTTTGCGGTGGATTCAAGGGCGTACGAATTGAGCTTGAAGAACCGTATGTTATAGTACTGATACGGGAAGCGGTTCTAACAACGTTCCCGAACCTTATTCTGGCGGTAGCTCATACAGGCGAGCTGCCAGTTTTAAGAACATCACTACTGGGCGGACCGGAGATTTCGGGTCCCGCATCTGCGTAAGGCGATGGCTCTCCGTAACAAATATAACCCCCAAAACCGAGTCACGGATCGAGCAGCGCCTCTCCTCCATGCATCGTGCCGAGCCGAGCACAAGTCCGGCCGCACCCCTTCGCAGACAGCGGTTTCGAACCGAACCTCCGTGCAAGCCACTATCGCACTGAGGATTTATGAAACGCATGTTGGTGAATGCAACTCAACGGGAAGAGTTGCGCGTGGCCATGGTGGATGGCCAAAAGCTCTATGATCTCGACATCGAGGTACCGTCCCGAGAGCAACGCAAATCGAACATCTACAAAGGCCGCATCACTCGGATAGAACCGAGCCTCGAGGCCTGCTTCGTAGATTTCGGCGTCCAACGCCACGGTTTCCTGCCTCTCAAGGAAATCTCGAGCGAGTACTTCGTCAGGCAGCCCGAATCGGCCGATCGCGTCCAGATCCGCGAAGTCCTGCGCGAAGGCCAGGAAATCGTCGTCCAAGTCGATAAGGAAGAGCGCGGTACCAAGGGCGCCGCCCTCACGACCTTCATCAGCCTGGCCGGGCGGTTCATCGTGCTGATGCCGAACAACCCGGGTGCGGGCGGCGTCTCACGGCGCATCCAGGGCGAGGAGCGCGACACCGTTCGCCAGTCGCTCGAGGACCTGCAAGTGCCGGACGGCATGGGCTGCATCGTGCGCACAGCCGGTATCGGCCGCACGACCGAGGAGCTCAAGTGGGACCTCGACTACCTGCTGCGAGTTTGGGAAGCCATCAAGCAGGTCGTCGTCACGCGCCCTGCGCCGTTCCTGATCTACCAGGAAGGCAATGCGATCGTCCGCGCTTTGCGCGACTACTTCTCGAACGACATTGGCGAAATCCTGATCGACAACCCCACGATCTATCAGGAAGCCGTCGAGTTCATGGAGCGCGTGCTTCCGCACAACATCAAGAAGCTCAAGCTCTACGAAGACAATGCGGTTCCGCTGTTCACGCGCTACCAGATCGAGAGCCAGATCGAGTCGGCGTACGGCCATAAGGTACAGCTGCCCTCGGGCGGCAGCATCGTCATCGATCGCACCGAAGCCCTGACGGCCATCGACATCAACTCGGCACGGTCGACGAAGGGCGAGGACATCGAGGAGACGGCGCTCAACACGAACCTCGAGGCCGCCGACGAAGTCGGCCGGCAGCTGCGAATCCGCGACTTGGGCGGCCTCGTCGTCGTCGACTTCATCGACATGGGCCCGCAGCGGAATCAACGCGAGGTCGAGGACCGGCTGCGTGCCGCAGTGCGCCACGACAGAGCGCGCATCCAGATCGGCAAGATCTCGCGGTTCGGCCTGCTCGAGATGTCGCGCCAGCGCTTGAGGCCGTCGCTCGAGGAGTCGACGCAATCCGTCTGCCCGCGCTGCAGCGGCGCCGGCAACATCCGCGGCGTCGAATCGCTGGCGCTCGCCGTTCTACGGCTGGTCGGCGAAGAGGCGCGCAAAGAGCGCACGGCCAAGGTCATCGCGCAATTGCCGATGGACGTCGCGAACTACGTGCTGAACGAGAAGCGCGACTGGGTGCAGACGTTGCAAGAGGCGAACGGCGTTCAAGTCGTGCTGCTCGGCAACCCGGATCTCGAGACACCGAACTACAACTTGCGCCGCGTCCGCGACGACGAGATCGGCCTGCCCGAGAACGCCGGCACGAGCTACAAGCTCGTCGCGCCGAAGCCCGACATCTCCGTCGCGTACGAAGAGATCAAGAAACAGCCGAAGACGGAAGAAGCCGCAGTCTCGAACGTCCTCCCGAGCACGCCGGCACCGACGCCGGCCGCGCCGCCGCCCGTGGAAACGCCGCAGCCGCAGCCCGTCGCTGCCGCCGTCGCTGTCCCGCAGGTGGGCATCTTCACGCGGCTCTGGAGGTTCCTGTTCGGCACCGGCGCCGAAGCGCCTGCACCCGCGGCGAAAGCCGCTGACGGCGGCGGCGATCGGAATCGCCCGCCTCGCCGCGAGCATCGCGAACGAGATCGAGACCGTGATCGGGATCGCGACCGGGAGCGAGAGTCGCGTGGCGATCGCGGGGATCGAGGCGATCGAGGCGATCGAGGCGAACGCGGCGATCATCGGCGCGATCGAGATCGCAATCGCGACCGAGGCGACCGGGATCGTGGCCGCGGGCGGGATCGGGATCGCGACAGAGACCGCAATCGCGAGCAACGCGCTGCAGAAGGCGGTGGGGGGCGACCGCGTCCCGAGCCGCAACAGGGCCAGGGCCAAGGACCCCAAGCGAGCCAGGGGCCGCCGGGCCACGCGGCGCAACAGGGCCATGGGCAGGGACAAGGACAAGGCCAGCAAGGCCAGCAGGGCCAACAGGGTCAGCAAGGCCAAGGGCAGCTCGGTCGAGGCGGCCGACGCTCGCGTCATCGACGCGGCGGCGGCGGCCAACGGCAGGACCACGGACAGCAGCAGCGCCCCGCGCAGCCAAATGGCAACCAGGCTCAGCCTAGCGACACGAATGCTGCTTTCGAAGCGCCGATTGGCGACGCAACGGCAGCTTTCGAAGCGCCGCCTTCATCTGCGGAGCCGAGCGTTAGCTACGACTCGCCCCCGCAGGACGCGCCGGCGTTCGAAGCACCGCATGAGCCAGCACCCGAGCGCGACTACTCGAGCGAAGCACAGCCGGCGCCCGAGCGGGACTACGCAGCCGAAGCACCGCGATCGGAGTCGGTCGAAACGGATTACCGAGTAACGGCAACCACCGACTCTTGGCCGGCGCCGGACTTCAGCAACGAGCCGCGCGCTTCGGAAGCACCGGAGACGAGCAGCGGCGAGTCGGCTCCCGTCCCCTCGGACGAGCGCCAGGCGGGCTAGCCGCCGCTCGCAGCGTCCGCCGCGCCGCCGGGAGGCGGCGGTGGCGGCGTGTTGCGTAGGTGCTCGAGAAGACCAGCGGCGGCCTCTTCGACGAGGTCGAGCACGTGCTCGAAGCCAGTGCTACCGCCGTAGTACGGGTCGGGCACCTCACGACGCTCGAGATGCGGCGCGAACTCCAGTAGCAACCTGACCCTCGACTGGTACTCGGGAGGGCAAAGGTCGAGCAGGAACTCGAGGTTCTGCTCGTCCATTGCGAGCACGAGCTCGAACCGCTCGAAATCGCGCTCGGTCACCCGTCTCGCACGCAGCGGCTTCAGATCGACGCCGCGACGCTCCGCTGCGCGACACGCGCGCGGATCCGGGGGACCGCCGTCGTGAAAGCCGTGCGTTCCGGCCGAGTCGATATCGACCTCGAGCTCCGGCGCTTGCTCGGCGAGCAGCTTGCGAAACACGCCTTCGGCGGTCGGCGAGCGGCAGATGTTTCCCATGCAGACGAACAGCACGCGGCGCGATGCCCGCGACTCCGGCTCCTGCTGGGCACCTACGGCGCGTGCCATCGTTCGTTTGAGGTTTGCGAGTAGCTCTTTCATTTCAACTCATGCAAGCGAGCGCGGCGCGCGCTCGACGTAACGACGGACCTTCTCGAGGTCCTCCTCGGTGTCGACAGCCGGCGCCGGCGGCTCGGCAGCTCTCCCCACGATGATCCGATAGCCGAGCCATAGTGCACGCAGCTGCTCGAGTCGCTCGACTTCCTCGAGCGCGCACGGCGGCGCGTCGCTGATCGCTCGCAAGCCGCCGGCACGATACGCGTAGAGCCCGATGTGCCGCATGACGGCCGGCAGGTTGCCGTCGCGGGGCCACGGAATCGGCGCGCGGCTGAAATATAGCGCCCAACCGTCTTGGTCCGTCACCACCTTTACGAAATTCGGGTCGCGAAACTCGGCTTCGGAATCGAGCGGCGTCACGAGCGTCGCGATCGCGGCCTCCGGGCGCCAGCCGAGCAATCGAGCCGTCTGCGCTATGCAGAGCGGTGAGATCAGCGGCTCGTCGCCTTGCACGTTGACGACGATTTGCTGGTCATCCCAATCGAAGCGGCGGGCGAGCTCGGCGATGCGATCGGTGCCGCTCGCATGTTCCGTCGAAGTCATCTCGACGGGCGCACCGAACGCGCCGCAAGCCGCCGCAATTCGCTCGTCGTCAGTCGCGACGATGACCTCACTCGCGCCGCTCTTCAGCGTTTGCCGATAGACCCACTCGATCATCGGTTTGCCGGCAATGTCCTTGAGCGGCTTTCCCGGCAACCGCGTCGACGCATACCGCGCCGGTATCACCGCAATGAAACCCTCCGCCGTCACGCTCGAGCTCCGATGCCACGCAGGACCATTCGCATGAGCCGCGACGTGCTATCGGCGTCGAACTGGAAATCGACCACGACGCACCACACACCGTTTGCCTTCAGATGCTCGCATTTTACTGCGTCTTTCTCCGTGATCAGAACGGCGCCCGGCTCGTCGAACGTCAGCTCATCGAGCGTGATCTCGGCGTGATCCTCGAGCGGATGCGGTTCGACGTCGAGCTTTGCGTCGAACAAGAGATCGAAGAAGCGTTGCGGATTGCCGATACCGGCGACGGCATGCACGGGGTTGCCGCGAAAGGACTCCAGCGTGCGCTCTTCGCCGTCTTTCAAGTGATAGACCTTCGTGACGACCGCGGCAGCGCGAAAAACGCCTGAGTGCCCCCAGCCGCCGCCGTTGACGACGATCGCATCGACTTCGTGCAAGCGCGACGGAGGCTCGCGCAGCGGACCGGCCGGCAGGCACAAGCCGTTGCCCATGCCGCGCGCACCGTCCACGACAGCGATCTCGAACGCACGCGCAAGCCGGTAGTGCTGCAACCCGTCGTCCGACAACACGACATCGACGCGGGCATTTTCGAGCAGCGCCTCGACGCACGCGACTCGGTCCGGGCCGGCGACGACGGGGCAGCGCGTGCGCCGAGCGAGCAGCACGGGCTCGTCTCCGACCTCCTCGGGATCGCTGTCGGCAGCGACGGCGCGCGGCCACTCCGTGCCTTTGCCGCGATAGCCGCGCGTCACGATGCCGACCTTTCGTCCCCGCTGCTTCAACTGGTCGGCGAGCCAGATGACGAACGGGGTCTTGCCGGTACCGCCGACGCTGACGTTGCCAACAACAATAACGGGGACGGGCGCCTCGACTATGGGGCGCCAGCCGCGCTGATAGGCCGTGCGCCGCAGCAGCGCGAGCCCGCGGTAGACGGCCGACACGGGCCAAAGCGCATAGCGCACCGGGCTCTTGCCGTACCAGATGTCATTCAAGAGCTCGGCGGTCGAGGCCATAGGTCAGACCGTGAACTGCATGTTGTATAGCGACGCGTAGTAGCCGCCGCGAGCCAAGAGCTCCGCGTGCGTTCCGCTTTCGACGATGGAACCGCCGCGCATCGCGACGATGAGATCGGCGTGCTCGACGGTCGACAGCCGATGCGCGACGACGAGCGTCGTGCGGCCGCGCATGAGGCCCGCGAGCGCCGCCTGAACCTTTCGCTCCGATTCGGTGTCGAGCGCCGAGGTGGCCTCGTCGAGGAGCAGCACGGGCGCGTCCTTGAGCAGAGCGCGCGCGATCGCGATTCGTTGCCGCTGCCCGCCCGATAGCAGCGAGCCGCGCTCGCCGACCCGCGTGTCGAGACCCTGCGGCATCGCCGCCGCGAACTCCGTGACGTAGGCGGCCTCGGCGGCGCGCTCGATATCCGCGCGCGAGCGCTTCGCGAGCGCGCCATACGCGATGTTGTTCGCGATCGTGTCGTCGAACAACACGACGTCCTGACTGACGAGCGCAATCTGGCGTCGCAGATCGCGCAGCGAATACTCGCGAACATCGTGTCCGTCGAGCATGACGGCGCCCTGATCCGGATCGTAGAACCGCGGCAGCAGGCTCACGAGGGTCGTCTTGCCGCTACCGGACTGACCGACCAGCGCAACGGTCTTCCCGGCGTGGACGTCGAGACTCACGTCGCGCAACGCGCGCTCCTTGCCCGACTCGTAGCGGAACGAGATGTTGCGGTACGAAACGTCGCCGCGCGCACGCGCGAGCGGGACGGTCCCGGTATCGACCTCCTTCGGCTGATCGAGGATCTCGAATACGCCGGCCGCTGCGGTGATCGCGCGCTGCACGATCGAGTTGATGTTGACGAGACGCTTCAACGGCGTCAGCAGCATGCCCATCGCCGTGATGAAACCGATGAAAGAGGCAGGGTCCATGTCGTTGCCGAACGAGAGATACATGACCCCCGCGAGGCCGAGCGCGATCGCGTATTGAGTCAGCGCGTCGCCGACGGTGTGCACGGCCACGATGCGAACGTTGAAACGAAAGTTGCGTGTGTTGACGTCCTGGAATTGCTGCCGCTCGTGGTCTTGCCCTTCGAAGACTTTCACGACGCGATGGCCGTGCAGCGACTGCTCCGTGAGCCGCGTAACGTCGCCCATCGAAGCCTGAATGCGCGCGCTGTAGCGGCGAAACGCGCGGCTCATCAGCGCCACGACGAACACCACGACCGGACCGAGCACGGCGACGGTCAGCGTCAGCCGCGGGCTGTACCAGATCATGACGACGAGCAGCGTGAGCACCGCGAGCGAGTCGCGCAGCATGATCACGACAGCGTTCGAGATGGCCTCCGCGACCATCTCGGTGTTGTACGTGAGCCGCGAGATCAACACGCCGGACGAACCCTGGTCGAAGTAGCGCGCCGGCAAGCCGAGATACTGCGCGAACACCTCGGCACGTAAGTCGCGGATCACGGACCGCCCCACCCAGGCAAGGCCATAAACGGTCAGGATGTCCATCGCGCCGCGAATCGGGAATCCGACGACAATGTAGATCGGAGACCGCCAGGGGTTTCCCGCACCGGTCGCCGGATTCTGCAGCTGGTTGAGGAAGTCACCCACAAGAAACGGCACGGCCATGCCGACGACGGCGTAGAGTGCGGCCGGGACCACCACTGCGGCGACGATCCACCAGTACGGGCGAACGTAGCGAAGCAAGCGCCGATAAGTCTCGGCGGGCTTGAGCTCGATCTGCGGCATCGCTGCCGCTACACCGGGTGCCGTCTGAGAGGCCGCCACGATGTCACTGCGCTTGCGCTTCGGGCGGCGTGACCGTGGCGATGTTGAGCTTGACGAAGCCGAGCTGGCCCGCGACGTCCATCGCGGTCACGACGGACTGATGCGTGGCGGCCGCGTCAGCGCGGATGAAGACCGGCAAATCGCGCCGCTCGCCGACAAGCCGCTCGATCGCCGTGCGCAGCGTCCGGCGCTCGCTGTTGATGAGCTCGCGGCCGTTGACGAGGTAGGAGCCGGCTTGCGTGATCATGATCTCGAGCTTGTCGTCCGGCACCGCAGCCGGAACCTCGACGGCCGCCTGGGGCAGCTGCAGGCTGATCTTGGTCTCGCGCATGAAGGTGGTCGACACCATGAGGAACAGCACGAGCACGAGCAGCACGTCGACGAGCGAGATTACGTTGATCTCAGGCTCTTCTCTTGAACGGCTTTGCAGCTTCATCGGCTACTCCAAAAACACCCGACCGCTGCTGATGCAGCAGTGCCTCGATGAAGCGCATCGACTCCTTCTCGATCCTGACGACCAAACCCTCGACGCGCCCGCGCAAGTAGCGGTAGGCGATCAACGCAGGTATCGCAACCGTCAGACCGGCCGCCGTGGCGACCAAAGCCTCCGAGATGCCGCCGGCGAGCACGGCCGGGTTCGGCACACCATCGGTCGTGATAGCGGTGAACGAGCGGATCATGCCGGACACCGTGCCGAGCAACCCGAGCAGCGGCGATATGGCGGCAATCGTGCCGAGCGTGCCCAAGTAGCGCTCGAGCTCGTGCACGACGTGGCGCCCCGTATCCTCGACGACCTCTTTGAGCACGTCGCGCGGCGCGTTGCGATAAGCGAGCCCGGCGGCGAGCACTTGCCCGAACGGCGAGCTCTGCTGCACTTCCTGGATTTGCTTGACGTCGATCTGGTCCTGCTGCATGAGCTCCGAAACCTGGTTCGCGACGCTCACGGGCAATACACGCTTTTCTTGAAGCGTCCAGAGCCGTTCGAGAATGATTGCTACCGCGATCACGGAGCACGCGATGATCGGCGCCATGAGCCAACCACCGGCCTGGACGATCTCGAGCATTAGTTCCCTATGCTCCCGCTGAAAGTTGCCGCGAACTATAACGCGCTGAGACCTGATTCACCATAAAAAATGCGGTGCACTCCAATAACGGTGACGGACGTCACGCTGCATCGAGACGACGACGCCCGCGGGGCCGAAATCGACCGTAACAGCGCCCGAATCGCCGGTAAACGCCATGGCCGCGCCACTGCGTTCCCATCGCTCGCGAACCTCGGGTCGCGGAAAGCCCCAGCGGTTCGCGTGAGCGGCCGAGACGATCGCGAGCCGTGCGCCGACGGCCGCGACGAACGGCGGCGAGGACGACGTCGCGCTGCCGTGGTGTGGCACAACGACAACGTCGGCTGCGAGTGGCCCGCCGAGCAACGCTGTCTCGCCGCGCCGCTCGATGTCGCCGGTCACGAGCAGCGCGCTCGAAGCAGCTTGGACCTTCAACACGCACGAGCTGTCATTGCCGCGTGCGTCGAAGTCGGCGCGCGGATGCAGGATCTCGAACCGCACGCCGTCCCACTCCCAACTGTCTCCGGCAGTGCATGGTCGACCCGGCAACGCGAGAACATCGGGCCCCTTCAGCACGTCGATATTCGGAAAGGCCGCGACGATCGCCGGCGCGCCGCCCGCATGGTCGTTGTCGGAGTGGCTCACGACGAGACGGTCGAGCCCGCGGCGGCCGCCGGCGGCGAGCGCGGGCAGCACGATCTCCTCACCGCTGTCGAATCCCGAGCGCGCCGTCGGACCTGCGTCGAACAGCAGACGATGGCCGCGCGTCTCGACGAGCACGGCGAGGCCGTGACCGACGTCGAGCACGACGGCACGCGCCGAGCCGGCGCGCGGCAGATCGAGCGCCGGCCACCAGACCGGCAGCAGTGCGAACCATGCGCAGCGACGACCCGGCAAACCCGCGCCGCAGACGGCGAATGCGACGCCGAACGCTCCTACGGCCAGCACGGACTTGGAAGGCAGCGGCCAGGCCAGCGCCGCGCCGCGAAGCTCGGCGATGGTGTGCAACACGCGCACCGTCACGCCGGCGAGCGCCGCGACGGCATGCACGATCGGCGCAACGTATGAAGCCAGCGCATCGAACGAGAGCCCGAGCGTCACGAGCACGGAGAGCGGCACGAGGCAGGCGTTGAAGAATGGAATCGCGACGAGATTGACGAACGGGCCGACGAGCGAGATCTCGCCGAAATACGAAGCCGTCAAGGGCAGCAGCGCCAATCCTATCCACCATTGCAAGCGCGCGAACTCGAGCGCGGCATCCGCGCAGCGCGTGAGCAGTCCCGCCGGCGCGCGGACGAGCGGGCGCGGCGCGGCGAGCGCGAGCAGGATCGCCACGGCGACGAACGACAACCAGAACGATGCCGCCAGCGGCGCGAACGGATCGCACACGAGGACGACGACGAGCGTCGCCGACAGAACTTGCGGCGCGCCGATGCGCCGGCGGCTCGCGAGCGCCGCCAACGCGATGGCGATCATGACGAGCGAGCGCTGCGCGGGAACCGCGAATCCAGTCAACGCGGCGTAATAGGCCGTCGCGAGTAAGCTCGCGGCCGCCGCGACCTCGAGATCGTAGCTTGCAAACGGCGCGGGAAGCCGCAACCACGTCCAGCGCACGAGCGCGAATACGACGATGCCGAGCAACGCCACGTGCATGCCCGACACGGCGACGAGATGGCTCGTGCCCGTGCGGCGAAAATCGGCCCAGTGTTGCTCCGTGAACCGAAAACGCTCGCCGAGCGCGAGCGCTGTCAGCAGCGCCGACCCGTCTGCATCCGAGCTCGCGGCGCCGATGCGCTCGGCGAGGACGCCGCGATAACGGCGCCACCGTGCCTCGATGCCTGAGGCGCCGTCGCCGCGAACGGCGCCGGCGCGCACGTAGCCCGTCGCGCCGTAACCGTTGACGAGCAACCACTGCTCGTAGTCGAAGCCGCCCGGATTGACCAAGCCGCGCGGCGGCCGCAGTCGCGCCGTCACTGCGAGCGCGTCGCCGGGCCCCACGCCGGCCGGCGCGTCGTACCAAGTCAGGCGCACGCGCGGCGGCACGCCGGGAGGCCGAGGCGCAGCGACGTCGAGCCCGAACGTGATCTGCCCCGCCGCTTCGGCAGGGAAACCCGCCACGATTCCCGCGAGCTCGAAATCGGCGCCGAGCGCCGCCGACGGCAGGCGCTCGGCCAACCGCCCGCCGGCACACCAGCAGGTCCACGCGGCGGCCGTCGCCGCCACGAGCAGCGGCCGCAGAATTGCTCCTGCATTTGCGGCACTCCCGCCATCCATGGCGGTCGGCCGCAGCAGCGCGTAGCGCAACGCCAGCAGCGCCGCGAGCAGCAGCGGCACGCACCACCAAGCGCTCGGCAAATCCGGCAGCTGATGGGCCGCGACGGTGCCGAGCAGCCAGGCTGCCGCGATCCAAACGAGCGGCGCCGGCGCGAGCGTCCGCGCGAATCTGGCTAGGCGGGCCTCAATACGCCGTCCTTGAGCTCGAGCACGCGATCCATGCGCGCCGCTAGATCGGGATCGTGAGTGACGACGACCAAGCTCGTACCGAGCGCCGCGTTGAGCTCGAGCAGCAGCTCGAACACGCGCAGGCCCGTTGGCCGATCGAGATTGCCGGTCGGCTCGTCGGCCAACACAGCGGCGGGCCGCGTCACGAGCGCCCGCGCGACGGCTGTTCGTTGGCGCTCGCCGCCCGAGAGCTGGCTCGGGCGATGCTCGAGCCGTTCGCTTAAGCCCACGCGCTCGAGCAGCCCGCGTGCTTCGGCAGCGGCCTGCGCCGGCGCGGTTCCGCGGACGAGCAACGGCATTGCGACGTTCTCGAGCGCCGTGAACTCCGGCAACAAATGATGGAATTGGTAGACGAAGCCGAGCGCGCGATTACGCAGCCGGCCGCGCTCCGCATCGCGCAGCTCGCTCATCGACTCGCCTGCGACGAGTACCTCGCCAGCCGTCGGCTGATCGAGGCCGCCGATGAGCTGCAATAGCGTCGTCTTGCCTGAGCCCGACGTGCCGATGATCGCGACGCGGTCGCCCTGCGCGACGCGCAGCTCGACACCGCGTAACACCTCGACGTTGCGGCCGACGTCGCTGAACGTCTTGATGAGCCCACGCGCCTCGAGGACCGGCGCGGCGCCGGCCTTCGTCGTCCCCTGCGCGGCCCTATCCTGTGTGCTCACTTCATTCATAGCGCAACGCCTCGGCCGGCGGCTGTCGCGCGGCGCTCAATGCCGGATAGAACGTGGCCACGACGGCGAGGGCGAGCGCCATGCCGCCGATTTGCGCGACCTCGAGCGGCCGGACCTGGGCGGGCAGATTGTCGAGGTAGTACACCTCCGCCGAGAGCAGATCGACGCCGAACAGCCATTGCAGGAAATCGACGATGTTCCCGAGCTGCCAGCAGAAGAGCAGCGCGAGCAACACGCCGAGCGCCGTGCCGATGACGCCGATCAGCGTGCCCTGGCTGGCGAACATCGTCATGACGCTGCCCTGTGTCGTGCCGATGCTGCGCAAGATCGCGATGTCGCCGCGCTTGTCGCGCACGACCATCATCAGTGTCGACACGATATTGAACGCCGCCACGGCGACGACGAGCGACAAAATCACGAACAGCATCGTCTTCTGCAGTTGTATCGACCGGAAGAAAGTGGAGTGGACACGAGTCCAGTAGTCGTAGCCGTAGTTGGGCGCGAAACCTTCTGCCATGAGTTGCCGTGCCGCGGACATCACCACGTCGCGCACGTCGTAGAGATCGGACGTGGCGAGCCGCAGTCCGGTCGCTTCGCCCTTGGTGCGAAACAGAGTCGCGGCGTCGTCGAAGCTGACGAAGACGAGCCCTCGATCGTACTCGTACATGCCGGCGTCGAAGATCCCGGAGACCGTGAAGCTGCGCCTGCGCGGCAGGAAGCCCGCGAGCGTGACGCGGCCTTCGGCGAGCACCAACATGATGTCGTCGCCGATCCCCACGTTGAGCAGCTTCGCGAGCTGCGCGCCGATCACGACGTTGTAGCTTCCCGCCGTGAGCGCGTCGAAGTCGCCGCTCGTCATGACGGTCTCGATCGTCGACACCGACGGCTCGAGGCTCGGGTCGACGCCGCGTACCGTGACGCCGCCAATGGACTCGCCGGCCACGGCCATCGCCAAGCCTTCCACGTACGGCGCCGCGGCCTTGACGTCGTCGCGCTCGAGCACGCGCTCGCGAACCTCGCGCCAGTTCGTGAGCGGCCCCTCGTACCCAATGATCGTTGCATCGGAGACCATGCCCAAAATCCGCTGTTGCAGCTCGTTCTCGAAACCGTTCATGACGGACAGCACGATGATCAATAGCGCGACCGCGAGCGCGATGCCGACCATCGAAACTGCCGAGATGAAGGAGATAAAGCTGTGCGCGCTGCGAGTGCGCAGATAGCGCAAGGCGATCGACAGCTCGTAAGGTTGGCGCATGCGGCTAGTCGTAACGCAAAGCAATCGCGGGGGCCACGGCCGCCGCGCGGCGCGCGGGATAGAGCGTCGCCAGGATCGCGAGCGCGAACGCCGCGACCGGCACGGCGATGACGTCGAACAGCTGCACTTCCGACGGCAGCTCCGTCACGTAGTAGACGTCGCCCGGCATGATCCTGAAGCCGAACGTCTGCTCGAGCCACGGCACGACGACACCGATGTTGTACGCGAGCAAGAGACCCAAGCCCACGCCGAGCAGCGCGCCGACGAGCCCGATGACGGCGCCTTGCACGATGAAGACGCGCGCGACGCGGCCCGCTTCCAGACCATAGGTCCGCAGGATGGCGATGTCCTTCTGTTTGTCGATGACGACCATCATCAACGACGCGACGATGTTGAACGCCGCGACGCCGACGATCATCAGCAAGATGATCGACATGATGAGCTTCTCGATGCGCATCGCGGTGAAGAGATTGCGGTACTCCTCCGTCCAGTCGGAGTAACGCCAAGTCGGCTCGAGTGAGGGCCGCTCGGCGGCCGCGAACTCGCGCACGCGAAACGGATCGGCGAACCGGATCGCAACGCCTTCCGCCGCGCCCTTCAAGCCCTTGAGCTCGCTGGCGTCGGCAAGATGCACGAGAGCGAGCGTCGTGTCGTGATCGGGAACGCCGGCGTCGATGACGCCGCCCACGGTGAAATCCAGCATCCGCGGCACGACGAGGCCGTTCACGACGAGCGGGATCACGACGCGCACCGGATCACCCGTGTCGACACCGAGATTCGCCGCCAGCACTCGGCCGAGCAGAATGTGGCGCTTGCCGGGCACCAAGGTCTCGAGCGCACGAGGCTCGATGACGTTAGTTAGATCCGAGGCCCTAGCTTCCTCGGCGGGCAGGATGCCGCGGACAACGGCCGGCCGGAGGCCCAGCCCGCCGGCGCTCAGCATGCCCTCGAGGCGCACGTACGGCGTCACCGCCACGACGCCGGGGGCGCTCGCGAAGCGCCGCTCGAGCTCGTGCCAGTCGCCGATCCCGCCCGGTCTCGTCACGGTCGCGTGCGCGCTCAACGCCAAGAGGCGCGTCCGAGTCTCGCTCTCGAGGCCGTTCAACACCGAGAGGATGACGATCAGCGCCATGACGCCGAGCATCAGCCCCAGCAGCGACGCGGCGGTCCGAAACGACACGAGCCCTCGCCAGCGCCGCGAGCGCAAATAGCGCAGGCCGATGAAACACTCGAGTGGCTGGAACATGAAGGCGGAATTAAACCATAACGGCCGGTCCGCCACGCCCGCGGTGCCGGTGTTACCCACGCCCGCGGTGCCGGTGTTACGGTTTCGGTTCGCGCGTCGTCGCTCGGGAATAGCCGTGCCCGCTGGCGCGAACCGAAACCGTAACACCGGCACCTCCCGGAAGTGTGACCGGCGCCACAAAAGGCGGCGTGCGAATTTGAGGCGGTTTTTCGCAGTGCTATATTCCCGCAATCCAGGGAGGATCCCGTCATGGCCAAGCTGATTCCTACGACGTTGGCGCTGCTCGTGCTCGCGGCAACCGGCGCGCACGCCGACACGTTGCTCCTCGATGGCATCGACATGGCCAAGCCCTCGGCCGTGTCTCGGCCGAAGCCCGGCATGTCGATGACGGCCGTCGAGTCATCGTACGGAGCGCCGGCGCAGCGCCACGCCGCGGTCGGCGGCGGCAACGCGCAACAGCCGCCGATCACGCGCTGGGACTACCCGTCGTTCTCGGTGTACTTCGAGAACGACAAGGTCATTCACGCCGTCGCCAAGCAGCAGTAGCTGCCGAACCAGGCAAACCTTCTCGTTTCTTCGACCGTGACGTAAGGTGTTCCCCTCTTTGGGGGGAATACCAATGCCGTCACGCCCGCTCGCGCGAGTCTTCGCCGTCGCCACGTCCGCCGCCTTGCTAGCCGCGGGCGCAGCCGCACAGCAACCATCCGGCGGATTCGGCGGGCCGCGCCCCGAGCCCGAGATCGAAGGCATCCCGCGCGTGCCGACGGCCGTGCCGCTGCCGACGTTGTCCTCCCCCGTAACGGGCCCCGGGCCCGCGTTCGATTCGGCGCCGTCATTGGCCGCCGGGCTCGATCTCAAGCATTTCCGCTACGAGACGACCGAGTACTTCGTGTCGGGCACAGCCGCAGGTAAGCCGTACACGACGCGCGTCGTCGTGCGCCAGCCCGCCGACGATCGCCGATTCAGCGGCCTCGTGCTCGCCGAGTCGATGCACGTCAGCGGCGCCGCGCACATGTTCGAATTCACTTCGGGATATTTGATGGACGCGGGCCACGGCGCCGTCGAGATCGTGACGACGTCGCCGCAGCAGTTCGTCGCTTTCAACGCCGCGCGCTACGCCAGCCTCAAGGTCGAGAACGGGCAACAGAACGAGATCATCGCTCAGGTCGGCGCGCTGATGCGCAGCTCGAAGAGCCCGCTCGCGGGACCCGTGCGGAAGTTAGTCATGGGCGGAACGTCGATGAGCGCCGGCACGCTGATCAACTATTTGCCGGCGCACATGGTTTTCCGCACGCCGGAGATGAACCGCATCTTCGACGGCTTCATGCCGACGTCGAACGGCTCGACGATCCGCGAGATCGACGTGCCGCTGATCCAGATGCCGACGATGCACGAAGTCTCGACGAACGTGACGCGCCGCCAGGACGGCGACGAGCCGGGCAAGCAATTTCGGTTGTACGAGTACTCAGGCGTAGGCCACGTCGATTCGCGCGACAACGTGCGCCTGCTGCCGAATCCGTGCGCGAAGCCGCTGTCGACGTTCCTGACGCAGGCGTACTTCTCGGTGACGCTGCATCACTTGCTCCGCTGGGTCGACGAAGGGATCGCGCCGCCGCGTGCGCAGCGCATCCTGCTCGACCGAGACGAGAGCAACGACGGCTCGTCGATGGCGCTCGACGCGCAGGGCAATCCGCTCGGCGGAATTCGCAGCCCGTACGTCGACGTGCCGACGGCGCAGTACGCACCCGTGAACACGGCGGCCGAACCGCTCATCGCCAATCCGAGCGAGTACGTCCGCGCCAACGGGCTGCAAGGCGCGCAGACCATGTGCCGCTTGAGCGCGTATCAAGAGCCGTTCTCACAAGCGAAGCTGCGCGAGCTCTATGGCAGCAAGCGCGAGTACCTGCGCAAGTTCGAGGCGCGGCTCAACGAGCTCGAGCGCGAAGGCTGGTCGCTGCCGATGTATCACGACACGATCCTCGCCGACGTCGCGAAGACCGAGTTCTAGCCGGCAGCGCTTCAGACGCCGAGATCCTTGTACATCTGCGGATGCGCGGCACCCGCCTCCCCCGCAGCGACGAGTCGATAGCCGCACTTGAGATAGAACGGCACCGCATCCCGCGCGACCGAAGACTCGACGCGCGTTGCCGATTGCCCGCGCGCGAACGTCTCCGCGAGCTCGAGCAACGTGCGCCCGAGTCCCTGTCGTTGGTAGGGCTCGTCGATCGCGACGCGCCGCAGGTACGCCGTGCCGTCCGCGACATCCACCCTGACGACGCCGACGTATGTGGACGCGCGCACTAGCAGCCTCGGGAAGTGACCGGGGCCTCGTTCGTCCGGACGATCCGGATCGTAGACGCCGTGCTCGCCGCGATTCTCGAACAAAATTCTTCTGCGAATGTCGTGATAGGCGGCCCAGTCCACGTCGCTCCGCGGCGCGATCAACGCACAGGGCTCCGAATCGACGCTTCTCATCGCTCCGAACGCAGCGCGGCGAGCTGCTCGAGCACCGCGCGCTTCTTCTCGGGCGGATGACCTTCGTAGTAGCGTTCGATGAGCCCCTCGACGACCTTGATCTTGAGCTCGGCCGCCGCGCGCGGCAGCGCGCTCTGCACGCGGTCGAACGCCAGCACGACCTTGAAGCAGTGCTCGAGCTCGGGCTCCGGAACTTGGGCGTCGCGCTCGAGCTTGTCGCGCACGCGCCCATAAAGCCGAGCCGCGTAGGTCGCGGCGAGGTTGCCGGCGATCCGCGCTTCGCCCTTGCCCGCGTCCATTATGTCCGCGAGGGCTTCGAGCCCGTCCTCGAGCTGCGCCAAGCCGTCGGCCGAAGCCCAGGCCCCTTCGGCGGCGGCCATGGAGGCCCGCGCCGCCACTAACCCTCGAGACTCGCTCATGCAGCTACTGTAATGAATCCTGGGACCGGCTCGTATTACGGCATGAATAGCCCACTTAGGACTGGCGAATGACGGAGGTGGCGGCCTTTGCCGAGCTCTATGCAGCCCACTACAGGCAAGTGCGTGGACTCTGTCGACAATTGCTCGGCTCTACCGAGCGCGCAGAAGATGCCGCTCAAGAATCGTTCGTGCGCGCCTTCCGCGCGCAGGCGAGCCGCGACCCTGCCCAACCATTCATAGCTTGGATCATGCGCATCGCCCGTAACCACTGCCTCGATCTCCTGCGCCGGCGCAGCCGCGAGCGGGCGCTCTTCGGTGACGAAGAAGTCGAGACGGTGGCCGCCGAGGCGCCCGGCGCCGACGGGCTCGGCAAAGCTCTCTCGACCGAGCGCGCCGCGGAAGTCAACGCCGCTGTCGCGAAGCTACCCGAGCGCTACCGTGTGCCGCTCGCCCTCGCCTACTTCGGCGACCAGGATTACGACGAGATCGCCGCATCGCTCGGCATCACGCGCAACCACGTCGGCGTGTTGCTGTGCCGCGCGAAACAAATGCTCCGCCAGGCGCTCGTGGACGTTAACGACCACGCGACGCTGCGAGTAGTCGGCGGGCGCGACTTAGAGGAAGAAACTCCATGACTTGTCCATCCGAAGTCACTCATTCGATGTACGCCGACGGCGCGCTATCGTCGCGCGACGCGATGCTGCTCGAACGTCATGCGGCGACTTGCGCCGCGTGTCGCGCGCGCATCGAGGCGTTGCGCGACGAGAGCGAGGTTCTGCGCACGGCGCTGCGGCACGCCGAGGACCTGGCGCCGATTCCGCGCTTCGTGCCGCCGCCGAGCGCTCGTGACTTCGTCGTGCTCATCGCGAGCGTCGTGCTCATCAGCGGCTTCAGCCGAGCGTTCTGGAGCACGCTCGCAGCCGCCATCCCAACCGAGCTCAAATGGTTGAACCCGTTCGAATCTGGCGTGCTCTTCGATCGCGCCACTGACATCGTGAAATTCATCGTCTTCGAGGGACCTGCTATGTGGACTGCTACGCTCAACTTCATCGGCGCGGCGCTCATCGTCGCGTTCGTCGCCTGGCTCGCCTACTCGGCCGCGCGGCACCGCGCCTTCCCCGGAATTGCGGCCGCGCTGCTCGCGGTCGTAGTCGCGTTGCCGTCGGTCGGCCACGCGTTCGAGATCCGGCGAAGCGAAAACGGTCCCGTGACCGTCGCGGCCGACGAGACGATCAACGACACGCTGCTCGCGCTCGGCGAAACGGTGTCGATTGACGGCAACATCAACGGCGACTTGCTCGCCTTCGGTCGCGAGGTCACGGTGCGCGGCAACGTGACGGGTAACGTCGTGACGGGCGCCCAGTCGGTCACGATCGAGGGCACGGTCGGCGGCACTGTCCTCGGCGCCGGAGAAGGCGTGAGGCTCGAGAACGCCCGCGTCGGCCGCGACTTCTACGGGTGGGGTAACGGCGTCGAGATCGCGTCGGGCGCGAACGTCGCGGGCAACGCGATGGGATTCGGCTCGACCGTCGACGTCGACGGCCGCGTCGGCATCGATTTCAAAGGCTTCGGCAAGATGGTCAACGTCAGCGGCGCCGTCGAACGCAACGTCGACGGTTTCGGCCAGACGGTCACTGTCGACTCGACGGCGCGCATCGGCGGCAACGTCACCGGGCATGTCGACAGCGCCGGCGATCTCAAGGTCGCGGACGGAGCGGTCGTCGCCGGTAGTGTCAACGAGCAAGTCGTCGAGCGCGAGCAGCGCCGCAACCACTATGCGACGTTCGGCTACTACTTCGGCCAGGTCATTCGGCTCGCCGGGCTCTTCCTGACGGGACTCGCCTTGCTGTGGCTGGTCCCGATCTTACGCGAAGTCTCGTTGCCGAACGCGACGGCTGTGTTGCGCTCGTTCGGCATCGGCCTCGCGGCAGCGGTGACGTTGCCAGTCGCCGCGTTGATCGTCTGTATCACGATCGTCGGGATCCCGCTCGCGATCCTCACGTTCGTGCTCGGCGCCATCGGGCTGTTCTTCTCGAAGGCCGTGATCGCGCAAATCATTGGCCGCGGCGTGCTGCGCAATCGGCCGACGCCGCCGCACTACGCCGCGACGCTGTTCGTCGGTCTCGTCATCGTCATCGTCGCGATCAACCTACCTTGGATCGGTGGCCTCGCGAATCTGATCCTGACGCTCACCGGCTTCGGCATCATCGTCAGCTTGATCTACGCGCACATGAACCGCGACGCGACCGCTTGAACGGCGACCGCCAGGGACGGCGGGAGTGCCGAAAATGCAGGAGCAATTTTCGGCCCGGGCGGCGGCCGGGCACTTCCATCCCCCCGCCCGCCGCCGCCTGTGCCGCGTTACGAACGCCTGAGCTACGATAACGACAGCCGTTCGCCGTCGCGGGGGAAGATCATGCTTCGATCGATCACAACCGTTTTCGTGCTCGCGGCCGCGCTGCCCGCGGCCGCCGAAAGCTTGAACCACACGACCGGCACGCAAGGCGTGCTGCTCATCGACAAGCTCGGCGGCCACGTGCGGTTCTTGGATCCCACGTCGCTCAGCGAGCGCTCGAACCTCGAGCTGCCGAAGAATCCCCACGACTTCGCGTTGTCGGCGGACCATCGGTTCGCCTACGTGCCGATCTACGGTCCAGGCATCTACGGCCGCAATCCCGAGCCGGGGCACGAGCTCTACGTGCTCGACTTGCCGCAGCAGAAGGTCGCGAAGGTCATCGACCTCGCGCCGTATCGCTCACCGCACGGCGTGCAGATCGATGCGCGCGGAATGCTCTACGTCACCGCCGAGCTCGAGCGCAAGATTCTCGTCATCGATCCCGCGGCGGGACGAATCGTCGCCGCGATCGATCACGAAGGCTCAGGCCACTGGCTCGCGGTGTTGCCGGACGGCAGCAAAGCCTACGTCGCGAACAAGGACGACAAGCTGTTCTTGAGCGTGCTCGATCTCGCCGCGCGCAAACAGATCGGCACGGTGCCGATGCCGCGCGGCACGCAGGGCGTCACCGCGTCGCCGGACGGCACACGCATCATCGCGATGGACCTCGCGCGCCCCGAGCTCGCGGTCATCGATACGGCGACGGACAAGGTGCTCGAGCGCATCGCATTGGCCGCCACGACGGAGCCGGCGTACAAAGCCTATTACTCGCCGGACGGGAAGTGGCTTCTGACGATGGCCGGCTCGTCGATCGGTATTTTCGACGCGGCGAATCTGCGCGCGCCGCAGCGCACGCTGAAAGTCGGCGCGTCACCGATGGGCATCGGCTTCTCGCCCGACGGCAAGACGGCGCTCGTCGCGAATCACGGCGACGGCACGGTGTCCGTCGTCGACATCGCGACGGCGGCCGTCACGAAGACATTCAAAGCGGGAACGGGGATCGAGACCCTGACGTATTACTAGCGCGCTAGAGCGGCTTCCAAGTGAAGCCTTCGCCGCCGTCGCGCCGGTAATAGATCCCGATGGCGCGGCCGAAGAGCTCCTTCTCGTTGATGAGCCCGAACGACCTTCCGTCGTTGCTGTTGCCGCGGTGATCGCCCATCGCGAGCACCATGTGAGGCGGCACGTCGATTTCGTAATCCGGGCCGCCGCCATGCGTCAAGTTCAGCAACGCATCCTTGTCGCCGAAGTGCTCGACCTTTCGGTCGCCGAGCGGTTGACCGTTGATCGACAACTGACCGTTGCGCACCAAGACGTGATCGCCGCCGATCGCGACGATGCGCTTGATGAGCCGCGTCGTGCCGTCCTCCGGCGAATCGAATACGGCGATGTCGCCGCGCGTCGGCGTCGACGAGCCGAAGATGTCGATCTTCGTGAGCGGAATGCGGAAACCGTAGGCCATCTTGTTGACGATGACGCGATCGCCATCCATCAACGTGTATTGCATCGACCCCGACGGGACGTAGTAGTGATCGGCGAGCGACGAGCGCGCGGCCGTAACGGCCGCGAGCACGATGGCGAGCGACGTCAGCTCGGAAATCCACCACTTCGCACGGCTCGGTTTCGCGCCGGCACCGTTCGAGGGAACGCTGGTTTTGCTGTCAGTAGAGGTCACGGAAGCTCCGACTATTTAACTTCGAACTGGTTCCGGAAGGATCACTTCCAGAACATCCACCAAGGCTTTGCAGGCGCCTCGGGCGCCGCGGCAGCATCGGCCGCGGCGGGAGTACCAAGACCCGTCTTGTAGCTCAGGTCGGTGCAGCTCGGCTCCTCGTACGGCAGGTCGGCCACGAACGCCGTGTCCGAGCCGCGGAACTGCCCCGTGAAGTAGAGCGTATCGTCGGCCACGTAGTCGCGGCGCAGCGCAAGAGTCCCGCTCGCACGGTCGAGCGAGAATCGCTCGACGACATGCAGCTTGTCGCTGTGCATCGTGTACCCGTCGGCGGACAACACACCAGGCTTGAAGCCGACGGTGTCGACGATCAGCACGTCGTTCTCCCAGCGGCCGATCGAGTGCCCCGCGACGCTCGGCTCGATGTCGGCCGGGTGCACGGTCTCGTTCAAGTGGATCCGGCGATCGATACCCGGCGCGCCGTATTGGATGCGGATCGAGTTCTCGTCCTGCGTGATGCGGTTCGTGAACGTCTCGAAGCCCCAGTCGAACAGGATGTTCGTCGGCTCGCACCGCAAGCGCGGATTGTCGCTCGACGACGGGTCGAAACCTTCGGCGGCCTTGCGCCCCGCTTCAGTGAGCGGAACGGGGCTCGGCCGCGTCCAGGCCGCACGGATCGCGTTGTCGGCCAGCGACTCCGGCGTGCCGCGCGCGCCGGGGAACGCGCGCCCACCTTCCGGCACCGCGCCGGGCGCGAGCTGGTCGGCGACGCTGATCGGGACGAGCGCGCCGCTGATGCCGCGGCGGTCCGTCATCACGCGTTGCTCGCCGGCCCAGTCGCCGTTCAAGTTCGGGTTGCCGTTCGGCAAGCGCTCGGGACGATTGGCCGCTACGGCGACGGCTGCTTTCTGCCGTTGGCCGTAGCGATCCATGCTCGTGCCGTCGGCGAACGTGATCGTGCCCAGGTAGCAAGTATTCGGCTGATTGCGATCCGGGGAACCCGTGATCTTGACGGCGGTGCCGGCGGTGAACATCGCCTCGCTCCAACCGGAGCGCCGCAGCACCGTCGCGGCGCGCATCTCGCATTGCCATTCGGTCGCCTTGCCGTCGGCGCCGACGACGCTCACGTACAACCACGAGTGCGGATTCACGAACGCGAGCTTCGACACCGAGCCGCTGATCGAGATGTCTTTGTTGAGATCGAAATTCGCGATCCCATGGTGCGCAGACGCAGTCGCTGCGACCGCGCCACCGGCGATCAAGACGAAGACGTGAGCCCGAGACATCAAAACCCCAATGACAGTGCGCACTTGAAGCACTGTGACATCTAAAGCCCGGTCTCGGCAAATGGAGGCAAACGGCCATTGCGCCGACGCTGCGGCACGCTGCCGCCACCTCACCGGCGCGAGCCCGCCGCGGTCGTGAGCGCAGCGTGCCGCAATGAGCGGTGGCGCACGGGTGCCGCGCTCTTCCCCAAACGCTAGAAGCAAAAGAAAGCCCCGCGGGCGCCGCAGCCCGCGGGGTCAGTTGTCAGCGGCCGATCAGTGGATCTGGCCGCGAATCTCGCCACCCGGAAACTGCACGCCCGGCGGTGTCGTTGGGGACACGGAGTGAACGTTAGCGTAGGCCGCACCGGCGCGCATCGCCGCGATTAACTCGGCGAACTCCGTCGCGGCAATACCTTGGGCCGCGGGGCCAACCACCTCGGCGGAAGTGAGGACTCCAGTCACCTGCCCCGCTGTGCTCCCCGCCGGGCCGCAAGATGGCGTGCTTGCCGTGGGCGCTTGAAGCGAGCCCTCGCATAGCCACACGCTGATGCCGCCATTCGTGTGGTGCTGACCGACGTGAATATGCGATTGCGACGTGGGCGCAGTCAGGTCCGAAAAGTTGATCCAGTAGGTGAGCTCCGTTTCTTCCCGATTCAGGACGGCATAGAACCGTCCGTGTGCCGCTGTCGACACCGAGGGCACCTCGCTGAAGCCGACGAGCTCGGCGCGGAATACGCGCTGCGGCTTGTGCCCACCGCCATTACCCTGGTCGTTATCGTCCGCCACCGCCGAAACCGCGAACCCCGCCACGACACCGAGCGACGCAACGGCTAGCCAGTTCTTCATTTTTCCCCCTACGTTTTTGTTAGACGCGGCCGTGCTTTGCGTCCGCGTACGTTCGACTCGGGTCGTGAGTCCTCCGTAAGCGCCAACAAGGTTCAGCGTCATAACCCGCGAACCAAAGGATTTCTCGGGAACGTGACTGGCTCGTTGCCGCTGACCCAGGCCGGCAGCTAAGCTTCGGGCAGTCGGTCAGTTATGGCCGCAAAAACAATGGCTTAAGGAGCTAGAACGTGAGATCGACCGCTTTGCGCGCACTCGTATTCGTCGCCGCGACCGCGCTTGGCGCCGCCGAGGTGTCGGCCCAGCAAGCCGCCGCTCCGCGGTTCGAAGCCGGCAAGCACTACGCCGTCCTCACGCCTTCTCAGCCGACGAGCACCGATCCCGGCAAGGTCGAGGTCGCCGAGATCTTCATGTTCGGCTGCCCCGGCTGCTTCGGCTTCGAGCCGTACATCGAGGCGTGGCTGAAGCAGAAACCGGACTACATCAACTTCGTGCGCATTCCCGCGCAGTGGGACAGCCACCCCGAATCGCCGCTGCACGCCCGCGCCTATTACACGGCCGAAGCGCTCGGCAAGCTCGGCGAAATCGAGCGGCCGTTCTTCGACGAAGTCCACATGAAGCGCAATATGCTCGACACCGAAGAGAAGCTCGCGACTTTCTTCGCTGCGCACGGCGTCGACGCGGCGACGTTCAAGAGCACGTTCCACTCGTTCGCCGTCGATGCCAAGCTGAAACGCGCCGACGAGCTCGTGGAGCGCTATCGCGTGCAAAGCACACCGACCGTCATCGTCAACGGCAAGTACCAGACGGTCGGCCGGATGGCGGGCAGCGTCGAAGCGTGGTTCGCGATCATCAACCAACTTGCGGCGAACGAGCACGCAGCGGCGAGTGGCGCCACCGCAGCGCGATAATCTCCCGCAAGCAAGAGCAGTAGTCGCCGTTTTGCGACGGGTGCATGGCCACATGCGCCCGCTTCCGTGATCTAAAATGCTCGTCATTGGGCGTTCGCCCGATGTTCACAGGAGGAACGAATGAAGAACGGAGTATCCCGAGCGTTGTTGTGCACGGCGTTTCTGCTGCCTGCCTTTGGCCAGGCGCAAGACGCGCGGCCAGAGTCGGCGGAGTTCAACTACACCTACTTGGAGGTGTCGTACGACGAGCACGATTTCGATTTCGGCAACGCGTCCGTCGACGGCGACGGCATCACGCTGTCGGGCTCGTTCGAGCTCACCGACGACTGGCACATCTACACGTCGTACAGCCAGGCCGATCTCGACTTCGGCATCGACGTCGATACGTGGGCCATTGGCGCGGGCTACGTGTTCCCGCTCAAGGACGGCATCGACCTCTATGGGCGAGTGCTTTACATCGACCAGAACGTGGACGCAGGACCGGCGAACGCCGACGATGATGGCTTGGGCATCCAAGGCCGCATCCGTGCACGTATCACCGACGAGTTCGAGCTCGAGGGTGGTCTGCAATACGTAGACGTCTCCGACAGCGACATCTCGGTGCAGGCGAGCGCGCGCTACAACTTCACGGAGCAGTTCTCGGCCGGTATCGGCATCACGCTTGCCGGCGACACGGACGGCATCGGCATCAACGCACGTTACTCGTTCTAACCGTTCTCGGCCGCGCGCGTACGGCGCGCGCGGCCTTCTTCTCCGCTAAGAGAGCGGTAACCCCAAGAACCAAACGCAGAACGCGTTCCAGAGCGGCACGCGATGCAACGTCAGCGTGCCGACGTGATAGACGAGCAGCACGCCGAGCGCGACGGGAAACACGTCGCGCCGGCGATTCACGCGCCAGTCCCACCAGGACAGCGCAATCAGCACGAGATCCGCGAGCAGGAAACCAACCGTCGGTAGGATTGGACTGCCGTCGATACGCGGCACGATCCCGACGAGTGACCGCAAATGCGCGCCGATGAGGCGGTCCGTGACGGGAGTGACCAACGGGAAGACGGTGCAGATCATCCAGCGCGCGTGCGTCTGCGCGTCGCGGCGCCGCGCGATCGCAAGACCGTAGAACAACGCGAACGCGACGAGCGATAGCAGCGTCAGCGCCAAGAAGTGCAGCGCCATCGGCGGCAACACCGGCAACCCGATGACCGCCGGCGCAACCCGCTGATGAATGAACACCGTCGTGATCACGACGACGGCCGGCGCCACGACGTACGACAGCTTGCCGAGTTGCCGATGCCACGAGCGGCGTTGCGTGCGGATCAGCTGCGCCTGCACGACGAGCATGCCGAGCCACAGCGCGAGCGCGACGCCGTGCGCGTGAAACCAAATGTTCGGCTGCTCGAATAGGCGCGCAAAGTAGCTCGGCCAGAACGCCCAGACCGTCAGCGCCAGGAAGACTACGAAGAAGCGCGCGCTGAAGCTGAACAGGGCGGGTGTCACGCGAGCATTCACGGCACGATCTCTCTTGGCGAAAACGGCTGGCACTCTAAAGGACGGCGACCGAGGCGGTCCAGGCGCCGCGACCGCAGTGCGCGGGTCACAGACACCTCATCGCACCCTCGGCGCTCGCGGCGAACGTGATCCACTTCACGGTAGACCGCCGGCCGCAGCGTTTTAGATGGCGCATGACGCGTCGTCTTACCGCCATAGTCGCGCTGCTCGCAGCCCTACAGGGTGGCTGCGGCCGTAGCTCGGGAGAGAATCCCGAGCGAACGCCGATGCCCGCGGGAATTGCCGGCGTGTACTCCGGCGAGTTCCCGTGCAGCAACTGCGCGAAGATCGACGCGACGTTGTGGTTGCGGCCGGACGGGCGGTTCGTCTTGCGCCAGCGTTCACAGGACGACGCCGCAACATCGGGCCCCAACACGCCGCAGGCGCAGAGCGCAGCCTATGGCCTGGGACGCTGGTCCTGGGACGACATTGCCGCGCAGTTGGTGTTGCGTGGCGCTGGCCCGGAGCGGCGTCTCACGGTTCGAGACGCCGAGCACCTCGAGCTGCGCGTCGCATCACCTCTCGAGCACGTGCTCGCGCGCGATCACGCCGCGCCCGTCTTCAGGGACCGCCTCCCGCTCGACGGCGAGAGCGCCGTGACCGCTAAAGGCGCAACGTTCAAGGAATGCTTGACGGGCCTCGAGTTCCCCGTCGTCGTGGACGCGGGCGCCTATCAGCAGCTACGGCGCTATCACCGGACGATGAACGCGCGCGGCAAGGTCGCGCTGACGGCCGTCGAAGGACACCTCGTCTCCGGCGGAGCGACGACGAGCGAACGGCTCGTCGTCGACACCGTCATCTCGCTCAAGCCGGGCACGAGCTGCTAGCCCGCACCAGCCACCGTCAGCGCGCCGGTGCGGTCTCGGGCCCGGGGCGCTGCAGCTCGAAGTGAACCACACCGCCGGCCGTGCCGGGCGCTCCGGGACCGCCGATGCGGATGCCGCTCGTGGCGAGCTCCGACGTTTGGATCTCGTACCCCTGCGGCACCTGGAACAAGTCGGGCGACGGCTCGCCGCGCACTACGTTGACGAGCCTGTAGGTCGTCTCGCCGAACCGCGGATCCAAATGACGCTCGAGCACCATCGCGTCGATGTCCTTGGAGTACCAACGCTCCGTCACGATGTCGATCGGCCGGTCGTTGCCGATCGTCCCGGCGGGAATCGTGTCCGTCATGCGCGTGCCTTTGACCAGCAACCCTTCGAGCACTTGCTCGCCGAGATCCTCGGCCGGCTCATAGGCGCCGGTAGTCCCTTCCGGGAACGGTGTGAGGACGACGCCGCGCTCCGTGCGCGTGTAGACGCGCACATCCTCGGTGTTTTCGGTTCGTTGGATGACGGTGACGCTCGCGGTACCGGCGCCAAGCGGTGCAGGGATTGGCTGCGGCGCCGGAACCGGCGGCGGAACCGCGACGTTGAACGTGGCCTGTCCTCCAAAGACGCGCGCTTCCCCAGCCGCCTTCGCGAGCTCCACCTGATCGTGCGCGATCGCCATCTCGAACCGCGGCATCTCGCGCGCGATTCGCTCCGCGGGATCGAGCGTGTAGCTTTTGCCGGCAACGGGATCGTGGATGTTGATCATCGTGACGGGCTCACCGGGCTGGAACGGCCCGACACCGCTCAACGTTTGCTCCAGTCGCGTGCGGCCTTCGGAGTCGCGGTGGATCACCGATTCGTTGCGGTCCGTGATGCGGTTGCCATCCGCCAGCGTTTGCGTCGACTCCGTGATCGACCGCGCGCTGTACGGCTTGCCCTTGACGACCGGGCCCGGCACTCCGCCTTCGCTGCGGATGAAGTCGATTTGCTTCCCGCCGAACACCGGCAACGGCGGCATGCTCTGGAAGACGAACACCTTGTCCGTTTCCGGCGGTACCGGCGGCGGCTGTGCGATCGCAGTCGCGCACGCCCCAGCCAGGACCAGAACTGCCCACGTGTACTTCGAGCTCATGACGATCCTCCGCGTTATTGCTTCGCGACGGACACGAGCAGCGCGTCCGCCTCGTTGAAACGAATGGCACGGGCGAGGCCATCCTCGCCCACCAACAAATCGGCCTCGATGCTGCCGCCCTGCTGCGTGCCCGGCACGACGGCGAACGCCGACAGCGGAATGCGCACGCGCACGACGTTGTACGACGACGACGGGGACAAGCTCGGCGAGTTCTGCAACGGCTGAAATGCGCTGACAGCCGCCGACGCGGCTTCCGGCTGCACCGCCGCGACGGGCACGAGCACCGACGCGGTGGGCTCGGCGCGCATCACGACCGCCGCGAGGATACCGCCGAGCGCGAGCACGACGGCCGCCGCCGCAGCTAATGGAAGCCGCCACGAGCGGCGGGCGCGCTGCCCCGCGGCGTTCTGCGCTCGCCGCTGCCGCATCTCGAGAAACTGCGCGCGCAAAGCCGCCTCGTCGACCGCGGGCGCTTCGACCGTGCGCAGCGCGGCTCGCAGCTGCGCGAGCTCCGGCTGCAAGCGACTTGCGTCGTATGGCGTATTGCTCATGAGCACACCTCTCGGGTTTGTAACGACGCGGCCACGCTCGGCTTCAGGTCGAGTGCCGCCTGCTCGGTCTCGTCGAGCATCGTCGCCAGCAACACGCGGCCGCGATGCAGCCGCGAGCGAACGGTGCCGATCGGACAGTCGAGCACGGCCGCCGTCTCGGCATAAGTCAGTTCCTGTAGCTCGAACAGCACGAGCGCTTCGCGATACTCGACGGGAAGCCGTGCGATCGCCGCGTGCAAACGTTCGACTCGCTGATCCGCCAGCAGCCGCTCGTCGCTATTGGGCGTGCCGAGGTCGGGCGGCATGTCGTCGGTCCAGCGCCGCTCGAGACGCAGTCGATCGAGCGTGACGTGACGAGCGCAGCCGAACAGCCACGCTCGCACCGTGCCTTTGGCGCTGTCGAACCGGCTCGCATTCTCGAGCACGTTCAAGAACACCTCTTGGGTCACGTCTTGCGCGAAGCTGCGCGACTTCGCCATCGCGAATACGAACCGATAGACGTCGTTATGTCGGCGCCGATAGAGCTCCACGAACGATTGCTCGACGCCGCCCACGATCTCGGCGAGCAACCGCACGTCGACTACGTCGTTGGAACCTGGATCGGTTTGGTCCATGCGCACCATTCTTCCTCAGGAGCTATTCGCTCGAGCGACGCGAAAAGTTCCCGAGCCGGCGCTGCCGGGCTCGAAACTGTAGGATGGCTGTCCAAAGCAAGCGAGCTCGACCCATGTTTTCGTCGTTCCGCGGCCTCGTATGGCTCTCACTGACCGTCGGCGCGGTCCCGGCCGCCGCAGCGCCGCCTATCGTGACCGACGCCTGGATCCGCGCGACCCCGCCCGGCGCCGTTACGGCCGCTGCGTATCTGACCATAACGAGCGCGGGAGCGGCCGATCGCCTCGTCGGCGCCGCGACGCCGGCCGCCGGCGCCGTCGAGATCCATACGCAGGGCAGCGACGCCGGGTCGCAACACATGACCCATGTCGCGGAGCTTACTCTCCCGGCCGGTCAAGCCGTTCGCCTCACGCCGGGCGGGCAACATTTGATGCTCATCGACCTCAAGGGGCCGATGGTGCCGGGCACAAGAGTCGCGCTGTCGCTGCGTTTCGCCGAGGCAGGCACGCTCGAGGTCGACGTTCCGGTCGTCGATGCGCGGGCGGCCGCTGCAGCCCACTAGGCTCGAGCGTGACGCCGCGAACCGCAACCGTCGCGGCCGCCGCTGCGGCCTTCGCACTCGGAATCGGCACGTGGCTGTTTCTCGATGCCCGCCAATCCGCGCCGCTCGAGATCGGCGGCTATGTGCTCGCGACCCCGCGCGATCTACCGGCCGTCGAGCTCGTCGACGAGCACGGCGCGCCGTTTCGGCCTCACGACTTCGTGGGGCATTGGTCGTTCCTCTATTTCGGCTACACGTATTGCCCCGACGTCTGCCCTCTGACGCTCGTCGAGCTCAACAAAGTGAAGCTCGAGCTCGCGGCCGACCGGTTCAGCGAACCGAGTGCGTATTACTTCGTATCCGTGGACCCGAAGCGCGACACGCCTGAACGGCTCGGCGAGTACGTCGCCTACTTCGATCCCGAGCTGCGCGGGCTGACGGGCTCGGCGGACGCGCTCGCCGCGCTCGCGCAGGCCGCCGATACGGTATTCGACGTGCCGGACGACCCGGGGACGGATAACTATCTCGTGAGTCACTCGTCGAACGTCGTGTTGCTCGACCCGAACGGCCGCGTCCACGCCGTGTTCGCGGCGCCACACGACCCGTCCAAGCTGGCCCACGATTTCACGAGAATCACCGCACGCTACAACAGCTTGCGATAGCGGCTCGCCGACCCGTCCGCCCGGCGGTGCAACTTGTCGGCGCGGTGCGTAGACTAAGGCTAGTCGGCATAAATACAACGCTGAGAACGATGGATCAGGGGCTGAACGTTCGTCCTGCCCGGGCACGATTCTCCGACGATAGCTCGGACCTCGCATTGCTGCAGCGCATCGCGAACGGCGATCGCAACGCATTGCGCCAGCTTTACAGCACGTACTATCACCCGTTGCTGCGGTTCATATACCGCATCACGGGTCGACTCGACCTCGCTCAAGAGGGCGTCAACGACGTGATGCTGGTCGTCTGGCGCAACGGGCGTTCGTTTGGCGGGCGCTCGAGCGTATCGACCTGGATCATGGGCATCGGGTACCGCAAGGCCCTCAAGCTGCTGGCCGCGTCGCGGCGCTGGACCGACCGCTTTGCGGGCGCCCCTTTCGACGAGATCATTGAACGTTCTGACGCCCTGGCGGAACAAAGCGACGACCGGGATCTCCGCGATCTGCTCGATGCTGCATTACGTCATCTATCGGCAGAGCATCGCGCCGTCGTGGAGCTCACGTACTTTTATGGTTGCTCGTACGAGGAGATCGCGGCCATCGCCGCTTGCCCCGTCAACACAGTCAAGACACGTATGTTCCACGCCCGCGCCAAATTGAAGAAGCTGTTGCCTGCACTCGGCAAGGATGCGCCGTGACGGACTTTGAGCCGTTACCACACACGCGCGCGTTCGAGCTCCTGCCCTGGTTGATCAACGGAACTCTCGCGGGCGCCGAGCGCGAGGCCGTCGAGCAGCACGTTCGCGCGTGCATCGTGTGCCGGCGCGAGCTCAAGGAGCAGCAGCGGCTCCACGCATCCGTTCGCGCCCGACGAACCGCCGACGTGTCGGCCGAAGCGGGCTTCGACCGGCTCGACGGCGAGCTAGACAGTGACGCCACCGTCGCTCGACCTCGCTGGCGCATCCGCTACGCGACCGCGGCTCCATTCGCCGTTGCAACCGCTGCCGGCGTTGCGGTGCTCGCTGTTTTGTTGTGGCTCACGCCGTTGCCCGAGCTCGATCGCGACGACTACCGCACGCTCGCGACGCCGCCCGCCGACGTTGCGCTGGTCGACATCGTCTTCAAGGACGAGACCACGGCCGCGGAGATGCAAGATCTGCTCGACGCCATCGACGGAGAAGTCGTCGCTGGACCAAGCCGGCTCGGCCGCTACAGCGTGCGTGTTGCGAGCGATCCCAAGAATGAGCATCACGTCGACAAGCTGATCGGCGTTCTCACCGCCGACCCGCGCGTCCGCTTCGCGGGACCCAGCCTCGCGGACGTGCAGCAATGAAGGCCGCGCTGCTCGCCCTGGCTGCCGTGCTCCTTGCCGGCTGCGCAAGCTCGAGCGGCGTGCAGCCGGAGCAACCTGCCGCGGTCGAGCAAACGGCTCCGCGACAAATACTCGTCACGGTGAGACAGCCCGCTACGCTCGCCGCGGGGCTCACGGGCGCGCCGAGTCAGCGCTACTTACAGCGCCGCTACGGCCCGTCGCCGACCGTCGATCGCGTTTTGACACAGCTCGCGCATGAGCACGATCTGCGCCGTGACGAGGGCTGGCCGATCCAGTCGCTCGACGTTTATTGCGAAGTGCTGACGGTGCCGGAGGGCCGCGACGTCGCTGAGGTCATCGCGGCACTGCAGCGTGATCCGCGCGTCGATCTCGCTCAGCCAATGAATCTGTTCACGACGCAGACGACGAGGTACGACGATCCCTACGTCGACCTCCAATCGGCCGCGACTGAAATGGAAGTCGAGCGCGCTCACGAGCTCGCCACGGGTCGCGGCGTTTCGATCGCGATCATCGACTCCGCGGTCGACGGCGACCACCCCGATTTACGCGGCCGCGTGCGGCTCACGCGCAATCTCGCCACCGAGCATCCGACCGCGCGCGGCGGCGAGGTCCACGGCACCGCAATCGCCGGCATCATCGCTTCGGCCGTGAACAATCGCGAAGGCATCATCGGCGTCGCTCCGGACGTCAGCATCGCGGCGCTACGCGCGTGCTGGGCCGTCGGCGCGGACGCCCTGGCGGCGCAATGCTCGACCTTTTCGCTGGCGCTCGCGCTCGAGGTCGCGCTCGGCCTGCAGCCGAACGTCATCAATCTCAGCCTCGCCGGGCCCGACGATCCGCTGCTGTCTCGGCTGCTCGATCAAGCGCTCGAGCGCGGCATCGTCGTCGTCACCGCGTACCCGGCGACGCCCGAGAGCTCGTTCGCCTTCCCGTCGTCGCACCCGCGCGTGCTGACGGCGCACTCCTCGCTGGTCCGAGTGCATTCCGACTCGCCGTTCACGCTGGCGGCGCCGGCCACCGAAGTGCTGACGACGACGCCCGGCGCGGGCTACGCCTTCTTGAGCGGCAACTCGCTGGCCGCCGCGCACACGACGGGCGTAATCGCATTGCTGATGGAGCGTCAGCCCGATATCGACGCGGAGCGAATCGCCGCGATCCTGACCGCGACGACCACGTACTCGTCCGGCAACGCTTCGATCAACGCCTGCCGCGCCGTCGCGCGGCTCGCGGGCACGGAGCCCTGTCTAACGCCGCCGCCGAGCGTCCGCTTCTAGCGCGACGCACCACCCTGTTTGCGTTTCAGCGCCGACGAGACGCTGAGCACGTAGTTAGTGGCGCGAGGATCGCCGAGGTAATTGCGGTATTCATAGTTGCCGTCGTAGTAGCGCAAGTCGATCGCCATGCGACCGACGAGCTTCGACGCGCCGACATTCCAGTGCGTGATGCTCGCGCCCGAGGTGATGTCGAAATAGCCGACGGCGCCGCCGACCTCGAAATTCGCCGGCAACGGGATTGCGAGCGAGACTTCTTGATTCAGCGCCGATCTTCCGCGCGCGTAGTACTCGTCGTTGTACGAAGCCGAATA
>Ga0075428_100000726_pt1 | contig 34198 bp, 27 predicted proteins | sample RhiMetdeltSRZDD2_FD_75291 | JGI IMG/M metagenome (GOLD analysis project Ga0075428, IMG submission 75291) | Populus rhizosphere microbial communities from Tennessee, USA - Rhizosphere MetaG P. deltoides SRZDD2 | ecosystem: Host-associated > Plants > Roots > Rhizosphere > Soil | place: USA... | reverse complement strand
CCCGCCGCTGCCGTCGCGCCGCCCGCTGTCACGCCCGCCGCTGTCATGCCGCCCGCCGCTGCCGTCGCGCCGCCCGCTGTCACGCCCGCCGCTGTCATGCCGCCCGGCGTCAGCGCCCGTGCGTCCGGCGCCAGCGCCCGTGCGCCCGGCGTCGGAAGCCATGCGTCGCTCGAAAACCAACGCCGCCACGACGATCGCCGCCGACAGGGCCAGGACGCCGAGTGCGGCACCCGGGGTGTGCACGGCGGCGGCCACGACGGAGGCGACCAGCAGGACTCCAATGTGGATGGACTGGTCCAGCACGTACGGCGCCTCCCTCCAGCCGTGGCAGCCCTTGACCGCGATCAGCCAGCGCACCAGCCAGCGCCGGTCGATCACCGCGTGGGTCGACGCCGAGACGGTGAGCGCGGCGATCACGCCGGCCAGGGTCAGCGGCGCCACCAGGCTGGTCAACGCCAGGGCCGCCGCCTGGACCAGGGTGTAGGAGGCGACGTGGCGCAGGCAGGCCGGCCAGCCCGTCCACGGGTGCGTGCCCCGAGCCAGAAGGTCCGCCGTGGGCGCGCCCTTGGCCCTCGCGTCGGCATCGGACTGGATCACGTGGTCGCCGACCTGGTGCCCGGCGAACAAGGCGATGAAAACCGCGGAGACGACGATGGACATAGAGAGATTCGAACACGGCGCGCCGCCGGCGAACCTCCTCATCTGAGGGCGGGTTGCCGACAACTTTCCGGCCAGTTTCAAGACAGGCGGCGGACCACCACCCCGAGCAGGAGTTCGGCGGTGAAGAAGCCGCGCTGGCGCGAGTCGACGCTGTGCGTGTTGTCACCCAGGACCACCAGCGCTCCCGGCGGGACCAGGTCGGTCCCGGCGGCGGCGGCGACCTCGGCGGGTACCAAATCGCCTGGCAAAGCGGCCACCCGCTTGACATTCCATCGATGATTGTCAAGTCGAGCGCGGCCGCCCGCGGCGGGTGCGTGGTCCGCGGGCGGTTCCAGCACCACGATGTCGGTCCGCTTGACCCGTTCGAGGCCGCACCGGCGCACCAGCAAGCGGTCACCGGAGCGGAAGGTCGGCTCCATGCTGGTGCCCACGACGGTCACCACCACCAGGTGCCGCCGCATCCAGGCCAGCAGCCAGATCAGGCCGCCGAGCGCGAGGAGGCCGAGGGCGGTCAGCAGATTGTTCATTCGCCGCGGGCCAGCTGGATGAACTCGGCCTTGGAGCCGTTGAACAGGAAGTCGGAGCACTGCGAGAAGGCCATGCCGATCAGCTTCCGGTCGGGGTCGTTGAACCAGATGGTGCCGTAACCTCCGTCCCAGCCGTACCACCCCTCCGGCGAGACCGACATGCCGTAGCCCCAGCCCTTGGGATCCAAGATGATCCCGCCGGTGGCGATCTGCTCCGGCGTCAAATGGTTGGTGGTCATCATTCTCACGGATCCGGGTGACAGCAGGTCGCCGCCCCCGGCCAGCAGCAGGCGCGCGAACTTCAAGTAATCGTCCACAGTGGACAAGAGCCCGTCGGCGCCGGACGGGAACACCGGCGGCTGCGACCACTGCTCGGGCGCAGAGACAGGTTGTAGCGCCACCTCGCCGGTGGCGGCGTCGGTCATGTAATAGTCCGGGATCCGTTCGAGATTGCCTGGCGTGGTGTGGAAACCGGTGTCCACCATGCCAAGCGGCTCGAAGACGCGCGTGCGCAGCACGTCGGGCAGCGGCATCCGGGCGGCCCGGGCGACCAGGACGCCCAGCACGAGCGCCCCGAAGTTGTAAAGCCAGCGTTCGCCGGGCTGGTACATCAGTGGCAGCGTGCCGAACAGCCTGATCCACTCGTCCGGCGGGTGAGGGGTGCGCGGGTCGGGCGGGCCGAGCGTGAGCCGGAGTTGTTCGCCCGCTTCCACAATCGGGAACGAGGGCATGAAGGTCGGCTCGGTCAGCAGGCCGCTGCCCATCCGGAAGGTGAGCAGGTCCTCGATCGTGACGGCGCGGCGGGCGGGCACGGTCTCATCGAGCGGCCCGTCGACCCGGGCCAGCACCCGCGGGCCGGCCAGCTCGGGCAGCAGCCGGTCGACCGGCTCGTCCAGCGCGATGACGCCGTCCTCAACGAGCATCATCGTCGCGGCCGCCACGACGGGTTTGGTCATCGAAGCGATGCGGAACAAAGTGTCCCGCGTCATAGGACGCTTGCCGTCAAAGTTGAAAAAACCAATTTCATTCACGTGTACCTGATCCCCGCGCGCCACGAGAACGACGAGGCCGGGGTACTCGCCTTTGGCCACCCGGGCCGCCATAGCATCGTGAAGTTGGGTCATGGACCTAGCCTTCCATGGATTGGAGAGCTATGAGGAAGATCATCGCAGGCCTGTTCATGTCGCTCGACGGCGTGGTGGAGGCGCCCGACCAGTGGCACTTCCCGTACTTCAACGACGAGATGGGCACGGCCGTGGGTGCCTCGCTCGGCGGCCACGACACCATGCTTTTCGGCCGCAAGACCTACGACAGCTTCGCCGGGGCGTGGCCGGACCGCGAGGCCGCCGGTGAGGAGGATGCCGAGTTCGCCAAGATGCTCGGGGACACCCGCAAGATCGTCGTGTCCCACCAGGACCTCCAGTTCACCTGGCGCAACTCCGAGCAGCTGAGCGGCGACCTGGTCGAGGCCGTGACCGCGCTGAAGAACGAGCCCGGCGAGGGCACCATCGGCATGAGCGGCTCGGTCTCGGTGGTCCGGCAGCTGCTGGCCGCGGGCCTGCTCGACGAGCTGCACCTGCTCCTGCACCCGATCGCCGTGCGCAAAGGCTTCCGGCTGTTCGACGAGGGCGAGACGACGATCCCGTTGAAGCTGCTGTCGTCGCAGACCTTCACCACGGGCGTGTTGAACCTTGTCTATGCCCCGGCGGGTTCGCCGGGCGACGCCGGCTACGAGGAAGCCAAGACCCACCTTCCCTGAGTCCGCATGCGCGTCGGCGCCGGCCGCCTTATCGTGACCGCATGACGTCCACATCGGACCCGCCCGGACCGGCGCCGACGCGCGACTCGCGCAAACGGGCATTGCGGATGGTGGCCGGTATCGATTTGGCTATCGACTTATCTTGGGCGGCGCACCGGCGATGAAGGCGTTCGACAGGAGCCCGGCGACCGACCGCCTGATGGGCGCGTTGCTGGGATGCGGCGGATTCTCGCTCTTAGGACTCTTGCGCGGGAAAGAGGTGGCCGGTTATGCGATAGCGGGAGGCGCGCTGGGCCTGGTCCTGGTGCTCAACTGGCAGTGGCAGGGCTGGCGCACCGACAGATACCGGTCCCAGCACGACCCGCCGGGACCCACCCTGACGTGGGAGTCGCTTCCCCGGACTGACCAGTTGCCCGCCGTGGGCCGCCACGGCGCACCCCCGACCACCACGATCTTGCTGCTGTCGCTGCTGGCCATCTGCGTTCCGATCGTGATCGTGGGATCCGTGACCGAGGAACCGGCGTGGGCGTGGCTGGTGGTCTGGGTCGTCTTCACCGTCCTGTTCGGCGCGCTGCTGTGGACGGTCCTGTACACGTACACCGAGGTCGGTCCGGACGGGATCCGGTTGAACAAGCCGTTCAGGTCGCAGATGATCCGGTGGTCCGAGCTCGCCGAGGTCGGCTGGGTGCGCGACCGCTTCCAGGACGTGGTGATGCTGTCCACAGTGGACGGTCGGCGGATCAGAACCGTTGGCGTGGCGGTGTCCCCGACGGGCGTGGGCCTCCGGCGAGCGTTGCGGATGCTGGCCGACATCGAGAAGACTTGGGCGGCAAGCGAATGAGCGATCAGTCGGTGCTCAGACCTGAATGACCAGACCGCCGGGGCACGATGGCGAAGCCCGCGTCGAGCACGGTCAGGCGCACCTGCTGACGGTAACCGGTCGAGGTCGGTCGAACTGGTTACCGTCTGATGGCTGGAAGGGTGATTTCGGCTCGCCGGCGTGAGTGAGTCTGGGCAAATCCGGCGCGCGCTTCCTACACTCCAGAGACTGTTTCCATTGAAATGCCACGATCTGCTGGGCGGAGGAAATTTGCCTGCGTTCCGGTCCCTGGCTCGCGGTTCACGCCGCCGGCGCGAACGCGCCGTCCCAGCCACACCCACCTGTACCTCCAGGTATGGTCATTTCTTCGAGAATCCCGGTCATGGCGCCTCCGTAGTGCGATGCATTGGCGAGGGTGTATTGCCACTGCGGTACTCCTACGCCGGCAGCGCCGCCTTCACCCATGACCGCCTGGCCCACTCGGACGGGTACCGGTCCGTGGTCAGTTCGGTGCAACTCGAGGTACGAGCCCTGGACGGCGACGATCTGGCCGCGACCGCCTTCTCCCGAGTGGTGGAGATAGGGCCCGGCAACGGTGTGCACACCGTTGCGCTGCTGCGATCGTTGACCGCCCGCGGGATGACCTGCCGCAGCTACCTGGGGCTCGACTTCAGCGCCACCCTGCTGGGGCTGGCGTGCGACCGGATCCGCAACGCATTCGGCGGCGCGGTGGCACTGCAGTCCGCGGTCTGGGACATGGAGGCGGGGCGGTCCGCGCGCATCGAGCGGTGGCGCTGCGGGCTCGGGCGTGACAGCCCCGTCCTGGTCTGCATGCTCGGGCACACCTTGGGCAATGTGGAGTCCGCCGAGCGGGTGCTGGGGCATGTCCACGAAAGCATGCGCGAAGGGGACTTTCTCGTCACGGGAGTGACTCTGTGGCGGCCGGACGTCGACTCTTCGACGGTGCTGGCGCCTTACCGCACCGAGGTCTTCCGCGCCGCGGCGCTGGAGCCGCTGCGGGCCGCCGGTGTGGCCGGCGGCGATGTCGAGTTCGATGTCCGCTTCGTCGATGGCGTCATCGTGGGGGAGGTTGTCTTTCTTCGGAGGGTATGCGTCGGGCCGTTGACCGTGCCGGCCGGTTATGTGCTGCGATGTTTCAGCTCAAGGCGATTCGCCCGCAATGACGTGCTGGCGTTGCTGGAGCGGACCGGGTTCCGGATCCGGACCGCCGTCATCGACGACCAGCGGGAGCATGCCGTCGTCACGGTCGTCAGGTGACGCTCTGACCGACCATCAGGCGACGGTGAGCACTACCGGACCGTCTCCGGTGATGGCGACGCTGTGCTCGAAGTGCGCGGCCCGCTTGCCGTCGACGGTCAGCACTGTCCAGCCGTCGGCGTCGACCCGGCAGCGGTCACCGCCGCCCTCGGTCAGCATCGGCTCGATCGCCAGGACCAGACCCTCGCGCAGCACCAGGCCCCGACCGGGCCGGCCCGTGTTGGGTACCCCCGGATCCTGATGCATCGAAGAACCGATGCCGTGCCCGCCCAGGCCGGTCGGCAACCCATAACCCGCGTCGCGGGCAACGGTTTCGATCGCGTGGGAGATGTCGCCGATGCGGGCGCCGAGGCGAGCCTGGGCGATGCCGGCGGCCAGGGCCGCCTCGGTGGTCTCGGAGAGGCGACGGGCCGCGCCGTCGATCTGTCCGATCGCGACGGTGAGGGCGGCGTCGCCGTGATAGCCGTCGATGCTCGCGCCGCAGTCGATGGAGAGCAGGTCGCCGTCCTTGAGCCGCGCCTTGCCCGGAATGCCGTGCACGATGGCGTCGTTGACCGACAGGCACAACACCGAGGGGAACGGGGTCGGGGCCCAATCCGGTTGGTAGCCAAGGAAAGACGGCTTGGCCCCGGCCCGCGCGATCATCTCGGCGGCGAGCTCGTCCAGCTCGGACAGGCGCACCCCGGCGGCCGCCGCGCCGGCCACGGCGGTGAGGGTCTGGGCGACGACCCGCCCCGCCTCGCGCATCACCGCGATCTCCGCGGCGGACTTAAGCTCGACCATCTGGCCAATGGTACCCGCATGAGGATCGAGACACCCCGTACCCGGCCCACACCAGCAACGGGAAGGCCGCCCCGCGCTCAAGGATCGACGCGTCGAAGGCGAAGAAGCCCGTTGTTGGACCGCCGGAACAAGGTAGGGCTAGGCATACCCCGGATGGCCCCTCAGCGGGCTGGGTGGCGCGACGACCGCGGGCTAGCGTGACAGCGTGTCGTTTGATCACATCCTGCGAGCCGTGCGGTGGCGCCGCTACCTGCTCTCGTCGTGGCCGTGGCGGGGTCTCGCCTATGTGGCGACCACCTATCTCCTGCTGCCCTTCATCTGCTTCGGGACGGTCATGCTGGGGCTGCCGTGGGTCGCGGCGATCAAATCGCTCTCCGAGGGGAAGGCGCTCGGTGGGATCCTGCCCATGCTCATCACGAGCGCCATTCTGGTGGTGTGCGGGGGTCCGCTGGTCGCCGTGCCTCTCGCGGCGCTTGAGCGCCGGCGTCTGGGCATCGTCGACAAGCGGCCCGCCTTCTCCAGCTATGTTCCGGCCGCCACCGGGTCGCTCTACTCGCGATACCTCGAGACCGCCGTGTGGCGCGATCTCGCCTACCTGCTCCTGTTGGCGATCGTGGCCCCACTCGTCTACGGCGCGGTGGCGGCGCTGGTCTTCCTGGAGCTGCTGCTGATCACGAGCCCGTTCATCGTGGCGCTCTCGCGCGAGCCCGTGGCGATGTGGTTCATCCAGACCGACTCCGTCTGGCCGGCATTGCTTTTCGCCCTCGCGGGCCTGGTCTTGGTACCGCTGAATGGTTATGTCTTTGGTTTTCTCGCCGGCGGGCATGCCGCGCTGGCGCGGGCGCTGGTCACAGACTCGGGGGCGTCCGCGCTACGCGAGGTCACCCGGTCGCGAGCGCGGCTCATCGATGCCTTCGACGCTGAGCGCCGCCGCATCGAGCGGGATCTGCATGACGGGGCGCAGCACCGGCTCACCAGCCTCACCCTGCAGCTGGCGGTGGCGCGGCTGGACGTGGCCGACGGTTCGGCCGCGGCCCAGGCCCTGGACAAGGCGCACGATCAGGCCAAGGAGCTGATGGTGATGCTGCGCGACCTGATCCACGGCATCCGGCCGCAGGTGCTGACCGAGCTGGGGCTGGCCGCGGCGGTCGCGGAGCTGGCGGCCGAATCGGCGATCCCGGTGACGGTGACCGGCAACGTCAGCGAGCGGCTTCCGGAAAGGCTTGAGACGACGGCGTATTTCGCGGTATCGGAGGCTCTGGCCAACGTGACCAAGCACAGCAAGGCCGGCCGCGCCGCGGTGAAACTGAGCACGGCGCCGGGAAAGGTGGTCGTGGAGGTCAGCGATGACGGCCTCGGCGGCGCCGATCCCGCGCGGGGCAGCGGGTTGACCGGCCTGGCCGATCGGGTGGCCGCGGTCAACGGGCGGTTGCTGCTGTCCAGCCCGGCCGGCGGGCCTACCCTGATCCGTGTGGAGCTGCCATGGAACCGGTGAGAGTCGTTCTGGCCGAGGACGGGGTGCTGCTGCGCGAAGGGCTCTCCGATGTGTTGCGGCGCTTCGGGTTCGAGGTGGTCGCGGCGGTCGGCGATGCTCATTCACTGAAAGCCGTTGTCGCGCAACAGGAGCCGGATCTGGTCCTCACCGACATCCGGATGCCGCCGAGCTTCACCGACGAGGGGATCCGGGCCGCCGTCGAGTTGCGCACGACCCATCCGGAGACGGCGGTCGTGGTGTTGAGCCAATATGTGCAGGCGGGCTTCGCGTCCACGCTGCTCGAAGCGGGCGACGGCACGCGAATCGGTTACCTGCTAAAGGATCGCGTCGTCGACCTCACTGAGTTCGTCGCCGCGCTGCGCACTGTCGTGAGTGGAGGGACGGTGGTCGACCCCGAGGTGGTGCGGCGGCTGCTGCGCCGCCCTCGCGATCCGCTGGGTGACCTGTCCACACGCGAGCGTGAAGTGCTTGCGCTGCTTGCCGAAGGCCACTCCAACGCGGCCATCGGCAAGCGTCTGTTCATCACCGAGGCCGCGGTGGGCAAGCACGTTGGCAACATCTTCGCCAAGCTCGGCCTGCCACCCGCGCAGGACGTCAACCGGCGCGTGCTGGCCGTGCTGACCTACCTGCGCACCACCTGAAGCCAGGCCAACACGTCCCGGATCCGGGCGTCCCAGTAGGTCCAGTCATGCTCGCCCGGCCCGAAATCCGTTGTCACAGCGATGTTTTTCGCCCGGCATGCGTCAATGAACGTGAGGTTGCCGGGGTGCAGAACGTCCTCGGTGCCGCAGCAGACATAAAGGTGCGGTGTCTCAGCTGCCTGCTCTATCAACCAATTTAAATCATTTATGGTACCGGTGAGCGGCGCCTCACCGAAGATGCGCTGGAACATCCGGGTGTCGTCGTCGCTGCGCGGTGCCTGCGCCCGCTCGGCGATGTCGAGCACGCCGGAAAGGCTTGCCGCGGCGGCAAAACGCTGCGGTTGGCGCAACGCCCACTTGAACGCACCGTAGCCGCCCATCGACAGGCCCGCGACAAAGGTGTCCTCGCGCCGCGGCGAGAGCTTGAAGAAGCGATGCACGATGGCCGGCAGCTCCTCGGACAGGAAGGTCCAGTAGCGGTGGCCCTGGGCCTCATCGGCATAGAAGCTGCGGTGCACCTGCGGCATGACCACCGCCAGACCGAGCTCGGCGGCGTAGCGCTCGATCGAGGTGTAGCGGGTCCAGGCCGTGTCGTCGTCGCTCAGGCCGTGCAGCAGGTAAAGCGTGGGCGGCTCGGTGGCGATGGCGCCGGCGTGGACGCCGATCTGAGCGTTGGGCTGGGGCAGGAGCACCGTCATGGTGGTGCTCAGCCCCAGCGTGTCGGCGAAGAAGTCACAGCGCAGTCGAGCCATGACTTCCGATCCTAGTGCCGTGAGTCTTTAGCTCGGGTACAGCATGCGGCGTTTGGCTGGACTCTTTGCCGCATGTGCGGGCCCGCCTTGGCTTTGCACCCGAAGACGCAACCCAAGATCGTGTGATCTAGGGTTGAGCTTGCCCGCGATGATCGGGCCGGGGAGCGCATCCTCGGGGACCGGTCCGAGCGGGACCGGCGGGCCGACGTTGACATGGCCAACCTGATGCAGCGGCTGAACGAGTTGATGGGCGGGAGAAGCGGCGGGGCGACGGGCTGCCCGCCCGACGCCCCGCCGCGGACAAACTCTACCGGAAGCAGGCGGGCCAGCTGCCGGTGAACTTCGCGCACCAGGGACGATGGCGGTCCTGGTGCGCCGGATGGGCGACGAAGCGCAAGCCCGGGCGCACGAGACTCGCGCCGCGGAACGGTTCCGGGAAGCGGGCTGTATTGAGGCGAGGACCATGCTCGGCACCTTGTCTCTAGCGAGCCCCGGCCAGCTTGATGCGACGCCTGATGTGACGGTCACCTAGGATCGCGTCGTGGCGGTGGAGCTGAACGAGGTTGGCGACGTGATCCTGGATCCGGCCGCGATGCGGGCCCTAGCCGGCAACGATCGTTACTTTCTGTTGGAGCGGTTGCGCAAATCCGGGCCTTCGACCGCGGCCGAGCTCGAAGCCGACATCGCGGATCTGGTGCGGCTGGCCGAGGTCGAACTGGTGACCGGGCCCGATGATTCGGGCCGATGGACCGCCGTCGGCCGGGGGCTTTTCCTGCGGGTACCGGACGACCCCGAAGACGCCGTGGCCGCCCGTGAGCTGGTCGGCCTGATGCTGCTCGACGGCGCGGACACGCCCCGGCGCTGGGTGCGGGAGGAGATGCACCGGCTGGAGGCGCTCTGGTTCGCGGCGGCCGGCAAGCTGAGCGTGCGGGTGGGGCTGACGCCGCGCGAGCTGGACGAGATCCAGGCCGCCATCGAAAAACTCCTTGAGCCCTATGTCAATCGGCGCGACGAGGCGGTGGATGATCTGCGGGACGTCCGCATCCTCGGGTACTTCCTGCCGTCAGCAGGCTGAGCATGGCGGCCTCGGGGAGGGACGGGTTGGCGGCGGCGTTGGCGGCCACCAGGATGTCGGGGTCGGCGAGCAGTTCGACGATCGCCGGGGTGGGCAATGCCGGGTGCGACGCGGCGATCCGGCGTGCCTTTTGGTCATCGAGGCAGGCGAGAAGCGCCTCGGCGGGAGCGTTCGGATGCTTGGCCATAGACCGGAAAACCTTACGCACCAAGGGTTCGTAGCGAGCGAGCGCCAACAGCAGATCGGACGGGCAGGACGGGTTGGCCGCAACTCGCGCCGCGACCCGAGGCCCGTGGCCCGCGACCAACGCGCGCAGCTGATCGCCGGTGAGAGCGGGATTGGTGGCGACCGATTTGAGGACCTTGGCGTCGGGGTCGGCGGCGAGGCGGTCGATGACGGGGCGCGGGAGGTCGTGGCGCTCGGCCAGCAGCATTCTCATGGCGGGGACGCTTGAGGCGGCGAGTTCAGCGATCTCGTCCTGGGTGGCGGCGGCGATCCGGGGCAGCAGGGTGGCGCCGATTCTCGTGGTCGGCGCCAACCGGGCCAGGAGGTCAAGCGGGATCGCGGGGTTGTGGACGAGGCGCCGGCGCACGTCGTAACCGCTGTCGCCGGCCAGGGCCCACATCAGCTCCTCGCCGATGGCCGGGTTGGCTGCGAGGTCCGCACGGACACCGGGAACCGGGTCGAGCGAGCCGGATCGCCGGGTCGGGGCTGGCCGAAACCCCGCGGGCCAAGTCGTCATCGACTCCGAACAGGTCGGCGAGGGCGATGACGACGCGCGGGTCTGCCTTGTCGACCCGGTCCGGTGACAGCAAACCGCGAGCCAGCAGGCGGATCGTCACGGCTGAGTCACCTCGGCCGGCCAAGGCGTCGATCTGCTCCGGGCTCAGGTCGTCGCGGTCCGCCAGTTCCCACCACACATCCGGGTCATCGTGCGCGATCAGCTGATCCACCGATGTGGACGGAAGGCCGGGGTTGCGGGCCAGCCCGCATAGCAGCTCGGATCGCACGGCGAGAGAATAGCCCCGGCTCTCGGGACTCTGGCCGAGGAGGGCGGCGTCGGGCCGCTTTGGTCAGAGAAGGTGGGGCAGGGCACGTTGTTGACCGCCGTGGTGTCGAGCCAGGTGTCGGCCATGTATCCGGTGACTGTCTCGCTGAGTATCACTCTGTCCCACCGGCTGCTGGTGCCTGCCCAGCCGGTCACGCTATCGCCGTCGACATAGCACATGACGAGAACCTCTATCCCCGCTGCCACAGTGGCTGTGGCGCCGAACCTGGTGGAAGGTCCTTTGCGCAGATGCAGGCCGTCGGAGACGACGCTGGCGGTGGGCAGGTTGCCTCGGTGGACACATCGCGGCAGGCCTTTGCCGCCGGTGCTGGTCAGCGGGCCGGACACGTACCCCTTTTGACCAAGGTAGCTGGCCTTGATCCAGCCGTTGTCCTCGGAACAGATCGTGCCTATGGTGATCCCTTCGGGGATGGTCGTTATCACCGTTGAGCTGAGCGCCGGACCAGTCCTCAGGCGGACGTCGGCGTCGATGGTGACCGCGGTGGAGCCGCGGAGCAGGCCGGTCATGATGGGGCACAGGTCGTCCGTGGCCAGCCACATTATGGTGTACGTGGTCCCGCTCCGGCGCCGGTGGGACTCGTTGAGGCATCCACCTGGCGGGCCAATGGCTTGTGCGACAAGGTAAGTGGGCTGCAGCGAGGGCGAGAAGGCGATGAGTGAACGGAGGAAGCAGGTGGATGTGTCTTCGAAGGCGCTGTAGCTTCCGTTGAAGCCAATCACGACGCTCACCGAAGAAGGCGAGTTATCGGGGTAGTAGAAGGCGATGCCGATCAGATCCGATTCGTAGGCGCATTGAGAGGCCGCGGCCACCGTGGCGATGCCTTGAGCGAAACTGTTGACGGCGTTGATGAAACGGTTGGCGTTGCCATGTCTGGCCGCGAGCAATTGGGTGACCCTCGCGGCAAGCCCGGCGATGGGCAGGCAGGGATTGACGACGACCGTGTAGGTCGAGGGCAGGGCAGGGATCAGCCCGTCGAGCGCGTGGACCGTTCGCCCGCAACCGGGATTGCCGCCGGCAACAGTCGTTGTCGGCGAAGTGATCGGGTCCGGGATGCCACAGCGGACGCGGGATTGCAGGCAGATTCCGCCGATCGCCGCTGCCCCGCCGCACAGGCACAGACCGAACGCTGTAATGGTTGCCACCGCGCGCAAAACCTTCATCTCCGGCTCCAGGAAGTTCGTGTATCCAATGGCACAGTCCTCGCCGCGGGACGGCTATCCTCCGAAGCTTTCGGAGCCGATACGGCGGCGAAGTGCGCTGTCGCGCGGCCAGACCCATCCCGTGTGCAGGGCCGGCCCTTGCGGTGGTGTGGTGTCGATGATGCCCGGTACGCTGCGGCTGTAGGCGCCCCACAGGCCGTTGTAGTGGAGGATGACCCGCGCTCGGGTGTCGAGGGGATGGTCGACCTCACCGAGGTTGGGCACGGTACCCACCAGGTAGCGGTAACGGCCGACTCCGTTGTGTTTGGGCGCGCCGATGATGCTGCCGTTCTCGGTCGGCCAGAACTCGTGCGCACCACGCTCCACGAACACGACGGGGTGCAGGAACAGCGCGCCGGGTTCGTCCGTACGGAACATGCGCACCGCGTTGTCGCTGTGGAAAGTCTTGTTGCCGCGTAGGTCGAAGTCGGTGTCGTAGTTGCCGCCCCGATACTCCTTGATGGCACCACCGGATACCGGCACCGGGTCGACGGATCGGCGGGACGGAAAGTGGAAGGTCAACGGATAGCCGTGGGCCCGGTGGGTGACACTGAGCAACTCGTGCTCCGGGTCGCCGGGCTGGACGATGAGTGACACGCAGGTCCAGTCGCCTTCGTGGTCGGCGATGTCGAAGGCGCGGTTGACCGAGCTGTAGCCGAAGAACTGCCAGTACTCCACCTGATATTCGCCGGTGCGCAACTCCAGGACGTGGCCGTATAGGCCGGTGTTTTGTTTGCGCATGACCACATCCCATTCAGGCCCGCGACGGGTGTCGTCACCCAGTGGGTTGATGTGCCAGTCGGTGCGTCGCGGATTTCTTGTCAGATCCGTGGGTCCGAGCCGGGAGACCAGCAGGTTCTTGTGATCGGCGGCGAGCAGTCGTTCGTAGTGGCCGGCCAGTTGCTGGTGCGAAAGCACCACCTCGGAGTCCTCGTCGCCGGAAACGATCAGGTCGGAGCGGGCGAGGTACCACAGCGCGTCGGTCGGTCGGAAGGTCTCCTCGCCGTCGTCGACGCTGAACCGCAAGTACGGCCGGTAGCGTTGCAGAATCAGATCCTCGAACTCATCCGGGGTTCCGTCCTGATCGGAATCGGTTGACGCGACGCATATCGCGTCACCGCGCAGTGTTTTCATCACTTTCGCCGGCCCGCATCCGGTCACGGCGGCCGGCGCCGGTACGCCTTCAGATCCGCCCCCGCCGGTGCCGTCGCAGGCCGCGAGCATCGCCGCCACGGTCACCGCCGTCGCCACGGTCATCGCCACGGTCCTCACCGCGGATTGCCGATGATTCATCACCATTTTCGCGCCTCCCTCTCGCAGTGCTACACGCAATGTGGCATCGGGCGGGGACGGCGACCGTAGTGATGACCTGCGAATTCGATGGTTCGGTTTTCCCCACCTCGCGGTGTTGCCACCACCACCTTTCTATTGGCGTGGGCCGATATGCTTCCAGACATGTCGCCGCTGCGCGTGGTCGTCGCCGAGGATCTTCTGGTGGTCCGGGCCGGGATCGAGGCGCTTTTGGCCACCGAGACCGGTGTCGAGGTGGTCGGCTCCTGCTCCACCTACGGGGACCTGATGGAGGCTGTGGCGCGGGGCGGCGTCGATGTCGTGGTCACCGACATCCGCATGCCCCCAACCGGTACCGATGAGGGAATCCGGGCCGCGACCGAGCTCCGCCGCACCCACCCTGGAGTCGCGGTCGTTGTGCTGTCGCAGTTTCTCGACCCCACATATCTGGTGGCACTCATCGCCGCGGGCAGCAGCCGCCGGGGCTATTTGCTCAAGGAACGCGTGGCCACCGCGGGCGAGCTCATCAGCGCCATCCGTACTGTGGCCGCCGGTGGCTCGTTCATCGATCCCACGATGGTGGAGTCGCTGGTAGCCGCGCGCGGACGCGACAGCACGGCGCGGTTGAAGGAGCTCACCCCACGGGAACACGAGACGCTGGCCGAGGTGGCGGCCGGAAAGTCGAACGCCGCCATCGCGGTAAGCCTGGGCGTGACGGAACGGGCGATCGAGAAATACATCAACTCGATATTCCTCAAGCTCGATCTGCCCGACAACCGCGACACCAACCGAAGGGTCAAGGCCGTATTGACGTTCCTATATCCGCCGTCCGGTTGAGCGACGCCGATGATCGCGCTGACGGCGGCGGGCACCGAGGAACGGCGCCAGCTCGCGACCTACATCGGCATCGACCTCGCCGTTGTCCTGTGCGCTGCCGGGTCGATGGCGGCGGTACGGCTGTGGCTCATTCCGAACCCGTGGATCGGCTTCATGGTCGTGTTGCTGCTCGGCGCGGCGGGCGGACTGTACATCGCCATGGTTTTCGTCCGATACGACCGGTGCGCCGCCGCCGTGGCCACCTTCGCCGCCGCCAACTGGGCGGTCTCAATCACCATCGCGGCGATCTCCCCGTTCTCGCCCACCGTGGTGGCACCGGTCATCCTCCTGCCGGTCATGGTGGCCGTGCGCTATCTCAACCGGTCACAGCTTTCGGCGCTGCTGGGTGCGGCGATACCGGTCTGCGCCGCGATGGCCGCGGCCGGCAGCCTGCCGGACCTGGCCGGCGTCCAGGCGCAGTCGCCGCGATGGACCAACGACGTGCTGGCAATGGTTTTCGTGCCGGCCATGACCGGATTGATCGCACTGGCCGCATGGCAGACGCACACCGCGCTGGCGGCCAGGGCCGGAGCACTGTGGCAATCGCACACCCGGTTGGCGGCCGCGGCCGACGGGGTGCGGCTGCGCATCGAACGCGACTTGTCCCACACCACGCAGCGGCGGCTCGCCACCGCATTGGACGCCGCCCGATCGGCGCGGCACCTGGTGAACGGCCACGACGAGGCGGCCGGCGACGCGTTCGAACGGCTCACCACCGACCTGCAGCAGGCCAGCGCGGAGCTGCGCGAGCTGGCCCACGGCATCTACCCACCCGAGCTCGCCGAGCACGGGCTCGCCGCCGCGCTGCGCACCGCCAGTCTGCGCTGGCCCGTACCGACCACCGTCACCACCACCGGCCTGGTTCGCTACCGGCCCGAGATCGAGAACAGTGTCTACTTCTGCTGTCTGGAGGCGGTGCAGGACGCGGCCACCCACGCGGGCGAGGACACGCGGGTGGACATCACCATGCGGGATCGCCACGGGCTGTGGTTCGAAATGCGCCGCTACGGCACGGGATGCACCGCCGACGTAATCCGCAACGGTCCCGGGTTCACCATGATGACCGACCGGATGGGAGTGATCGGCGGCACCCTCACGGTGGTCGCGTCGCCTCGCCGCGGGGTGCGCATCCGGGGACACGTTCCCACCGATGTCTTGTCCGGCGTGCGGCCTGATACGCCCCCCGACGTGCTTACCACCCGGCCGGCGACCGCGGTCATGGGCATACTCGCGGGTGTGTGGCGGCTGGCCGCCCGCGCTTGGGATCGCAGCCCTGACAGCCTGACCGGCCGCCGGCACGCCACGACCGGCATCGGGGCGTTGCGGGCCGTCACCATGCTCACCGGCGCGATAGTCATCGCGGCTTACCCAGTCGCCCACCCGGCATGGTTTCTCACCGTTGCCGCGGCCACATGCGGGTCGGCCCTGCTCCTGCTCGGCGCGCAGCGGATCGCGGGTCGCGGTGACCCCGACCGGGCGGTCGCCTTCGCCGCCGTAACGTTTTGGGTGTATGCGCTCGCGGTCACCCTGGCCGCGCCGGCCACGCTGCCCTCCAACTCGCTCCTGGTCGTGATGCCCGTGGTTCTCGCGGCCTCGCGGCTGCGCGGGCGACGGTTCCTGCTCGTGGCCGGCGCCACGGTAGCGGTGACTTGCCTCGTCACCGTGGCCGGCCGGTTCCCACCCGCGGTCGGCATCGAACCGGCGCCGCATCCGTTGCTACGCGGCGCGGGCTTTGTCGCCCTCGTGGTCCTCGGCACGACGGTCCCGTCGTGGCTGACCTGGCAGAACCACGTCACGCTCACGCGCCGGGCCGAGGAGCTGCAGGCGTCACGCCAGGACCTCATCTCCGCCTCCGATCTGCAGCGGCGCCAGATCGAACGCGATCTGCACGACTGCGCACAACAGCGACTGGTCGCCGCGGCGCTTCGGGCCCGGCTGGCTCAACGGTTGCTGTCCACTCGGCGCCACGAGGTCGAACAGGTCGACCCGGTGATAGCGGGCCTCATCGACGACTTGGAGGAGGCGAGCAGCGAGTTGCGAGACCTGGCGTACGGCATCCACTCGCCAAGGCTGGACGAGGACGGGCTGGAAGCGGCTCTGAGGGCCGCCGCGGCCCGCTCGCCGCTGCCCACCACGGTGACGGTCGACAGGCTGTCGCGGTACCGGCCGGACATCGAGGTCAACGTGTACTCCTGCTGCCTGGAAGGACTGCAGAACGCCATCAAGCACGCCGGCGACGACGCCACCATCACGATCGAGCTGTCCGGACACAATGGACTGTCCTTCGACATCCGTGACAACGGCGCCGGCTGCCCGATCGACAAGGTCTCCAATGGACACGGCTTCCTGAACATGACCACACGGCTGGCCGCGATCGGCGGCACACTCGCGGTGCACACGAGACCGGGGCATGGCGTGCACCTGCACGGCCGGATCGCTCACGTCCCGCTAGCGGGAGTCGATTGACAGTGGGTGATCCGGTAGCGAGGATGTAATCCGGGAGTCGTTCTAACAGTTACCGACGTAATGCGTTGGGAAGGAATGACTATGGACTTCTCCCGCCGCCGCCGGCATGCGCTGCGGGCCGTGCTCGCCGCCGCCGCCGCGGCCGTGTTCCTGGCGGGCCTGCAACTGGCCGCCCGGGCGCTGACCAACTTCGAGACACCGACTCCGGTGACCGGCAACACCACCTACTTCGACGGGCTGGGCCAGCCCTACGGCGGGTGCGGCCTGCCGCAGGCCAATCTCGACACCCAGAACTTCATCGCCCTCAACGTGTTTGACACACCCAACGACTACAACTTCTACCCACGGCCGTTGACCGGGGCCAACCTCGGCAAGCGGGGCATGTGGAACAACGGGCTCAACTGCGGCCGCTGGGTCCGCGTGACGGTCTCCGACTTCTGCACCGGGATCAACGACGGGGCGCCCGGGCAGGCCTTCTGCCGCAACGGGTCCTGGGTGCCCGACTCGTTCAACGGCGCGACCCTGGACATGATCGTCGCGGACAGTTGCGGGGACTCCAACGCTTGGTGCCGCGACGATCCGTACCACATCGACCTGGCCAAGGCGTCGCTGGGCAATTTCACCCGCAACGGGGCGCCGGTCGGCAACATGCTGCCCAGCAACTACAACAATCGCCGGATGACCTGGCAGTTCATCCCGACGCCCAACTACACCGGCGACATCACCATCGGTTTCCTGAGCGGGGCGCAGGTGTGGTGGCCGGCGATCTCCGTGTCGCACCTGCGCAACGGCATCCACGGTGTGGAGTACTTCCAGAACGGATCGTGGGTCGCGGCCCAGATGAACAGCGACATGGGCCAGTCGTACATCATCGGCGGCACGACGCAGGGAACCAACCAGTTCCAGATCCGGGTCAGGGACGCGGCCGACCAGCTGATCAACGGCGGGCGGGTGTACAACTTCACGATCCCGGCGTCGTGCGGCTCCTCGTGCGGGCCGCCCTACACCCAGGTGACCTACACGACGAGTGGGGGAAACACCGGGAGCCCGACGGCGTCGGCGTCCCCGAGCCGCAGCACAAGCCCGAGCCCCAGTCCGAGTCCCAGTCCGAGCCCGAGCCCGAGCCCGAGCCAGGGGACGGGAAGGGCTTGCACGGCAAGCTATTCGGTGACGGGTCAGTGGGGCGGCGGCTTCCAGGCCGCCGTGACGGTCACCAACAGCGGATCGACGCAGATCACCGGGTGGCGGGTCACGTGGACGTTCAGCAACGGGCAGACCATCACCCAGCTGTGGGACGGCGCCCAGAGCGGCAGCGCGTCCAGCCCGATCGTCACCAACCTGGGCTACAACGGTTCGATAGCGCCGGGCGGCAACCGGTCCTTCGGGTTCCTCGGCTCCTGGAACAACAGCGCCAACAACATAACCGGGCTGTCGTGCACGGCTACCTGACCAAAGCTCGGTCGGCTTCGCGCTGAAGCGCGTCGCGGTCCCAGGTGATGACGGCGCCTGGGACCGCGTCGGGCAGCGCGTCCTCCATGTAGCGCAGGGTGCGCCACCGCAGGCCGATGACGGCCAGGGTGAGGGTGAGCGCGCCGAGGATGACGAGCATCAGCGCCATGCCTCGACCGGGTTGGGCCGCAAGGGGTTCGAAGACCGCGTCGGCGAGCCAGCCCGCGCCCACGTACCCCAGCGGCTCGGTGAGGTTGGCGGTCATCCGGTTGGTCGCCAGGATCCGCCCCTGCAGCTCCTGCCCGACCTTCACCTGGATCATGGTCTGCCAGTGGCCGTTGATGAGCGCGATCGAGGCCATCACCAGGGCCAGGCCCGCGACGGGGAAAAAGAGCTCTTCCCGGTACCCGATGAAAATGAAACCGATGCCGGTTAGCGCCACGAATCCCACCATGCCGGTGGCGCGCCGGGCCGTGCCACCCCACACCGCCATGACGAGGCCGCCGAGGATGCCGCCCGCGGCGCCGACCATCGTCACCAGGCTCAGCGCGGTGCCACCGGCGAACGAGAGCACCATCGCCGGGGTAAGGGCCAGGCCGAAGCCGAGAATCATGTTGTAGCACAAGAAGAATCCGACCATCGCCACCATCGGCCGGCGGCGCGCGAGGTAGCGCAGGCCGCCGCCGATCTCGGCCCACAGCGACTCCTCGCGCCGCCGGAAGGCCAGGTCGGGTACGCGGACGAGGGCCAGGGTGACCAGGGCGAAGCCGACCGCGACGAGATCGAAGGCGAAGACGCCGGTGAGCCCGGCGACCACGATGAGGCCGCCTCCGGCGAGCGGGCCCGCCGTCTGGCTGAGGGCGACCACGGCTTGCAGGATTCCGTTGGTACGGGCCAGGTACTGCTTGGGGACCAGCTGCGTCACGGCCGCGAGGTAGGCCGGTTGCTGCAGGGAGGCGGCGATGGAGCCCAGGCTGGCGGCGAGATAGACGTGCCACAGCTGGAGGGTGCCGGTGGTGAGGGCGATCAGGCATAGACCGGCGCCTATGGCGTTGGTGACCTCGCCGATCACCATGAGCAGGCGGCGGTTCCAGCGGTCGGCGGCGGCCCCGGCGAAGGGCAGCACCACGAGCCCGGGCAGCAGCGCGGTCACCAGGATCACGGAGAACTGGGTGACGCTGCCGGTCTGCAGGTAGACCCAGATGCCCAGGGCGAAGGCGAGCGCCCGGCCGCCGATGAGCGAGACCAACTGGCCCAGGGTGACCAGCGCGAAGCCGGAGATGTTGCGGGAGGGCGGCGGTTGGGGGACAACGGGTTTGCCGTCCAGCCTCCGGGCCCAGTCCACAATGGACGCTGCCAGCTGGGCCGGTTGGTGCTTGAGGAAGTAGTGGCCGGCCTCGGGGATGACGGCGAGATCGGTGGAGGCGCACAGCAGGTTCCACTCGCGGTGGCGTTCGCGCGGGAACTCGGTGATTCGATCCCGTTCCCCGACAACGCAAAGCGCCGGCAGCGCGCGCTTGAGGGCGGGATCGTGGCACAGGCGCGAGTAGAGTTCCTCGGACTGCCTCGAGTCGTGCCGCAGCGCGCGCAGGCTGGCCGCCAGCTCGGCTTCGGTGAGGCCGTCGCCGATGCCGCCGATGGAGCGCAGCATGTCGCGGTAGAGCCGGTCGGCGCGCCAGCGGTCGCTGGGAAATACCCGGGCCCACAGGTCGAAAACCTTGCCGGGCAACCGGGGAGCGGGATAGGCGCCGCCGACCACGACTCCGGCCACCTCGGCCCCTTCGGTTTCGAGCCGTCGGGCGAGAGCGAAAGCCAGGGCCGCGCCGACGCAATGTCCATATAGGATTATTTTTCCTTTGAGGGTACCCAGAATCTCGGCCACGCATCCCGAGGCGACCTCATCGAAGGTTTCGAGTGCCTGCCCCGGCCGGGCCGGATCGTGCCCGGGCAGTTCGACGGCGTAGAGCGGGAAATCGGCCGGGAGTGCCTTGGCGAGGTCGGCGTAGGCGGCGGCGGTCCCGCCGCCGAACGGGATCGCCACGATGGTGGCGGTGACCGTGGGGCTGACGGTGTCGCTTTTGGACATTGCCGGAAGCAGGTGGAGGTAGTTCGCGTCTGCGCTGCGGGTGTTTTGGAAATCGGCCAGGCGGCGGACCGTCGGGTGCTGGAAGACCGAGACGACGCGCAGGCCACCGCCGATCGCGCGGGCCAGGCGCATCGCCGCGAAGGAGTCGCCGCCCAGCTCGAAGAAATCGTCGTCGATGCCGATGTCGGACCGGCCGAGGACCTCGGACCAGATGGCCAGGAGGCGTTCGTCGTCGGCATCGCGGGGTGGGGTGCGTGCCTCGGCCGGCCTGGTGGCTTCCGGGGCGGGCAGGGCGCGGCGATCGAGCTTTCCGTTGGGGGTCAACGGGAATCGCTCGAGATGGACGAAGGCGGCGGGCACCATGTAGGGCGGCAGCGTTTCGCGGGCGAACTCCAGCAGGGATTGCGCCGTGGCGTCGCCGGTGTGGTAGGCGACCAGCGACGGCCGGTCCGGGTGCGCTTCGACGGCGACGTCACCGGCGTCTTGATAGCGTCGCAGCACGGCTTCGATGTGGGCCGGCTCGACCCGGTACCCTCTGATTTTGATTTGCCGGTCGAGACGGCCGAGGAATTCGATGGCGCCGTCGGCCCGCATCCTGACCCGGTCCCCGGAGCGGTAAGTGCCCTCGAAGCGCGGGCCGTGCAGGTAGCCGCGCGCCACGCTGCCGCCGGTGATGAGCAGCTCCCCGGCGGCGCCGCGCGGGACCGGCCGCAGCGCGTCGTCGACGACGCTGACGCCGGCGTGGTCGAGCGGGCGGCCCAGTGGCACCACTCGATCCACAGCGGTGATCTCGTCGGCGAGGACGGAGACGGTGGTTTCGGTGGGGCCGTAGTGGTTCCACACCGAGCAGCCGGGCCGGGCGGCCCGGACGGCGTCGACCAGGTCCCGCGGGCACGCCTCCCCGGCCAGGACCAGGAACCGGTGCGGCACCACGTCCGGCAGCAGGGCCGCCTCGGCGATCGCGGCAAGGTGGCTCGGTACGAGCTTCATGAAGTCGATGCGGTGCTCGCGGAAGTAGCGCGCGAACAGCTCCGGGTCGGCGGCCCACTCGTAGGGCAGCACGTGCAGGGTGCCGCCGGTGCACAACGCGCCGTAGAGGTTGGTCAGGCCCAGGTCGGCGGCGAGCGTGGAGACCAGGGCGAAGTGCATGCCCTCGGGCAGACTCATGCGGTGGAGCAAAGACGTCAGGTACGACGTGAAGTGGCGATGCTCGACCACGACGCCCTTGGGCTCTCCGGTGGTGCCCGAGGTGAAAAGGAAGTACATGGGGTCGTCCGGGCCGGCCGGGGAGAATGGGCCGGCCGGGGAGAACGGGCCGTCGGCCTCCGGGAGATCTCGTAGCGCGAGGACGGCGCCGGCGGCCGCGCACACCTTCTCCAGGTGGGCGGGGGGCATCGCCGGATCCAGTGGTACGTAAGGGCGTCCGGCCTTGAGCGCGGCGAGGATCGCGACCACGTACTCCACGGAGCGGTCTAAGAGCAGGGCGACCGGGGCGGACCCTTGCGCGGCCAGCCACGCGGCGACCCGGTTGGCGCGGGCGTCCAATTCGGAGTATGTGACTGTCCTATCCAGACACCGGACGGCGATGCGGTCCGGGGTAAGCCGGGCGAACTTCTCGAAGCGCTGCCGGGCGGTCGGGCCGGTGACCGGTTGGGGGCTTGGATAGGGCGGGTCGCCGGGCGGGAACGGCGGGCAGGGTGGCCATAGGCGCGTCGAGGTCGTCGAGCAGGGCATCGAGCACGGCGACGAAGTGCTCGCCGAGACGGTCCACAAAGGACCCGTCCAGGAGCGCGGTGGCGTAGTTGAAGGTGACGGTCATGCCGTCGCTCGCCTCGACCACGGTGCAGGTGAGGTCGAACTTGGCCCGGCGGCGCGGTACGGTGAGCGACCGGATCTCAAGCCCGGCCACGGGTTCGGTCACCTCGGTGGCCTGATAGTGGTTGAACAACACCTGGACCAACTGTCCCGCGGTCAGATCACGGCCCGGGTTTACCTCGGCGACCAGGCGTTCGAACGGGACGTCGGCGTGGGACAGGTCGTCCAGAGTGGTTGCCCACAGGCGTTGCGCCAAGGCGCGGCGGGTGGGCGCCGGGCCGATGTCGAGCCGCAGCACCACGGTGTTGATGAAACAGCCGATGACCTGCTCCGCCTCCACGCGCGACCGCCCGGACACCGGCGTACCCACGACGACGTCGCGCGTCGCGCAATGCCGGTGCAGCACATAGGCGAAAGCGGTGAGCAGCAAGGCGAACGGCGTGACGCCGGCCTCCTTCGCGGTGCGGTGCAGGCGGTCGCGGTCGAGTGGAAGATGGATCTCGGCGCCGTGATCGTCGCGAACGGCCGGGCGGGGGCGGTCGAGGGGCAGCTCGATCAGGGGCGGCATGCCGTCGAGGCGGTTGCGCCAGTAGTCGATGCCGGTGGTGGTCGGTAGAGCGGCGAGGTCGGCGTATTGGATGGTCAACGGCGGCAAGGCTTTGCCCGCGTAGGCTTGGAAGAACTCGCGCACCAGCAGGCGGCACGACCACGCGTCCGAGGCGATATGGTGGACTACGAACAGAATGGCGCCCGGGGCCACGGCCACGCGTAGCGGGAGTTCCCGGTCGAGGTCGAAGGGGCGCTCGGCCAGCTCCGCGAAGCGCTCCGCGATCCCGACGATGCTGTCCACTTGCGACACTTCTATGGTTGGGTTGTCATCGAGGACGAACTCGGGGCCGTCGCAGCGAAGGCGCAGCACTTCGTGCCGCCGCACCAGCGTGGCGACCGCCTCCCGCACGGCGCCGAAGTCAAGGCGGCCGCGCACCGTCACCGCCTCGATGTTGTTGTAAGCCGGGCTTTCCGGGTGCAGCTTCTGAAGGAAGTAATGCCGCTGCTGGGCGGGTGACATGGGCAGGCGTCCGCTGGAGCGATCCAGCCGGGGAAGGCTGCGCGACACGGTGGGGCGCAGCTTGCGAGCGAGTTCGGCCCGCTGCTGAGGTGTAAGGGCGGCGAGCTTGCGCGCCAGATCCGCGGGGCGGGCGCCTGGGGTGCGGTTGACGGGCGGGTCGGTTACGGTGCGGTCGGTTACGGTGCGGTGAGTTGCGGTGCGGTCGGCGGCTGGGTCGGTTACGGTGCCGTTGGCGGGCGGGTCGGTTGCGGTGTGGTCGGTTACAGTGCGGTGAGTTGCGGTGCGGTTGACGGGCGGGTCGGTTACGGTGCGGTCGGTTACGGTGTGGTCGGTTACGGTGTGGTCGGTCACGGTCGGCCAGCGCTTTCCTCGGCGAGGGCGTCCAAGGCGTCCAGGGCTTCGGCCAGGGCGTCCGGGTCGGCCGCCAGCAGTTGGCGCTCGATGATGACGTCGGCGAGCTCGCGGATCGTTGCCGCGACGAAGATGTCCTTTTGCGACAGTTCGATGCCGGACTCGGAGGCTATGCGGGCGGCCAGGCGGGTGGCGGCGATCGAGTCCGCGCCGAGCGCGAACAGGTCGCCGGTGGCGGAGATGTCCCGCGCGCCAACGATATCGGCGAGCTGCGCCGCGAGCCACAGCTCGACTTCCCCGGCTGGTGGTTGGAAATCAACGGGATCGGCGGCCAGCGCGGTCAGAGCCGCCCGGTCCACTTTGCCGGTGCGCGTGCGCGGCAAGTGATCCACCGGCACGAAGCGGGACGGGATGAATGCCAGCGGCAAGGAGTCGAGAAGGTCGCGCCGCAGCTCGTTCCCGTCGATTCGGGCGGGCTCTGCGGGTACGAAATAAGCAGTTAAACGCGCGGCATCGCCATTGCGGGTCGCGGCCACGAACGCGTCGGCCACCGCCGTGTGCGCCCGCAGTGCCTGCGTGACCTCGGCGGGATGCACGCGCACGCCATTGATTTTCACCTCGTCGTCGGCGCGGCCGATGACCACCAGCTCGCCGTCGGCGTTGGTACGCCCCAGATCGCCCGTGCGGTAAGCCTTCACGCCGTCGCCCAGGTCGGCGAATCGGGCCGCGTTCTCCTCGGGCAGGCCCAGGTAGCCGTGGCTGCAAGCCCGGCTGACCACGACGATCTCGCCCTCCTCGCGCGGGCTTGCCAAAGCGGCCCGGACGGCGTCGGCGGTGAGGGCGGATTCCGGTGCAATATAACAATATTTGGTACCCGGTACCGGCCGCCCCGCCGGGATGGGACCGGTGTCCGCTGCGTCGATGCGGTGGTCGATGCGGTGGAAGATGGTGGCCTGACCGCCTTCGGTGGAGCCGTAGGAGTTCACGCGCACGGTGGTGTTGGGGAAGGCGGTGCGCCAGCCGGTGAGCACGTCGGCGGGGACGGGTTCGCCGACGAAGAAGACGGCTCGCACCGACGGGCACGTGACGCGCCCGTGACGCAGCCAGGCCCGGGCCAGCGACGGCACCACCGTCACGACGGTGATTGCCTTGTCCGCCAGCCATTCCAGCGCGTCGGTGCCGTCCGTCTCGTCCTCGGGCAGTACGAGGGTGGCGCCGCACGCCAGCGATGGGAAGATGTCGCGCATGCTGGCCTCGAAGCTGACCCCGGTGAGGAACGCGAACCGGTCCCCGGGGCCGAAGCCGAACTCGGGGCAGAACCAGTCCACAAAGGACTTCACCGCGGAGGCCGAGCTGAGCACCGGCTTGGGAACGCCGGTCGAGCCGGAGGTGAACCAGATCAGCGCGCCGTCGTCCGGCAACCCTGGCCATGCCGCTTGACCCGGCTGCGTTTCCCGCTGGGTTTCTCGCTTTCTGACACCGCCGTCGCCGAGCATGACCGTGGGGCGGGCCAGTCTCAGGAAGGTTTCCCGCCGTTCCGGGGGCAGGTCGGGGTCGATCGGCACGGCGATGCCGCCCCGGTCGAGGACGGCGAACAGATCGACGAGGTACTCGATGGACTTGCGCCGGTGCACCGCCGTCACCTCGGCGTTCAGCAGCCTCGCCCGGCTGGCGACAAGCATCGACAAATCCCCATAGGTGATGGTTCGGTCGCCCTGTTCGATCGCGGGCGCCTCGCTGATGGCGTCGGCTGGATGGGAGAGGATCCGCGTAACCAGCTGGCGCTTGGCACTGTCCACAGCGGAATCTTCCTCACGTTGCGGCGAGAGGGACAATAGGGAGCCATTCCCATTTCGCTATGGATTAAAACGCGGGGGTAGCGGGCCTTTGATGCGGCGTCCCTGCTGCGTCTCCTCCCAGGCGTGGGCGAGGATGCCGACGCTTCGGCTCAACACGAAGAATCCCCGGGCCAGCGGGGCCGGGAATCCCAGCTCGGCGTAGATGACGGCGGTCGCTCCGTCGATGTTCATCGGCACCGGCCGGTCCCGGCCGTCGTTGAGCTGCTTCTCGATCTCCCGAGCGGCCTCGAGGTGGTGCCCGGGCACCGTGCCGTCGCGCGTCGCCTCCTCCACCTGGCGCAGCAACGGTTCCCGGCGCGGGTCCACCGGGTGGAAGCGGTGCCCGAAACCGGGCACATAACGGAGCTGAGCGAGTTCGTGTTCCACCGCTTGGACCAGGTTGTCGACCGCGGCGCGTCTCTCGTCGATGCGCAGCAGAAGCTCCACGCATTGCTGACCGGCGCCGCCGTGGACGTCGCCGAGCACGTTGACCCCGTTGGCGATGGCGTTGTTGAGCCCCACCCCGCAGGTCGCCGCCATGCGGGCGCTGGCGATCGAGGGTGCCTGCGTACCGTGGTCGACCCCGGCGACCAGCGCCGCCTCCAGCAGGGCCGCCTCGCGCGGCCGCGGCATGTCACCGCGCAGCAGCAGCCACAGCACCTGGACGAACGAGACCGAGCCGATAAGGTCCTGTATCGGCCTGCCGCGCAAAGTGATGACGCCGGGCGAGATATGCGACAGATCCGTGGCCCACCAAGCGAGAATCTCCTCCTCGCTCATGACGCCCGCGCCTCCCGCCAGCGGGCGGCGGTCGCCTTCAGCTGATCGTTGTGCTCGCCCAGCCGTGGGGGAGAAGCCTTGGGGCGCAACGGTTCTCCATTTATGAGGGTACCGTTTCCGGCCACCCGGACGGTGCGGTCCGGATCGTCGGTCAGCGGCAGCCGGGTGAGGAACCCGCGGTGGGCCAGCTGCGGCAGTTCGAGCGCCTGCGGCACGGTCAGGATGCGCGCGGCCGGCACGCCGGCGGCCGACAGCGCCCGCTCCCAATCGATCGCCGGGTGCCGCCGGATCGCCATGTTTATCTCGTGGTTGAGCGCGTCGCGGTGGCGCTTGCGATCCTCCCGGTCGAGAAACCGGTGGTCGTAGAGGAGATCCGGCCGGTCGATGACCCGGCACAGGGTCTCGAACTGCTCCTGCCGGTTGGCGGCGATGTTGACCGGGCCGTCGGCGGCGTAGAACGTGCCCGACGGTGCGGCGGTAGCGTTCTGGTCGCCCATCGGGGTGGGCGCGGTCCCGGCGATCAGAAAGTTGGAGACCACCCAGCCCATGGCGGAAAGCGAGGCCTCGAGCATGGACACGTCGAGGAAAGCTCCCTGCCCGGTGCCGGCCCGCCCGGCCAGCGCCGCACAGATCGTCATCGCGGCGACCAGGCCGCCGAGGGTGTCGCTGATGGGGAAACCGACGCGCAGGGGAGCGGTTTCGGGCGTGCCGGTGATGCTCATCATCCCGGAAAGCCCTTGGATCACCTGGTCATAGGCGGGGGCCTGGCTCATCGGCCCGTCCTGGCCGAACCCGGTGATGGCACAGTAGATCAGGCGCGGGTTCAGGTCGCTCAGCCGCTCCCAGCCGAACCCGAGCCGGTCGAGCACGCCCGCGCGGAAGTTCTCCACGAGCACGTCGGCGCCGCGGACGAGGTCGGTGAAGGTGTCGCGATCGGAGGGGCTTTTCAGATCGAGCTCGACGGACTTCTTACCCGCGTTCTGCGCCAGGAAGGAGGCGCCCATGCCTTGGGTGTTGAGGCCTTCGTCGGCGCCGAGCACCCGGGCGAGATCCCCGCGGCCGGGCACCTCGACCTTCACGACCTCGGCGCCCAAAAGCATCAGCTGGTAGGTGCAGTAGGGGCCGGCCAGGACGTTGGTGAGGTCGAGGACCCGGATGCCCGCCAGCGGTCCGGCGGTGGCGGGCGGGCGGGGGTGCGGCATGGGTGCTCCCATCTGCTCATGTGAGTGGGTGGCTGAAGCCTCGTTCGGACATCTGGCGGGCGGCCTCGCGCAGCGCCTTGGAGAACTCGCGCACCCGGTCGTCGGTGAAGCGCACCGTCGGCCCGCTGAGCGACAGCGCGGCCACGACCGTGCCGGAGCGGCCGGCGACCGGCGCCGCCACCGCGCTCAGGCCCTCCTCGCGCTCGCCGTGGCTGTAGGCGAAGCCATGGCCGGCGGCGTCGTCGATCCACTCCCGCAGTCGCTTGATGTGGGTGTCGCCGTAAGGCGAGCTGCGCGCCACCCGCAGCAGCAGCGCCTCGGAAGCGTCTCGCAGCAACACCTTTGACGAGGCGCCGGCCCACAGCGGCAGCTCGTCGCCGACGTGGACCACGTGGCGCAGCGGCTGCGGGCTCTCCTGCTGAGCGACGCAGACGCGGTAGATGTCGCGCAGCACATAGAGGTTGACGGTCTCCCGGTAACGCGCGGCGAGGTCGCGCATGGCGCGCTGGGTCTCCGGTGGCAGCTCCCAGCTGCGCTTGGCCAGGTGAGCCCAGCGCCACAGGCCGGGGCCGGCATGGTAGCCGCTGCTGGTCGCCCACAGGAGTCCGCTTTGCTCGAGGGTCTGGACCAGGCGGATGACTGTCGTCTTGGCCAGCCCGGTGGCCTCGACGATCTCGCGGATCGTGACCGCGGGTTTGTCCTCGGTCAGCAGCGAGAGAATGTCCAGGGCACGCTGCACGCTGCGCACGCCACCGGACTCGGTCTCCTCGATCTCTTTGGCCACTGTGGATCCTCGCTTTCGTGGAAGCCGGTCCAAGTGATTGTCGCGCGTCATGCGTCTGTAACTTTCTGGTTCCGGCCTCTTGCCTTGGCGGCGGGGACGACCGTACGTTACACCCAAGTCCGTACAGCGGTCCAGACGTACCACATAGCGGTTTTGGGAGTTGGTCGGAGTTGATCGGGGCAGAGCCGGACGCCGTTACCACAGCGCCAGTTTGTGTGGCGGGTGAGTGGGTCCAGGACGTCCACAGTGGAGGGTGGCTCCATCGGATGGGACCTTATGTCCGTCGTGTGGTCAGCCGGGCGCCGCTGGCGGATGCGGGCCAGATTACGGACGCTCTGTCCTATGCCGAGCGGAACCGCCGGTTTGTGGCTTCGCTGTCACCGGCCTTCCGGGCCGGCGTTCTGGAGCGCGCGTCGGCGATGGCGGCGCGCCGGCGGGACGAGCTGGCACGGTTGCTCGCGCTGGAACTGGGCAAGCCGCTCAAGGACGGGCGCGGGGAGATCGACCGCGTGGCCGACACCCTGGCGGTCTGCGCCGCCGAAGCGCGCCGCATCGGCGGCGAGGTGCTGCCGGTCGCGGGCTGGGCTCGCGGCGTGGGCAACACTGCTTTCACGGTACGGGTTCCGGCCGGCGTGGCGCTGGCCATCACGCCGTTCAACGCCCCAGCGAACCTCTTGGCGCACAAGCTCGGCGCGTCCTTCGCGGCCGGCAATACGACGATAGTGAAGGCGCCGCCGCAGGCCCCGGCGGCGTCGGCGGCTGTCGTGCGGCTGCTCGTCGAGGCCGGGATGCCGGTGGAAGCGGTGCAGTTGCTGCACGGCGGCGGCGAGGTCGGGGCGGCCTTGTGCGCGGGTGACCAGGTGGCGGTGATCAGCTTCACCGGAAGCGCCGCCACCGGAGACGCGGTGGCGCGGGCGGCCGGGGCCAAACGGCTCGTGCTGGAGCTGGGCGGCAACGCGGCGACCATCGTGTGTGAGGACGCGTCTGTTTCCAAGGCGGCGGCGGACTGCGCGCGGACGGGGTACAGCAACTCCGGGCAGAGCTGTATCAGCGTGCAGCGCGTGTTCGTACACCGGTCCCGCTACACGTCCTTTGTGGACGCTTTGGCGGCCGAGGTCGCCGCGCTGAAGGTGGGCGATCCGCTCGACGAGAGCGTCGACGTCGGCTCGATGGTGGATGAGCAAGCGGCGCAACGGGTTCAGGGGTGGGCCTGGGAGGCGCGCGACGCCGGGGCGCGGCTCGTGTGCGGGGCCGAGCGCGACGGGGCGACGCTGCGGCCGACGATCGTAGCCGGACCGCCCGAGGACGCCAAAGTCGTGACGCACGAGGTGTTCGGGGCGCTCGTCGCCGTTTTGCCGTACGACGACTTCGCCTCTGTCATCGAGACCTGCAACCGCAGCCGGTTCGGGTTGCAGGCGGGCATCTTCACCCGCGACATCGGGCGGGTCATCACCGCGTGGCGCGAGCTTGAGGTGGGTGGGCTCATCGTCGGCGGCTCCTCCAACTTCCGCCTCGACCACGTGCCCTTCGGCGGGGTCAAGGATTCGGGCTTCGGCCGCGAGTCGCCCGGTTGCCTGATCGAGGAGTACACCGTGATCAAAACCTTGCTGTTGCGGGACATGTCCGTGTTTGGAGGAGTGGCGCTGTGAAGACGGCGGCGGAAGTGCTTGTGGCGCAACTGGAATCGTATGGCGTGGAGTATGTCTTCGGCACCTGCGGCCACACCAACATCGCGCTGCTGGACGCGATGGGGCGCAGCTCCATCAAGTTCGTCATCGCGCGTCACGAGCAGGCCGCCGCGCACGCCGCCGACGGGTACGCTCGCGCCTGCGGCAAACCGGGTGTGCTGCTGGTGCACGTCGGTCCGGGCCTGATGAACGCCGTCACCGGGGTCGCGACCGCGGCGCTGGATTCGGTCCCGCTCATCACGATCGCGGGCGATGTACCGTCCTATTACGACGGTCGCCATCCGCACCAGGAGGTCAACCTCCACGCCGACGCCGACCAGGCCTCCATCTTCACGCCGTTCGTCAAGCGGGCCTGGCGGGCGCATCGCGCCGAGGATCTGCCGCGCTTTCTGGAGCGGGCGTTCTGGACCGCTACGTCCGGGCGGCCGGGTGCGGTGCTGCTCAACATCCCGATGGACCTGTTGTCGCGCCCGCTGGCCCGTCGATGGCCCCCGCTGGCCGACCCTGTGCCCCCGGCGTTGGCCGCTCCCGTTGCCGAGCAGATCGCCTCGCGCCTGCTCGCGGCGGAGCGGCCATTGCTTTGCGTCGGTGGCGGGCTGCGCGGCGACGCCGGGCGGAAAGCCTTGCTGCGCTTGGCGGAACACCTCGACCTCCCGATCGCGCACTCGTTGATGGCCAAGGGGCTCGTCCCGGACGACCATCCCCTTCTGCTTGGTATGCCGGGCTTCTGGGGGTTGGAGATCACCAACGGGTACACCCGTGAGGCCGACGTGGTGCTGGCGCTGGCGACCAGGTTCGCCGAGACCGACGCCAGCTCGTGGCACCCGGACTACACCTGGAATTTCCCGCCTACCAGCCTGATCCAGATCGACGTCGACCCGGCCGAGATCGGCCGCAACTACCCGGTCGAGATCGGCGCGGTCGCCGACGTCACCCTCGCCGTCGGCGCGATCGAGGCCGCGGTGCGGGCGGCACACCCCGAACCCGTTAGGCGCCAAGCGGTCCGAGACCAGATCGCCGACGCCCGCGCGGAGCTGTTCGCCACGGCGCGGGAACAGGGCCGCAGCGACGTGTACCCGCTACGGCCGCAACGCATTCTGGCCGATCTGCACGACGCGGTCCCGCCCGACTCGGTGCTCGTCACCGACGTCGGCTGGAACAAGAACGGGGTGGCGCAGTGCTACCAGCTTCCGGCCGGCGGCCGGTTCATCACGCCGGGAGGCTTGTCCACCATGGGTTTCGGTCCGGCCGCCGCCGTCGGGGTGCAGATCGCCCTGCCGGAGCGGCTCGTCGTCGCGCTCATCGGCGACGGTGGGATGAGCGCGCAGCTGCCGGCCCTGCCGATGGCGGTGGAGCAGGGGCTGCCGGTCATCTTCGTGGTGATGAACAACCGCGCCCACGGCACGATCGCCGATCTTCAGGAGGCGAACTTCGGCGGCAGCTATGGCTGCGAGTTCACCGATGCGCAAGGCAATCCTTACAGCCCCGACTTCGCCGCTTTCGCCGAGGCGTGCGGCGCTGACGGGTACCAAATAAAAAATCCCCAAGATCTGGCGATGGCGCTTCGCGCCGCGGTCCTGGCTCGCCGACCGGCGGTCCTGGACGTCCCTATGGTCAACGAGCCCGTGCCCACACCCGGGCATTGGAACATCAAGGACATCTACCAGGGTCTATTCACAAATGGTCTCTAGGAGGGGCAGCCGTGATCCACGTCATCGACCCGTTCTCCCAAGGCAGTCACGGGGCGCAGCCGAACTGGCTCGGCCTTGACGACGACGGCCACCGCCGCAAGGTTTACAAAGTCATCGACGAAGGCTTGCGCGGCAGCGAGTTTCTCACGGGAGGGCTGACCATCTTCGAGCCTGGCGAGGCCAGTTCCCTGCACCACCACCCGGACTCCGAGGAGATCAACTTCATCGTCCGGGGCAGCGGCGAGGTCGTGCAGCCCGACGGCACCCGCACCGAGTTCGCCCCGCACACCTTCATGTTCATTCCCAAAGGTGTACCGCACCAGCACGTCAACACCGGGCGCGAGCCGCTGTGGCTGGTTTTCGTCTACGGCCCGCACGGCTTCCTCCCCACCGCCTAGTTCCAGTCCACTACCCAGTTCTCTGCCTTGATTGAGGTGACCCATGTCTCTTGTGGCACGACAGTCCCTTTTGGCAAGACGCGTATTGCTTGTGGTCGTGGCGGCAACCGCCGTGGTCCTGACGGCCGCGTGCGCCCCGCCTGGAGCCGACAACAGCAACTCGGGCCAGAACAACGCCGGACCGATCAAGATCGCACTGGTCGACGCGCAGAGCGGCCAGCTCAGCTCGCTGGGCGCCTGGGAACTCAAGGGCGCCAAGCTCGTCGTCGACGAGTGGAACGCCAAGGGCGGCATCAACGGCCGTAAGATCCAGATGGATGTCTTCGACGATCAGGGCGACCCGACCGTCGGTACCAACCTCGCCCGCAAAATCGCCGCCGAGGGCTACATCGCCATGCTGGGCACGGCGGAAAGCGCCGTGACCATCGCGATGGCCGACATCCTGAAGGACGCGAAGATTCCCAACATCACGTCGGGTCAGTCGACCGGGCTCGTCGCCAAGAAGAGCCCGTTCCTGTTCCTCAACGGGCCGACCAGCACGACCTACGACGAGACGCTGGCGAAGTACATCGTGGAGACCAAGGGCCTCAAGAACATCGCCATGGTCACGAACAACGGCTCGTTCGGCAAGGGCGAGCACGATGCCTTCCTCAAGGCGTTGACGGCGCGAAACGTCACGCCCCTGGCCGACCAGGTCGTGACCACCGACCAGAAGGACTTCAGCGCGGCCCTGACCACCATCCGGGGCAAGAACCCGCAGGTGATTTTCCTTGGCGCGGAAGAGGTCCAATCCGGACTGATCGTGAAGCAGGCCAGAGACCTGGGCATCACGGCGACCTTCGCCGGGGCCGCGCCCCAGGGCACGCCGGTCTTCTTCGACACCGCGGGCAAGGCCAACGTGGAGAACACCATCGTCAGCTCACCGTATCTGAGCAACGACATCAACGACGCCTCCCGCAAGTTCGCCGCCGCCTACCTGGCGGCGTTCAAGGAGGAGGCGGAGCTGCACGGCGCCAAGGCCTATGACGGGGCGCAGATCCTGTTCACGGCGTTGAAGACCAGCAACGCCGCCACCGGGCAGGCGCTGGCCGACGCGATCCGGGCCACCAAGTACAAGGGCCTGCTGGGAGACTTCGCCTACGACGAGACCGGCGTCGGCATCTTCGCCACCCAGATCGGTGTCATCAAAGACGGCAAGCTCATAGCGGCGTCCTGATATGCAGCTCTTCTTTCAGACCGTCGTCGGCGGACTGAGCCTCGGCGCGATCTATGCTCTGGTCGCGCTGGGGTTCTCCCTCGTCTACCGCACCATGGGGCTGGTCAACTTCGCCCACGCGGGTGTGGTGATGGTCGGCGCGCACGTCGCCACCACCTTCTACCTGTTCGCCAAGCTGCCCTTCGCGATCGCCATGGCGGTGGCGATCGGGGTGACGGCGGCGATCGGGCTCGTGATCGAGCGGGTGCTTCGGCCCTTGGAGAACAAGGATTTCGACCTGATGCTCATCGGGACCATCGGCTTCGGTACCGTGCTGGAGGCGCTGGCCATCCTGAGATGGGGCGCCACCGGGACCGCGGTCCCCTCGCCGGTGCGCACCGCGCCACTGGACCTGTTCGGGGTGCGGGTGCGCACCTACGATCTGGTGGTTCTCGGTGTGGCCGCACTGGCCACCGTGCTGCTGGTGTGGTTTCTGCACAGCACCAAGCGCGGCGCGGCGATGCAAGCGGTAGCGATGGATCACGAGGCGGCGACGGCGGTCGGCATCCATGTGGGGCGCAGCAACGCCATCGCCTTCGCCATCGGCGCCGGGCTGGCGGCTCTGGCCGGCGGGCTCGTCGGGCCGTTGCTCTACGTCAGTCCGGCCATGGGCGGCTCACTTGGTATCAAAGGATTCGCCGGAGCCATCATGGGAGGCTTCGGCAGCATCCCGGGCGCGATCCTCGGCGGTCTCGCGATCGGAGTGCTTGATTCCTTTGCCGCCGGACATTTTCAGGGGTACTCCGAACTTGTCACATTCTTGGTCTTCACGGTGATCATCATGGTCCGTCCCACGGGCGTGTTCGGCGAACGGACGGTGAGCCGGGCATGAAGTTGCGTCTTTCGTTGCTCGCGGTGGTGGGGATCGCGTTGTGGTTTCTGCCCTATGGGCTTGGCCCGTATGCGATTCACGTGGTGGACATCGCCATCATCTTCGCGTTGCTGGCGGTCGGCCTCGGCCTGGCGATGGGTGTCGCCGGGCAGATCAACCTGGCGCAGGTAGCCTTCTTCGGCGTCAGCGCCTACGCGGTGGCGATCCTGACCGCTCGGGCCGGGTTCGGTTTCTGGACCGCCGCGGTGCTGGCGATGGTGGCGACCCTG
>Ga0075428_100000725_pt1 | contig 34209 bp, 24 predicted proteins | sample RhiMetdeltSRZDD2_FD_75291 | JGI IMG/M metagenome (GOLD analysis project Ga0075428, IMG submission 75291) | Populus rhizosphere microbial communities from Tennessee, USA - Rhizosphere MetaG P. deltoides SRZDD2 | ecosystem: Host-associated > Plants > Roots > Rhizosphere > Soil | place: USA... | reverse complement strand
CTACAACGTGAAGCTCAAGGACGACAAGGCGTTCCTGCTGCTGCGGCTCGACCGGCGCGAAGCCTGGCCGTGGTATCGCCTGGTGCGGCGCCGCGCCGACGACGGCGCCTCCTACTTCGGTCCGTTCGCGTCGGCGAAGTCCGTGCGCCGCACGCTGCGGCTCCTGCACAAGATCGCGCCCCTGCGCGACTGCTCGGACCATGTGTTCAACAACCGCACGCGGCCCTGCATCAAGCACCAGATCGGCCGCTGCCCCGCGCCGTGCGTCGGTCTCGTGACGAGGGAGGCCTACGACGTGCTGCTCGACCATTCCGTGCGCATCCTGCGCGGCGAGGTGGGGCCGGTTCTCAAGGACATGCGGCAACGCATGCAGGAGGCGTCGGGCGCGTTGCAGTTCGAACGCGCGCAGGCGCTGAAGGACCAGATCCAGGCGCTGCAAGCCGTCGCCGAGCCGCAGGCCGTGGTTGCCGAGGCTGCCGACGAGGATGCGCTCGGCCTGCACCGCAACGGCGACGACGTGGCGGTGGCGTTCCTGTCGTTCCGCGGCGGCGCGCTCGAGAACTGCCGGCGCTTCTCGTTCCGCAGCGACCTGCCGGAAACGCTGCTGCTCGGAGAGCTGCTGGGTCGCTTCTACGAGGGCGATCGCTACGTACCGGGTTTGGTGCTCGTGCCCGGGCTGCCGGCGGAGGCCGAGATGATCGCGCAGTGGTTGCAGCAGAAGCGCGGCGGCAGGGTGGACGTGCACGTGCCCCAACGCGGCGAAAAACGCCGCCACCTCGAGCTCGCGCAGCAGAACGCGCAGCTCGCGGACGCGATGGCGACCGATGCCAAGGCACGCGCCCGCGCCGGAGCCGAGCGGCTCGCGCTTCTGCTCGACCTGCAGGACCCCCCGCAGCGGCTGCACTGCCTCGACGTGTCGACGATCCAGGGCACGAACACGGTCGCGTCGCGCGTCTGCTTCGTCGACGGAGCGCCTCACAAACAGCAATACCGGCGCTTCCGCATCTCGGCCGAGCACGGCGGCGACGACTTCGCGGCGATGGAAGAGGCGGTGCGGCGCAGCCTGCAGCTCTGTCTCGAGCGCGACGACGAGGAGCTGCCCGATCTGCTCGTGGTCGACGGTGGCCGCGGCCAGCTCGCATCGGCCCAACGCGCTGTTGCGGAGCTCGGCCTGCAGGACGACCTGCGCCTGTGCGGCCTCGCGAAGAGCCGGCTCGAGGGCGTCGGGGACGCGCGCGCGGAGAGCGGCGAACGCATCTTCGTGCCGGGGCAGGACAGCCCCGTACCACTGGCCCTGCAGGCGCCCGAGACGCTGCTGATCGGAGCACTGCGCGACGAGGCGCATCGTTTCGCGATCACCTACCACCGCAAGCAGCGCGGGCGAATCGCGAGCGAGCTCGACGACGTTCCGGGAGTCGGACCACTGCGGCGCAAGTCGATGCTGCGGCACTTCGGCTCGCTGTCGGCGCTGCGCGTCGCGTCGCGCGAACAGCTGCGGGCCATGCCGGGGCTGCCGCGGGCCGTTGCCGACGCGGTGTTCGAGCGCATGCGTGGTGGGGCCGGACCGACGCCTCAGCAGTGAGGCGGCGCGGGTTTGTGGCGCGGCGGTCCCCGCCACGTCCAGTTTCTGTAACTGGGTTCCGCCCGCCGCTCCTGCCGGCCATTCTTGAGGAGTGATGAGGCATCTCATGAACACTCGACTGCTGCCGGCGGCCGCACTGCTGGCCACGCTGCTGCCAAGCCAGGGGCAAGAAAGGAGCCAGGACGAGTACAAGCAGATGCGCGCCGAGACGCTGGCCAAAGAGGTCTTCAAGAAGGCGCCATGGCTCCAGGACTACGACAAGGCGCGCGAGACGGCGAAGCAGGAAGGCAAGCTGATCTTCGCCTACTTCACGCGTTCCTACGCGCCATGCGAACGCTGCAGCGCACTGGAGAGCGGTCCGCTCTCCGACGCCGAGTTCGCGAAGTTCGCGAAGTGTGTCGTGTTGTTCCTGCACAACACGTCGCGAGTGCAAGGCGACGAGGCGTACCCGAAGTTGCACCGCGAGAAGGGATTCACGAGCACCCCCCCGACCGTCTGTTTCATGGACGCCTCAGGCAACGTGCTGACGAAGCCCGGGCACTCGGTGAAGTCGTTCCTCGAGGGACACGCAGAGGCAACCGCGATCGTGGCCTTGCGCGCCAAGGGTGACAAGGCCACGGCAGCCGAGCAGAAGCAGCTGTTCCTGAGCGAGCTGAAGTGCGATCTGATCCCGGCGGCCGAGATCCAGCCGCGCAGCGATCGCTACGCGGACTTGTCGGCTGCCGAGAAGGAGCTTGTCGCGAGCAAGCTCGTGGACGCGGAAGTGCGCGCCGTGCTCGACAAGGGTCGCGAGCTGGGTCCCGAGAAGCTCCGCGCGACGCTGGCCGAGCTGGTCAAGGCGGGCAAGACGCCGAGCGAGACGATGAGCGGCTGGTGGTTCTGGCGGCCCGTGCTGCAGCATGCCAGCGAGCACAAGGACGCTGCGCTCGCCCAAAAGGCCTACGACGAGCTGATGAAGCGCTACGGAATGGAGACCGGCGCCCGGATCGACAGCTCGAAGCAGGCGTGGCAGAAGCTGCTCGAAGACGCGAAGGCCAGGTAGTGTCATCGCAGCGGTAGCCGCCCCGCGCGTCAGGTCGCACCCATCGCCGGCTTGGGCGCAGGGGGCCTCGGCACGATGGTCGTGGCCTCGGGCGCCGGATTCTGCGCCTCCGCGAGCTTGCCGAAGTAGGCGGGCATCTCGACGCCGCCGATGTCGCGCATCATCTGCATCACGGGCGGCAGGCTGCCCGCGAGGCCATGCAAGAAGCCGGCCGTCGCATTCTTGCCGTTCAGGCCGCCGCCGTCCCAGACCACGACCTTGTCGAACTTGACGTTCGAGATCGCCTTCGCGGCGGTCTCGGCCATGTGCGGCAGGTGCTCGAGCATCAACAGCTGGAAGGCCTGCTGCGCGCCGCCGCAACCCTCGACGAGGCGTTGCAGACCCTCGGCCTTCCTGGCCAGGATCTCGTATTCACCGCGTGCCTGCGCCTCGAGTTTCGCGAACAAGGCGCCCGCCTCGGCCACGGCGCGCAGGCGGATCTGCTCGGCCTGGGCCTCGGCGTCGACGATCAACTTGGCCTTCTGTGCCTTCGCGGTCGCTTCGAGCTCGGCGCGCTGCTCGCTCTCGATCTTGGTCGCCATCGCATCGGCGGCGCGCGCTTCGGCGAGATACTGCGCCTCGCGCACCTTCGCCTCGGCCTCGCGCCGCCGCGTTTCGGCGAGCTGGTATGCGTCGGCCTGGCGCACCTTGAGCGTCGCCTCGGCGTCGACGCCCTTGGCGCGCGCGAGGTTCTCGCCGGTCACCGCCGCGGCCTCGGCCTCGGCGACCTGGACGCGCATCTGGCGCTCCTGGTCCTTGACCGCGCTCTGCTGCTCGAGCTCGTTGCGGTTCTTGCCGATGCCGGTCTCCTTGGCGAGCTCCGCCAGGCGCACGAGCTTCTCGCGTTCGGCTTCCTTGGTGCCGATCTCGCGCACCTTCTCGGCGCTCGCGACCATCACGTCTTGCTCGCGCTTCGCCTCGGCGACGCCGATCGAGCCGCGCATCTGCTGCTTCGCGACGTCGATCTCGGCCGACTGGATCGCTTCCGAGGCCGCCTTGCGGCCCATCGCCTCGATGTAACCCGACTCGTCCGTGATGTCGGTGATGTTCACGTTGATCAGCACGAGGCCGATCTTCTCGAGCTCGGGCGTCAGCGAGTTCTGCACGCTGTCGAGGAACTTGTCGCGGTTGCGATTGATGTCCTCGATCGTCATCGAGGCGATCACCTGGCGCAGCTGGCCCAGGATGATGTCCTCGGACTGTTTCATGATGTCGCGCACGTTCAGACCGAGCAGACGGATCGCGGCGGTCTGCATGACGGCCGCTTCCGTGCCGATCGCGACCGTGAACACCGATGGCACGTTGACGCGGATGTTCTCGGCCGAGAGCGCGCCGCGCAGCGGGATCTCGATCTGCATCGGATCGAGCGACAGGAACGCGTAGTCCTGGATCAGCGGCCAGACGAACGCGCCGCCGCCGTGCAGGCAGCGCGAGGGCCGGCCGGGCGTGACCTTGCCGAAGATCACGAGGATCTTGTTGCTCGGGCAGCGCTTGTAGCGCTTCACCACGAGGATCACGAAGCTCAGCATGACGAGCGCGGCGGCGCCGACTGCGAGCGGGAGGAAGATGTCCGAGGAGGCTGCGTTGCCTTGCAGGATGGCGAACATGGGATCTGTGGTTGGGGGAAGCGGTGAGTACGGGGTCATGCGAGGGGCTCGACGACGAGCACGTCGCCGTCGGTGCGCGCGACGACGCGAACTGCGGCGCCGGTCGGGATCTCGAGCGAACGGCTGATCGCACGGCATTCGACGGTGCGGCCTTGCACGTTCATCATCACGCGGCCCTGGCCGGACGCCGGGATGCGCAGGTAGACGCTGCCCGTCTGACCGATGGCGTTCTGCAGGTCGAGGTTGCCCTGCGAGTGCAGCGCGGACAGTCCGCGCATCAGGCGCCCGACGAGCCACAGCGCGCTGATTCCGGCCATCGTCGCCGCAACAGCCACCGTGAACGTGCTCCAGCCGAGTTGCTCGGTGCCGAGACCGACGAGACCGAAGAACGTCGCGAACGTCGTGACCGTCTGCAGCGAGACCATCTTGAGGAACGCGCTCTGATCGTGGCCGACGTCGCCGTGAGCGTGACCGTGGCCGTCGCCGATTTCGGTGTCGCCGCCGACGCCGAACAAGAGCAGCAAGAACTGCAGGACGAGGAACGTGCCGCCGATGGCGGCGCAGTAGAGGAAGATCGTGCTCATTGGCAGTCGCCCTCGGGTGATGGGGGAGCTACCGCCGAAGTGGCCCAGGGCCGGGCGGGACTGTCGGGCATTCGGCCAGATCCGTTACGCTTCGCTTGCAGGAGCGGGCTCGGGCTCGGACCGACTCGTCATGCGCGTAATGAGCACGCGCTCGGCCCGCCGGTTGTTCGCCTTCGTGACCGTGAAGCGGTGGCCGTGGAAGTCCACGTGGGAGCCCGGCGCCGGCACGTTGCCGAGCTTCTCGGCCAGGAAGCCGGACAGGGTCTTGCTCTCCGTCGCGACGTCCTCGATGCCCAGCTTGGCGAAGACCTTCGCGGCCTCGGCGATGCCGCGGCAGAGCAGCGAACCATCCGGGCGCTCGACCGTGTGCGTCTCCTCGGTGTCGAACTCGTCGTCGATCTCGCCCACGATCTCCTCGAGCACGTCCTCGAGCGTGATGATGCCCTGCGTCGAGCCATACTCGTCGACGACGATGGCCATGTGGATCTTCGCGCGCTGGAAGCGGCGCAGCACGTGATTCAGCGTCGCGGTCTCGGGCACGATCAACAGCGGGACCTGCAGTCCGGACCAGTCGGGCTCGACGGTCTCGCGCAGCGAGAACAGCAGCTCTTTCGTGAGGATCACGCCGGTGACCTGGTCGAGTTCGCCCGTCGGCGTGTATGGGAAACGGCTGTGGCCGCTGCGGTGGACCAGCCTCAGGTTCTCCTCGGTCGAGTGGTTGCCCGAGAGGTAGGTGACGCGGTCTCTGGAGACCATGATGTCGCGCGCCTTCGTGTCGCGCAGGCGCGTCGCGTTCTCGATCAGTTCGGCCGTGATGGAGCCGAACGCACCCTGCTTGTGACCGACGGCCGTCAGCATGCGGATCTCCTCGAGCGAGGTCGCGTGCACGACCTCCTTGCGCGTGACGAGCCGCGAGATCCTGCGCGTCAGGAACAGCACGGGCGCGAGGAACCAGGTGATCCCGTGGATCATGTGGGCGACGGGCACGGCGAGCGTGTTCGCGTGCACCACGCCGAGTGTCTTGGGGACGATCTCCGTGAACGCGAGCACGGTGACGACGAAACCCGTTGCGAACCACAGCGGCGATGTGCCGGGGAACGTCCTCGAGAACAGGTCCGTCGCGAACGCGGCGCCGCCCGAGGTCGCGATCGTGTTCAGCACGAGGATCGCGGCGATGGGACGGTCGGGTTCGCGGCGGAAGCGCCGCAGCAGCTGGCCCGCGTGCGAGCCGCTCCGGGCCAGGGTCTCGATGCGCCCTTGGCCGACGCTCAGCAGCGTCGCCTCGGCCAGCGAGCAGACGAACGTGAGCAGCAGCGACAGGCAGACGACGAGGACGAACAGCAGCATTGGTACGGTCGAGATCCTCGTGACTTGCGAAGTGGTCGGCGAGCATAGGCGATCGGGTACTCGCGAAGGTAGGGCGCGGCGCGTACCGCACCGCACCTACGCGTAAACGTGGCTCCGTCGCGCTGTTCGCGCCGCCAGGAACCGGTTCAGGCCGGCTCGGCTGCGCTCGCCATCCCGCTGCAGCTGAACACGTACTCGCCGTTGCGGATCTTCACGTTCACCGTCGAGTCCTGACCGAGGTCGTGGTCGAGGATCATTTCGGTGATCGGATCCTCGATGCGGCGCTTGATCAGCCGCCGCAGCTCGCGTGCCCCGTACTCCTCCGAGAACCCCTGCCTGGCCAGCAGCACGCGCACGCCGGGCGAGAACGTCGTCGAGATCCCGCGCCGCTTCAGCAGATCCGCGACCTCGCGCAGCATGTTGCCGGCGATCCGCTGACACACCTTCTCGTCGAGCGGATTGAACATCACGACTTCGTCGATGCGGTTCACGAACTCGGGCCGGAAGAACTCCTTCAGCGCCTCGAGCGTGACTGTGCGCAGGTCGATGTCCTTGAGACTCTGGCGACGGTGCGCGGCCGAGAACCCCATGCGCGTGCGCACCGCGTCGATCTTCTCGATGCCGAGGTTGCTCGTCATCAGGATCATCGCGTGGTGGAACGAGACCGTCTGCCCCTTGCTGTCCGTGATGATCCCCTCGTCGAGCAGCTGCAGCAGCAGGTTGTGCACCTTGTAGTGCGCCTTCTCGACCTCGTCGAACAGCACGACGCTGTTCGGCTTCTTCTTGATCGCCTCGGTCAGGAACCCACCCTCGTTGTGCCCGATGTAGCCGGGCGGCGAGCCGATCAGCTTCGCGTACTCGTGCGGCAGCGCATACTCGCTGCAGTCGACGCGGATCATCGCCGACGGGTCGTCGAACAGATTGCGCGCGACGACCTTCGCGAGCTCGGTCTTGCCGGTGCCCGTCCGGCCGACCAGCAGGAACGTGCCGACCGGGTGCGTGGGCCGCTTGAGACCGACGGCCGCCTTCTTGACTGCGCGCACGAGCGAGCAGATTGCTTCGTCCTGCCCGATGATCTGCTGGCGCAGCGTGCGCTCGAGGCTCGTGACCCGGCGGAACAGCGACTGGCGCGCGGCTTCGTTGCCAGGAACCGGGATGAACATGTCCTCGGATTCGTTCGCGGCCTTGGCCCCGGAGGGCGACGGGATGCTGACCTGGTGGATCTCGAGCGACGGGTTGACGTCGATGCAGATCTGGTAGAGCAGTTCTTCGATGATCTCGATGTCGTAACCCTCGTCGAGACGCTTGACGCCGGCGAGAACCTCGCTTTCGAACGACGGCACGCAACTGCGCACGACGCGGCGGCGGTAGTTCGACTTGTTCGTGATCGGCGCTGCATGGAGCTCCTGCAGCAGCTCGTCCGAACAGCAGCGCACCTTTATGAACTCGTCGATCAAGTCGAAGTACTTGATCACGAACGCAGCTCCTGGATGCTTCACTCTGTTCCTCGCCGTGGTCTTGACCAGCCCTTTTTCGGGTGCACGCGCTCGGGGACTTGACGGCGCGCGTCCGAAACGCCGAAGTACTGCGGTCGGCACAGTCTGAAGCAGCGTGAATCCAGAAATGAAGTTGTTGGCGGTGCTCGTGCACCGCGGTCTCGTGTCCGCCGACATGGCGAAGAAGGCACTCGAGTCCGGTGCACCGAGTAACTTCCTCGTACGGAGCGGCGTGTGTACGGCGGCGCAGTGGGAGCAGTGGCAACGCACCGAGGGCGGCACACGGCCCGTGCTGACGCGCTATGACGTGCGCGAGCAGATCGGCGAAGGCGGCGTCGGGCGCGTCTTCGCGGCTGTGGACAAGGTCGACAATCGCGAGGTCGCTCTCAAAGTGATGCGCGCCGAGCTCGCCGCCGACCCGGTGCAGGTCGAGCGCTTCATCAAGGAGGCCCGGTTGCTGCAGGAGCTCGACCACCCGCACCTCGTGAAGGGCTACCGCGTCGCGAAAGAAGGCGACGCGATCTTCTTCGCGATGGAGAAGCTGCCGGGCCGCTGTCTGCAGGACGTGCTCGGCGACGGGGGCCGGCTCGACGAAGAGAGTGCGCTGCAGGTCGTCGTCGAGGTGGCGGGCGCGCTCGACGCGCTGCACGCGCGCGGCCTCGTGCACCGCGACGTGAAGCCCGGCAACGTGCTCTGGTCCGAGGAGCGCGGCGCGGTGTTGATCGACCTCGGCTTCGCGGTCGCGCGCGATGCCGCGGCTGGCGGCGAGACGACCGCGGGCACCGTGCACTACATCGCGCCCGAACAGGCTCGCGGCACCGAGCCACTCGACGTGCGCGCCGACATCTACGCGCTCGGCGCGACGCTCTACCATCTCGCGACCGGGTCGTTGCCGTTCCAGGGGCATACGGGCGAAGAAGTGCTCGCGAAGCAGGTGCTCGAATCGCTGTCAGGTGAACGCATCCGCAAGCTGAACCTGTCGCCGCAGCTCCACTATTTCCTCGAGAAGATGATGGCGAAAGATCCCGGCATGCGGTTCCAGGATCCGAAGCACCTGCAGCGCGAGATCGAGTCGTTCCTGCAGCAGCGCCAGGCCCAGCGCGAGCTCGAAGAGCAGCAGAACAAGAGCCGCAAGAAGCTCGGCGACAACCGCCGCACCTCGATGTTCGACCGCCGTCGTGGCCGCGGGCGTCGCTAGGCGTTTCATCGCCGCCACGCGGCGTCAGCGGACAGGGCGGAACAGCCGTCAGTCGCCGCTGCGGGGATGAGGCCGAGCCACCCGGGGGAGGAGACCACGCGGCTGTTCGTACCAGCCAGCGCCGCTAACGTGCGACGCGCCGCCAGGTGCGGCGGCCGAGGTCGATCCGGTGCGAATGGAAGTCGGAAGCGCGTTCGACGTCGGCGTGCCACCGCCGGCCGCGGCGATGCACGCTCTGCACGCAACAGAGGCCGAGCTGCTCGACGTCGATCCAATCGCCGCGCTGCAGCGGTGCCTGAGGATCCGGATCCGCGGCTGGCGTAGTCGCCGACGACCACGGTCGCGCCTGCGGCAGGTGCTCGTCCTGCCAGGCCACGGCGTCCGTGCACACGTCGCACGCGGTACACCCGTCCTCGACGTCGTGGAAGCCGAAGTGTTCGTGGATCGTCTGCTTCCGGCACGCGGGCTCGGTCGCGTAGCGCACCATGCGCAACAGACCCATGAGGTCGTGTTTGCGTTTCTGCTCGGGCAGCCAGGCGTCGAGCTCGGCGTCGTCGGGCACACGCACGATCGCGAAGTCGCGCCCGAGCTCGCCCGTCGTACAGCCCGCACTCGCCATCAGGCGCAGCACGGTCGCGATGCGCCCGTCGTGCCGGTTCTTCGTCAGGAAGCTGTCCTGCAGCGTCTCGAGGTCGACCGCGTGCACGCGCTCGCCGAGGCCCTGCAGGTGAATCGCGACCTGCCGCGCGAAGTCGGCGGTCGGGTTGGCCCACTCCGTGAAGTCGCGCTGGATCGCGAGATCCGGTTCGTGATAGAGCAGCTCGCAGAAGGACCCGCGGCCGTCGCGGCCGGCGCGGCCGACTTCCTGGTAGTAGGCCTCGAGCGTGCGCGGGATCTGCCAGTGCACGATGGCCCTGATGTCGGTCTTGTCGACACCCATGCCGAACGCGTTCGTCGCGAGCATCAGCGCGTTCTCGCGCTCGACGAACGCGCGCTGATGCGTGCGCCGTTCGTGGGCTGACATGTCGCCGTGGTAGAGCAGCGGCCGATACCCGGCGAGCTGCAGCTGCGCCTCGAGCCGCAGCAGGTCGCGGATCAGCGCGCAGTAGACGATCGCCGGACCGCCCGTGCGCGCGAGCACGGCGCGGAGCCGGGTCAGCTTGTCGTCGTCCTGGTCGCAGTGCTGCACGGAGAGGAACAGGTTGTGCCGTGCGATGCCGGTGTGGAACAGCGGCGCCTGCTGCAACCGCAGCACGCTGCGGATGTCGACTTGCACTTCGGGCGTCGCGGTCGCGGTCAGCGCGAGGCACGGTGGGTCGCCGAGCGCCTGCCGGACGTCCCCGAGGCGCAGGTAGTCGGGCCGGAAGTCGTGACCCCAGTGGCTCACGCAGTGGGCCTCGTCGACGGCCATGCGGCGCACGCCGAGCTCGCGCATGCGCTCGAGGAAACCCTCGGTGCGGAACCGCTCCGGCGTCACGTACAGGAGTTTCACGGCGCCGCTCTGCACGCTCTGCAGGCGCCGCTCGCGTTCGCGGCGTTCGAGCATGCTGTGGATGCACGTCGCGGGCAGCTGCCGTGCTGTGAGTGCCGCGACTTGATCGTCCATCAGCGCGATCAGCGGCGAGACGACGACCGTGAGGCCATCGCCGACGAACGCGGGCAGCTGGTAACACAGCGACTTGCCCTCGCCGGTCGCCATGAGCACGAGGGCCGACCCCGAGGCCAGATGGTGTTCGATCACAGCGCGCTGCACGCCGCGGAAATCGCGGTAGCCGTAGAGGCGGTGCAGGGATTCGACCAGGTCAGGAGCCACGGGCAGAGCCTAGTCCGCACGCATGCACCTTGCGACGGCGAGCGTGCGTGCGCTCGATGCCATGGCTCGGTCCGACCGTGCTCGTCGAGTTCGCGCGGATCTGGCGTCGCATGCGCCGGCCCGGCAAGTGTGAAGGAGCGGGCCTGCTGGCATTCGCCTCGGCGTCAGCGCTTTGGCTTGCGCGTTCGCAACAGGGGCGGCATCATCGCCCGCGGCCGTTACCTCGGCCGCAGCCATCGTGGGGAAGCTCCGATTCGTTGCTGCCTGCTTCGCCCCAGGCAGATGAGCAGCGAACGGCCCCGCTCCAGCCCAGACATCCCATGAAGCCAATCCCACTCGCGACAATCCGGCTGTTCGTCCTCGTGCTGCTTTGTGCCGCGATCTCGGCACAGAGTTCGGGCGCCATCTACACCACGAACCGCAGCGCCTCGGTGCAGAACGGCAACCTCTTCCGCAGGAAGGTGGACGTGTATCTAGCGGGAGGGGTCGGGGCCAGCGCGCCCTGTTCCTCTCCGGGCCTTCCCGATGGCAATTACTACTTCCAGGTCACCAACCCGTCCGGGAACGTGCTGCTGTCGGAGGACTTCATCCAGAACCGCAGGGTCGTCGTGGTGGGCGGTGTCATCTCGACGAACCCGGTCACCGTGCATGAGACGCGACCAGGGCGCTGCGGCTCGCGCATCGTGCAGCTGACCCCGTTCGCGAACACGACGAGCGCAGGCGACGAGTACAAAGTCTGGCTGACCCCTGTGGAGAGGTGGGATCCGGCCGGCAGCGGCTTCTTCGGTTTCCAGGCGAAGTTCAGCAAGACCGACAACTTCAAGGTCAAGAACGGCGCGCCGAGCGCGCAGAGCGTCATCTGCGGCTACAAGTTCTTCGATCACAACGAGGACGGCATCTGGAACCCCAGCGCCGACCCGTTGGAGGTCCCGATCGCCGGGTGGCGCGTCGAGCTCTGGATCGGCACCGTGTTCAACGAGGTCACGTTCACGGACGAGTCCGGTCGCTACTGCTTCATCCGGAATCAGGACAACACCGTCTACACGGTGAAGGAGAAGGCGCCGGGCGGGTTCATCGAGGACGAGATCCCCGGCGCGATCTGGCACGCGTTGACGCCGCGCTCCGGCACCGTCACCGCAAGCGCACCGGCCGTCACCGGACCCGACTTCGGCAACCTGAGCTTCGAGATCAAACCAGGCGTCGGCCGCACCAAGGGGTTCTGGCACAACGAGAACGGCCGCGCGCTGTTGGCCGCCTGCGACCCACAGTGGCGCCAGGACCTCTACTTCCGCAACGGCCTGGTCATGGCACTCCGCACCAACATCTCCTCGGCGGATCCCAACTTGTCGCTGCTGATCCCGCCGTACCCGACGCCGACCTCGCCGCCGCCGGCGTTCTTCGCGTTGCCGTTCGTCGACGCGCACAACTACTTCGCCAGCTGGATCGTTGGTAACCCCGCGCTCGGCCACGGCGGCTTCATCCTGTCGAGCCAGATCGCGGCCTCGCTCCTCAACAACTCCTGCGGGTTCATGCAGTTCACCGCCTACATCGACCACGACCAGGACGGCGTGCTGGAGTCGTTCGAAGATCTGGTCCACCACGGCACGGCACTGCTCAACGAAACGGGAGCCGGTCTCACGGGCCCGAACGACCCCTACCAGGACTTGCGCACGAGGATGCTCATGTGCCTCAACGAGTTCGGCTCGATCAACGAGACCGGTGACCTCCAGGCACCGCAGGTCGTGTACGGATCGTCGTTCTCGCCCAAGGAGTTCTCTTCTCCCTATCCGTAGGGACCTCCGGCCGAACGGATGCTCAACGCCGGCGCACGAGCAGCCGGAAGCCGTGGGGGCTCGAGGCGAGCGTCTCGCCGCCTTCCTTGCGGCTCGCAGCGCGAAACGTGATCTCGGTTCCCGTCTGCCAGTGGCCGCCGCACTTGAAGAAGGAGCGTTGCAGTTCCTCGCCGACCTTGTTGGAGCTGGCCACATCGCGCGTCCACTCTTCGCGCGACCCGCCGAGGTCGAGGATCCCGAACGGCGATTCGTCGCGGCGCTCGAAGCCGCCGCCGACGTCGAGCAGCCAGTCGAACTTGCGATGCCGGTTCACGGTCAGGCCCGGATCGAAGCGGTTGCCCCAGGGGAAGCAGCGCCCGTCGGCACCGCGCGCGGCGCGCTCCCATTCGTCGCGGCTCGGCAGGTCGTAGACCCATGGCTCGCCGGCCGTCTCGGCGCGGTGGTTGCGCCAGGCCAGATACTGGTGCACGTCCTTCCAGGCCACTCCGAGCACCGGCGTGTCGCCGGATTCCACTTTGTAGGCGGTCCACTTCCAGGCGCCGTCTTGCTGCAGCTTCGCGAGCTGCTTGCCGTCGGAGTCGCGCGGCACGAGCACGATCGGCGGGGGCGCTGCGGCGATGCGCTGGCGCACTTCGGGGTCGTTCAAGAACTCGTAGTACTCGCGATTCGTGACCTCGAGGCGGGCCAGGAAGAACCCGCCGAGGTCGACCTCCTTCAACGGCTCGCTGCGGAACGCCAGGCCATCGCCACCGAGCCGCGTCGGACCGGGAGGCACCCAGACGAAGCCCGGCGGCGTACTGCCCGCGGGCAGGAGCCGCGCCGCGGCCTTGGCGTTCGCGCCGCGCTCGACGAGCACGGGCAGACGCTGCGGCTCCATGCCCTCGGCGCACACGTACAGCAGATACGAACCCGGGTCGACCTCGAACGGCGCGCCGGATACCACGAGGTTGTCGCCGCCGCACAGCAGCGGGTAGGCAGTGACCTCGGTCGTGAGCCCCGAGCCCTGGCCGGTCGGGACCACGAGCTCGAGCGGTTCGCCGCCGTGCAGGCACTGCAGGTGGAGGTCGGCCGGACCGACGCCGGCAGCGATGTCGCTCGATCTCACCACGCGTACGGTCTCGCGCGCGCACACGACCTCCTTCGTCGAGGGGGCGAACACGATGCGGTCCTGATCGCCGGCCCGCGGCCGGTGCACCCAATCGAAGCCGTCCTCGACTGGCTTGCCGTTCAGCGACGCGACGCGCGAGTAGGGCGTGACTCCGGATGCCTGCAGGTCTTCGGGGACCTCGCGCACGAACAAGCCGCTGCCACAGGCGGCGCCTTCGATGCCCACGACGAGGTCGCCCGGCCGCAGCCCGAGCGCGTGCGCCGGCGAGCCGGGCTTCACTTCGACGATGCAGAGACACGAATCACCCGGTACGAAGCCGTGCGCGTAACCACCCTCGCGAGCACGGCCGACGCCGCGCGTCGGCACCGGCACGAGCCGCGGGATCACGTCGTCGGTGCGCACGGTCTCGTAGCTCTCGTAGCGGAACAGGTGCACCGAGGCGGTCCGTGGTTCGACGTCGATCTGCAAATTGCCGCGGCCGAGCAGTTCGCTGCGGTGTTTTCCCCCGGTGTCGTGATACTCGACTGCCGCGCGGAACGCGGCCGCCGCGGCGCCGTCGGCACGCGCGGTGGCCTCGCGCCAGCGGCTCAGGAAGAAGCTCGCGCGCTCGGCCTCGGTGACGGCGCTCGGGCCGCCCCATTCCTGCTCGAGACGCGCTGCGCGGTCGAGTGCCTCCTGGGCCCGGATCAGCAGCTGCAGCGATTCCTGCTCCATGCCGCGCAGCCTGCGCTCGCGCGCGGCCAGCGCCGCACGCTCCGTTGCCTCGGCATACGTGTCGAAGGCCTTGGGCCGCGTGGCCGCAATCTCGCGCCGCTCCTGATCGATCCGTTCCTGGAGTTGCGTGTAGGTCGCCTGCGCAGCTCGCGACTCGACGCGGGCGGCTTCCGCGGCCGCGGACGCCTGCTGGCGCCTTGCGTCGTTGGCTGCCGTCGCCCGTTCCTGCTCGACCCTCGTCTTGAGCTCTCGCGCGCGCAACGACTCCGGATCGCGTTCGAGCGCACGCGCCACCGCGGCCAGTGCAGCATCGAAGTCCTCGGTGGCCCGCTTCCGGTCGGCCAGCTGCAGGTTGTCCTCGACGGCCGCACGCCGGTTCCACTCCGCGAGCAGCAAGGCGCCGCCACCGAGCACGACTGCGAGCACGCCGCTCAGCAGGCTGGCCGCGCGGCCCGGGTGACGGCGCGACCACTTGACGACGCGCTGTAGCGGTCCCGCGGCCCGCGCCTTGATCGGCTCGAACGAGCGCACGCGCCGCAGGTCGTCGGCGAACTGCTCCGCGGTCGCGTAGCGCTTCGCGGGCTCGCGGTCCATCGCGACCTCGATCACGGTGCGCAGGTCGTGGGGGATGCGCGGGTTCAGCTTGCGGCAGTTGCTGAGGCTGCCGGCCAGGATCTTGTGGAACAGCTGGTCCCAGCTCGGCGCGTCGTAGGGCCGCTTCATCGTCAGGCACTCGAACAGCGTCACGCCGAGCGCGTAGACATCGGCGCGGCGGTCGACGCCGCCGCGTTCCGCGACTATCTGCTCGGGCGCGAGGTAGGCCGGCGTGCCCATGATCTGGCCCGATTGCGTGAGCCCCGCCCCTTCGCTGCCGACATCGCGCGCGAGGCCGAAGTCGAGCAGCACGGGGTCGCCGTCGGGAGTCACCATGATGTTGGCGGGCTTGATGTCGCGGTGCACGAGACCGACCTCGTGTGCTTGGTGCAGTGCCCGCGCGGCGCGCTCGATGAGGCGCATGAGATCCTGCAGCTCGCCCTTGGTGGTCGTGCCACGGAACGAGATCGTGTCCGTCGACTTGGGTTTGTCCTGTTCGCCGCGCGATTGCACGAGCAGGTCCGCGAGCGTCACACCGCGCACGAACTGCATCGCGATGAACGGCACGCCGTCGACCTCGCCGACTTCGTAGACGCCGCAGATGCCCGGATGCTGGATCTTCGAAGTCATCGCGGCTTCCTTCTGGAACCGCGAACGCGCCTCCGCCGAACGCGCGCCGACGGTCGTCAACATCTTGAGCGCGACCTGCCGGCGCAACCTCGTGTCTTCGGCCAGGTGCACGACACCCTGCGCGCCGCGGCCGAGTTCCTTGAGCAGCTCGTAGTGCCCGAACTGGCGACCTGGTTCGCCCGGTGACCCCGGGGCTGGTTGCTGCGGTGGCATGTGGAACGCGCCGGCAGGCTAACGGATCGGCGCTCGCTGCGCCCCTTCCGAGTCGCGGCTGGGCAGTTGCGTCATCGGCCAGCGCGCTTGCCCCCCGTGTCCCACTGGCACGCATGAGATCCACACCAGACGCCATCGCCGCATGGCGCACCCGAGCTACACTGACTCGCGAACTGGGCATCACGGAGGCATCATGAAGACCGACATCCGGAAGATTCTTGACCTGCTCGAAGAGGACGACTTTCCCTATCCTGTCGCCATCTTCCCCGACCACGACTGCGACCTAGGGCCGATCACGTCCGTGAACGCGTTCGACGTCCCGGCAGAAGCGCTCCTCGGCGTGTCCGAGCGCATCACCGAACTCCTCTGGCCGGTCGAGATGCAACCGATGATCCTCGCTGGCGCGAACTACGACTTCGATTCCGCCAACCAGCGAGCCGAATTGCCCGAGGACACGGTGTGGTACCAACCGCGGCAAACGCACGCGCAGTCGTGCTGAGCTACCCGAGATCCTTCAGGCTCTGTTCGACGCCCGCGAGCTGCTGCCGCAGACCTTCGAGGTTGGCGCGCTCCTTCTGGATCACCTGGGGCGGGGCCTTCGCGGCGAAACCCTCGTTGCCGAGCTTCCTCTCGATGCTGCCGATCTGGCCGCACAGCTTCTCGACCTGCTGTTCGAGCTTCGCCTTCTCCTTGGCGAGGTCGACGACGCCGAGCAGGAACGCCTTGCTGTGGCCGTGCACGACGGTCGCCGCATCGGCGGTGCGCTGCACGTTGCCGCCGATCGTGACCTCGGACAAGCCGGACATGTGGGACAGCAGCGCGCTGACCGCGTGCAGCACCTTCGCCGGATCACCCTCGGCCTGGAACCGCAAAGCGAGGCGGTTGCGCGGTGGCACCTGATGGCGCGCGCGAGCCTCGCGCAGCAGGACACACCACTGCTGCATGGTCGCGATCTGCTGCTCGACATCGGCGTTGCGCCATGCTGCGTTGCCGCTCGGCCACTGCGCATGCACGAGCTGGGCGCTCGGCGCGAGCTCGCGGTCGATGCCGCGGGCCGGCGCGAGCTCGCAGAGCGTCGCCCACAGCGTCTCGGTCAGGAACGGCACGAACGGGTGCAACAGGCGCAGCGTCTGGTCGAGCACGGCCGCGAGCACTTGCTTCGCGGTCGCCGCAGACGCGGCATCGGCGCCTTCCTTGAAGCGCGGCTTCAGCATCTCGAGATACCAGTCGCAGAGCTCGTTCCAGAAGAAGTCGCGCGCCGCGGCGAGCGCGGCCGAAGGGTTGTAGGCGGCGAGGCTCTTCTGCACGGTCTCGATCGCGTTCTGCAAGCGCGACAGGATCCAGCGGTCCTCGATCGGCAGCGTCGCGATGGCGAGCGCGTGGAACGAGGTGCCCTCGAGGTTCAGGAACGCGAAGCGCGCCGCGTTGAACAGCTTGTTGCAGAAGTTGGCGCCGACGACGAAGCGGTCGCTCGTCGCCACGGCCGGCTTGATGCCCTGGGCCGCGTACTGGCCGACCATGTCGACGACCTGCTTCGTCACCGGATCGACGAAGGTGCCCATGTAGGGGCCAGGTTTCGCCGTGGCCAGGTCGATCAGCTGTTCGGGCTCGCCGGGCTTCGTGAACGGCGAGATCGCCTGCACGGGCAGCCGCACGTCCTGCGTGCCGGTCTGCAGCTCGCAGATCACGTAGCGCAGCGCGTCGGCGCCGTAGCGGCCGATGATGTCGAGCGGGTCGATGCCGTTGCCCTTGCTCTTCGACATGCGTTCGCCCTTGCCGTCGAGGATCGTCGCATGCAGGAACACGTTCGCGAACGGCACGTCGCCGAGGTTGTAGAGACCCGACATCACCATGCGCGCGACCCACAGCGTGATGATGTCGCGGCCCGTGGCGAGGCACGAACCCGGGTAGTAGTAGCTCAGCGCGTCGGCCTTTCCCGGGCTCGCCGCGAGGCTGGTCTGACCCGCGTCGACGCGCGCCGTCGCCGGGTCGGGCCAGCCGAGCGTGCTGTGTGGCCACAGCGCCGAGCTGAACCACGTGTCGAGCACGTCGGGGTCGGGCCGCAGGTTCGCACTCTGGAACGCCGGACCGACCGCGTCGTCGCTCTGCGGGTCGCGGAAACAGATCTGCACCTCGACGCTCGCAGGAGCCTTCGGACCCTGCAGCTGCGCGAACGCCTGCTGCGGCTGGAGCCGCGTGCCGTCGGGGAGCAGGATCCAGGCGCACGCGTCGTCGCGCTGCAACCAGCCGGCGAGGATCGGCTGCGACCGCAGCAGGTGTGGGACCGGCATCTCGCCGCGCCAGACCGGAATGCGGTGACCCCACCAGAGCTGGCGGCTGATGCACCAGTCGCGCTTCTCGACGAGCCACTGGTCGTACATCTTGCGGTAGCGCTCCTCGTCCGGATGGAACCGCACCCTCTGACGAGGCGTGCCGTCGCGCAACGGCGGCAGCGTGCCGGCCGCGGCGTCCAGCGCCGCTTGCGCGAGACCGGGCCGGCGGAACTCCTTCGCGGTGCCGCGCCCCATCACGACGCCGCCCTCGACGTCGGCCATGCGCACGAACCACTGCTTGCTCAGGAACGGCTCGACGATCGTCTTGCTGCGGTCGCTGTGGTCGATGTCGATCGCGCGGTCCTCGATGCGCTCGACGAGACCGAGCTTCTCGAGGTCCGCCATCACGTTGCCGCGCGCCTTGAAACGGTCCTGGCCGCAGTAGGGGCCGCCGAGCTCGTTGATCGTGCCGTCGGTGTTCAGCACGTTGATCGCGCCGATCTCGGGGTGGCGTTGCCAGACCTGGTAGTCGTTCGGGTCGTGCGCGGGCGTGACCTTCACGCAGCCGGTGCCGAGCGTCGGGTCGGCCCAGTCGTCGAGGATCAGCGGGATCGGGCGCCTCAGCAGCGGCAGCACGACCTTGCGCCCCGCTCTGGCCATCGCGGCGATTCGCACCAGCAGCGGCAGCACATCGCGTTCGCGGGCCAGCAGCCGGTCGAGCTCCTGCTGCGCCGATTCGCGCTCCTTGTCCGGCGCTGCAGCCAGCTTCTCGCGTTGGGCCGCGATCGCAGCTCGCATCGCACGCGCCGGATCAGGGGGCACGGCAACGGCCGTGTCGCCGAGCATCGTCTCGGGCCGCGTCGTCGCGACGAGCACGTGCGCCGGCTCGCCCGGCACCGCGTCGAGCACGGGGTAGCGCAGGTGGTAGAACTTTCCCTGCACCGTCTCCTTGTAGAGCTCGTCGTCGGCGACGGCGGTCTGCAGCGCGCAGTCCCAGTTGACGAGCCGGTTGCCGCGGAAGATCAGGCCGTCCTTGAACATCGCGAAGAACGTGTGCCTCACGGCGCGCGCGCAGACGTCGTCCATCGTGAAGCGCGCGCGGTCCCAGTCGCACGAGCAGCCCATGGCCTGCTGCTGCGCGCCGATGCGCTTCTTGCTCTGCGCGGCCCAGTCGTGGATGCGCTGCACGAGTCCGTCGCGGCCGACGTCGTGCCGCGTCTTGCCCTCGAGCTCCTTGAGGCGCTTCTCGACCACGGCCTGCGTGGCGATGCCGGCGTGGTCGGTGCCGGCCTGCCACAGCGTGTTGTCGCCCTGCATGCGGTGCCAGCGCACGAGCAGGTCCTGCATCACGTTGTCCATCGCGTGGCCCATGTGCAGGGCGCCCGTGACGTTCGGCAGCGGCATCATGACGACGTAGCGGTTCTCGCGGCCGTCGGGGCCGGCGGCGAACGCCTTGCTCGCGAGCCAGCGCTTGCTCACCAGCGGCTCGAGCGTCTGCGGGTCGTATTTCGTGGGCAGTTCGGTGCTCATCGGGGCGAGGAGTCTAGGTGCTCGTCAGGTCCCGCGCACGCACCGAGCCGGTCGCGCCGCCGGCCCGTAGCATGACGCGGCAACCGAAACGATGAACTGGCTCGCTCATCTGCGCCTGGCTCCGAGAGCCCCGTTGTTGCGGCTCGGCAACCTCTGCGGCGACTTCGTGCGCGGCGTCGACCTCGGCTCGCTGCATCCCGAGCTGCAGCGCGGCATCGCGCAGCACCGTGCGATCGACCACTTCGCGGACGCGCACCGGCTCGTGCGCCGGAGCCGCGACCGGCTCGATCCGGGCTTCGGCCGGTTCTCGGGTGTCTTGATCGACGTCTTCTACGATCACTTCCTCGCGCGCGATTGGCGGGTGCACGGTGACGGCGGCACGTTGGCCGAGTTCGCGGCGATGGTGCACTCGCTGCTCGATGCACACGCGCCGCTGCTGCCCTGGCGCCTGCAGCAGATCACGCCGTGGATGCGACAGCATGCATGGCTGGTCTCGTATGCCCACGTCGGCGGAATCGACGCGGTGTTGCAGCGCATGGCGAACCGCGTCCAGCGCACGACGCCGCTCGGCCAGGGGGCCGCACAGTTGCGCGCGCACTACGACGAGCTGGGCCGCGACTTCGCGGCGTTCTGGCCCGAGCTCGAGACCTTCGCGGCGACGCTGCACGAGCCGTTCGGTTCAGAAGCGCAGTGAAGCGAAGCGAAGGTTGTCGCGAGCGCGCGCCTTTGTCATGCTGGTTCCATGCCGGCGAAGTCCGTGACGATCTACAGCGATGGCGCCTGCCTCGGCAACCCGGGGCCCGGTGGGTATGGCACCGTGCTGCTGTTCGGGACGCATCGCAAGGAGCTGTCCGCGGGCTTCCGCCGCACGACGAACAACCGCATGGAGCTGCTCGGCGCGATCGTCGGGCTCGAGGCGCTGAAGCAGCCGTGCAAGGTCGACATGTGGTCCGACTCGCAGTACCTCGTGCACGCGCTGACGAAGGGTTGGCTCGACGGCTGGCAGAAGCGCGGGTGGCGCACCGCGAGCAAGGAGCCCGTCAAGAACCAGGACCTGTGGCAGCGCCTGCTGCGCGCCATGGAACCTCACACGATCGAGTGGCACTGGGTTCGCGGGCACACGGGCAACGTCGAGAACGAACGCTGCGATGAACTCGCCGTCGCCGCCGCGAACGGCAGCGACCTGCTCGAGGACGAGGGGTGCCCAGCCGAGTAGTGGAGCGGGCAGACTCGAGCATTCTGGAGGCGAGAACGGTCCGGGGACCTGTCGGCGACGCGGCTCACGAGTAGACTGGGTCGAGACTCAAAGTCTCTGCGCGATGGCGCGGACTCATCGTCGAACAGAGACCGGCACATCGAATCCCCTTCGGCCCGGACAGTCCTTCGCCTTGCAGGGGTTGAGGAGCCACCATGCTCGCAGCTCGAAAGAAAGTGACGCGCCCCGCGGTGGCGCGATCGTTCCTGTTCGTCGGTTTCGCGTGCGCGTTCGTCGCGGCGACGGTGCAGGCCCAAGGGCACCTGGTCTCCTGGGGTGCAATGGTGACCGACAGCCGGTTGCACGCGGAGTCATTCGTTGACGTGGCAGCCGGCGGCGGACACACCGTGGCGCGCCGCAGCAACGGCAGCGTCGTGGCCTGGGGATGGAACGACGCCGGCCAGTGCAACGTGCCGGCACTGCCGCCGGGTCTCACCTACGTCGAAGTGGCGGCTGGGAGTGGCCGGAACTCCTCGCACACCGTGGCGCGTCGCAGCGATGGCAGCGTCGTGGCGTGGGGCTACAACAACGGCGGCCAGTGCAACGTTCCAGCGCTGCCGCCGGGTCTCACCTACGTCGAAGTGGCGGCTGGGGGTGACCTGTTGAACCGCGCTCACACCGTGGCGCGTCGCAGCGACGGCAGCGTCGTGGCCTGGGGCGACGACTACTATGGCCAGTGCAACGTACCGGCACTGCCGCCGGGGCTCACGTATGTCGAGGTGGCGGCAGGCGCGGGACATACCGTGGCGCGTCGCAGCGACGGCAGCGTCGTGGCCTGGGGAAGCAACAGCGGCGGCGAGTGCAACGTGCCTGTACCGCCGCCCGGCCTCACCTATGTCGAGGTGGCGGCAGGCGCCCAATACACCGTGGCGCGCCGCAGTGACGGCAGCGTCGTGGGGTGGGGCGGCTACGGCTGGGCCGCGCTCATCAACGTGCCGGCACTGCCGCCGGGCCTCACCTATGTCGAGGTGGCGGCTGGTGAGTCGCACATCGTGGCGCGCCGCAGCGACGGCAGCGTCGTTGCTTGGGGCGACAACGCCTACGGGCAGTGCAGCGTGCCGCCACTTCCACCAGGGCTCACCTACGTCCAAGTGACGGCAGGTAGCGGGCCCACCCCAGGCTCGTTCACCAGTTCTGGCGGTCACACCGTGGCGCGTCGCAGCGACGGCAGCGTCGTGGCGTGGGGCAGCAACCGTTACGGCCAGTGCAACGTGCCGGTACTGCCCCCGGGGCTCACGTATGTCGAGGTGGCGGCGAGTAGCCTGCAGTCGAACTACCTCGAATCACACACCGTGGCGCGTCGTAGCGACGGGAGCGTGGTGGCCTGGGGCCAGAACTACTCTGGCCAGTGCAATGTGCCGGCACTGGCTCCGGGCCTCACCTATGTCGAGGTGGCGGCCGGTACGGGGCACACCGTGGCGCGCCGTAGCGACGGGAGCGTGGTGGCCTGGGGCTGGAACTACTCTGGCCAGTGCAACGTCCCGACACTGGCGCCTGGCCTCACCTATGTCGAGGTGGCGGCGGGCTGGCAACACACCGTGGCGCGCCGCAGCGACGGCAGCGTCGTGGCTTGGGGAGACAACAGCTACGCGCAGTGCAACGTGCCTGCGCTTCCGCCGGGGTTCACCTACGTCGAGGTTGCGGCGGGCTTCTACCACACCGTGGCGCGCCGCAGCGATGGCAGCGTGGTGGCCTGGGGATCTAATCAGTACGGCCAGTGCAACGTGCCGGCACTGCCGCCAGCCGTCACCTATGTCGAGGTGTCGGCAGGCAGCGGCCACAGCGTGGCGCGTCGCAGCGACGGCAGCGTTGTCACCTGGCCAAGTTTCGTTCCATTCTCCGTGCCGGCACTGCCGCCGGGGCTCACCTACGTCGGGGTGTCGGCGGGCTGGCAACACACCGTGGCGCGCCGCAGCGACGGCAGCGTCGTGGCCTGGGGCTCCAGTTTCGTCGGCGAGTGCAATGTGCCTGCATTGCCGCCCGGCATGACATTCTCGCGCGTGTTCGCCGGCGAGCGCGTGACTTTCGGTCTCATCCAGCCAGGCGGCTTCAACACGTTCGCGGTTGGCTGCCCGGGCAGCGCCGGCGTGACCCACCTCGACGCCGCACCCCCGCGCGTTGGAACCACCGCGCAGATCGCGATGCAACCGCTGCCGATGGACACGGCCGTGCTGGTCTTCGGCTTCAGCAACACGACCTCCACGTTGGGTCCGCTGCCGCTGGACCTGACCGCCATCGGCATGCCCGGCTGCTTCGCGCGCGTGTCGCTGGACGTCACGGCAGTCGTGCTCGGCTCGGGCGGTACTGGCAGCTACCCGTTGGTGGTCCCGAACCTGCCCGCGCTTGCAGGATTCATCCTGCACTGCCAGGCGATCGTGTTCGACGCCGCGGCCAACCCCGCCGGTCTCGTGATGTCCGACGCGGCCACGCTGGTCGTCGGGCCGTAGCCGCGCAGCACGCGACCGAGCCCTTCAGCGCACGCGCACGAGCCGGTGGCGCGGCAGCGCGTGCGTGAGCAGATGCGGCTCGAGCTCACCGAGGAAACGATGGCCGTCGACGTAGTAGCCGGCCGTGGGGCGCAGGCCCGGCACGCGCGCGCAGAACCACTGGTTGATGACCTCGACCATGAGCTCGCGCAGATACTTGGCGAAGCAACTCGCGAGCGCGGTCGGGAACGCGCGGTCCTCGCCGCGTTCGGCGAACGTGATCCTCACCGTTCCGGCGGCCGTCAGCAGGCGATAGCAGGAGACCGCGGGCTCCTCGCTCACGACCTCGACGCCCGCATCAGGGCACAATCGCCGCAGGTCGGCCCCGTAGTGCATGCGGCCGCCGCAGCGGTCGGCGACGAGGTGGCCGCTCGAGCCGGCCTCGAACCTCGTCGGCAACCGCAGCAGGATGCGCCCGATCACCTCGGCGTAGGCGTGGAAGTGCGCGCGGCTCTTGTTGTCGGTGTCGGCGATGAGCCCGTTCCACTCTTCGACGTCGACCGGCCGCACCGCGATGTCGAGCAGCGACACCGAGCCCTTCCTCAGCGCGCGCGCGACGAGCTCGGCCTGCAGGCGCACCCAGTCGGCGTCGGCTGCGCGCGGCAGGCGCAGGCCCAGGTCCTCGTACCAGGGGCAGCGCTGCAACAGCTCGCAATCGGCGCCGAGTTGCCGGAGCCAGTGCCCGAGGTCCGGTGGCAGGTCGCCGTGCAAGGCCGTCCAGAACACGAGCGCCGTCTCCTCGAGATGCAGCAGGCCGTGCGGGCCCTGGTTCACCTTCTTGCTGTCGGCGACGCGCACCTTGCGCTTGCTCTGCGTCTTGCGGCTCACGTGGCGCTGCAACAGCTTCCACGGATCGACACCCTCGGGTCCCGCCATCGCGACGCCGGCGACCACGAGCGGCCCGAGGATGGGGCCCAGTCCCGCTTCGTCGACGCCCGCGAGGAAGTTCACGGCAGCACGACACCGCACGGCAGGGCAGCGGTCAAGCTTCGTTGTCACCGCGAGTTCGAGGGCGGGTCGTGATCGGGCCGGGCTCGTGCCGATAGGGGAAGCCCATGGAAGTGCTGCTCATCGAGAAGGACCCTCTGGTGCGCGACCAGGTCAAGGTCGGGCTGCAACAGGTGGCCGACATCCACGTCACGGTCGGCGTCGGGTATGCCGGCATCAACGAGGTCCGCAGCAAGCACTTCGACTGTGTGATGCTCGGGGTCGACCCGCGCCAGAAGGACACGGTGAAGCTGTTGCATCACCTGCGCTCGATCGACACCAAGACCGAGCTCTTCGTGTTGACGGCGCCGAAGAACGTGCGCGACATGGGGCACGACAAGACCAAGTACAACATCCACTCGTTCCTGCTGACGCCGATCCAGCCCAAGGAGCTGTTCGGCCTGCTCGGTCGCATGCTCGAGCGCCACGCGGAGGCCGCGCGCAAGCAGCAGACCCGGCGTGGCACGCCCGCGCCATCATCCCGCCGCTGACGGCCAGCGCGCTGCGCGGCTGACTTCTGCTTGCCAGGCCCGCGGCAACGCGGTTCTCTTCTGGCGGCATGACCGATCCGCAGCCCCTTGCCTCGCCGCGACCGCGCACCGACGTCTGGCTCGAGTCGCGCTATCGCAAGCTGCGACGCGGCCTGCCGCAGACGATCTTCTTCTGCCCTCGCTGCAAGGGCCACCGCCTGCAGCGCCGAGGCTGCGAGCAGTGCGGCGGCTACGGCAAGTTGACCAGGGAATCGGTGCAGGAGCTGATCGCGCGGCGGCTGCTGCCCGCGATGCAGGCCAAGGCGGGGCGCTTTCACGGCGCGGGCCGCGAGGACGTCGACGTGCTGATGCTCGGGCGTGGCCGCCCGTTCGTGTTCGAGGTCATCGGGGCGCGCTGCCCCGAGGTCGACCTCGAGGCGCTGCGGCTCGAGATCGTGGCGCGCGCCGAGGGCGCGATCGAGCTGGAACCGTTCACGAAGGTGCGGCGCCAGCGCATCGCGTACTGGAAGGAGACGCACTTCGAGAAGGTCTACCGCGCCGAGATCGCGGTCGCGCAGCTGCCCGACTCGGAGCGTCTGGCTGCGGCCGCGAAGTTCCAGGGCGAGATCGTGCAGCGCACGCCGCAGCGCGTCGCCTATCGGCGCGCCGACCTCGACCGCTCGCGGCGGTTGCGTGTGCTCGGCCTGCTGCCGCTGCGCGAGAGCGTGCTGGAGGTGCGGATCCTGTGCGAGCACGGCACCTACGTGAAGGAATGGATCTCGGGTGACGAAGGCCGCACGCGGCCGTCGCTGCAGGAGCTGCTCGGGGTCGGCTGCCAGTGCAGCCTGCTCGACGTCGAGGAGATCCTGACCGACGACGTGCCCGGGCCGCGTCTCGCTGCGGCGTCTTCGCCGATGGAGCCGTGATGGCGCCCGAGCCGCTGCCACACCTTCCGCTGCTGCGGCTGCACTGCAGCCGGAACGACCTGTTGCGGCGATTGCTCGAACGGCAGCCCGCATGGGGCCACATCGGACCGGGGCAGTCGGAGGTGCATGGCGAGCGCGGTGTGACTCGTTACCGGTTGACCGCCGAGTCGTTCTTTCTGCAGGTGGATTGGCGGTGGACCGGTGCGTCGTGGGAGGAGCGGGACGTCACGATCGTGCCGGGAGCCGTCGTCGCGTTGCGCATCGTGCTCGGCGAGGTGGACCCCGAGACCGTGACGCGGTGCCTCGACCTGCCGCCGACGCGCGCGTTCGGCAAGGGCGAGATCGGGCCGCGCGGCGGTGAGCTGCGCGACGAGGGGCTCTGGATCCACGAAGTGCTGCAGCGCGGTTTCCACTGGCCCGAGGACAAGGTGGCCGAACTGCTCGCACTGCTCCGGGCCTGCCCGGGCTATCGCGACGTGTTGGCCCATCCGGGCGTCAGGAGCGTCGCGGTCACCGTTCACCTGCGCGGATGCCTCGAGCAGATGGGCTCGTTCTCGCTCGATCCGCGGTTGCTCGAAGACCTGGTCGGGCTCTCGCTGCAGCTCGACCTCGAGATGGCCGCGGACTGAGGCAACCCGCGCGAGGCGGCCTGCTCGGCGGAGCTCACGGCAGGATCCGCACCTTGTAGACGCTCATGCCGACGAGGTGCTTCGCTTCGAGCACCTTCACACGCGGGTGCCGCAGCAGGTCCTCGACGCTGCTGTCCTTGCTGACGTGCGGATGCCACTCGTCGCGCACGAGGTAGCAGACGTCGTCGCGCATGCGCTTTGGTAGCCCAAACAGCGAACCGGGCGACTCGAGCTTCGCCGGGTCCCCGGCGCACGGGTAGATCCGCAGCGCGGCATCGGCCAGCAGCTCCTGATTGCGGGCCAGCAGCGTGCGGAAGCATCGTTCGGCGTAGTCGCCGAGAGCGGCGCCGAGGTACGTGCGCACGGCGGCGCCGAGGCTCGCCGGATCGCGCGCCTGCGTGAGGCCCTTCACGTCCTGGATCCGCGGCTCGTAGTAGGAGAGCGGCCGTGCATTGGGCGTCGAGGTGAACACGGGACGCCCCGCGGCGCCGGATGCGATCTCCTGCGACAGGTAGTACGCGGCCGTGCGCCAGTCGGAGTTCGGCTTGTAGACGGTCCAGTGTGTTTCGTGGAAGCGGGCCAGCGCCACGAGACAGACGCAGCAGAACAGCAGCACACCGACGCCGGCGGCTCGCTGCAGGCCGCGTCGCAACGTCGCGAGCCCGCTGCCCACGAGCAGCAGCACGAACGGCAACGCCGTCAGCGCGCTGCGTTCCTGGTAGGTCTTGCCGAGCCCCGTGGCTGCCGACACCCACAGGAAGACGGGGATCGCGAGCAGGCAGACGGGCACGAGGAAGCCCGCGCGGTGGCGCGAACGTTGCCGCACGAGGTGCCAGAGGCCGAGCGGCAGGAACACGGCGCCGATGGTGGTCCGGGCCGCGGCGGCGAGATCACCGGGCCAGCCTTCGAGCGGCGCGAGCGTGTACCCGCTGAGGCACCAGTCGAAGAGAAAGCGGTAGAGCTCGCCCGCGGTCATCGCGCGCAGGTAGTCCTGCGCGACCTGGAACTCGCCGAGTGCCTTCTTGGCGAACACGAAACCGACGAGCAGCACGAGCCCGACGCCGTGCCACGCGAGCATGCGCCAGGTTCTCGGGCCGAGCCCGCGCGCGACCACGGGCGCGAGCGCGGCCAGCAGCGCTATGTAGACGGCCAGGTAGTAGTGCAGCGCGAGCATCACCGCGACGTTCGCGACGTGCAGCACGACGAGCCAGCGCCGGCGCGGTTGTTCGGGATCGAGCAGGCGGTCGAAGGTGCCGACGCACAGCAACAGGCACGCGAGCATCGGCGTGTAGAGGCGCGCTTCGGCCGAGTACCAGATGTGGACCGGAGACAGCGTGAGGAGCACGACGGCCCACAACGCCGCGGTCTGGCCGACCAGACGGTGGCCGGTCCAATAGAGCAGTGGGATGCAGGCGAGGCCGGCGAGCAGCGGCGGCAAACGCAGCGACAGCTCGCCGTCGCCGAAGACGCCGTTCCAGCAGTGCATGAAGCAGAGGAACAGCGGCGGATGAATGTCGACGTAGAGCGCCGCGAGCAGCTGCTCCCAGGTGCCGATCCACTGCTTGGACATGCACACTTCGTCGAACCAGAGGCTGCGGCCGAGCAACGGCACGCGCAGCAGCAGTCCGACGACGACCGCGCCGGTCAGGAACCAGGCGACGTTCCGCGAGGTCGGGGCGGCAGCAGCTGTGTTGGTCGAAGGCTCAAGCATGCCAGGCGCACGCCGTTGCTTTCGGCTCGTTGCCGAGCCGCGCTGGGCGGCATTCTCGTCCGTGGCATCGCATCATCGGCTGTTTCCCTGCTGGGGCGGCGGCTGCCGCGGCATCCTTCACCGGTCGGTTCCTTGGGCGCGGCGCAGCCAGGCTGGATAGTCCCGATCGAACCGGAAGGTTACCAGTCGTCGAGCGCGGTGTGTGGCGGTGAACCAGACGCCCTGCCACGAGCCGGCTTCGACGAGCACCGGAAACTCGGGCACGAGGTCGATCGTGGTAGGCACGAGCAGGCCCTCGCCGACGAATGTGTAATCGGCGAGCCCATAGCGCGCGGGCTTCAGCTCCTTTTGTGGATGGCCCGCGAAGAAGCGCAGCATGTCGATGGCCCCGTCGGGACTGCCGCCCGCGGCGTGGTCCGCACAGCAGAGGCACAGATAGCCGTTCGCAGTGAAGACCGTGATGCGATAGCCCTGTGGGCGCACTCCGGGTGTCTGCAGGCCGAAGCTCGGCTCGTCGCGCTCCCAGATGCCCGCGGACCCGAGCTCCATCGCGCGAAGACGCGTCGACGTGAGGTCGAGCACGCCATCGACGTCGCCGGTCACCACGAGCTCTGGCAGCGTCGGCCCTGTGGGCGGCTGGCCCAGCGCCATGGAGCCCGGCGTCGTGGAACCGAGGAAGAACCACGTCGAGCCGCCGGGCAGCGCGAACGGCATGCCCTCGGACGTCTCGAGTTGGAACACGTCGCGCTGCTCGACGAGCGGCCGCAGCGCCATGAGCCGCTGGCTGCGGTGGCCGAATGGCTCTTGCAGCATGCGGTCGACGCCGAAGTGGAACTGGATCGACGTGCCGATCGCATTCACGTGCGGCAGGCCCTGGACGAACATGGGGCCCTTGGCGCCTTCGTTCCCTTCGCGCACGAGTGCCTTGTGCATGGTCGCGGATTGCACGTCGATGCGATGTTGCTCGTTGCGCATCGCGATCAAGGGCACGGCCCACGCGAGCAGCACGAGCACCGACACGCGCCCCGGCGCCGCGAGCAAGCCCACGAGCACCGCGGTCGGCAAGTAGTAGATGCGCAGGTTCTGCGGATTGTCGGCGGCGGCCAGCAGACCGGCCATGGGCACGAGCGCGACCAGGAAGATGACGAACGTGGCCAGCCACTTCGGCGTGGACACGAGCACCCAGACCGCGGCCAGGAAGGGCAAGACCGCGATCCACAGGCAGACGAGCGGCGGCAACTTCACGAGCTCCGCGGCGTCGGTGAGACCGATCCAGCGCAGCGGCACCAGCAGATCGGCCACGACGCGCCCGAAGCCTGTCAGCATCGCGATGGGGTCCCACTGGAAGCCCGAGTACCCGCCGAACCGGCCGAGCACGTAGAAGCGGAACGGCAGGTAGAGCAGCAGCAGCACGAACAGCGGCAGCGAACGGCGCAGCGCGAGCGAGATGCGCGTTCCCAGCGGTTTCGGCGCCGTGCGCATGAACGCGTACATCGCTGCGAGCGGTGGCACGACGATGGCGCTTTCCTTGGTGCACAGCGCAGCGGCGAACGCGAGCACCATCGGCCACGCCGCGCCTGGTTTGTCCTGGCTCACCGCTTCGTCGTGGAGCGTGAACAACCACAACGCGAGCAGGCACCACACCGTCGCGTGGCTGTCGACGCGGCCGACGGCCCACGCGATCGATCCGGCGTGAGAAGGCATCATCGCCCACATGAGGCCCGCGAGGAACGCTTCCACGTCGGGTATGAACCGGCGCCACAGCAGCCCGACGAGCAGCGCGTTGATGCCGTGTGCGACGACGTTGCTCGCGTGCGAGAGGAAGGGGTCGGCGCCCGCGATCGTCTGTTCGATCCAGAAACTGAGCGTGACCAACGGCCGGTAGAACCACCAGAGGTCCGTGGCGCCGTACTGGGGTCCCGTGAAGTCGCGCAGCGCGCGGTCGAGGTCGTGCGCGTAGTGCAGCGCGATGAAGTCGTCGCTCTGCCAGTAGGGTTCCCACGGCCACCAGATCGCGATCGCGAGGATCGGCAACGCCACGAACCATTGCGGCACCGGCGTGGGAGGGTGGGCGCCGCTCATCTCACAACATCACTCCGAGCAGCTCCATCTCCATCGTCATCTGTCCGTTGCAGAACACCTGCCCCGGCATCTTGGCCATGCGGCGACCGCTGAACACGACGTCGCCGCTCACGAAGTAGACGCGCGCCGGCGGCGTGATCTGGCCGCGCACGCGCACGTCGTTGAGGCCGGCGAGGCCGATGAAACGGTCGATGTCCCAGGTGCTGACCTTCTTGATCAGGAACGAAGCGACCTGCGCTGCACCCTCGATCATCAGCACGCCGGGCATCAGCGGCTTGCCGGGAATGTGGCCTCTGGCCCACCACGCATCGGCGCCCCAGTCCTTGTAGCCGATCGCGAGCTTGCGCTTGGGGTCGAAGTGGCAGATGCCATCGAGCAGCTGGAAGTGATCGCGGTGCGGAAGGCAGCCGCGTAGATCTTCTTCCGTGATGACATTGCGGCTGAGGTCGAGGCTGTTCAGGTCGACGATCGGTTGTCCCATGGTCGAATGCGCGATTCGTCGCGATTGCAGTTGGGCGGCAATCTACCGATCGCGCGAACCCGTCGGAAGCGTCGAGGAGCCACAGCGACGAAGCTGTTTTTCAACGCGTCGTGGCCGAGCGCGCCGCCAACCGCAGCAGCTCGGGGCGGTGCTCTACCAGGAGAGGCGGCGCAGCTGCAGGTCGCGGAACGCGGGCTGCTGCCCCGCTTTGATCGTCACCTGCAGATCGCGCCGGTCGAACTTTTCCTTCTCGACGACGAAGTGCCACGTGCCTGGAGCGAGGTGCGAGAATTCGGCGCGGCCACCGGCGTTCGTCATCGCCGTGACCTGCGTGAGCTTGATCCGGTCCAGGGCCGTCGCCGTCACTTTGGCGTCGGCCACCCCGTAGCCGCCGCCGTCGTTGACCTGCAATTGCAGCGGCACGCCGCGCGGGATCGTCATCGCGTGCCCTTGCCCCTGGATCTTGGGATGGAAGTTCCCTTGGCCGGGCTGCACCTTGACGAGCTGCGCGTCACCGACTGGTTGCCCGTTCAGGGAGGCGGCGATCTGGTAGTCGCCGGCGAGCACGTCCTCGAACACGATGCTGCCGAAGTTGTCGGTCGTGCCTCGCGAGGCCTGGCGGCCGAGTGGATCGCCGACCGGCTGCATGCTCACCTCGAGGCCGGCGTAGGGTGCCGCGTCCTGGTCTCTGACGAGCAAGGTGAACGGCGCGCCGGGCGAGACGACCAGCACGATGTCGTCGACCACCGGATTCGTGGCATCGATGGTCACGGTCCGCTTGCTGCCGTTGAGTCCGGGCACGTAGACGCTGACCGCGTACGGGTACTCGGAGAACGGGATGTCCGCGACCTTGAACGTCGGCGTGCCGACGCCGAGCTTGATCGGTACGCGGAACAGATGGGGGCGGTGGAATCCTTTCTCGGCGAACGCACTGCGGACTTCCTCGACGAGGACGGTCATCGACGTGATCTTGTTCAGCACCGAGACCGCGAGCTGGATGTCGCCGCACACCATGCCCGTGGTCCGGCCCGCGTTGGTTTGCTCGCGGTCGCCTGCCCGCGTGATGGGGGCGATCTTCACGGCCGCCGGGGCGTGTTCCACGCTGCTCGCCTCGGCCTGGGGCGCGGGAACCGCTCCTTGCGCTGAGCCTGCCGCGTCTGGGCCTGCCGGGTCGACGGCGGCCACGTCGGGCCGCAGCTCTTCGGCCCGGCTCTGGCTCTCGAACCAGACCCAGACTCCGAGTGCCAATCCGAGGCCGATACCGAGGACGATCAGTTCGCGAACACGCATCGATGGGGGTGCAGCCGGGCTTTCCGCTCCCCAATAGTAGCGCGCTGGGGCGTGGCAACCGACGGCGGTATCCACGGGCGGGGCGGGATCATGCCAGTAGGTGACGGCCCGTGCCAGCTACGGACCGGTGCCATGGGGTGCGGCGCCCAGCACTGAAACGGCGGCTTTCCTCAAGGTTCGCGCAGGGCTGCGTCGAGGCGCACGAGGCTCTGCAGCACGCGCGGCAGGTCGGACAAACGCAGCATGTTGGGGCCGTCGCTCGGGGCGTGGTCGGGATCCTCGTGCACCTCCATGAAGAGTCCATCGATGCCGCACGCGACGGCGGCCCGCGCGAGGTAGGGGACCTTCGTGCGGTCGCCGCCCGTGGCCGTACCGGCGCCACCGGGGCGCTGCACCGCGTGCGTCGCGTCGAAGACCAGCGGTTGGCCGAATGCGCGCATCGTCGGGAAGCCCGCGAAGTCGACGACGAGGGTGCGGTAGCCGAAGCTGACGCCGCGTTCGGTGATCATCGCGTTCTTGTTGCCCCCTCCGAGCAGCTTCGCGATCACGTTGCCGACGTCCTCGGGTGCGAGGAACTGACCCTTCTTGACGTTCACGGCGCGCCCCGTCGCCGCGGCCGCGAGCAGCAGGTCCGTCTGGCGGCACAAGAACGCGGGGATCTGCAGGCAGTCGACGACCTCGCCGCACGGTGCGCAATGCGCCTGCTCGTGCACGTCGGTCAGCACCGGCACGCCGAGCTCTCGTTTGACCGTGGCGAGGATCGAGAGTCCGGCTTCCATGCCGAGGCCGCGGAACGCGCTGCCCGACGTGCGATTGGCCTTGTCGAAGCTGCTCTTGAACACGAGCGGCACGCGCGCCGCAGCGCAGATCCGCTGCAGCGCAGCGGCGTGGCGCAGGCAGTGGTCGCGGCTCTCGATCACGCAAGGCCCGGCGATCAGCGCAAAGGGGCGACCGCCGCCGAACGTCACATTGCCGACGTGGACTTCGTGGACGAGGGGCTGTGCGGTCATCGTCGCCATGCTACCGCCCGGCCACCGGCACCGGGACATCGACCTTGGGTACGGTTCGTTCCGCAGCGACGTAGACCTGGGCTTGCTGTGGCAGCAGGCTCACCTGCACGGGGCTCCTGCCGCCGAAGTCGCCGTCGATCTGGAACGGCGCGTCGCCGTCGATCCGGACCGCGGTGACGGCCCGCACTTCGAGCCGAGCGCCCGGTGCCATGCGACCGGCGAAAGCGCGCGCACCCTGCCAGATCCACTGCAGGCGCGATCGCTGCCGGAAGCACAACACGTGCAGCAGGCCGCTGTCGACCGACACGTCCCTCGTGAGGTGCACCACACCGCCGTAGTTGCGGACCCGGGTCACGAGCACCGAGCTCAGGTTCTCGAGACGGCTGCCGTCCGGGAACGTCGCCGACAGCGTGAACTGCGGCCAGTGCCAGACCGTGTGCAGGATCGGCGCGACCCACTTGCGCTTGCCGAGCGTGCCCGTGCGCACCTCGCTGAGGCGTTGCACGACGGCGCCGTCGACGCCAGCACCGCAGAACAGCAGAAAGCGCCGGTTGCCGCAGAGTCCAATCGCCAGCTTGCGCACGTGGCCCGCCGCGATGATCTCGGCGGCCGCCTCGGGCTGTCGCGGCAGCCCCAGTTCGAGTGCCAACACGTTCGCGGTGCCGAGCGGCAACACCGCGAGCGGCCGGCTCGGGTCCGGCATGCCGTTCAACACTTCGTTGACGGTGCCGTCGCCGCCGATCGCTACGAGGCCGTGCCATGGCTCGGACCCCGCGCGGGCGGCGCGCGCCGCTGCATCGCCGGGCGCGCTCGTCAGGTAGACCTCGGCCTCGACGCCGCGCTGTCGAAGCAACGAGGCCAGGCGCGGGGCAAGATCCTTGCCCCTGCCGCCGCCGGCGATCGGGTTCGCGACGAGCAACAGGCGGCGGGGCGGCGAGGATGGGCTTCCGTTCACGCTGGGTGGCCAACCATACGGCCTGCCATGCAGGCCCACCGCATCTCGTCACCGAGCACGTTCGTGTCCCGAACTGATGGTTTGCGTGGACACGGCACCGGGAGCCACAAGCGGCTGGGGACACCTTCGCGCGCACCCGCAACCGACAGTGCCAGGTCCACGGAAACCATCAGTTCTTTCGTGTCCTGCAGGGCCTACCACCCTCTTCGCGCGAGTTCGGCCACGAAAGTGGGGTTTCTCGCGTGTGCATGTTTCGCGAATCGGCGAGTGTGCAATCGCCTTGGTCACAACGTGGCACCACCTGGCACAACCTGGCACAACCGGGACGCGGCCCGCGAGGCGGCTCCCAGGGCGGAATCGGGGC
>Ga0075428_100000722_pt1 | contig 34251 bp, 33 predicted proteins | sample RhiMetdeltSRZDD2_FD_75291 | JGI IMG/M metagenome (GOLD analysis project Ga0075428, IMG submission 75291) | Populus rhizosphere microbial communities from Tennessee, USA - Rhizosphere MetaG P. deltoides SRZDD2 | ecosystem: Host-associated > Plants > Roots > Rhizosphere > Soil | place: USA... | reverse complement strand
CGTCGAGCGCCGTCATCAGCGACAGCAGCAGGAACCCGGATGCTGCCGGCGCGCCGGCCGGCCGGGGGCCGTCGGGCACCTCCCCGAGGTCGACCAGCTCGACGATGCCGGAGCCCGGGGCGGCGGGATCGCCCAGGAACACGGCTCGCAGCGACGGGGACGGTGCCCGCAGCAGCCTGGGCCAGTCCCCCTCGAATCCGTGGTCCATCAGGACCTCGAGGCCGAGCCCGTCGCGCCAGAACCGCAGGCTGGCCTCGACGTCGCGGACACAGATGGCGGTGTGGTGGATGACAGGCACTGGATCACGAGTTTAGACTTCGAGTCCAAACCTGTCATCCCCCGATCAGGCGCGAGCGAGGAGGTCCGATCCGGGTGCGACCGCTGCCCGCTGGCATGCGTGAGAAGGTCCTGGCCGCCGCCGAGCTGTTCGCGGAGCACGGCCTCGACGCCACCAAGATGGAAGACATCGCCGCGGCCACGGGGGTCCCGAAGGCGACGCTCTACTACTACTTCGAGGGCAAGGAGGACATCCTCGCCTTCCTGTTCGCCGAGATCCTCGCCGAGGTCGCCCGGGCCATCGACGACGCCGTCCGAACCCAGGGCACGGCCGCCGACCGGCTGCGGGCCGCGATCGTCGCGCACCTCCGGGTGTTCGCCGACTTCCCCGCCGCCAGCCGCGCGCTCCAGTTCGACCTCGGCCGGGCGGCCCGGATCCCGCTCATCGACGAACGGATCGAGGCCGCGTACCGCGGGCCCGTCCGGCGCCTCCTCGAGGCGGGCGCCCAAGACGGCAGCCTCCGCCCCGTCCAGCACCCGCGCCTGGTGACGGTCGCCATCCTCGGGGCGGTGACGACGGTCGGCATCAACGCGGTCACGCCCGGCCCGGGTCGGCCCATCGACCAGATCGCCGACGACGTCATCGGCTTCGTCCTCCGCGGGGTGGGGCCGTGACGGCCGCAGTGGTCGTCGGCGGCGGGTCGGGCATCGGCGCGGCGGTCGCGGCGGCGCACCGCGCCCGGGGCGACGACGTCCTGGCCTGGGACGTCGGCGACGACGCCGACATCCGCTGCGACATCACCGACCCGGACGACGTCGAGGCGGCGGCGACCGCGACGCTGGAACGGATCGGCGTCCCCGACCTCGTGACCGTCACCGCCGGCATCGGTCACGCCGGCCCGCTCCTCGACGTCCCCGCCGGCGACTGGGACCGGGTGGTCGGCACGAACGCCAAGGGCGTCTGGCTGGCCATGCGGGCGCTGGCGGCGCCGATGCTCGCCGGGGGCGGCGGGTCGATCGTGGCCACGAGCAGCGTCAGCGCCCGCCTGGCCGACCGCGCGATGGGCCTCTACTGCGTCTCCAAGGCGGCCCTCGACATGCTGATCCGGGTGGCGTCGGTCGAGTGGGCACCGGCCGTCCGGGTCAACGGAGTCGCCCCCGGCGTCACCGACACTCCGATGCTGGGGCCGGCGCCCCGCGACCGGGGCTGGCTGCGGGGCGTGGCCGAGCGCACCGCCCTGGGGAGGCTCGGCACGGCCGGCGACGTCGCCGAGGCGATCCTCGCCGTGCACGCCATGCGCTGGGTCACCGGCGAGATCGTCACGTGCGACGGCGGGCTCTCGCGCCACAGCCCGATCGACCCGCTCGGCCCCCCCGCCCGCACTGAACGACGTTGACCGGCCACGCCGGACCCCTGGCCTCGCCGTTCGACCCGGCCGGGGCCGGTCACCCGTCGCGGACGAGCCGGAAGAAGGCCCGCACCTCGTCGACGAACAGCTCGGGCTGCTCGAACGCGGCGAAGTGGCCGCCCCGGTCGACCTCGTTCCAGTAGCGGAGATCCGGGTAGCGCCGCGCGGCCCACCGGCGGGAGGGCCGCGGCATCTCCCGGGGGAAGATCGAGCCGCCGGTCGGGACGGGGACCGTGTCGACCACCTCGTCGCCGAAGGTCCGGGACACCTGCCGGAAGCTCTCCCAGTAGAGACGGGCCGAGGAGGCGCCGGTGCCGGTCACCCAGTAGATCGTGACGTCGTCGAGCATCTCGTCCCGATCCAGCACGTTCTCCGGATGGCCGTCGCAGTCGGTCCAGGCCCGGAACTTCTCGACGATCCAGGCGCAGAGCCCCGCCGGTGAGTCGACCAGCGAGTACCCGATCGTCTGCGGCCGGGTCGCCTGGAGCTCGGCGTAGCCCGACTCCCAGCGGTTGGCCCGCTCGAGGTCGGCGAGCGCCGCCTGCTCGCCGTCCGTGAGCTGGTCCAGCGTGGCGGGGTCGGGGGCGGCGAGGGGCGGGTTGAGGTGGAGCCCGACGACGCGGTCGGGTGCCGCCTGGCCGATCGCCGACGACACGCTGACGCCCCAGTCGCCGCCCTGGGCGCCGAAGCGGTCGTAGCCGAGGCGCGACATCAGCTCGATCCAGGCCTCCGCGATGCGCTCGACGCCCCAGCCGGGGTGGGAGGGCCGGTCGCTGAACCCGTAGCCCGGCAGCGAGGGGCAGACGACGTGGAAGGCGTCAGCGGCGTCACCGCCGTGGGCGGGCGGGTCCGCGAGGGGACCCACCACCTTGGCCAACTCGGCGAAGGAGCCGGGCCAGCCGTGGGTCACGACCAGCGGCAGCGCCCCGGGGTGCGACGAACGGACGTGCACGGCATGGATGCCGAGGCCGCCAATCCGGGTGCGGACCTGGGACAGGGCGTTGAGGCGGGCCTCGCGGACGCGCCAGTCGTAGCCGTCCGCCCAGTAGGCACACAGGTCCCGGAGGTAGGCGAGGGGGACGCCCTGGGACCAATCCTCGACGGTCTCGCGCTCGGGCCAGCGGGTCCGCCGCAGGCGCTCGCGGAGGTCGTCCAGGACGAGGTCGGGAACGGCGATGCGGAAGGGCTCGACTCCGGCCCCGGTGGGTGTGGACACGGCGCCCGCCTCAGCCGAGCATCGACAGGGCCTCGTGACGGGCGGCATGGGAAAGACCGGGAAACAGCAGGTCCAGTGCGAGCTCGACGGGCAGCTGCTCGCATGCGGCCAGCTCCACCGCCGTGAGCCGGCGCCCGAGCGATGCCGTCGCCAGGAGCTGCCAGCCTTCGAGGGCCTCGTCGACCGCGGCGTCGGCGGCCTCGACCGGCGCGGGGATCGGCGCAGGGATGGCAACAGTGCAGGTCGTGGTTGGCGTCATCGGGAGAGCTCCTCTGCCATTCGGCGGGTCCGGCGGGCCGGATCACTTGATCGATTCAGTGCCGCCCTGCTGCTACTGTCTCGCACATCATCTGAATCGGTCAAGAGGTTTCGTGACAAGTCCGACGCTCGCCGACGTCGCCCGGGAGGTCGGCGTCTCCCGCACCACCGTCTCCAACGCCTACAACCGCCCGGACCAGCTCTCCGCCGAGCTGCGCGACAGGGTGCTCGCCGCCGCGGCCAGGCTCGGCTACCCCGGGCCGGACCCCGTGGCCCGCGGGCTCCGGCGCGGGCGGACGGGCATGGTCGGCGTCGTCTACGACCAGCCGCTGTCGTACCTGTTCACCGACCCGGCGATCCTCCAGTTCGTCGCCGGCATGGCCGCGGTCTGGGACGGCGCCGGAGTCAGCCTGGCGCTGCTCCCCCGGCTGCGGGCCGACGACGCCGGCGCCTCGGTGCTGGCCGGCGCCGCCGTCGACGGGTTCGTGTCCATCTGCGACGACACCGACGACGAGCGCCTCGGCGCGCTGGTGGCGCGCCGGCTGCCGTTCGTCACGGTCGACGCCCCCCACTCGGGCGCCGCCAGCCAGGTCGTGATCGACGACCGGGGCGGCAGCTGCGCCGCGGCCCGCCACCTCATCGACCTCGGGCACCGCCGGCTGGGCGTGCTGGCGTTGCCCCGCAGCCCGGGCGCCACCGGCGGCCCGATCGACCCGGCCGAGCCCGGACCGATCCGGTTTTCGATCATGGCCGACCGGCTCGACGGATGCCGTGACGCCGTCGAGGAGGCCGGCCTCGCGTGGGACGACGTGCCGGTCATCGCGGTGCCCGACGACCAGGCGCCCCGCAGCGCCGCCCGCAGCCTCGCCCTCGACCTGCTCGACCGGCCGCACCGGCCGACCGGGATCGTGACCATGAGCGACGAGCTGGCGGCGGGGGTCCTCGACGCGGCCCGCCAGCGGGGCCTCGACGTCCCCGGCGACCTGTCGGTCGTGGGCTTCGACGACTCCCCCACCGCGGCGTCGACGGTGCCGCCGCTGACGACCGTCCACCAACCGCTGTTCGGCAAGGGGGAGGCGGCGGCCCGGCTCCTGCTCGACGGCGCCCCTGCGACGATCATCGAGCTGCCCACCACCCTCGTGACCCGGTCCTCCACGGGCCCGCCGCGAGTCAGCAGCTGAAGGTGATGGCCCCTCGGCGCCGATCGACTCCACCCGGCGGGCGAACGTCATGTCTAGGTTGGGCGGGTGGGCCCGCCGCTCTCGTACTGGCACGACTCGCTCGCCCCCGGGGACGACCTGGTCCCCCGACCGCCGCTGCCCGGCGACGTCGAGGCCGACGTGGCGATCGTCGGCGCCGGCTTCACCGGCCTGTGGACGGCTCACTCGCTGCTGCAGGCTGACCCCGACATTCGAGTCGTCGTCCTGGAGGCGGAGGTAGCGGGGTTCGGTGCCTCGGGCCGGAACGGCGGGTGGTGCGTCGGCGACTACGGCGGTCCGGTCGGCGCCGTCGAGCGCGCCGGCGGGCCCGGCTCGGTCGAGGCGATGGCCCGCGAGATGCACCGCAGCGTCGACGAGGTCGGCCGGGTGGTGGCGGAGGCGGCCATCGACTGCGGGTGGCACAAGGGCGGCGCGATCTACGTGGCGACCAACGAGGGCCAGCTGCGGCGTATCCGCCACCACCACACCGGGCTCGTCCGCTACGGCCTCGGCGACGCGTGGGCGCTCCTCGACGCCCGCGAGGCGGCGGCGATCGTCCACGCCGCCGGCGTACAGGGCGCCCTGTTCACCCCGCATGCCGCCACGGTCCACCCGGCCCGCCTGGCCCGTGCCCTGGCGGTCGAGGTCGAGCGCCTGGGCGGCACCGTCCACGAACGGACGCCGGTGCGAGCGATCGACGGTCGCCGGGCGCGCACGGACCGGGGCACCGTCCGGGCCGACGTGATCGTGCGGGCGACGGAGGCGTACACCGCCAGCATCGAGGGCCACGATCGCGAGCTGCTGGCGCTGGGCAACTACATGGTCGCCACGGAGCCGATCGACGACGCGACATGGGCGTCGATCGGCCTGGCGGACCGCGAGCTGTTCGAGCTCAGCGCCGTGATGCTCGGCTACGGGCAGCGCACGGCCGACGGCCGCATCGCGTGGGGAGGGCTGAGCGGGCCGTCGTGGTGGAACGGCCGGGTCCCGCCGTCCCCGATGCGCGACCGCCGGGTCGCGGACCGCCTGCGGAGGACCCTCGTCGACCTGTTCCCCGCCCTCGCCGGCATCGAGGTGACCCACCACTGGGGCGGCGTCCTCGGCGTGCCCCGGGACCTGCTCCCCGGCATCGGCTACGACCGCGCGTCGGGCCTCGCGTGGGCGGGCGGCTACACCGGCCAGGGCGTGGCGGCGTCCAATGCCGCCGGCCGCGGCCTCGCCGACCTGATCCGCGGCGCCGACTCGGACCTCACCCGCCTCCCCTGGGTCGGCCACCGCTCCCGGCGGTGGGAACCGGAGCCCCTCCGGTGGCTGGAGGTCCACGCGGTCACGTCGCTGGCCCACGCCACCGACTGGCGCGACCGCCGCCGCTGACGGGGGCGAACAGCTGCACGACTGGGTCCTACCACCCGGCGACGCCGACCTCGAGGCAGCCCTCATCACGACGGCGTGCCCATCTACATCCTCAGCCACAACCCGGCCCCTGCGTGGGCAGCCGACTGGCCGGCCGTGCAGTACGTGAGCGACCTCGAGACCGCGGTGAGGGACGCCAAGCAGGCGGCCGGCGACAAGAACGTGCTGGTCCACGGCGCGGGCATCGCCCAGCGCGCCCTCGCCGCCGGCGTCCTCGACGAGATCGAGATCCACCTGGTTCCGGTCCTGTTCGGTGGCGGCCGCCGCCTGTTCGACCACCTCGGCGCCGAGCAGCGCCAGCTGGAGCGGGTCAGGGTTCTCGAAGGCGAGGGCGGCGTGACTCACCTCCACTACCGCGTCATCTACGGAGGCCTCACGGAGCGCTCACCGCGGGTGCGAGACCGATGCCGGCGTTGTGAGCCCGAGCGTCCGCGAAGCCATCCCGGTCCCAGGCGGTGCGATGGCCGGCGAGGCAGGGTGCGAGCCGGGCAAGCGAGGCAAGGATCCGCCAGAGAGTTCCGCGAATCGCCGTATCTGGAGGTCCCCCGCGTCCTCGGTATCTGCGAGGCCGTCGCGAGGAGGCCCGGTGATGTCAGTCGTGATCAACCACAAGCCCACGCCACCGTCTGCGCCGGATCATCCCGCACCTGCCGCTGTGGTGTGGGGGCCCGTGCGGGTTCCCTGGCGAGAGGGCACGCTCACCCGGGCGGCCGAGCTCGAATCGCTGTGCTCCTGGGTCCAGGCGAACCGGCCGAACCAGTGCGATGTCCTGGTGACGGCGGTGACGAATCACCTCGAGGCGGCCAGGCAGGCCGCCGAGGGACAGGAGCTGAACCCGAGGAAACGGATCGGGTTCTTCCGCAACGCGTCGCTCCTCGAGCGCGCCATGAGCAACCTCGACGCCGCGGAGGCCCAGCTCCTCAACTTCGCGCCGAACGTGTACGTCCTCGGACAGATGCCCAGCCTGCTCCGCCACGTGCAGTGCCACCTCGCCCCGACCGACCCGCGGCGTCAGGCGTTCGAGCGCATCTGCCGGTCGCTCGGGGTCAGTGGCCCGGATCAGCCGCCGCCCCCGGACACCAATCACGACGACAGAGAGAAGAAGCTCCAGATCGTCGACGCCGAACGAGGCAGCATCGTCACGGTCGTGCGCGGCGCAAGCTCCGCCGCCCTGCGGGAGAAGCTGCGCGTGCGAAGCTTCCGCAACGTCCTGGCCACGACGACGGCCCTCATGTTCGCGCTGGTCGTCGCGTTGGCCGTCATCGGCTGGATCCGCCCGACGATGATCCCGTTGTGCTTCGCGCCCGAGGAGTCCGGCGAGGCCGTGGTCGTCTGCCCGACGGCCCAGTCCGCCCCCTTCCCGACGTCGAGCGCGGACGACGGCGCGCTGCAGGCGGAGCGGGAGGCCGAGGACATCGACGACAGCATCGTGGACGCCGCCAAGCCCCAGGACATCATGGTCGTCGAGCTCATCGGGCTGACCGCCGCAGCGGTGTCTGCGGCCGCAGCGATCCGTGGCATCCGTGGTTCGTCGGAGCGGCTGGGCGTCCCGATCTCCCTCGGGCTGTTGAAGCTGCCGACCGGCGCCATCACCGCCTTCCTCGGCCTGCTGCTCATGCGGGGTCAGTTCGTGCCCGGCCTCAGCGCACTCGACACGTCCGCGCAGATCCTCGCCTGGGCGCTGGTGTTCGGGTACGCCCAACAGCTGTTCACCCGGCTCGTCGACCGGCAGGGCCAGGCCGTGCTCGACAGCGTGAGCAGCGCCGACAAGCCCCCGCCGACGGCGACGGTCGGCCCCTAGCCCAGGATCCTGCTGCTGTGCACACGCGGCACAGTCAGTCGAGCCGGGCGGGCAGGCCGAATCGTCCGAAGACGTCGGTGGCGAAGCGCTCCCGGTCGGGGCCAGTGGTGTGTGGCGTCGCGAACGACGTGATGTCCGTCGCGATCGTTCCCTCCAGGGTGAGCACATCGAGCGAGAGCGCGGTGTAGCACTGCTCCTCCGCGTCCCACGCGTAGGCGCCGAACGCCAGCTGGCCGTTCGCCCGCGTCGGCACGACGCGCCAGCGGTCGCGGAGCGCGAAGTGGGTCAGGAAGACGGCGATGACGTCGCGGCCGCGATACCAGGTCGGGAGCGGCGGCATGGCGAACGTCGCGTCCTCGGCCAGCAGGGCGAGGATGGCGTCGACGTCGCCCCGTTCCCAGGCATCGACGTAGCGCTCGACGATCTGCCGGAGTCCGTCGTCGCCGATCAGGCGCAGGTTCGCCTGCTGGCTTTGGGCGGGGAGCGTACCGGCGACCGCTTTGCGCGCCCGGCGGAGGGCGCCGTTGGCCGACGCGACCGTCGTGTCGAGCGTGTCGGCGGTCTCGCGCGCGGACAACCCCAGCACGTCGCGCAGGATCAGCGCGGCGCGCTGCGTGGCCGGAAGCTTCTGCAGGGCCACGATGAACGCCAGCTCCACGCTCTCGCGCCGCTCGTAGCGGGCTTCGGGACTGGCATAGCCGTCCTCGACGCGGTGCCGCTCGTCGGGGTACGGGTCCACCCACGTCGACTCGACGAGCGGTTCGCCGGGGCCATTGTGTGGATCGGCGGCAGGGCCGAAGTCGACCGGGAGTGCGCGCGTGGGGCGCTGCGCGATCCGGTCGAGGCAGGCGTTGCTGGCGATGCGGTAGAGCCAGGTGCGGAGCGAGCTGCGGCCCTCGAACCGCGATAGCCCGCGCCAGGCCCGCAGCAGGGTGTCCTGCAGGGCGTCGTCCGCGTCGTGGACCGAGCCGAGCATCCGGTAGCAGTGTGTGTGCAGCTCCCCGCGGTGGGGCTCCACCAGTCGCCGGAAGGCGTCGTCGTCCCCTCGGCGGGCGGCCTCCAGCAGCCCGGGGTCTTGCGTCCCACTCCCGTCTGCCGTCATCCATGACGGACGCTAGACAACCGCGGTCAGCGAGCCAACGGGCGCCTTCGCTCCATCCGCGCGCCCAGCGGTCAGTTTCGCCGGAGCCGGGAGTCATATCCGGTATGGCTTCAGGCGTGCTCGGAGACACAAAGGCGTACAGCGGCTTCGCCGTGGACGACATGGACAAGGCGCGGGACTTCTACGCCGGAACGCTCGGATTGCGGACATCCGAGGATCACGGCCAGGTGTGGCTGCACCTCGCCGGTGGCCGCGACACGCTGGTCTACCCGCAGCCGGACACCATCCCCGCGAGCTACACGATCCTCAACTTCGAGGTCGACGACATCGACGAAGCCGTCGACGCGCTCGTGGCGCGGGGCGTGCGGTTCGAGCGCTACGAGGACATCGAACAGGACGAGAGGGGGATCGCGCGCGGCGACGGCCCCGACATCGCCTGGTTCAAGGATCCGGCGGGCAACCTCCTGTCGGTCCTGCGGGAGAAGTAGATCGATCGAAACATTGTTCTCGTATCGGACCATTGTTGCGATCACCGGCGGTGCAGCCACGCGCCGAGGATCGCGGATGGCGGCCAAGCCGGCCGCAGGTACGCCCTACCGCCGGGCGTACGAGTCGGGGCGCGAGGAACAGCGCCGCCTGTTGTTGAACGCGGCGCTGGCCGGCGTCGACGGCGACGGAACCTTTGGCGCGGCTGGCGGGGTTGGGCAGGCCTACCGGGCGTACGCCCTCGCCAGCCGGTCGTACTACGCCGTCGTGTTCGCTCGACCGATCCCCGGCCTCGACCGGTCGCCCGAGGCGTTCGAGGTGAGCCTGCAGCCGCTGCGCCCGCTCACCGACGCAGTCGCCGAGTGCGCGGCGGCGGGGGTGTTCCGGCCCGTCGATCCCGCGCACGCGGCCCGGGTGCTTTGGGCCGCTTCGCAGGGGGCCGTGAGCCTCGAGCCGGCCGGCTACGGGGGCGCCATCGACCCCGCCGCCTGCTACGAGGACTTGGTGGCCGCAGCGGCGGCCTCGTTCTTCGCGTCCGGCGTGCCGGCGACGCGGCGAGGTTCCGTCGCGACGACCAGTCGAAGATCGAGGTCGTCGGCTCCATGATGGGCGACGAGTGGCCGAGCAGGTGGGTGTTCCCCAATCGCACGGTCGATGACGGCGACGACGTGAGGCGGGATGCGACGCGGGGCCGACGTGCCGACCACAGGAGGGGACGGGCTCGGTGACGGCGGCCGTGGAGGTGGCAGCGCCCCGCGCCGCGCTCGACCGTCGGTTGCGCCCGATCTACGTGGCCGTGTTCCTGCAGAACGTGGCGCTCTGGGTGCCGATCGAGAAGCTGTTCATGACCGACATCGGGTTCGACAACGGCAGCGTCGCCCTCATGGCCGCCGCGTACGCAGCGGTGGTGCCACTGCTGGAAGTCCCCTCGGGCATCCTGGCCGATCGGTGGAGCCGGCGGGGTGTCGTCCTGCTCGCCCAGGCGGCGATGATCGTCAGCGTCGTGCTCGGTGGGCTCAGCATGAACGTGGGCACCTACATCCTGGCTGCGCTGTTCCTGGGTGTGTTCTTCGCCATGCAGTCGGGCACGTTCGAATCGATCGCCTATGACACGGTCCTGGACGAGACCGGCGACAGTGCGCTGTTCGAGCGCACCATCGGGCGCATCCGCTTCGTGGAGAGCGCGGGTCTCGTCGTGAGCGCGCTCGCCGGCGGCCTGCTGGCCGAGGTGGTGCCGCTGCGCGCGACGTACTTCATCACGGCTCCGTTCCTCGTGGCCGGCAGTGTCGCCTTGTTGGGCTTTCGTGAACCGCGGCTGCACAGGAACGAGGAGGCCGAGCCGTTGCGCCAACAGGTGGTCGCCACCTACCGGGCCTTGCTGGACCGGGGCGCGGTGCGCCCCGTCGTCGCCCTGCTGGTGCTGACCGCACTCCTGCTGCAGGCGATGCTGGAGTTCGGCCCGCTGTGGTTGGTCGCGCTGGGCGTCTCGGCGGGGCTCTACGGCCCGCAATGGGCCGGGCTCATGGCCGCGCTCGGTGTGGGCGCGTTGCTCGGGGGTCGTTTGGCGCTCAACCGGCCGATCACGGCGGCGGCTCTGGCGGCCGCGATCGCAGCGTGCTGCATCGTGCTATCGATGAGCCACGTGATCGGGCTCGTGGTGCTCGCTCAGGTCGTGCTCGTGCTGGTGCTCGTGGCCGTAAGCATCCCGGTCACCGGGCGACTCCACGACGCCGTCCCGTCGACGATCCGCGCCGGCGTCGCCTCGGGCGTCGGTACCCTCACCTGGCTGACATTCCTGCCGTTCGCGTTCGTGTTCGGGGCGGTGAGCAACCGATCCGGCGTCCACGACGGTGGTTGGCTGCTCGGGGTGGTCGCCGTGCTTGCGGTCATCCTGCTGGTCGCGACGGTTCGCGGTGTCGTGCGTGCCCCGGCCGGCGTCCCGCTCGAGCCGGCGTTCGCGACCGACCAGTTCAGGCCGGCGGACGACCCCGGATGGCCGCGTCACTGGGTCGAACCGCCCGAACCCTGGGAGCAGCTGCGGGGGCCGATGGACATGGAGGCGGCGCTCGACGAAGTGCGGGAGTCGATCACTGATCTGCCGTCTCCCCAGCACGACGTGATGGTGGCCCGCGACGTGCAGGGCCGCGCCCCGGACGACGTGCGCGACGAGCTCGACCTCAGCCCGTCCGAAGAGCGCGACCTGCTCAACCAGGCCCGGGGACGCGTGCGTGACGACCTGGACGGCTACCTCAAGGAGCGCGGTGCATGAGCGCCCACGGGCCCCACCGACCGACCAGTGCCGACCCGGAGCGCGAGGACATCGAGTGTCAGGACTTCGTCGAGCTGGTCACCGACTACCTCGAGGGCGCTCTGGCCGTCGACATGCACGCGCAGGTCGACGAGCACCTGGCGGGGTGTGACGGATGCCAGAACGTGCTCGCCCAGTGGCGCACGGTCATCGCCCTGGCCGGCCGGCTCACCGAGGCCGACGTCGACAACACCGACGAGATCACCCGCGACCGGCTGATCTCCACCATGCGAGGGCTCCGACGCCGCTGACCCGCGACGAGGGACACCGGCCTCCGTGAGCCACCGCAGTGTGGCTGCCGCCCGGGGGATCCCCGTGGTCGACCCGACGCACGCTCGCCGCCACCCCCGCGCTGAGCCGGGTGCTGCTCGCCGACCCGCGGGCGTTCCCGACCTTCATGCCCTACGGCGCCAACGTCGAGCGGGCGCAGCCCACTGACCCCCACTGGTACCTCGAGGTGCTGTCCGTTCGCCCCGAGCATCAGCGACAGGGACTCGGCAGCCCGGCCGGTGCGCCCGGTCCTCGAGCGCGGACGGGAGCACGGCGTCGGAGGCGATGCAGCCGGCCGACTGGGCCGAGGCGGTTCCGCTAGTCGCGTCCGCGGTCTGCCGCCGTCGGAGGCGCGACCGGGTCGGGGTAGAGCCAGCGGCGGAGGAGCCGGGTGACCCGGGGCATGACCAGCCACGTCATGATGGGCACCGTGATGGCGGTGGTGATCGCCAGTCGGGGGACGAGCGACAGCGGTTCGAGCAGCGGTTCCAGGACGATCACCACGATCGTGATCAGGGGGAAGATGGTGATCCAGGTGAGCAGCGCCATCTTGTGCGGCGGTGGTGGCCGTGTGCCCGGCTTGTCGGGAAGGGTGAACCAGGTCTCCAGCCCGGTGAGGAACTGGGTGTGCATCGGGCCGACGACGTGCGGCTCGGCGCGCTCGAGCCACGCGGCCCGTTCGGCGGAGTCGAGCCAGGCCCGCAGGTGCTCGCCGGTGTCGAACCGGTAGACGACCCGGTACTCGCCGGCCGAGGCGCTGCGGGGGCGGAACACCTCGACGCCGAGGTGGCCGGGGTACCGGGCCGCGGCCGCGATGATGCCCCGCAGGAACGACTCGTAGAAGGGCTCGTGGCCGGGCTTGACCCGGCTCGTGACCGTCGTCGTCACGGGGCCGGTGACGCCGTCGGGTGGCGAGGCGGAAGCCCGATCGGGCGGGCCCTCGGTGCTCAAGCCAGCGTCTCGTCCTTGAACTGCAGGAGCCCGATGGTGTTGCCGCCGGGATCGACGAGCCACGCCGACAAGGCGAAGCCGACGTCCGCGACGCCGTCGACGGTCCTCAGCCCGGGTTCGTCGTAGTCGACGGCGTCGACGCCCCGGGCGCGCAGCTCGGCGACCTCGGCAGCGACGTCGGCGACCCGCCAGCTCGCCCTGGTCGTCGGCTCGCTGCTCGGCTCCCTGGTGCGGGTGACGACCAGGCGGCTGGCGCCACCGCAGCGGAACGTCACGAAGTCGTCGCTCTCGATCAGCACGTCGAGCCCGACCTGGTCGCCGTAGAACTGCCGGACGGCGCCGAGGTCGGGTGCCGTCAGCATCACGTCGATCGGGTGCTGCGCCAGCATGGGTGCTCCCTCCCGGCCGGTGTTCATCGACCAAGGGTCTCGATGACGAGGTCGGCGGTGTCGCCGCCGCTGACCGGCCAGCCGGTGATCGACGACGCCGCCGGGTTCCACAGGACGATGGCGACCCGCTTGGGGCGATCGGGCACGCTCGGGTCGAGGTGCCTGTGGCTCATGATGATCCCTCCCGATCGGCGGTCAGGGCGGCGTGCCGGCCGCCTTCCAGCGTTCGAAGGCGTCGATCCGCTCGGGGGGCCACGCGCCGTCGCAGGGCATGCTGCCGGCCCGCAGCCGCTCGAGGATGGCATCGGCCTCACGGCTCACGTCGTCGTAGGACCACAGGTCGAAGGCGAAGCGCATCGCCTGGCGGTCCTTGCTGCGGAACAGCGGCTTGATGTGGGCCGCGAAGCTGGGATCCTCCTCGGGGTGGGGCACCTGCATCGATTGTTCCTCCTCGCCGGCGTCGCGGTCGGTCGCCAGCGCCGACACCCGAGATCCGGGCGTGGCGTCACAGACCCACCACCAGCGTGGCACCGGCATGTGGTGGGGAGGCCTGGCTCCGGGGGTCGAGTTCTCGACGGCGATGCGCGTGCCCCACTCGATGTAGGAGACGAAGGCGGCGCGGAACTCGGGGTCGGTCGGCAGGCCCGCCTCGGTGGCGGACTGGATCATCAGGCTCGCCCACCGCGCCCGCTGCTCTTCGCTGAGAGCCTTGCCCATGTGCTGGGACACCATCCGGTCGTAGCCGCCGTAGGTATCGGTGTAACGCTGGGGTCCCCCGAAGGTCTCGCCCAGCCAGGCCGCCACCCGCTCTGGATGATCCGGTGACATGGTGGCGAAGAGGGGCGCCAGGAGGGAGTCCTCGGGCACGTGCTTCTCGTAGAAGAGGTGCGTCATCCTTCGCAGGGCGGTGAACCCTCCGGCCCACTCGAACAGGGTGGGCTCGTCGCTGAGCGGCGGATCGTGGAAGTCGACGTACCAGTGCATGCCGCTGCAGAACGGCTTGTTCTGGGAGTGCCCGCAGCGGCAGAGGCTGTAGTGCTCGAACGAGGCGCCGGCGTTGACAGGCACCGGGTCGCCCGCGGCGTCGAGGAGCGGGGTCCGGCCGGTGACCCGGTACGGGCCGTCCCTGGAGACCTCGATGGCCGGCTCGCGGTCCTGGTCGATCTCGACGCGCGTCTCGCGTTCCTCGGCTGCGAGGCTCAGGGCCCCGGACGGGCAGGCCTGCACGGCGCGGACGATCTCGTCCATCCGGCCGCCACTGGGGGCGACGAACGCGTCGGCCTCGCGCCGGAAGACGGTGGGCACCCGGTCGGTGCAGAACCCGGAGTGGGCACAGGTGCCGCGGTTGTCGCGCACGGTGACCTGCAGGCCGACGTAGGTGTCGAGCCGGTCGGGGACCCGGTTGGGGTCCTTCCCGTCGGTGAAGCCGATGTCGGCGTGGGTGCCATCGCACAGAGGCTTGGACGCCGACTGCCCGCACCGGCACAGCGCCATCTGCGGGAGCGTGGGCATGTCCACGCCGAGCCAGCCCTGCACGCGCGGTGGGTTGGTGACGAGATAGGGGCCGTCGGCTTCGGCGTGGATGGTCGTGGGCAACGAGGCCTGGAGCTCGGCGAACGTCCCCCGGAGCGTCGCCGCGTCGTCGGGGGCCAGGGTGACGGCCAGGTCCTGTAGCGCCGCCACGGCCTCGACCACCTCGAGGGGCAGGCCGTCGCCGTGCTCGACGCGCAGGCGGGTCGCCCGCCGAGCCAGGTCCAGCAGGTCGTCGGCCGTCAGCGCGCCGGCGCCGGGCTCGACGACGCCAGCGGGCGGACCGGGGTCGACGGCCTCGGGCCCCTCCGTGCCGGCCAGCCGCCGCAGCACCTGGTCGAGGGGCCGGATCACCGAGCGACGCAGCCGCTGGCGTGCGTGCTCGTCCTCGATCTCCGCCTCGAGCGCCTCTGCCGCTCGCCGGAGCTCGCGCACCGCGTCCGGGACCGTCACGGTCGGGCCTCACGGTCGCGTGCGGAGTAGTCGGGGGTCGGCAGGATCTCGCGACTCTGCTCCACGGCCTCGGCGACCTCCAGGGCCTCGGGGAGCCGGTACTCCTCGCCGTACACGGATCCGGGGCGGCGGGGGGCCTCCATCACCGCGGCGACCGCGGTCGACCCCAGGTCGACGGCCGCGAAGCCGGCGTCGTCGATCAGTTTGGCGACGACATCCTTGGCCGCGGGGTAGTCGCCGCAGATGAACAGGACCGCACGCTGGTCGCCGGGGCGACCAGAGGCCTCCGCCTGGAAGCCGGACGTCAGGGTGTTGAAGCCACGCACATAGCGCGCGCCGGGCATGCGCGCCGAGTTGAACCGAGCCACCGTCTGGCCCTCGGCCGGCTTGGGCCCCGTCCCGAACTGGTTGGTGGCGTCGAGCACGACCTTGCCGGCCAGTGGTCCCGCCTCGCCCAGCGCCTGGTCGATGGCACCCCAGGGCACGGCCAGCATCACCACGTCGGCGGCAGCGACCGCATCGGCCGGGGCGGCGGCGCCGACATCGCCGCCCAGCTCGGCGGCGCGGGCGCCGATCTCGGCCGGGTGCCGGGAGAAGCAGATCACCACGTCGTGACCGGCACGCGACCACAACCGGGCGGCGTTGCCGCCGATGCGGCCCGCTCCGACGATCGCGATGCGCACGGGTATCTCGTAACCCCCGCGGGCGCCGATGTCCAACATCGATCCGGGCCGCGGGCGACAAGCTCGCCTTGTGCGTGCGAGTTACGGTCGGGCGCGTGGTCCCCGACCTGCGCCAGATGCGCTATGTGGTGGAGGTGGCGAGGGAGAAGAGCTTCTCGCGCGCCGCGAGCAACCTGCACGTCGCGCAGCAGGCCGTGTCCCAGCAGGTCAGGGCCATCGAGGGCGCGCTAGGGGTTCAGCTCTTCACTCGGACCAGTCGGGGCGTGGAGGTGACCGTCGCCGGCGAGGCCTTCGTCCAGGAGGCGCGGCGAACGCTCAACGCCGCTGATCGGGTGGGGAGGCGAGCGCAGGCCGCAGCGCGCGGTGAGGTGGGAACGCTGAGGCTGGCGTACACGCTCGCAACCGTCTACGAGACCCTGCCGGCGGTGGTCGACGCCGTGGCGGCCGAGCATCCCGATCTGAAGGTGCGGCCGCGGGAGGTCTTCGCCGAGGACATCGAGCGGCTGCTCGGCGAGGAGCGCGTGGACGTGGCCCTGGCGCCACACGTCGGCCCCCGGACCACGCTCGAGCAGCACCACCTCCGCGAGGAGCCGTTCGTCGCCGCCGTGGCCGTGAACCATCCACTGGCCGCGGCGCAGACGATCTCGCTCGCCGCGCTGGCGGACGAGACCATCGAGCTCTGGCCCGAGAGCATGTCGCCCGGCTACTACGACGCCGTCATCGCCGCCTGCCGTGACGCAGGGTTCGAACCGCAGATCGACGAGCAGGCCGCCGGCTCCACCGTCTGGGGCAACATCGCCCGCGGTCGCGGGGTAGGCCTGGTCGTCGGGTCGCTCCGCCACCAGCTCCCGCGCGGTCTCACGCTGATCGCGCTCCCGGCGCCGGCACCGACGCTCGGCATCGACCTGGCGTGGCCGGTCGACCGGACCGCGCCGGCCGTCCGGCGGCTCGTCGAGGTCGCCGACCGGCTCGCGCAGGAGCGCGGCTGGCTCCGCGCCGCGGCGCACGGCCGCGGCCACTGAGCCGGGGCTCGCCGACGTCGCCCTGCCATCGCGCACGCGTGGCCGAGATGCAGCATCGGACAATCGAACGCAACTCATTGCACTGACACCGAGCGCAGTACGGTTCCCCCGATGCCGATAGATCACTTCGGCCTTGGCGTGCCCGACGTCGATGCGGCGAAGGAGTACTACGACGAGTTCATGCCGCTCGTCGGGTTCGTACGGGAATGGGAGACGGGGTACAGGGCGAACGACTGGTACGGAGCCCAGATCTTCCTCTACCCGACGGTCGAGGACGGCGACTACTCACGCCATCGCATCGGATTGCAGCACATCTCCTTCTACGTCCCGACCCGCGCGGATGTACATCGCGTCCATGAGTGGGCGAGGGAGCGTGGTCATGAGATCGTCCACGCGCCGAAGCTCTTCCCGGAGTACAACGCACACTTCTACGCAACCTTCTTCCTGGACATGCACGGCTTCATGCTCGAGGCGGTCACGTACGAGAAGATCGGGTCGTAGCCGCCACCACCGCCGCCACCACCGCCTCCGCAGCACCAGGGGTCGTCCCAGCCCCCGTCGTCGCAGCCGGGCTCGTAGGGATCATCGCCCCCATCGACGGGATCCCCACCACGATCGATCCCATCACCCCGCTGCCCCTGCGTCGGGACCGATGGCCCGGAGTGGGAACGTCGTCGGACGGCACCAGTGGTTCCTCTCGCTCGTGACGGTGACGAGCGGCATTCGGAGCCGGTCACCTGGTCGGGCGGGGCGCCGCGGAGCGCAGTTGGCCGGCCTCGTCCGCCCTGGTCACGTGCCTCCGTGCAGAGGTTGGTTGGGTACGCCCGGGAACAGCTGATCCGTGGGGCCGGCGGTCACCAGGCCCGCCAACTTCGTGACGAGATGGGGCGCGAACACCGCGCCGTACAGCACGTGCCCGATCACGACGACGGCCAGGACGGACAGGAGCGACGACCGGAGACGGCTCGTCGACCTCGCGTCGGCCCACATGTCGATCACCGTCCGTCCCTCGGGATCCGTACGCCCGAGGATGTACGTGAAGATCATCACCTGCACCCCCATGGCGAGGGCGTCGTAGAGCGGGTACTGGTGCCGGGTGCCCTCCCACAGCGCGAGCCCGGGTATCACGCGGCCGTAGTGGAAGACGCCGAGACGGGCCCCGAGGACCGCGTTGAAGAGGAACGCCCAGGCGCAGCCGGCGGCGAGCCCGACGGAGAGCAAGGTGGTCGGCCTGCGCCACCCGAACCGCGCGCTCAGCCGTCGCCCGAGCGCGGCGCCGATCACGGCGGGCAGCACGAAGTAGGCGATGTAGCCCGGCGGCACGGACGCCGGCAGGCCGCCCCAGGTCAGGTTCAGCGGCCACCACGACGGCATGCGCGGGATGGCGGGCGCGAACTGCGCATAGACCGCCCAGTCGTAGGGCGCCTCGATCCAGGAGAACGAGATCGCCGAGATGCACACGAGCAGGAGCGGATGGAGGCGGCCCCGGCGAGAGCTGAGGAAGACGCCGGTCGCGACGAACCCGAGCCCGCCCAGATAGGCGAAGCCGATGGCGGCCGTCAGCAGGGGCGTCAGCTCGTCGTTCATCCGTCGCGCTCACCGCCCGAAGCACGACGTGCCTCGGGGTCGTACCGGAGCACCAGGGCGAATGCGAGAAGGATCAGTGCGACCAGCGTGCCGAGCATGAAGACCGCGCCCAGGTCCGCCCCCCTCCGACGACAGCCCAGCCGTTTAGATGGTGGATACTATCCAAACATGGCGGAGACGCAGGCCCTCGCGACACGCCGGCCGCGTGGGACGCCCCGCCGGCTCCTGCTCGCGGCGGCCCGGGACCTCTTCGCTCGCCAGGACTACCGGAGCACGACGACGCGTGAGCTGGCGGAGCACGCCGGCGTCCGCGAGCACCTACTGTTCCGGACCTTCGGCTCCAAGGCCGCGCTGTTCCGCGAGGCGCTGGTCGTGCCGTTCGTCGAGCTGGTCGACGCCTTCGCGGCCGCGTGGCCGGCGATCGTGCCGGAGACAGCCGTCGAGGAGGACGTGGGACGCGGTTTTCTCGGCGCGCTCTACGACCTGTTCGTCGAGAACCGCGGCCTGGTGCTGACGCTGTCCGTGGCCGACTCGTTGAGCGACGAGGAGCTCGCCGAGGCCGGCATCCGCGATATCGAACGCGCCCTTGCGCTCATCGGCCAGATCGGCTCCGAAGGGATCCTCCTCAAAGGCATGCACTCGAACCACCACGAGCTCGCCGCCCGTTCGACCGTGGCGATGGTCGCGGGCATGGCCACCTTCGGGACGACGCTCTTCGGCGGACGACCGCCGTCCCGGGACGACATCGTCGAGGAGCTGACCCAGATGACGCTCCGCGGGTTCCTCCACCGCGACCATGGCGACGATCAGTAGGTGATGACCACCTGACCGTCGCCGGCGTTGAAGCACGTGGGCGTGTAGGAGCCGTCCGGGGCTCACCTACGCTCGTGCACCATGACCCGCACGGGAACGGACACGGTCGAGGTCGCCGCCAACGGGCTGACGTTCCGGGCCCGAGTGGCCGGTCCGACGGACGGGCGCGTCGTGCTCCTGCTGCACGGGTTCCCGCAGACGTCACGCTGCTGGGCCGCGCAGCTGGACGCGCTCGCCGCCGCCGGCCACCGAGCCGTCGCCGTCGACCAGCGCGGCTACTCCCCCAGAGCCCGGCCCGACGACCCCGCCGCCTATGCGCTGACTCATCTGGTCGACGACGTGCTCGGCCTCGTCGACGCGCTCCCCACCGACCAGGTCGACCTGGTCGGGCACGACTTCGGCGGCGCGGTGGCGTGGGCCGTCGCCGGCCACCACCCGGGCAGGATCCGCACGCTCACCATCGCCTCGACGCCCCATCCCCGGGCGTTCGTCGGTGCTTACCAGGCGCGGACCGCGGTGGCCGGGCCGGGAGGCGAAGGCGGAGCGCCGTCCGACCAGAACCAGCGCTCGGGCTACATGCGCGCCTTCCGTGAGGCCCCACGGGGTCAGATCGAAGCCCAGCTGCTGGCCGACGGTGCCGCTGGGCTGCGCCAGGCCTACGCCGGGCTCCCCGAAGCCTCGATCGCCGCTCACGTCGAGGACATGTCCGCCCCCGGCGTGCTCGTCGCCGCGGTCGACTGGTACCGGGCGATGTCGGCCAAGGCCAGCGTGGCGGTCCCGGCCTGCCCCGTCCCCACGCTCTACGTCTGGAGCGACGCCGACCCCGCCATCGGCCGCCCCGCGGCCGAGGCCACCGAGCACCACGTCACCGGCACCTACGACTTCGTCGTCCTCGAAGGCGTCAGCCACTGGATCCCCGAGCAGGCCGCCTCCACCTTCACCCACCTTCTCCTCACCCACCTCGCCGCCACGCCCTGGCCCTGAGCAGAACCCCGACGGCTACCGCACCCCCTGATCACAGCCGGCGGCCGCCGCGAGGAGGCGCCCGTCGTCGAAGACCAGGAGCTCGGCCTGACGCAGGTCCAGCGCGGCCGCTGCGACGCGCTGGACCTGCCCGCCCGAGAGCGTCGTGCCCCCGGGCCAGGCGGATCGTCAACCGTCGACCCCGGTGCGGGTGAACGTGACCGAGAGCCAGTCGGGGTCGGTGCTTGGATCGACTCTCATGACGTAGCCGCAGGCCATGGCCAGCAGATCCGCCTGGACCCGCTCGTGGGGACGGATCGACTCGCACAGCGCGCTGATCCCGGGAGCGGCAAGGGTGGCGCCGATGGCCCCCAAGCGCCAGCCGCTCGTGAACGCTTCGTCGTCGTACGGACCGCCTCGGCTGCGACACAGGACGAGCGGCATCGCGCTGTCGCCGCAGTCCTGGCCGACGCAATCCTCGTTGACTTCCAATCTTTCGAACTCCATGGTGCTTCCTTCCGCCGGTTCCGCCGTGTCGCACACGCCGGCGGGCGGGCCGGATCGGCCCGACCTGCCGGCCCGATGTAGGTCAGGGGCGAACGGTGAGCGTGCTGCTCCCGTTGGCCCCGGCGCTGCGCGGGAACACGTCGTCCGCGTCGATGGTGGCGTGCACGTGGCAGCTGATCGTCGCGTCCCCGCCGTCGACCGCCTCGTAGCGGAACTCCAGCTCCATCTTCTCGCCGACCTCGAGCGTGTCGTCGGTCACGGGCCCGTCGACGAAGACGTACATACCGTCGACCAGCTCGTCCCGCGGCAGCGCCGGTTCGTCGCGGTCCTGGCTCGCACGGGCGGTGATGAAGCCCCCGGTCGGCGACTTGAGCAGCGCCACCGAAGCTGGCGACACCTGGAGGTGGAGAGTGACGTCATGCAGGCGCACGCCGGTGGGCTCATCGGCGTTCCGCACTTTGACGGTGTAGGTGCCTTCCTCGCCGGGGTTCAGGTTGGCCGTGACGTCGGCGATACGGACGTCGACCTCGTTGTCGATGTAGCTGGCCGTGGCGGCCGTGAGATCCGAGAGGGTGATGGTCATGGTGTGCTCCTGGGGCGTGGGGGTCATCGGCGACCCGTCGTAGGTGTTCCGGCGAGCGTGACGACGCGGCGTGACCGCAGCGTTACCGGACCGGTCTCGATGCCGGCGGGAGGGCGCTGCCGCCAGGCGGATCAGCGCTGGTGGGGCCGTTCGGCACCGAGGCTCGTGTGCTCCCCCAGCACCTCCCGGGCGCGGGCGAGCAGCATCGCCGTCTCTCGCTCAGGCTCGACACCGAGGTCGTCGAGCATCGCCGACAGGGCCCGTAGACGTTGCGCCAAGCCGTCGCGGTCACGCAGTTGCACGAGGGCGGCGATCGCCAGCCGGTGAGCCCGCTCCGAGTACGGCGCCGACAGCCGGCATCGTTCGACGCACGCCAACGCCTGCTCGAGCCGGCCGAGCGCGAGCAGCTGCTCGCCGAGGCGGAGGCAAGAGTCGACCAGCTCCGACCGCACGCGCTCGAGGTCGGCGTCGAGCCCGATCGCCGACTCGAGGTCAGGGATCGGGTCGCCACGCCAGAGCGCCACCGCGTCCTGGAGCGGTTCGAGGGAGTAGACGTCGTGCCCGTCGGCCTGTCCCTGGCCGCCGATGAGGCGGCGGAACGCCCAGAGATCGACGTCCACCCACGGTGGTCCGGCGAGCGAGATCAGCTCGCCATCGGTACGAAGGCACCCGTGCGAGGTGGAGCCGCTCGGATCGAGCAGCCGCCGGAGCCGGGTCAGGGTGGTTCGGAGACTCTGGCGGGCGCTGTCGAGGTCGGCGTCCGGCCACACGATGTCGATGATCTGATCGCGCCTCAGCGGCCCGCGGACCGCTAGCAGCGCGAGCACCGTTCGGACACGTGCTCGCCGCAGCTCGGGACGATCGACCAGCTGTCCACCCACCGCCAACCGCATCGGACCGAGGATGTCGATCCGCAGGGGTGGCCCGGGCTCGATGGGAAGGTCGGCGAGTAGGGCAGTGGCGGTCGATGCGAGGTCGCGACGGTCGCCGGTTGCCAGCCGTTCCAACTCGGCCCGCGTCGCGGCGTGCGACCATCCGGCCAGCGCGGTCACCAGTTCGGAGCCGCCGGGCGCACCCAGCCGGCACGCCGCCACCGCCAGCTCGACCGACCATGGGAGCGGGAGCCGCGTGACGACCTGGCCGGCGTCCGGGATGGTCGCGCTCGGACCGAGCTTCCCGTGATGCGCTTCGAGGAAGCGGCGGGCGACCTCGCGAGCCACCTCGTGCCCCGGGCCGAGGTCCAGTGCATCCCAGTGCTGTCGCAGCGGCTCGCTGAGGGCGTAGCCGACGGCGAAGTGACGCCGGAGGTGGAGCATCCCCGGACGGTTCCCGATGGGGAAGCGCGCCAAGTGCGCCGCGATGGAGCCCCGGGCCGCGGGCTCGTCATGGTCGAGCACGTGGGTGCACGCGATCGCGCCGGATCCCACGGCCGAGTCGCGCGGTTCGTTGCAGTCCTCGAGGTACGCGGCGACCTGGTGCCGCGCCGCATGCGCGAGATCGCGATCCCCGAGCGAGGACGAGATCGCCGCGACCTCTGCGGCACCGGCGAAGCGGTCGCGGTCGTTGATCGACCCGGACGAGTGGAGCCTCGCCGGATGGATCGCGAACTCCGACGGATCGCCAGCCTGCCATCGCAGGTACGACGGCATCGTGCGGACGTGCGGATCCGGCGAGTCGGTCAGGCTGCCCGCGGCCGCCACCGCCTCCGCGGCGCGTCCCGTCCTCGACAGCAGGATGACACGCATCCGCGTGACCAGCTCGGTGACGTACGCCGGCACATGATCGAACGGCAATGAGTCGATGATCTGGAGCGCGGTGTCGGCGTCGCCTGCCACCGACGCCGTCGAGGCGTCGATGGCACGGCTGAGGAACCGCAGGAGCGGCACGTCGCGGCTGGCCGGCAGCGACCGCGACAACTCGGCGAGCGACACCAGGCGAGCCAGGTCACGCCGATCGTAGGCACCGACCGCCGCGAGCGCGATCGCTTCGGCGCAACCGGCAGCACCGGGGCGGCCACGGAACTCCTCGATCAACCGGTCGAACTCCGCGTCCACCTCGACGCCGCCCACCCGGAGCGCTTGACGGACGGCGAGCGCCAACAGCCGAAGCTCCGGTTCGGCTTGCAGCTCGACCCGAGCGGCGGCGAGCCAGCGCTGCGCGGTCTCGATCGGCAACGTCCCGAGGGTGGCGCGCACCAGTGACACCGCGGCGGCGAGCAGCGCGTCGGTGTCGCGCCAACGGATCGCCGCCGAGCCCAGCCGAAGAGGATCACCAGCGGTGGCGAACAGCTCGAGCGCCTTCCGGCGGGCAAGGTCGAGCTCGTCCTCCTCGAAGATCCTGCCCGCCGCGTCCTCCCACAGCTGGTGGGCACTGAACCGGTCTCCGTCCCCGCTGATCAGCGGCACAGTGCGAACCAGGCGCACGAACCCGGACGAGCAGACGTCGTCGCCGCCGACGGCGATCGCGTCGTCGAGCGTTCCCCAGCCCAGCGTCGCCATCGCCAGCAGCGTGCGCCGGTCGCCCGAGGACAGAGCCGACACGATCTCCTCCCAGAGGAACTCCGTCGCCGCGCCCCGCCGGGCCGAGAGCGCCAACGCGACGAGCGACGGCCAGCCGCCGAGATCGGGCAGGTCGGCGCATTCCTTGCCGTGCATCCGAGCCAGCGCGGTGAGCTCATCGAGCCCGAAGGTGAGGTCGTGGGCGTCGATGTCGACCACCTCGCCTGCCGCCCTGCGCCGGGCGAGAGGGATCGGTACCGCCCGGCGGCTGGCGAGCATGACATGAGCGTGAGGAGGCAGGCTGCCGACGAGCTCGGCGACGAGACGCTGGCCGCCCGACCCGTCGGGGACCTCATGGAGGTCGTCGAGGATGAGGCAGACATCGACGGGCGCGGTCCTGCGGAGCGTCCCCAGCACGCTCTCGAGAGGGTCGTCGATCTGCACCCCCGGCCCGAGTGCCGCCACGACCGCCTCCGCCAGCCGGCGTGGATCCTCGTCGGCGGTCTCGCAGGAGACCCACGCCTCGAAGCCCCGGGGCGCCGCCAGATTCGCCCGGAACGCCTGGGCCAGCGCCGTCGTCTTACCGAATCCCGCTCCCGCGATGACCGTCGTCACCGGATGACCGAACCGCTCGTCCAGCAGCCTCATCAGGCGCGGACGCACGATCTCGCGAGCGAGCGGGGCCTGTGGCGCTCGGGTGCGCCGCCCCACCAGGGACGCCGACTCCGCGGTCACCGCCCGCAACGCTAGACGACCGACTCCGAGCCGCGGGCGGAGGTGACGGCGAAGACCTCCCAGTCGCCGGGCACTCCCCGGAACGTACGGCGGCCGCGGGGCTCGAGCTCGATCGGGGAGCCGACGATCAGGTCCCGGACGGTCTGCGTCACCAGCACCTCGCCGCCGCGGGCGCCGGCCGCCAGCTCGCCGGCCACGTCGACCGCGACGCCGCGCAACCCGTCCGCCTGCGGCTCGCATTCGCCGCTGTGCACGGCCGCGCCCACCGTCCGGCCCTGGCCGCCCAGCTCCGCCACGAGGGCGCGGGCGCACCGGATGGCCCGGGCCGGACCGTCGAACGCCGCACATCCGGGCCGCCCCAGCGGGCGCCCACCCCACCGTTCGGCGATCGTGCGCACGAGGCGTCGTCGGATCCCCCCGGGTCCGCGCCCGCGGTGGCCAGCACCGTGGCGAGCACCCGATCGACGGCGGTGACCGGCGTGGTCCGGGCGATGAAGGCCTCGATGGCGCGTGTGATCTCGTCGACCACGTCGGACAGCCAGATCAGGTGGATGTCGCTGTCCAGCTCCACCAGCGTGGCCCCGGGGATCAGCTCGCGACAGTGGCGCGCCGCCTCCACCGGCACGTTCTGGTCGCGGGTGACGTGCAGGATCAGCGTCGGGGCACCGATGGTCGGGAGAGCATGCCGGACGTCGATGGCGGCCAGTGCCCGGAGGAAGGTGGCGGCCGCGCCGGGGCTGGCCGAGATCGTCTGGTGGCGGGCCCAGTACTGGCGGGCTGCCGGGTCGGTGGCGCGGCTGGGGGCGAGGACGGAGAGGCCCACGCCGGTCCCCCAGTTCGCCTCCATGTGGCGGACGAACGACTCGACGGTGTCGCGGTCGGCCCCGAGGTCGTAGCCGTCCCCGGCGAGGAACCGGGCGTAACCGCCGTAGATGATGAGCGCCCGGGTGCGCTCGGGGTGGCTGGCGGCGAAGAGCGCGGCCGTGGGCCCCCCGGCCGAGATCCCGAGGATGACCGCCTGGTCCGAGCCGGCGGCGTCGAGCACGGCCCGGGCGTCCGCCACCCAGTGCTCGACGTCGACGGCCGCCGGGCGGTCGGAGAGCCCCATGCCCCGCTTGTCGAACAGGATCAGGCGGCTGAACGACGCCAGCCGGCGGACGAGCCGGTCGGTGGGTGCGTCCCACCAGAGGTCCAGGTGGGACACAAAGCCGGGGATGGCGAGCACGTCGATCGCCCCGTCGCCGACGATCTGGTAGGCCACGTGCACGCCGTCGGGTGCGACCGCGTAGCGCACCGGCGACCGGGCCGGCGCCGGCTCGTGACCCGCCGGCTCCGGGGCCGCCGCGGCGCGGTCGAGTCCCGGATCGTGGTCGAGGATGGCCCGCTCGAGGCGCCGGAGCTCGCCCCCCGGCTCCAGGCCCAGGTCCTGGCCCAGGCGCGCGGGCCCTCTGGTAGGCGGCCAGGGCGTCGGCCTGCCGGCCGCTGCGGTACAGCGCCAGCATGAGATGCCCCCACAGCCGCTCCCGGAACGGGTGCTCGCGCACCAGCGCCTCCAGCTCGGCCACGAGCTCGCCGTGGCAGCCCGCCGCCAGGTCCGCGGCCAGGCGGGCCTCCAGGGCGGTCAGGTACTCCTCCCGGAGCCGGACCGCCTCGGCCGCCAGGCCCGTGCGGGGACCGGCGCCCGGGAACGGGTCGCCCCTCCACAACGCCACCGCGGCCCGCAGGTGCTCGCGGGCCTGCGACTCCGCTCCCCTCGCCCGGGCCTCCTCCGCGGCGCGGACCAGGCTCCGGAACCGGGCCACGTCGACATCGTCGGGCGCGACGCACAGGCTGTACCCCGACGCCGTCGTCGAGATGACCTCGGGCCCCAGCGCCCGCCGGATGTTGGACACGTACGTCTGCAGGGTCTTGCGGGCGCTGGCCGGCGGCGAGTCCCCCCAGAGCGCGTCGATGAGGGCGTCGGGGCCGACCACCACCCCGGGGCGCAGCGCCAGCGTGGCGAGCAGCGTGCGCTCCTTGGCCGCGCGCAGGACGATCTCTCCCGGCTCGCCGTCCACGGTGAGAGGGCCGAGCAGGCTGATCCGCACCTCCGCCACGCTACGACGCCGCTTGACCGGCGTCCGACCGCCGCTCGACCGCGGTCCGGCCGGCCGGTGGTCCGCTCGCTGGCGGTCGGCGACGGTCGCCGGCCAGCGAAGGAGAGCATCGTGCCGCGCTATGTCGTGCAGCGAACATTCCCCGAAGGGCTGGTGATCCCTGCGACGTCCGAAGGGGTCAAGGCGTGCCTCGGTGTCGTCGAGAACAATGCCGAGGAGCAGGTGACCTGGGTGACGTCCTACGTCTCGACCGACCGGACCCGGACGGTGTGCATCTACGACGGGCCCGGCCCCGAGGCGATCCAGCGGGCCGCGACCGCCAACGGGCTTCCGGTCGACTCGATCGCCGAGGTCCGGGTCCTGGATCCGTACTTCTACGCGGAGCCCGGAACGTGAGGCGCCGCACCCGCTGGGCCGCGGCGGCTGCTGTGATCCCGCTGGCGGCCGCCGCCCTCGCGCTGCCCGCGGCCGGCGGGGCCACCGGAAGGCCGGCGGGCGTCGACCCGCCGGGCGGCCCCCTGCAGGAGATCCGCGACGCGACGGCCAGCTTCCACAACGTCGACCGGGCGATCGACGCCGGGTACGTGCAGTTCTTCGGGTGCGTCCACGAGCCGCTGGCCGGTTCGATGGGCATCCACTTCGTCAACGGCAGCCTGGTCGGCGACGCCACCGTCGACCCGGCGAACCCGGAGGCGCTGCTCTACGAGGTCAAGCCGAACGGCCGGCTGGCGCTCGTGGGCGTCGAGTACGTCGTGTTCCAGGAGGCCTGGGACGCACAGAACGCCACGCCTCCGTCGCTGTTCGACCAGACCTTCACCCTGGTGCCCAGCCCCAACCGCTTCGGGATCCCAGCGTTCTACGAGCTCCACGCCTGGTCCTCGAAGCCCAACCCCACGGGATCCTTCCAGGACTGGAACCCCGCGGTGCTGTGCCCCACCACGGAGGGCCACACCCACTGACCTGGGCATGCGGTGTGGTCCCGGCGGGGATCGAACCCCCGAGGTACCAGCCAATCTCCTACTCTCACGCAGGGGCAGTGAGGTCGGGTCCGGTGGTCGGCCTAGCATCCACCTGTGGGGGGTCGACCGCGAGCGCCGTCGGAGTGGGCCGAGTCATGGCAGCGATCGTGGGACCGGCTCGAAGAGGGGCTGGTCCCCGACCGGGAGCGTCAGATCAGCGTGCTGCTGGATGTCGTCGAGGCCATGGTCGGCACCGCCCCTACCGTCATCGACCTCGCGTGTGGCCCGGGCACGATCACCTGCCGACTGCTCGATCGGTTGCCCCGGGCACACTCGATCGCAGTCGACGTCGATCCGGTGATGCTCACCATCGCGTCGGCGACGTTCGCCAATGACGACCGCGTGCGGGTCGTGCGCGCGGACCTGCGTGACCGGGGGTGGGGCGATGCCCTGCCCGAGTCCCAAGTCGATGCCGTACTCACGGCGACCGCGCTGCATTGGCTTCCCCAGGACGCTGTTCGCCACCTGTACCGCGATCTCGCGGTGTTGGTCCGTTGGGGTGGCGTGGTGGCGCACAGCGAGCGGATGCCGTTGGCCGACCTCCCCCGCCTCGGGCCCGCACTCGCCGAGATCGGGCAGCAACCCGCGGCTGGCAGCGACGATGGCCGGGCCCGTTGGGACGCCTGGTGGGAACAGGCATCCCGCGAGCCGGTGCTTCAGCTCGCGGTGACGCAGCGGCACGCGGTGTTCGAGACGACCTATCCGACCGAGGAGTTCTCGCCGCCGGCGGACTGGCATATCGCGGCGCTGAGGGACGCAGGCTTTGCGGAGGCGGGCCTCGTCTGGCGTTCTGGTCCCGCCGCCGTCATCGCCGCCGTCCGATAGCTCGGCTCCCTCGGCCGACCAGCCCGCCACACGCCCGGCGTTCTGGGATGCCCGGCCCGCGACCGGTTTAGGAGCCGGTCGCCGGGGAAGTCGAGGTCGTCGTGTCGCCACCCCGGAACCCCCGGGGCTGGTCGCGCGTCACCACATAGGGGATCCATCGACGCATGGAGGTGTCATGCGTACGAAGCGCCTTGCCGGAGCCGCACTAGCTACGGCCATCACGCTCCTCGCCCCCGCGGTGCCGGCCGGGGCGGTCCCGATCACGCCAGGAGGCTCCACCGAGGTCACGGTGGGCAGCAACGACCTGCTCTTCTCGCAGAACAAGCAGAACGAGCCGGCTGTGGCCGCCAACCCCGCGCAACCCAACATCCTCGCCGCGGGCGCCAACGACAACATCGACATGGAGGCCTGCAACGCGGGCGACGACCGCACGTGCCCGTTCACGCCGGGCGTCGGCTTGTCGGGCATCCAGTTCTCCACCGACTCCGGCCGGACCTGGACCCAGCCGACCTACACCGGGTTCTCGGCGCGGGCCACGGCCAGCTGCCTGGGACAGCCGGACGTGGCACCGGGCCAACCGCCGGCGGGTGACACCGGCTGCGTGCCCGACCCCGCGGGGCCGATCGGCACGCTGCCCCACTACGCGGAGACCGGCATGGTCTCCAACGGCGACCCCGAGGTCGTGTTCGGCCCTAGCCCGGACGCGAGCGGCGACTTCTCGTGGTCCAACGGTCAGCGCCTCTACTACTCCAACATCGCGACGCCCTTCCCGGGCGCGCCCGGGTTCAACGGTCCTGCCGCCATCGCCGTGTCCCGCACCGACGACATCGCGGGCGCCATCGCGGGTAACAACGGCGCCTGGCTGGACCCGGTGGTCGTGACCAGGCAGAACTCGGCCCTCTTCAGTGACAAGGAGCAGCTGTGGGCCGACAACGCGGAGTCGAGCCCGCACTTCGGCAACGTCTATGTGTGCAACGTCGGCTTCGTCGGCAACGGCGGCGCCGAGCCGGTGTTGTTCGCGGCCTCGACCGACGGCGGCGACACGTGGCGGAACCGGCAGCTCTCGGCGGCCACCAACAACAGCCAGACCGGCGGTCGCCAGGGGTGCGCCATCCGCACCGACAGCGCGGGCGTGGTCTACGTCGTGTGGATCGGCACCGACATCCAGACCCGTGAGGGCGTGTTCTTCCAGGCCCGCTCGTTCAACGGGGGCGCCACCTTCGAGCGCCCGCGGGTGATCGTGCAGCCGCTCGCCGGCATCGGGCAGTTCGATCCCGCCCAGGGCCGGTTCACCATCGACGGCATCGCCGGTGCCCGGACCAACACGTTTCCGAGCGTCGACATCGCCAACGGAGCGCCGACGGGCGCGGGGGCCAGCGACCAGGTCGCCATCACCTGGTCCGATGACCGGGCCGGCGCCAACAACGAGCGTGCCTTCGTCGTGACCTCCACGGACGGCGGCACCACCTACTCAGCCCCCGTCAACGTCAACGACGGCACCGACCGGGCCAACTTCCCGGCCATCGCCCTCTCCCCGGACGGCACCGACGCCTGGCTGGTCTACAACGCCTGGCTCGATCCCTGGCGCACCGAGACCACCTCCACCCGCCGGGTCCAGGGGGTCGTGCGCCACGCGGATGTGAACGCCGCCACCGGGGCCATCGGGCCGTTCACCACCCTGCACCGGGGGGCCGTCGGCGACGGCCGGGCGTCGAGCGCCAACGCGCTGACCTCGGAGTTCCTGGGCGACTACAACTACGCCTTCGCCACCAACGACTTCGGTACCGCGGTCTGGAACGACATGCGCAACGGCGCCGTGTGCCCGGCGATCAACGCCTACCGGCAGGCCTTCGTCGAGGACGTGCTCGCGGGCACGGCCACGCCGATCGTGGGCGACCGGCCGCGTGACCGCGCCGCCGCGGCCGAGCTGCCCGCCTCGCACTCGACCGCCCTACGGCCCGGCCCGAACAACCAGTGCCCACCGACGTTCGGCAACTCCGACATCTTCGGAGGCACCTTCACCGACGACACCTGACCCACCCGGCTCCCTGGGCTCGTATCCTCGGAGCGATGAGCGAGCCCGGGGAGCTCTATCGGCGCGGCGCCGACGCCTTCCGGCGCTGCTCGATCCCCTAGAGCCAAATTCGGCAGAGGGCTGGACAACCCTCTTGTCCGGCTCCGGTTGATGCACGACACATCGGTTTCACCTGATGGTCGACGGTCAACCGGGCACGCAGTGCGGGCGGCTACGCGCTGAGACGCGCCGATCCCGCGATGGCGGTCAGTGCCAGCGACTTCGCGTGGCACGCTTCGGCGGTGGGCAAGACGATCCTTCTATCGGGAGCGGTCGGCTCGGGGAAGTCGACCATCATGAGGCTCGGCTATCGAGCCCTGTCCGCCCACTGGGGCCCAACGGCGACGATCGACACCGACACGATCGTGATGATGGTCGACCCGACCTGGGAGCTGTCGGACGAAGAGCGTGACTACGAGTTGGCGGGCTGGCAGATCTGGTTGCTCGCTCGTTCCTTCTTGTCGAGAGGTTTCGAGTGCGTGCTGATAGGCGGCAACGCCCCTCACACCCCCGACCGGGCCCTCAACGACCTGATCGGCCGCCTTCTCGGCGTTGGCGACGTGTACCACGTCACACTCGATCCATCGCCGGCACAGACCCAGCGTCGCGTTGCGCAGCGAGGGGGCGGCCCTCGTCCGGAGTGGGTCACCGAACATGTCGGGCGGCTGCGGGCGACGTACCCAGGACTGGACATGCCGCGTCGACAACTCGCGACTGTCGCTCGAGACAGTGGCAGAGATCGCGGCCAGGATCGAGCAGGGCCACGGGAAGCTGACCGAGCCGATCCAGACGGAGTAGCGCCGCCTGCGCGGCTCATGTGACCACCAGCCCCGAAGTGCCTGCCGGTCGGGGCAGGTCTGCGCCTCTGGGCCGTCCGGTACTACGCCAGTGCGCCCGAGCCTTCTATGGCACCTTCGGGTGCTCGTTCCACTGGCCTCGGACGCTGACTCGGTGCGGCGACGCCGTGGCTAAGGGGCTGCCCCAGACCGAGAGCTATGTGTCTCGGGACCCGGGCGCGGGCTCGTGATCTCGAAGCAGCCGCAGGTCGTGCTCGTCCTTCTCGGACGTCTCGTATCCAACGTGGGCACGAAGTTGCGCCGAGGCGGTGAGGCAGCGAACGCCGAGACCTCCGATGGTCCCCTGTCCGCTGAGATCCTCGACCGCGAGTCGAGTCGTGCCGCTGGAGGTTTCGTGGCGGTAGCCGCCGCGATCACTTTCGGGTGTCAGAACGCTGAGGTCCACGCGGCGGTCGGCATCGTCGCAGTACAGACCCGCCGGCGAGGTGCCAGCCCGATGGCGGAAGCCTCTTCCCGCGAGCACTACGGCTGCCCGCTCTACGTCAGCGGCGGCGACGAGAAGGTCGAGATCCTTGTGCCCCCGGGTTTCGCTCCCGACAAGCGCATCGACTCCCCAGCCGCCGTCGACCCACACATCGACGTCTGCCTCGTTCATCGAAGTGACGACGCGGACGACATCGGCCGATCGCACTGGCTCAACCCTCCTGGTCATGACGACGTACGGCGACAGCACGGAGGCCCCGCCAGGTACAGATTGCACGATGGAGATCGAGGCGCCCACGCCATGATCTCGTCGTGGTCTGCCTCCTGGCCGAGGCTCGCCGCAGCACGTCGAGTCGTCTCGGCGGCTCGATAGTCCTTGGCGTCATGCTCAACACAGCCGACCAACAGCGCCAGCCACCCGGCCAACACCAGCACCTCGCGATGCCGGGGCGAGTGTGAGCCCCTGATCACTGGCACGACCCGGGCGACGACGACGGGCTGGCCGGCGTGCGAGTGCCGGTGTAGCGGTCGTGTCCTGGCACGGATCTGGCACGGCGGCCGATCGGTGGAGCGGAACGACGAAGGCCCCGGAGCCGATCCGGGGCCTTTCACCTGCGGTTCCGTGTCTGGCACCCCCAACGGGATTCGAACCCGTGTCGCCACCTTGAGAGTTCGGCCCGGGCATCGCTGGCTGACCGGGCAGGTCATGGAGTCGGCCCGATCATCGCAGCGTGGCCTCGGTTGGCCTGGCAGCGTGGCCCACGCGTGGTCCGCTTGGAGGCTACTGGTGGCCGCCGCCCGGACGTTGCTGTCACTCGTCGTGCCCGTGAGTCGAGCCGCATTTGGCGCAAGTCGCCAGTTGGGCTCGGAGTGCCATGTCGCGCTCGTCCTCCTGGCGTCGCTGCGCGGCTTGATCGAGCGCCGATCGGATCTCCGATTGGAACAGGCCGCCGCTAGGCCCTGCCGGCCGGATACCAGATCGCCATTTGCTTGGCCGCCGAGGTCGCCTTAGACCGCGAGGTACTCGCCAGGTGTACTTACAAGCGTCGCAGACCCGAGTCCTAGAGCGTCGCCAAAGGAACCAACCCATGTCAGCGACAGTACCGACGTGGTTGGTCAGAGTGACTTCGTCAGAGCCAAGGACGGCGACTGGTCGTGAGCGCCGGGCAGATGACCGTGGCCGAGTACCTCGACTACTGGTTGGCCGAACTGCTGCCCGGGACCGTCAAGGCGTCGACAACGCTCAGGTCGGCGCGTGGGCGAGATCCCGCTTCACCCACGGTGACCGATGAGGCTCGTCCACGTGCGGCGAACGGGTGGGATTCGGTGTCGACGCAGGTCACGGACGCCAGCGGGAGCAACGTTGGGAGCAACCGCTAATCGTGGTCGAGCGAGAGCGAGTTGGGAACGAACGCGCGGCCTAGTGCAGCGTCAGCTTGCTTCGCAAGGTCTACCGCGGGCGCGTGACCCGCGTCAGATTCACCCTGACCGGCTCGTCGCTAGGCGTGACCACCGAGAGGCTGACGACAAACTCACGCCAATCGGCGGGCGGACCATTCGGCGCGAGCCGGTAGTCCCAGTCGCCGGGTGGGTGGGTCTGCACCCGGTGGTAGCGCCCGACGCCCGTCAGTCTCTTGTCCCTCCCCTTGCCGCGCTCATAGTCCTCAGCGTGCTCGTGCACGTTCCGCGCTGCACGCACCTCGGGATGATCCTGCTCGAATTCCTCGAACTGGCGGCGCAACTCGTCGTCGCAGCTCGGGAGCACAGCGACCACCCACGCCCTGATGAGAGCCACGGCGTGCAATGTCTCCGCTGCAGCGATGAGCGCTCCCTGGTAGTCGTGGGCCTGCTCCGATGCTTCGAGCCGCTCGAATGCATCGATCGCAGCCCGCCACCAGAGCCTTACATCGTGCATCGCAGCCGACAGCAAGCGGTAGCTGTCCGGGCCGATCAGCGCCACGTCGAGACGTTACGCGTGAGGGATCTGGTTCCGCGCCGCGCCCCTGCCGTTCACGGCGACCATTGTCAGCTTGGGAACCGTACCCACAGAGCAGGAGATCCGTCCGGGGCAGGTTGCACCCATCCGCTCGGGGGATTCCGGTGACCTGGGTTTGGCCCGGAGGTGTGGCCCGTTTGTGGCCCGTTGCTGCTGTCGGGGCGGGTGCCGTGATCGAAGGGCACTGGGGCCGGGTTGGTCACTGGGCCTCGGTGTCTGTGGCCGTGTCGTGCTTGGCGACGATGGCGAGGGTGCCGGTGGCAGCGGCCATGACGGCGGCGAGGAAGATGAAGGCGGCCGTGGGAGAGACGGTCGTCCAGAGGATGCCGGCGATGGCGGAGGCGGCGAGATTGCCGACGGACTGGGTGACGGCCGGTTCGCCACCTGCAAGAGCACGGGGCCGCCAAGGAGTACCTGTGACCTGGGCTTACGGGGTGTAGAGCCGTGATACGGTCGCACCGTGGCACGGGCGAGGAATGCTCGGGCCATCACGAAGTCACCGCCAGAGT
>Ga0075428_100000720_pt1 | contig 34285 bp, 31 predicted proteins | sample RhiMetdeltSRZDD2_FD_75291 | JGI IMG/M metagenome (GOLD analysis project Ga0075428, IMG submission 75291) | Populus rhizosphere microbial communities from Tennessee, USA - Rhizosphere MetaG P. deltoides SRZDD2 | ecosystem: Host-associated > Plants > Roots > Rhizosphere > Soil | place: USA... | reverse complement strand
GTTGATCAAGGACGCGCTCGACCCCACCGCTCCCGACCCCATCGTGGCGCAGGGAGGGCGGTACACCTGGCAGCTCCCCGACGGGGTGTTGCTCCACGTCGACGTCGAGGACGCCGAGCAGGCCTTGGCCGCCGCTCGCGAGGCGCTGGCGTCCGGTGACGCAGCGCGCGCGTACCAGGAGGCATCGCACGCCGCGAGCCGGCTGCGGGGCCCGTTCCTGGCCGGGCGCCACGGCCTCTGGGTCGACGAGCAGCGCGACCGCCTGTCCGACCTCCTGGTGGCGGCGCTGGAGGTGGCGAGCGAGGCCGCTGCCGCCAGCGGGGATGCCGCAACGGCACTGGCCCTCGCCGACGATGCCGTCGAGCGGGCGCCCCTGCGGGAGAGCGCCCACCGCGCCCGCATGCGGGCGCACGCCGCCGCGGGCAACCGGGGCGAGGCTCTGCTGGCCTACCAGCGCCTGCGCCGGGTCCTGGCCGACACCCTCGGGATTGATCCCGACATCGACACCGAGGCGGCGTACCTCCAGCTCTTGGGGCCGGCACCACCACCGCGCCCGGCGGCGAAGATTGCCGACGCCCACGAGCCCGCCGACGGCGGGAGCGGTGCGTCCACCCCGGCGCCCTTCGTGGGTCGCGACGCCGAGCTGGCCGTGCTCGGCGCTGCGTGGGACCGCGCCGCCGGCGGCGCCCGCCACGTCGTCGTCGTCACCGGTGAGGCGGGCATCGGCAAGACCCGCCTGGCCACCGAGGCCGCGCGGCGGGTTGCGCCACGGGGCGGGCTGGTGCTGTTCGGCCGCTGCGACGAGGAAGCGATCGTGCCCTACCAGCCCATCGTGGAGGCACTCGACGGTTACGTCGCCGCCACGCCGGCCGACGAGCTGCGGGCGATGGACGACGCGGCCTGGGCCGAGCTGGCGGCGGTGTTGCCGTCGCTCCACGGGACGCGACGAGTCGGCGGCGGACCGGAGGGGCGCTCACGCCTCTTCGACGCCGTCACGACCCTCGTGGCGTCGGCGGCGGCCGACCGCCCGGTGCTGCTGGTCCTCGACGACCTCCAGTGGGCCGACGACGACACCCTGCTGCTCGTCCGCCACCTGCTACGGCGGGCCGGTGACGCCCCGGTGCTGGTGGTCGCCATCTCGCGCGACAACGACGTGGCCCCCGGCAGCGTGCTGGGAGACGTGATCCACGCGCTCGACCGCGACGGCTGGGTCCGTCGCCTGCCGCTGGCGGGACTCGAGGAATCCGACGTGCGCACCCTGGTACGTCAGAGCGTGTCAACCCCCCGCGATCACGCCGCGCTGACCCGCCGGCTGGTGGCCGAGACCGCCGGCAACCCCTTCCTCGTCACCGAGATGCTGCGCACACCCCTGGACGCGGCGGATGCGCCGATCCCGGTCGGCGTCCAGGAGCTGGTCGTCGGGCGGCTCGGGCGCCTCGGCGACACCGCCATCGACCTGCTGCGGGCGGCGGCGGTGGCGGGGGCCAGCTTCGAGCTGGACCTGGTGGCGGCCGCGGCGGGGCTCGACGAGGTGGCAACGCTCGATGCGCTCGATGCTGCGCTGGGGTCGGGGTTGGTCGCCGAGGAGACCGCCGAGCGCTACCGGTTCCCGCACGACATCGTGCGCCGGACCCTCGTCGCCCAGCTGAGCGGTGCCCGGCGCCGTGCCCTGCACGCCCGGCTGGCGGAGGCCATCGAGTCCCAGCGGGCGGACCGCCTCCACGCCTATACGGCCATCCTGGCGCATCACACATCGTCGGCGGCCGGCCCCCGGGGCGACCGACGGGCGGTCCGCTGGTCGCGTGCCGCCGCCGCCCAGGCGACCGAGCGCCGGGCGCTGGTCGAGGCCGCCCGGCTGGAACGCCAGGCGCTGGCGCACGTGCCGGCGGACGATGGCAGCCAGCGGGCCGAGGTGCTCACCGACCTGGCGATGGCCCTGCTGGCCGCCGGTGATCCCGGCGGGGAGCCAACCCTGATCGAGGCGGCCGCGGTCGCCCGGCGACACGGCCGATTCGACCTGCTCGCCCGCGCCGCATTGGCGCTGGCGGAGCGCACGGGGGAACGCCCGGAGCTCCGGACCGATGCCGGTGCCCTCGTGGAGGCCGCCCTCGAGTCGTTCCGGCCCGCCGACGAGGACGGCCGCCTGGTCCACGCGCGGTTGCAGGCCCGCGCCGTGGCGCTCGCGGGGTCCCGCGGCCCGCGCCGCCCTGCTTACGAAGCCCTGGATGTCATGCGCCGACGCCTTGACGCGCTGGGCGGCGCCGATCGGCTCGACGAGCGGATCGCCCTGGCCAACGACCTGGCCGTCCTCGCCGACGCCGCCGGCGATGCGGCGTCAGCCGTCGTCGCGGCCCACGAGCGCGCCATGGCGGCGACCCTTGCCGGCGACGACGAGACGGCCCAGGCGTTCCTCAGGATCATCGAGGAGGCCGCGGCCAAGACCGACGATCGGGTCGCGGCCGCACTGGTGGCGGAGCACGAGGCCGCCAAGGCCGCGATGACTGGCCACTTCGACGACGCGGTGGTGGCGGTCGAGGCCGCAGTGCGCGCCCGAAGCCTCATCGATGGGCCGGAGGCCGCGGCGGTCGTGGCCCGGCGGCACCGTGCAGTGCTGGCATGGATGCTGGGCGCTCGGGCGGCTCTGCCCGCCGACCCCGGTCCCTCCGAAGGGCGGGATGCGGCCGCAGACGCCGCACTCGAGCACCTCGTTCGCGGCGATGCCGACCGCGCCCGGCTCGTCGCCCGCGATCTGGCCGCCGGCGTCCGGCCACTGCCCACCGGAGACGAGCTGCCCCACGCGCTCGGCGTCCTGGCGCTCGTCGCCGCCGACCTGCGCGACGCTGCACTGGTCGACCCGGTCCGTGCCCTGCTGGCGCCACACGCCGACATGACCTGCGGGATCGGGTACCGCACGTTCGCCGGCGTGGCTGCGTTCCACCTGGGGCGTTTGGCGGCGGTGACCGGCGACTGGGCCGACGCCGAGCGCCACATGCTGGCGGCGCTGCGCCGCTTCAGCGCGCTCCGGGCTCGCCCGTGGGTGGCGTTCACGCAGCGCGTGCTGGCCGACGTGGTCGAGGCGCGGGGGCGGCCGTCCGACCGTGAGTGGCTGGCCAACCTGCGGGGCGAGTCCGGCTGGACGACCGCCACGCTGGACCTGAGGGACGAGTAGCGCGGCCTCAGGCCAGGGGATCAGCGAACGGGTCGTCGCCGCCGGGACCGCCCGGACCGCCTGGACCCCCGAAGGGATCGTCGATCGCCGGGCGGATCGAGACGGGCTGGCCCTCGTGGTCCTCGCCCGCCAGCTCGGCACCCAGCATCCCCGCGTAGCCGCGCTCCTCCAGCTCCTCCGACAGCTCCGGGCCACCCGAGCGGACGATCTGGCCCCTGGCCAGGACGTGCACCCGGTCGGCTCTGAGCTCGTGTAGGAGGCGGCTGTAGTGCGTGATGGCGAGCACGCCGAGTCCGATCTCGTGGGTGGCGGCCTCCACCCGGCGGGCGCAGGCCCGCAGGGCGTCGATGTCCAGGCCGGAGTCGAGCTCGTCGAGGACGGCGATGGACGGGCGCAGCACCCCCAGCTGCAGCGTCTCGTTCTTCTTCTTCTCACCGCCCGACAGGTCGACGTTCAACGGCCGGTCGATGAGCCGGGGATCGAGCGTCAGGCGCTGCGCCTCGGCCCGGATGGCGGCGTCCACGGCCAAGTCGTCGCGCCCGCCCGCCCGGGCGGCCGACTCGAGCAGGGCGTGGAGCGACACGCCCGGGACCTCGGTCGGGTACTGCAGGGTGAGGAACAGCCCGGCCTGCGCCCGCTGCCACGGGTCGAGCGCCAGGAGATCGACGCCGTCGAGGGTGACAGTCCCGCCGAGCACCTCGTAGCCGGGACGGCCCATCACCACGTGGGCCAGCGTCGACTTGCCCGATCCGTTGGGGCCCATCACGGCGTGCACCTCGCCGGACCGCACGGTGAGGTCGATGCCGCGCAAGATCTCCTTGCCCGACACCCCGGCCCGCAGTCCGGAGATCTCGAGCACGTGACCGACCTTGGGTGCTCGGGTCATTCGTCCTCCACCACCAGCACGACGTCACCGTCCTCGACCCGCACCTCGTAGACGGGCTCGGGCCTGGTCGCCGGCAGGCTGAGCGGCTGGCCGGTCTCGAGCGAGAACTCGCTGCCGTGCTTCCAGCACTCGATCGTCCTGTCCTCGGCGTGCACCTCCCCCTCGGCGAGGGAGATGTCCTGGTGGGTGCAGCGGTCGCCGATGGCGTAGACGTCGTCGCCGATCCGGACGACCGCGATTCTGCGCTTGCCGACCTCGAACCGGCGGGCCTCGCCCGAGGCCAGCTCGTCGAGGCGGCAGAGCCGCTGCTGGATCGCATGCTCGGGCATCAGGCGGCTCGCCTCTCGAACTTGGCCGCGACCGTGGACCGCAGCAGCGGCGCCATCGCCGGAACCGGAGACCGGCCGAGGACCTCGTCGAAGAACCCGCTGACGATGAGGCGCTCGGCCTCGTCGGTGGGCAAGCCCCGGCTCTCGAGGTAGAAGCGCTGCTCCTCGTCGATTGGGCCGACCGCCGATGCGTGGCTGCAGCGGACGTCGTTGTTCTCGATCACCAGGTTGGGCACCGACTCGGCCCAGGCGCCCTCGGACAGCTTGACGTTGCGGTTGGTCTGGAAGGCGTTGGTGCCGCGTGCCTCCTTCCCCACCCGGATCATCCCGGTGTAGACGGACCGCGACCGCCCACCGACCGCGCCCTTGAACAGGAGGTTCGACGTGCAGTCCGGGGCGACGTGGTCCTGGAACGTGCGGAAGTCGAGGGTCTGTTCGCCCTCGCCGAAGTAGATGGCATCCAGCTCGCCGGTGGCGCCCCGCCCCACCATGCGGCAGTCGGTGCGCAGGCGGGCGTAGTCGCCGCCGAAGCCCACCGTCGTGGTGCGCAGGCTCGCGTCCGCCTCGACGCTGGCGACCTGCAGCCCGAGCTGCCAGGTGGCCAGCCCGAGCTGCTGCACCGTCAAGTGGCCGACCCGGGCGGCGCGCCCGACCCCGATCTCGGTGACCGGCACCACCAGGCCAGACTCGGCTCCCGACGCCTGGATCTCGAGGACCGACACCTCGCTGTCGTCGCCGGCCTCCACCACCAGGCGGGGAAAGGCGGCGAGCCCGTCACCCTCGGTCAGGTGCGCCACCACGACGGGGCCGCCGACGGCGAGGCCGGCCGGTACGCGCACGAGGACCGGCTCGGCAAGGAACGCATCGTTGAAGCCGAGGAACACGTCGGGCGCCTGGTCGATGGCGCCGCCGAGCACGTCGCCGTCGGCCTCGCCCATCCGGTCGGCCCGCAGGCCCTTGGCGGCCAGGTCGTCGCGCAGCTCCGCGTGGACGATCCGCCCGTTGCGGGCGACGACCAGGGCGGCGCGGTCCGGCGTGGCGTCGAGCAGCGGGCGAAGCCGATCGAGGGCGCTGGCCGCCGCCCCGGTGTCGGCCGCCGTCTCCGACGCCGGCCGGAAGTCGTCGAGGTCTAGGTCGTCGATGCGGCTGTAGCGCCACACCTCCTCCTCGGTCGAGGGCAGGCTGGCGTCGGCGAACCCCGCGGCCGCGGCCGCGCGCCGGCGGCGCAGCCATTCGGGGCCGTCGAGCGCAGCGCTCGCGTCAGGGGTGAACGTGCTCAGCGTCGGGTCCTTTCGCAGGTCGCCCGGAACCGTTGGGCGCCGCAGTCAGGAGGTTGGAGCCTACCGGCCGCCCGCGGTCATGACTTGCGGCGGAACCAACGGCGCCAGCGGGGTTCCTCCTCGCGGAACTGCTCCGCCTGGACCTCGGCCATGATCTCGGGGCCGGCGGCGTTGACGATCTCCTCGGCCTCGTCGAGGAGGCGGGCCACCGAGCCGTCGGCCCGGTCGAGCGCGTCGAGCGGCTCGTCGGGCGTCCGCGGGGTGACCAGCGTGCCGTGCGCCCAGTTGACGTCGGCCATCCGCCGCTGGAAGGCGGGGCAGTTCTCGGGGCACCGCCACGGCGCCTCGGGCGCGAGGTCGAGGTCGCACTTCCGCACGGTTTCCCCGTTGCGGTAGGTGCGGGACTCGAAATGCTTGCAGTCCTGGCGCATCGGCACCGACACATTGTGCCAGCTAGTGGCGCGATTCCTTCGCGGCTCCCGGCGCCCCGGCGGCCAATCTCGCCGGTCAGCCGACCGAACCCTCCATCTGGAGCTCGATGAGGCGGCTCCACTCCACCGCGTACTCCATCGGAAGGGTGCGGGTGACCGGCTCGATGAAGCCGTTGACCACCATGCTCATGGCCTGCTCCTCGGAGAGCCCGCGGCTCATGAGGTAGAAGAGCTGCTCGTCGGCCACCTTGGACACGGTGGCCTCGTGGCCGATCTGGGCGTCGCGGGCGCCTACCTCCATGTAGGGGAAGGTGTCGCTCACGGAGTGCTCGTCGAGGATGAGCGCGTCGCACTGCACGTGGCTCTTGCAGCCGAAGGCATCGTCCTCGACCCGGACGAGGCCACGGTACGACGTGCGGCCGCCATCCTTGGAGATCGACTTCGACACGATCTTGGAGGTGGTCTCGGGAGCCGCGTGCACCATCTTGGCGCCGGCGTCCTGGTGCTGGCCGGGCCCGGCGTAGGCCACCGAGAGCACCTCGCCGGTCGCCTTGGGGCCGACCATGTACACGGCCGGGTACTTCATGGTGAGGCGGGACCCGATGTTGCCGTCGATCCATTCCATGTGGCCCTCCGCCTCGACCCGGGCCCGCTTGGTGACCAGGTTGAAGACGTTGTTCGACCAGTTCTGGATGGTGGTGTAGGTGACCCGGGCGCTGGGCTTGACGATGATCTCGACGACCGCCGAGTGCAGCGAGTCGGTGGTGTACACCGGGGCCGAGCAGCCCTCGATGTAGTGCACCTTGGCGCCCTCGTCGGCGATGATCAGCGTCCGCTCGAACTGGCCCATGTTCTCGGCGTTGATCCGGAAGTAGGCCTGCAGCGGCATCGGCACCTCGACGCCCGGCGGCACGTAGATGAACGAGCCGCCCGACCACACCGAGGAGTTCAGCGCGGCGAACTTGTTGTCGTTCTTCGGGATCACCGTGCCGAAGTAGGGCTTCACGATCTCCGGGTACTCGCGCAGCGCCGTGTCCATGTCGCAGAACACGACCCCCAGCCCCTCGAGGTCCTCGCGGTTCTTGTGGAAGACGACCTCGGACTCGTACTGGGCCGTGACCCCGGCCAGGTACTTGCGCTCGGCCTCGGGGATGCCCAGCCGCTCGTAGGTCTTCTTGATCGCGTCCGGCAGCTCGTCCCACTCGTCGACCTGACCCTCGGTGGGCTTGACGTAGTAGTAGATGTCGTCGATGAGGACCCCGGACAGGTCGCCGCCCCAGGTCGGCATGGGTCGCTTCTCGAAGTGCCGCAGGGACTTGAGGCGGAAGTCGAGCATCCAGTCGGGCTCGCCCTTCATCCAGGACATCTCACGGACGATGTCCTCGCTCAGGCCCTTGCGGGGCTTGAAGACGTAATCCTCTTCGTCGGACCAACCGAGCTTGTAGCGACCGAGATCGAGATCGGTGACAGCCATGGGCATCCCTTCGGGCGCGTCCCGTCGTGTCGATAATTTCTCCTATGGCGATAGTAGCAATCCCCTCCGGCGCCTCCACAGCCCGGACGTGCGCAGTTTCGGGCCGGGCGGCCCGTCGCCGTCAGCTGGCCGCGGCGTCGCCGATGCCCGCGGTCCAGGTGTCGTAGAGCCGGGCGTAGTGGCCGCCCGCGGCCACCAGCTGCCGGTGCCGGCCCAGCTCCACCAGCCGGCCGTCGACGACCACCCCGACCAGATCGGCCCGAGCCGCGGACGAGAGGCGGTGCGCGATCACGACGACCGTGCGGCCCTGGCGCAGCCGGTCCACCGCCACCTCGACCAGGGCTTCGGTGCCCGGGTCGAGGCTGGAGGTCGCCTCGTCCAGCACCAGCACCGCCGGGTTGGCCAGCGCCGCCCGGGCCAGCGAGACCAGCTGCTTCTCGCCCGCCGACAGCCGGCTGCCCCGCTCGCGGACCTCGGTCTCGACACCGTCGGGGAGGGACGCGAAGCGGTCGTAGGCCCCGACCGAGCGCAGCGCGGCGTCGACCTCGCCGTCGGTGGCACCGTCCCGGGCCAAGCGCACGTTGTCCCGGATGGTCCCGTTGAACAGGAACCCCTCCTGGGGGATGACCGCCACCCGCTGGCGCAGCGACGCGACGGTCGCGTCCCGCAGGTCCACCCCGCCGAAGCGCACCGCCCCCGACGTCGGGTCGTAGAGCCGGGCGATCAGCTTGGCCAGGGTGGACTTCCCCGCGCCGGTCGGACCGACCAGCGCCAGCCGGGTCCCGGCCGGGATGTGCAGCGACACGTCCCACAGGACCGGCACATCGGGCTCGTAGCCGAAGCTCACCCCTTCGACGTCGATGTCGCCCCGCAACGGCAGGTCGATGGCGCCCGGCCGCTCGGGGACGTCGACGGGGGTGTCGAGCACGTCGAACAGCTTGTGCAACCCCGCGCCCGCCGACTGGACGGTGTTGAACAGCTGGCTGAGCTGCTGGACCGGCTCGAACAGGTTCGCCAGCGCCAGCACGAAGAAGGCGACCGTGCCCACGGTGACCATGCCCTCGTGCACCCACCAGCCGCCAACCCCCAGCGCCAGCGCCGTCGTCCCCCAGCCGGCCAGCTCGATCACCGGCATGTACCAGGCCGAGATCCAGACCGACCGCATGTGGCTGTCGTACAGCCGCCGGTTGCCGCGGCGGAACCGCCCGACCTCGACGTCCTCCCGGCCGAAGGCCTGGACCACCCGCACCCCCGCGATGCCCTCCTGGAGGTGGGACAGCGTGGCGCCGATGTTGTCGCGGACATCCAGGTACGCGTCGTTGGAGTCCCGTTGGAACTTGATGCTGGCCAGGAACACCGGCGGCAGGGCGATGGCACACAGCAGGAGCAGCTGCCACGAGACCGAGGCCAGCACGCCCACCGACACCACCAGCAGCAGCCCGTTGGCCACGAACATCGCCAGCCCGAGCTGCACCAGCTCGGCCAGCGAGTCGATGTCCGAGGTCATGCGGGACACGATGACCCCGGCCTTCTCCCGGTCGTAGTACGGCATCGACAGCCGCTGGAGGTGGGCGAACACACCGATCCGCATGTCGCGCAGGAACTCCTCGCCGACCCGGCTGATCAGCAGGAACCACGCCCGGTACGCGACGTAGGCCACGACCGCCACCACCACGTAGCCGTACACGGCGGTGTTCAGCGCGCCGCGGTCGTTCTCCTTGATGCCGTGGTCGATGCCGATCCGCACCAGGTACGGCCCCGCCAGCACGGTGATGGTCCACGTCACCACCAGGGCCAGCGCCACGGCCATCCGGCGGGCCTGGGGGCGCAGCAGCCGGGCCGCCCGACGCAGGATCCGCCCGGCCTGTGCCGCGTCGAGCCGATCCTCGCTACTGACCGCGCCGCCCTGCCCCACCCACATTCAGTGCAGCCTCCCGTAGCTGAATCGCACATGCCTCGCCGGCCGGATGACCCCGCTGGCTGCGTCCTCCTCCTTGACTGTGCTGGTGACAGGCTGCGTCGTCGATCCTTGCCAGCAGCGTCCCCGGCTCGCCGATGCACGCACGTCAGCTACGGGAGGCTGCACTACCCGACCGCCTGCTCTGGGGGATCCCGGTCCTCGCGGGGGCCTCGGCCCTCCCGATCGGTGGACGCGAGCGCAGCGGCCGCGAGCACCGACCGGTAGCGGAGGTTGGTGGCCAGCAGCTCGTCGTGCGTTCCCTCGGCGGCGACCTGGCCGTGGTCGATCAGCACCACCCGGTCGGCCAGGGCGATCGTGGCGGGCCGGTGGGCGATGACGATGGTCGTGCGACCCCGCATGACGTCGGCCAGCGCGTCACGGATCTCGTGCTCCTTGGTCGGGTCGACGGCCGAGGTGGCGTCGTCCAGGATCAGCACCCGGGGGTCGGCGAGGATGGCCCGGGCGATCGCGATGCGCTGCCGCTGCCCGCCCGACAGCGAGTACCCCCGCTCGCCGATGCGGGTGGCGTAGCCGTCGTCCAGGGCCCGGATGAAGTCCTCGGCGCCCGCGAGGCGGGCCGCCCGCTCCACCGACCGCTGCGGGGCCTCCGGGTCGGCGAACGCGATGTTCGCCGCGACGGTGTCACTGAACAGGAAGGTGTCCTCGAACACGATGCCCACCGAGCTCCGGAGCTCACGCAGCCGCAGCTGGCGGACGTCCACCCCGTCGAGGAGGATGCGGCCCTCGTCCACGTCGTAGAACCGGGGGATGAGGCGGCCGACCGTGGTCTTGCCCGACCCGGTCGCGCCGACCAGGGCGATGGACTCCCCCGGCTTCACCACCAGGTCGAAGTCCTCCAGCACCGGGAGGCCCTCGTCGTAGCCGAAGCACACGTTCTCGAAGCGGACCTCGCCCCCGCCTCCCGCGGGGAGGGAGAGCGGGCGGAGCGGATCGATGATCACCGGAGCGGTCGCGAACACCTCGTGGACCCGCTCGGCCGCCACCTTCGAGCGCTGCGCCTGGGCCACGATCATCCCCAGCATCCGCAGCGGCCAGATCATCATGCCCAGGTAGACGTTGAAGGCGACCAGGCTGCCCAGGCTCAACGTGCCGTTCATGACCTCGTGGCCGCCGACACCCAGCACCGCGATGAACCCGATGTTGGGCATGAGCTCCAGGGCCGGGATGAACCGGCTCCGGGTCCGGGCCGCGCCCATCGACTGCCGGTAGACGTCGTCGGCCTCCCGCTTGAGGCGGCCAGCCTGGATGCCCTCCGAGCCCAGGCCCTTCACCACCCGGACGCCGGACACCGTCTCCTCGACCACCGCCGCGAGGTCGGCCGACTCCCGCTGTATGCCCATCACGAACGGATGCAGGCGGCGCGAGAAGCGGGTGGCCAGCACGTTGAGGAACGGCAGCGCCCCCAGGGCCAGCACGGTGAGGCGGGGATCGATGAAGAACAGCACCACGGAGACCGACAGCACGGTCGCCGCGTTGGAGATCGTGAGCGGGATCATGACCAGGAACAGCTGGACCTGCTGGAGGTCGGTGTTGGCCCGGCTCATCAGCTGGCCGGTCTGGGACTGGTCGTGGAACGCGAAGTGCAGCCGCTGCAGGTGGGCGAAGAGCCGGTCGCGCAGGTCGGCCTCGATCCAGCGCGCCGCACGGAAGGCCAGGTAGCGGCGCAGCCCCGTCGACGTGGCCGACAGCACCGCCGCCGCGCCGAGCAGCAGCGCCCAGCGGCGCAGGGCCGCGGAGTCGCCCGCCTCGATGCCCCGGTCGATGGCCTGCTTGACCAGGACACCCATGCTCACCTTGGCGGAGGTCCACACCAGGCCGAACAGGACGGCCAACCCGATCGCCACCCGTTGGCGACGTGCGGCATCCAGGATCAACCGCCAGCCAGCGCTGGACCTCGCGCGTTGTCGTCTGGTCTGCGTTCCCCTCCGGCCCGCCATGCGCTCCCTCACCCGGCCAGGCGGCCAGGCTACCGAGAGCGATCGGGATAAGCGTCGGCTTGAGCGCTCACCAGGTCGACGATGTCGCCCATCGCCACGTTGGCGTCGATCAGGTGCATGCCCCACTCCGGCGACAGATCGCCGCCGATGTCGTCGGTCCGGGGATCCGCCGGGTCGCCCTCGACGGTGAGCGACAGGTAGGTGAAGTCGCCGTCGTGGACGCACTCCCCCTGGACGAAGTCGGGGAAGGTCATGAACGGCGTCGTGATCTCCGAGGTCCGGGCGGCGTCCGCGAAGGGTGTCGTCGCGCTGGAGCCGCCGATCAGCCCTCCGTCCGGAACGTCGACCGGGAAGTAGGGATGGAGGGTGGCAGCCCCTCCCCCGGGGCTGGCGGGGTTGACGCAGCCCGCGGCGTCACCGGCGTCGTCGGAGCGGGCGAAGAAGCTGTTCGCGGGCGGCGGTGCGGTGGACCGGAAGGACGAGTAGGACACGACGCAGCCCGTCTGGTCCTCTGCCTCGCACAGCGGCACGTTGTCGAAGTCGCCTCCGACGACCTGGCCCTCGGGGACGTTGACCGTCCAGCCGAGCAGGTACGCCGCCACCAGCCGGTCGCGCAGCAACGGCTCGTCGTCGATCTCCTCGGCGATGAGCGAGTTGAGGTGGGCCGCGCCCTGGGAGTGCCCGATCAGGACGAAGGGCCGGCCGTCGCTCTCGTTGGCCACGTAGTCCCGGAAGGCGTCGATGACGTCGTCGTGGGCGACCTGGAACGGGTTCACGCCCTCGGGAACCGAACCGCCGATGGTCGACAGCGTGGCCTGGCGGTAGATCGGCGCGAACACCCGGCAGACGCTGCCGAGGCGGGCCGCCTGGTTGAGGACGGCGGTGATCTCCTCGCCCTCGCCGGCCTCGAAGTCGCTGTTCGGGCTCTCGTCGTAGCTCACCGTCGGGTAGACGTAGAAGCAGTCGATGGGCGGGTCCTGGGCGGGCTCGAAGGCCTGGACCTCGGTGGTTCCGTCGGCGTTGACGACCGTGGCGTCGAGGTCGCGGGAGCAGACGTCGTCCTCGAGGCCGGGCTTGCACAGCCAGTGGGCGTCGTCCTGGTAGACGTCGCTGTGGTAGTCGACGTAGCTCTCGGGCAGCTGGACGTTCTCCGCGGCCGGCGTGTCGGTGGCCTCGTCGCCGCCCGCGCTGTCGTCGTCGTCCCCGCTGCAGGCGCTGACCACGAGGGCACAGGACGCCAGCAGCACGGCGGCCCTGCGGATCCGGGTTGGCATCCCGAGCATCGACGTCCCCCAAGCTCTCGTTAAGGCAAGCGTATTACCCACCCAGGCAGCCGAATGTATGCTCACCCGGCAGATGGACGCAACAACGGGCACCAAGCGCCGGGCGAGCCCGGGGACCGCCAACGACACGCGCGACCGCATACTCCGTGCGGCCGAGGAGCTGTTCGCCGCCAAGGGCATCGACGGCGTGTCGCTGCGGGAGATCAACCGGGCGGCCCGCCAGAACAACACGGGCGCCGTGCAGTACCACTTCGGCGACCGCGACGGCCTGGTCCGCGGCGTCATCGCCAAGCACCGCCGGGACAGCGAGCCCCGTCGCCACGCGCTGCTCGACCAGTACGAGGAGGCCGGCCAGGAGGACCTACGCGCCCTGGCGGCGGCGCTGGTGCTGCCGATCGCCGCCAAGCTGGCCGACCCGAACGGCGGCCGGGAGTACCTGCAGATCGCCGGCGAGTACTACTCCCGACCGGCGTCGTTCGCCGAGCTGGTACCCCAGCGCGACCCGCACAGCAGCATGGAGCGCTGGAACCGGCTGCTGGACCGGATGATCCCCCGGGAGGGCCGGACGGTCCTTCGGACCCGCGCGGCGGCGATCCGCTTCACCTTCGGCGAGCTGGCCCGGCGGGCGGCGGCTCGCCGTACCCGGGACGACCGCCTGTTCACCAGCCACCTCATCGACCTGGTCACGGCACTGCTGTCCACGCAGCCGTCGGAACCGACCCAACGCCTGCTGCAGTAGCTGCGAGCGGCCAGCCGCCGCCGGGCGAGCCTGTCAGCTGCGCCTTAAGGCAGTTGTTTGCTCTTGGCGGACAGCTGTTGGTAGAGATGGGCTGACTGTCAAAGGGGGGTCGACATGTCCCATCCGAGCCCGCGCCCTCGGCGCCTGCCCGTCCGGTGGCGCTTCGCCGCCATCCTCACCCTGCTGCTCACCGCGCTCTCCAGCGCCGCTGCTGCGCCCAGCCCGGCCGGTGGCGAGGCCGCCCACCCACGCCCCCACCTGAGGCCGGTGGTCTTCGTCCACGGTGGCGCCGGCTCGGGGGCCCAGTTCGAGACCCAGGCCATGCGGCTGACCGGCAACGGCTACCCGCGCGGCCTCATCGCCGTCCACGAGTACGACTCGACCTTCGGGCTCAACACCATGGACGAGGTCGTGGCCGGTCTCGACGACCTGATCGACCAACTGCTCGCCAGCTCCGGAGCCGAACAGGTCGACCTGCTGGGACACTCGCTCGGGACCGTCGTCTCGCAGAACTACCTCAGCGCGCCCGAGCGCGCGGCCAAGGTGGCCCACTACGTGAACATCGACGGGCGGACGGCGACGGCGCCACCCGGTGGCGTCCCCACGCTGGCCGTCTGGGGCGAAGGGAGCCAGACCCGCGAGATCGTCGGGGCGCAGAACGTCTACCAGCCGGACCAGAGCCACGTGCAGACCGCCACCTCGGCCGAGACCTTCGCGCAGTTCTACCGCTTCTTCACCGGGCGGGAGCCCCGGACGACCGATGTCACCCGGGACCGGGACGGCCGGGTCCGCCTGGCCGGCGAAGCCAACCTCTTCCCCAGCAACGTCGGAGCCGAGGGCGCCACGCTGGAGATCTGGGAGGTCGACGGGCGGACCGGTCAGCGCCGCGGTCGGCACCCGAGGGCCACCTTCGCCATCGGTGCCGACGGCGCCTGGGGACCATTCCGGGCCAGCACCCGCAAGACCTACGAGCTCGCCGTGGTCTGGGGGCCCGAACAGACCCATCACTTCTACTATGAGCGCTTCCTCCACGACGACCACCTGATCCGCCTGCTCACCTCGGAGCCGGGCACGGGCCTCGACACGCTGCGCGAGACCAGCGACCGCCACTCGACGCTGACCGTGGTCCGGTACAAGGAGATGTGGGGCGACCAGGGCGCCGAGAGCGACGTGCTCTCGATCGACGGGCAGAGCGTCCTGAACGCGGCCACCGCGCCCCGGACCAAGCGGGTGAACGCCCTGTTCGCGTTCGACATCCACTCCGACGGGGTCACCGATCTCAGCGCCCCGCACCCCGTGCTGTTCAGCCTGCCCTTCCTCACCGGCGTCGACCTGTTCGTCCCGGCAGCGACCCCACCGGACCGCACGGTGCGGATCGCGATGACCGCCCGGGCCACCGACCAGGGGACCGAGGTGATCAACGTGCCCAACTGGGCTTCCACGACGAACCACATCAGCGTGCAGTTCCGGGACTTCTGAGGCGAAGGTCTGCCCGCGCTCGGTCCAGGTGCCCGGACCGAGCGCGGGCGGTTCACCACCCCTCGGAGCTACCGTGAGCCAGATGTCCGAGCCTTCTCCTGCCCTGCTGGCTGGACCTGACCCGGACGCCCGGGATCCAGCCCACGGAGTGCGGGGCGCCAGCCGGCGGGCACGGCTGGCGGGGTTGGCCGGGCTCGCGGCCGTGACCGGGTACGTGTACTCGCTCGACCCCGACAAGGGCGGCGTCTATCCCCGGTGCCCGAGCCGGGTGCTGTTCGGCATCGACTGCCCGGCCTGCGGAGGGCTCCGGGGAACGAACGCCCTGCTCCACGGGCGGATTTTCGAGGCGCTGGACCACAACCTGCTGCTGCCGGCCTACCTGAGCTTCATCGGGCTGCTGGTGGGGCTGTGGCTGCTGCCCCTGATCGGCCGCCCCGCTCGGACGCTGCGACCGCCCGGCTGGCTGCTGGTCGGGGTGCTGGCGGCCTTGGGAGCGTTCACCGTGCTGCGGAACCTGCCGATCCCGGCCCTGCAGTTCCTGGCCTCCGACGCCTGAGCGAGATCCGCCCGAGCGACGACAGCGTCAGCTCGTGAACCGGCCGTAGCCACCCCGGTAGAACACCAGCGGCCCGCCCTCGTGGGCGATGCCGAGATCGAGCACCCGCCCGACGACGATCCAGTGGTCGCCGGCCTCGTGGACGTCCTCGATCTGGCACTCGATCCAGGCCACCACGTCGTTGAGCACCGGCGCGCCGGTCGCGGGAGCGGGCCGGTAGCCGATGCCGGCGAACTTCTCGGGCGCCTTGGAGGCGAACACCCGGCACACGTCCTCCTGGTCGTCGGCCAGGATGTTGACCGTGAAGTGCCCGGCGGCTGCGATCCGGGGGTAGCTGCTCGAGGACTTGCCGGCGCAGAACGCCACCAGCGGCGGATCCAGCGAGACCGAGAAGAACGAGCCGACCGCCAACCCGGCCGGACCGTCCTCGCCCGTGGCCGTGATGACCGTGACGCCGGTCGGGAAGTGGCCCAGAACCTGGCGGAAGTGGGCCTCGTCGACCACCGGAGCTGCGGACCGATCCGTGTCCATCGCGGTCACCCTACTTACGGCGGTTGTCCTGACGCACCGTCAGGTTCGCCCGGGTTCCTGGTCAGGCCACGCCCAGCGAGACCGTCAGGCCCTCGTAGGCGGCGATGACCTCCTGGAGGCCGGTCGTCTCCGCCGCGGCCTGGGCCGCCAGCAGGATCTCGTCCATCTCCTGGTCGGTGTGCGCGGGGTCGTGGTGGAACAGCACCAGCCGCTTCGCGCCCGCTGCCTCGGCCACGTGGACGGCGTACTCGACCGTGCAGTGGCCCCAATGGCGCTTCTCGGCGAACTCCGCCTCGGTGAACTGGGCGTCGTGGATCACGAGGTCGGCGCCGTCGCAGAGCTCCAGCACGGGGTCGCTGACCGCGTGGCTGCCGTCCATGGGCATCTGGTGGTCGGACAGGTAGGCCACCGACACGCCGCCCATCTCGATCCGGTAGCCGTTGGTCGGCCCGCAGTGCGGGACCGGCCGGACCCGGACCTTGGCGCCGTCCAGCTCGAGGTCCTCGTCGCTGGCGTCGTAGAACCGGATCTGCTGGTTGAGCTCCTCGATGGTGACCGGGAAGTACGGGGGGCAGACGAACTGGTGGAAGGCCTGGCCCAGCGAGCACAGGTCCTGCCCGGGCCCGTAGATCTCCAGCTGGGCGCCGGAGGCCAGGATCGGGGCGAAGAACGGGAGCCCCTGGACGTGGTCCCAGTGGAGGTGGGTGACCAGCGCCGACCCCCGGAAGCTGCCGTCACGGGGCAGGGTGAGCCCCCAGTAGCGCAGGCCCGTGCCGAGATCGAGGACGATCGGTTCGTGGCCCGGCTTGTCGAGCACGACGCAGGACGTGTTGCCGCCGTAGCGACGGTTCTCGTCGCAGGGGCATGGCGTCGATCCTCGGACTCCGTAGAAGGAAACGTTCAAACAGGGTCCCCCGGGTTGCTCCCTCCGTGTCGAGCGACGTTACCCAACGGTTCATCACCACAGCCCTGTCTGTGACCACAATCACCGATTCCGGGGGCGCTGACCAGCGTGAGGCGCGACGGCATCCACTACTAGGGTCCCGCGCATGTCGGGTGTCGCAGAGATCCGCCGTGGGACGATCGAGGCCAACGGCTTGCAGTTCGAATACCTCGAATGCGGGGACAGCGGACCGCTGGCACTGTGCCTCCACGGGTTCCCGGACTCGGCGTGGACCTGGCGGCACCTGCTCCCCCGCCTGGCCGACGCGGGCTTCCACGCCGTGGCGCCCTGGCTCCGCGGCTACGCGCCGACCGCCGTGCCGGCCGATGGCCACTACGACACCGGGAGCCTGGCCCTCGACGCGGGCGCCCTGCACCAGGGCTTGGGTGGCGACGGCGACGCGGTGCTCGTCGGCCACGACTGGGGCGCGCTGGTCGGCTACAGCGCCGTCCACGACGACCAGGCGAGATGGCGGCGACTGGTGACGATGGCGGTGCCGCCCCCGGCGGCGATCCTGGGCGCGTTCCTCTCCTACGACCAGCTCCACCGGTCCTGGTACATGTTCTTCTTCCAGCATCCCCTGGCCGAGCTGGCCATGCCCCAGGACGATCTGGCCTTCATCGACCGGCTGTGGGCCGACTGGTCGCCCGGCTACGACGCCGCGGAGGACCTGCCCCACGTCAAGGACGCGCTGCGCGAGCCGGCCAACCTCGCCGCGGCGATCGGGTACTACCGGGCGACACTCGGCGAGGTGGCGGTCAATCCCGACCCCGCAGCCGTCGCGCTGCGCGCCGCCGGGAACCAGCCGGTGCCGGTCCCCACGCTCTACCTGCACGGCAGGACCGACGGCTGCATGGGAGCGGACCTCGCAGAGGCGGCCGGCGCCCTCTTCCCGCAGGAGGGATCGCGGGTCGAGCTGGTCGACGCGGCCGGGCACTTCCTGCAGCTGGAGCGGCCCGACGAGGTGAACCGCCTGGTTCTCGACTTCCTCGTTCCCTGACCGCCTCGCCGGGCCGAGCTCGCCCGGTTGGTTCAGGTCCGGGCGGCCATGCGCTCCAGCGTGCGGGCGTTGCGGACCGCGGCGCCGCCGCTGTCGTTGTTGAAGAACACGTACCGGTCGGCGTCACGGGGCCAGGCTTCGCAGAGGCGGTGCAACCAGGTCCGCAGCGCCTGGCGACCGTAGGACGGCCGCGGCTTGGCCCGACCCTGGTGCATCCGCAGGTACCCCCACGATGCCGTCACCCACAGCGGGGTCATCGCCTTGCTCAGGCGGTCGGCCCAGCACAGGGCGGCGTCGTGGTCCCGGAGGACGTCCTGCACCTCCTCGGTCCACCAGGACTCGTGGCGGGGCTCGACGGCGACGCGGGCGTCGGAGGGGAACGCGGCGAGGCAGGCGTCGAGCCGCTCCGGTTCGGCCCGCAGGTTGGGCGGCAGCTGCAGCAGGAACGGGCCGAGGCGGTCACCCAGCCCATCGGCCCGCTCCAGCAGCCGCTCGACCGGTTCCTCGGGGTCCTGCAGCCGCTTGATGTGGGTCAGGTAGCGGCTGACCTTCACCGCCACCACGAACCCGTCGGGGGTCTGCTCCCGCCAGGACTCGAAGGTGGCCCGCTCGGGCAGCCGGTAGAAGGCGTTGTTGACCTCGACGCAACCGAACTCGGTGGCGTAGTGCTGCAGCCACCGTCGCTGGGGCAGCCCGTCCGGGTACAGCCCGCCGCGCCAGTCGCGGTACTGCCAACCCGAGGTTCCGATCCAGATGATGCGCGGTGCTTACCCCGCTACAGCTCGACCGGAACGCCGACCAGGGAGCCGTACTCGGTCCACGAACCGTCGTAGTTGGCCACCCGCTGGTACCCGAGCAGCTCGTGGAGCACGAACCAGGTGTGGGCCGACCGCTCGCCGATGCGGCAGTAGGCGATGGTGTGGCGGTCGGAGGTCACGCCCTCGCCGCCGTAGAGCGCCTCCAGCTCGTCGGCCGAGCGGAACGAGCCGTCCTCGTTGGCGGCCTGCACCCAGGGGATGTTCTTGGCTCCCGGGATGTGGCCGGGAACCTGGGCCTGCTCCTGGGGCAGGTGCGGTGGCGCCAGAGCCTCGCCCCGGTACTCCTGCGGTGAGCGGACGTCGACGAAGGTCGCAGCGTCCAACCGGGACAGGACGTCGTCCCGGAACACCCGCAGGTTCGACTGCACGGGCCCGTCGATGCTCAGGTCGGTGGGCGAGAACGTCGGGACGTCGGTGACCAGCTCGCGCTGCTCGAGCTCCCACTTCTTGCGGCCGCCGTCGAGCAGCTTCACCTGCTCGAAGCCCAGGTAGCGGGCCAACCAGTAGGCGTAGGCCGCGAACCAGTTGTTGTTGCCGCCGTAGAAGACCACCGTCGTCTCGGGCCCGACGCCCGCGGCCTGGAGCAGGGCGGCGAAGCCCTCCTGGTCGACGTAGTCGCGGCGCGGCTTGGCGTGCAGGTCCTCGAACCAGTCCCAGCCGAGGGCGTTGCGGATGTGGCCCTGCTGGTAGGCGGAGGTGTCCTCGTCGACCTCGATCACCCGGACCGCTGGATCGTCGAGGTGCTCGACCAGCCAGTCGGTGCTCACCAACCGGTCGGGGTGGGCGTACTCGGTCATGGTCCGCCTCCTTCCCTGTCTCCTGTCCCTGTGCTGGCTCCGTCCCTCCCCTCCCGCGTAAACCCTAGTGCTCTGGTCGGGTTTTGGGGAGGGGGCCGGAGCAGGGCTCAGGGGAGGCGCAGCGCCCCGTCGACCTGGATCGCCAGCCCGTCGGCGACGACGCCCCGGGCGACCCTGGCGGCCCGCTCGACGTCCTCGGGCCAGCCCATGACCCGGTGCACCTCGGCCACGGCGACCGGCCCGGTGCGCAGGGCGTGGACCAGGCGCCCGCGGCCCTGGCGGTCGGAGCCCTCGAACCGGCTCTGGGGCAGGCCGACGCCAGCCGATCCGTCGGCGGGATCCGGTGGCGCCTGGCCGCTGGCGTGCCAGCGGCACTCCGAGCTCGCTGGGCAGCGGTCGCAGCGAGGGCGGCGCCGCTTGCACACCGCGCCGCCCAGCTCCATGACCGCCTGGTTCCAGGCCCAGGCGTCGGCCGGCGGGACCAGGGCGTCGGCCAGCTGCTGAGCCTCCCGGGCGGCCAGCGGCCGGCCCGACCACCGGGCGAGGACCCGGCCGACGTTGGTGTCGACCACGCCTACCGGCCGCTCGAAGGCGAAGGCCAGGACGGCCCGGGCGGTGTACGGCCCGATGCCCGGCAGCCGCAGCAGCGCGTCGAGCTCGGCGGGGACCGCTCCGCCATGGCGATCCACGATCTCCTGGGCGCAGCGGTGGAGGCTGACCGCCCGCCGGTTGTAGCCCAGGCCGGCCCACAGCCGCAGCACCTCGGCGGCCGGCGCCGCGGCACAGGCCGCCGGCGTCGGAAGCCGCTCGAGGAAGGCGCAGTAGGACGGCACCACCCGGTCGACGCCGGTCTGCTGCGCCATGACCTCGGACACCAGCACGGCCCACGGGTCCCGGGTCCGCCGCCAGGGCAGATCACGCAGGTGCTGGGCTCCCCAGGCCAGCACCGCGTCGCTCACGCCGCCCGGCACCGCCAGACCCGGGTGGTGTACGGGAAGCCGAACCAGGGTCGGCCGGCGAGGTCGGGATGGCTGCGGACCAGCTCCCGGACCCGCCCGAGCACCGCGGCCTGCTCCTCCTCCGGCAGCAGGCCCACGACGCTCACCGAGGCGGTGCGGGCGAGCAGCAGGTCCTCGTCACAGGGCTGGTCCCAGTCGTGGGACCACACCTCGACCGGGCCGAAGCCACCGGCGGCGGTGATCTGGGCGCCGTAGTCGACGCCGTAGTAGGCGTCGTACGGCCGGACCAGGTCCCGGTCCGTCAGCAGCTCCCCGTAGCGTCGCACCCAGTCCCGTCGCCGGTCCCGCATGTTCCACAGCAGGAACAGGTGCCCGTCGGGCCGCAGGACCCGCCGCATCTGCGCCAGCGCCGCCGGAGCGTCGAACCAGTGGAAGGCCTGGGCCACGGTCACGACGTCCACCGAAGCGTCGCCCATCGGCAGCTCCTCCGCCGTGCCGTCGAGCACCTCGACCTCGGGCAGCGCCTGCGCCAGCTGAGCCCGCATGGCCACCACCGGCTCGACCGCGACGATGTCCGCTCCGGCCGCGGCCAGGAGCCGGGTCAGCTTGCCGGTGCCGGCCGCGAGGTCGAGGACCCGCGCCCCGGGCCCGATCCGCCCGTGGCCCACGAGGTGGGCCACGGCCTCGGCCGGGTAGGACGGCCGGCCCCGGTCGTAGGCCGCGGCGGTGGCGGCGGAGTCGAAGCCGAGGGCCTCGGGCTTGACCCGCTCGGCGCTCACGGGCCGTCGTCGAACACGTCGTCGCCGTACGGGTAGCGGCGGGCCGGCGCCTCGTCCCGCTTCCAGACCATGAGCTTGCGGCGGAAGGAACAGACCTCGTCACCCTCCTGGTTGATGCCCTTGGTCTCGACGGTCACGATGCCCCGCTGGCCGTCCGAGGTCTCCTTCTTCCCCACCACCTTGGTGACGGCGTAGATCGTGTCGCCGTGGAACGTCGGCTTGGGGTGGCGCAGGGACTCGACCTCCAGGTTGGCAACGGCAGCTCCGCTCACGTCCGGCACGCTCATGCCCAGGACCAGCGAGTACACCAGGTTGCCGACCACCACGTTGCGCTTGTGGAGCGTCTCGTTCTCGGCGAACCACTCGTTGGTGTGCAGCGGATGGTGGTTCATGGTGATCATGCAGAACAGGTGGTCGTCGTACTCGGTGATGGTCTTGCCGGGCCAGTGGCGGTACACGTCACCGACCTCGAAGTCTTCGAGGTAGCGGCCGAACGGGCGGTCGAGCGTTGCCATGGTCGAACACCGTACGGAGCCGCGACCGCGAGGACCAGCCTGACCCCTACGCTCCATCGCACGGATCAGGGGCCTCTGGGCCTCGAGGGCAGGAGCTGGCCATGGGCATCGACGGCGGACGGCGTTGGCTGGTGGGAGCAGGGATCGCGGCGGTGGTGGTGTTCACCGCGGCGAGCTGCGCCCAGCAATCGGATCTCGAGCTGGTCGCGGCCGCGCCGGAGGACTTCGCGGCGACGCCGGAGTTCCTCGGCGAAGCCGTGTCCCGCTCCACCGAGCAGTCCTTCCGCTACGAGATGACGATGGCGATGCACATCGGCGCGCCCGACGAGGACATGAGCCTGGACTTCGACCTCCCCTTCGCCCACGGCGCGCAGGATGGCAACCGGTACTCCGTGGCCATGGACTTCGGCGAGCTGTTCCAGGCCATGGCCGACGATGTCGGCGGGGGCGAGGACCTGCCCTTCGACCCCGACACCGAGCTCGGCATGGAGGCGGTGGGCGACACCGAGACGATGTACATGCGGGCGCCGTTCTTCTCGGTGATGGCGGAGGAGATCCCGTCCCCGGACGAGCTCGAGCCGGGTCCGGGCAACGACGATCTCGGTGCGGCGGTCGACCTGTTCGAGGTGTTCGCCGGCCTGGGCGACCGCTGGGCCCGCATCGACCTGACGGCCCTGAACGAAGCGCTGCCCGGAGCCGATGCCAACGCCATGCCGACCGGGGACAGCTTCGACCCGATGGCCTTGTTCGAGGTGGTCGCCGGCTCGGACCAGGTCGAGGACCTCGGGACCTCGGAGATCGACGGCGTGCCGGTGACCGGCCTGGCCGCCACGGTCAGCCTGGCCGACCTGCAGCAGGCTCAGGGTGTCGGCTCCAGCACCGTCGGGCTACCGACCGTGGATGCCCCGGAGCGCGAAGCCGTGGCCGAGGCCCTGGCCGACGTGGAGCTCCCGATCGAGGCCTGGATCGACGGCGAGGGCCTGGTGCGCCGCATCCAGTTCACCTTCGGTGTCGACCAGGTGCTGGCGGCCGCCGAGGCTGCGGAGCAGGTCGCTCCGGACGACGACTTCGGCGACATGACCGACGTGGCCCAGACGGCGCTCGACGAGTTCGAGATGCGGTTCGGCTTCGACTTCTCCGACTACGGCGACGACTCGATCGACATCCAGTTCCCGGAGGAGTCCGACACCGTCGACGTGACCGAGGCCTACGTCGACGCGCTGAGCGAGCTGGCCGCGTCCTAGCTCCGTCCCGGGACGCGGCGGCTTCGCACTCCGTCGCGACGGCGAATACCGTCGCCGTCCATGACCGCCCCCGACCTCGACGCGGCATCCGCCGCGGTGGAAGCCACCCGCCAGGTCGTCCAGGCCGGCCTGGTCCACATCGCCGAGACCGGCTCCGTCGACGACGACCAGGTCGTCGCGTACGACCTGGCGCATGCCGCGGCGGCGGTCGAGACCGCCCGCACCCTGCTGGGCTACGGCGCGCATGGCGACACCGAGGCCGGGATCACCTGCGCCTTCGGGGCCGAGGCCGTGGCTGACGTGGCGGCCAAGCTGTTCGGGCGGGAGCAGGCCTGGGGCGTCGAGCCCTCCGCGCTGGACGAGACCCGGGCCTTCGTCGCCGCCTACCGCGATCCGGCCTTCCTGGCCTCGATCGACGAGGCCGGCCCTCGCCACCTGGACGACGACTTCGAGCTGGTCCAGGACACCTTCCGCCGGTTCGCCGAGGACAAGATCCGGCCGGTGGCCGAGCACATCCACCGGCACAACGCCGACATCCCGGAGGAGATCATCGCCGGGTTGGCCGAGCTCGGGGCCTTCGGCCTGTCGATCCCCGAGGAGTACGGCGGCTACGCAGCCGGTGGCGAGAGCGACTACATGGGCATGGTCGTCGCGACGGAGGAGCTGTCGCGCGGTTCGCTGGGGGTGGGCGGGTCGCTGATCACCCGGCCCGAGATCCTCACCCGGGCGCTGCTCAAGGGGGGCACCGAGGAGCAGAAGCAGTCGTGGCTCCCCCGGCTGGCCACGGCCGAGGTGATGGCCGCAGTGGCCGTGACCGAGCCCGACTACGGCTCGGACGTGGCCGGCATCACCACCTCGGCCCGTCCGGTCGACGGCGGGTGGCTGGTCAACGGGGTCAAGACCTGGTGCACGTTCGGCGCCCGGGCCGACGCGCTGATGCTGCTGGTCCGCACCGACCCCGACCGCAGCAAGGCGCACCGGGGCCTGTCGATGTTCGTGGTCCCCAAGGCCCGGGGCGAGGGCCACGGCTTCCTGGTCACCCAGGGCGCCGGCGACGACGGTGGCGCCCCGGGCGGCGGGAAGATGGAGGGCCGGCCGATCGACACCATCGGCTACCGGGGCATGCACTCCTACGAGATCGCCTTCGACGACTGGTTCGTGGCCGCCGAGAACCTCGTCGGCGGGGAGGACGGGCTCGGCAAGGGCTTCTACCTACAGATGGCGGGCTTCGAGAACGGCCGGCTGCAGACCGCGGCCCGGGCCATCGGGGTGATGCAGGCGGCCTACGAGGACGCCCGGGCCTACGCAGCGGACCGCTCGGTGTTCGGGCATCCCATCGCCGACTACCAGCTGACCCGGGCCAAGCTGGCCCGGATGGCGGTCACCATCCAGGCCGCCCGGCAGTTCTCCTACGCGGTCGCGAAGCTGATGGCCAAGGGCGAGGGCTCGATGGAGGCCGCGATGGTCAAGGCCTACGTCTGCAAGGCCGCCGAGTGGGTCACGCGGGAGGCGATGCAGATCCACGGCGGCTACGGCTACGCCGAGGAGTACGCGGTCAGCCGGTACTTCGTGGACGCGCGGGTGCTGTCGATCTTCGAGGGCGCCGACGAGACGCTGTGCCTGAAGGTGATCGCCCGTCGGCTGGTCGAGCAGGCCACCGGCTGAGCGCGACCCGCCGTCTTTGCAGATCTTCGGCCCTCCAGGGGCCGTTCACCTTCGAAGACGTCAGGTGCCGTCGAGGGAGCGGGTCCCGCGGAGGCGGGCGGTCATCTGGTAGCGCTGGTGGAAGGGGACGCCGACCGCGAACCCGATGAGCCCGATCGGGACCGCCACCCAGAGGTTGCTCCCGCTCAGCGCCGCGGCCAGCATGGCGACGGTGGCCCCGGCCAGCACGCTGTTGATCACCCCCAGCGCTCCCGGGACGCTGAGGAACAGCTGCCACCGCCCCGGCCGGAACCCCTCCTGGCGCAGGACCGCGGCGACGTCGTCGGTGGCGGCCGGTCGCGCGATGTGGGCGGCCAGCGCCGGTAGCGCCTCGACGTAGAAGCGGCGGATGCGGTTGATCCGCTGCAGGTAGACGGTGTCGTCGATCGAGGCCTGCAAGGTGCGCTCGAAGGTCACCAGGCCCAGGAACAGCAGCACGGGGAGCAGCACCAGGCCGAGGGTGTAGAGCGCGGCCCGGGAGGTCTGTGCGGCGAAGGCCAGCGCCACCAGACCGGCGGACACCGAGCTCAGGAAGATGCTGGCCCGCCCGTTCGTCTCGGAGATGGTGGAGGCGCGGGCGGTCTGCAGGTTGAAGTGCTCGGTGGTGAGGACGGTCACCGCCGCCTGGGGATCGAGGCGCAGCCGCTCCCGCGGCGCTTCGGTGGGGTCGGTCGGGGGACGGGGAACCTCGGACGCGTCGGTGGTCATCCGCCCTTATGTAGCGGGGATCCAGCTCCCGTGGAACCCGGTTGGCACCCGCGCCGGCAGGTGGACCCGGGCCAGTGTCTCCAGCGACCCGGCATCGACCAGGACGAGGTCGCTCCGGTCGACCTGCGGGTCGTAGACGTAGCCCAGGAGGACGCCCTCGTCCTCGGCCGCCTCCGGGGCGGCAGGAACGAACACGAACTCGCCGGCCTCGCAGCCCGGACCGAAGGTCCGCAGCTCGGAGGTCTGGGCCACGAGGTCGTGCCGGAGCAGGCCGCTGTCCCGGAAGTCGATCTGGCCGTCGGCGTCGCTGATCGACCCGACGCTGTAGCCGTAGCGGTGCCGGCGGCCGGTGCGCCGCTCGTCGATCCGGGGGAACTCCTGGGGCCGGTCGTCCAGTCGCTCCTCGACGACCTTGCCCGCGGTGAGGTCGACCGTCCAGCGGTCGAGGGTCGGCGGTCCTTCGTTGGGGCCGTGCGGGTCGGTGGCGAAGGTCTTGGGGTGGCGCACCACGTCGAGGACGATGCGGTCGCCGTCCTCGAAGGCGTTGAGCGGGTGGTACACGTAGCACGGCTCGATGTCGAACCAGCGGACGTCGCTGCCGTCGCTGTCCCGGCCCATGACCCCCACCCGGGCGGGATACGACGGGTCCCACGAGTAGGGCAGCGACGCGCCGCGCTCCGCCTTGGCCAGGTCGAAGACCGCGGGCAGGTCGTAGAGCACGACGTGGTCCTCGGTGAGCGAGAAGTCGTGCATCATCGGGCTGCCGTGGACGGCGATGTCGACCGTGCGCCTGACCCGGCCGTCGGTGCCCAGCACCGAGTACTGCACCTTGTTGCCCCAGCCCCAGTAGTAGGAGAGCGCGTGCAGCTCGCCGGTGGCGGGGTCGCGATGGGGGTGGGCCGTGTAGCCGCCCGGCAGAGTGCCGTCGAAGTCGCAGGAGCCGATGGTGTCCAGCTCCGCGGTGAGCTCGTAGGGCAGGCTTCCGGCCTCCACGATGGCGAAGGTCCGCCCGGCCTGCCCGATGACGTGCGTGTTCGCGGCGAAGTCCATGCCGCCGTGGACCGGACCGGGATGGGGCTCCTCGCCGAGCGCCGCGGCGACGTCGGCGGAGCGGACCCACCGGTTGCGGTACCACTCGGCCCGGCCGTCGCGCAGCCGGACGCCGTGGACCATGCCCGAGCCCACGAACCAGTGGTACGCCGCCGGGTCGGGATCGGTGACCGGGTTGGGCCCGTTGCGGAGGTAGCGGCCGTCGAGGTCGCCGGGGATCGCGCCGGTCACCTCGAGCTCGGTGGCCGTGACCTCCTGCCGGACGGGGGCCATGTTCCCCTGGAGGTAACGGTTCTGCGCTGCCGTCGAGATGGAGGTCGCCGTAGCCATGCCTCGAACCATAGCACTGCTATAGATCTTTGTATAGCACTGCTATGTAGATTGTGGTCGTGCCGAAGACCGCCGACCCCGCCGTCCGCACCGCGCTGCTGGAGACCGCGGCCCGCATCACCGCGGAGGAGGGACGCGATGCCCTGACCCTGCGGCGCCTGGCAGCCGCCGTCGGGACGTCGACCATGGCCGTCTACACCCACTTCGGCAGCATGGCCGACGTGCGCCGGGCGGTCCGGCGGGAGGGGTTCGCCCGGCTGGCCGAGCACCTCGACGCCGTCGAGCACACCGGTGATCCGGTGGCCGACCTCGTCGTGCAGGGCTGGGCGTACTACCTCAACGGGACGACCAACCCCAACCTCTACCGGGCGATGTTCATGGACCGGCCCTGCGACGACGGCGAGGCCGAGGTCGGGATGGACACCTTCGAGCGGCTGGTGGACGGCGTCCAGCGGTGCATCGACGGGGGACGGTTCGATCCGGCGGTGGCCCTGGATCTGGCCACCCAGCTCTGGGCGGCCTCCCACGGCGTGGTCTCGCTCGAGCTGTCGGGGATGCTGCCCCGGGAGCGGGCGGTCGGCAGCCTGCTGGCCATGGCCCGCAACCTGCTCCAGGCGTTCGGGGACTCCCCCGCGGCCCTCGGCCGTTCGCTGGCTCGCGCCGAGCCCCGCTTCGTCGCCTAGCCGAGGCGATAGGTCCCGATCCGGCCAGGTCGAGGCGCCCGCACCGAGTTGACCGCCCGGTCAAGTCCGGGGCTACGGTCCCCGCCATGGACGGGCACGAGGGCAGCTACCAGGGCAAGGTCGCGGTGGTCACGGGAGCCGCATCGGGCATCGGCCTGGCGCTGGCGCAGCGCTTCGCCGCCGAAGGCATGCAGGTGGTGCTGGCGGACGTGGCCCGGGACGACCTGCAGACCGCGGCCAAGAGCCTGGCCGAGACCCACGGTGAGGACCACGTGGCTGCGGTCCCCACCGACGTGCGGGAGCCGGAGGCCGTGGACGCCCTCGCCCGGGCGACCGTCGAGCGGTTCGGCGCCGTCCACGTGGTGTGCAACAACGCCGGCGTCGCGGTGGGCGGCCTCGCCTGGCAGGTCCCCGCCGACCGCTGGCGCTGGATCGTCGACGTGAACCTGCACGGCGTCGTGAACGGCATCCGCTCCTTCGTGCCCCTGCTCATCGAGCAAGGCGAGGGCCACGTAGTCAACACGGCGTCGGTGGCCGGGTTCATCACCTCGCCCGCGATGTCCCCCTACCTGGCGACCAAGCACGCGGTGGTCGCGGTGTCCGAGGCGCTCTACTTCGACCTGCAGGTCACCGGGGCGACCGGCGTCGGAGTGTCCGTGCTCTGCCCCGAGTGGGTGCGCACCCGGATCGCCGAGTCCGACCGCAACCGGCCGGCCGACGTCAGCCCCATGGTGCCCGGGCCCGAGCTCGCCGCGGGCAGCGACGATGGCGAGGCCGCAGGCCCGGCCACCCTGCTCCAGGGGTTCATCGAGACCGGCCTCGACCCCGCCGCCGTCGCCGACCACGTGGTCGACGCCATCCGGCAGCAGCGCTTCTGGATCTTCACCCACCCCACCTCGCTGCCCTCCATCAAGCGGCGGTGGCAGGCCGTCGAGGACGACGCCCGGCCCGTCTGGTGGGGCGGCTAGGCCTCCGAGCGGGTGAGGCCGGCGCGCTCGCCGCGCTTCACGAACTTGGTGGCCATCTTGCGGGACGCCTCGTCGATCATCTCGTCGCCGAACATCACCGCACCCTTGCCCTCGCCCTCGGTGGCGTGCTCGTAGGCCTCGAGGATGTGCCAGGCCCGGTCGAACTGCTCCTGGGTGGGCGAGAACATCTCGTTGACCACGGTGACCTGGTCGGGGTGGAGGGTCCACTTGCCGTCGAAGCCCAGGATCCGCACCCGCTGGCAGTAGTCGCGCAGGCCCTCGCTGTCCCGGACCTTGAGGTACGGGCCGTCGATGACCTGCAGCCCGTTGGCCCGGCCGGCCATGAGGATCTTGTTGAACACGTAGTGGAAGTGGTCGCCGGGATACTCGGGGATCTGGACCCCACCGGTGAGCACCGGCATCTCCATCGAGGCCGCGAAGTCGGCGGGCCCGAAGATGATCGTCTCCAGGCGGGGGGAGGCGGCGCAGATCTCCTCCACGTTGATCAGCCCCTGCGCCGTCTCGATCTGCGCTTCGATGCCGACGTGGCCGACGGGCAGCCCGGCCTGGATCTCGGCCTGGCGCAGGACCATGTCGGCCGCCACGATCTGCGCCGCGCTCTCGACCTTGGGGAGCATGATCTCCTCCAGCCGGTCGCCGGCCTGGGTGACGACCTCGATGATGTCGAACACCGTCCACTTGGTGGACCAGTCGTTCACCCGGACGCAGACCACGGTGTCACCCCAGTCGCCCTCCCGGATGGCCTCGGCGACGGTCTTGCGGGCGCCTTCCTTCTCCTTCGGCGCCACGGAGTCCTCGAGGTCGAGGAACACCATGTCGGCCGGCAGGCTCTGGGCCTTCTCGACGAACCGGGGGTTCGAGCCCGGCACGGCATGGCAGGAGCGACGAGGGAGGTCACGGGTCCGCTGCGACATCCGGCAATCGTACGAGTCGCCCGGCGATCGATGCGAAGCCGGCCGACGCCGCCACGGGGCGTGACCGGGAGGCCCGCTCCGCCCCGCTAGGCGGCGAGGGTCGGGCGGTCAGGCGGCCAGGTCGGCGGGGAGGAGCTGATCGGTGACCAGTCGCTCGAAGCGCGCGGGGTCGCCGGCCACGTAGCGGCGACACAGCCGCAGGCCCTCGGTGTAGCAGTGGCTGTAGGCCCGCCAGGTCGGGTCGGTCATGAACGACAGCGCCTTGGCCGCCCGGTCGTGGGGCAGCAGCGCCCAGCGCTCGAGGTACGCGACCACGTCGTCCGGGGCGAGGCCGCGCTCGTGCAGCAGGATCGCCGCGTTGGACCGGACCCAGGCCAGCGCCTCCCCCGCCTTGCTGACCTCGCCTGCGACGTCGGCGTCGTAGCGGATGCCCAGCGGTGCCAGGTGCTCGGCCACGGTCGGCTCGGGTCGGGGACCGAAGGCCACCTCCACGCCGAGGTCGGCCAGCCCCTCGGCCATCACGCACTGGGGCGTGCCGACCAGGAAGATGGTCTCCTCCATCCAGCGGCGCTGCCGGACCAGGCCCACCTCCTTGCGGGTGTGCTCCGTGTGGTGCCCGGGGTAGGCCTCGTGGGCCACCAGCTGGCCCAGCGACAGCGACAGCACCGGCAGGTCGAGGTTGATCGCGACCCGGCTGCGCAGGCCGCCCTCGTAGTAGTTGAACCCGGACCACGGCTTGCCGGTCTCGAAGATCCACTCCACGTGCTCCCCTTCGGGCAGGCCGAACAGCCGGTGGGTCCGCTCGCGGAGGTCGTCCGCCAGCGAGCGGATGGCTGGCTCGAGCTGCGCCACCGGCACGGCGTGGGCCTCGCGCCACTCGATGTACCGCTCCCGGATCGGACCGTCGCCCGGGAGCACCGCCGCGAGCATCCGATGGGCGGCAGCGAAGTCGTCCTCGGGGACCAGTTCGGGCCGGACGCCGTAGCACCACTCGACTTCGTCCAGGTAGCCGATCGGCTCGCCGGCCAGCTTCCGGGCGCTGGTCCGCAGCCCGAGGACCTGCGCCCGCAGCCAACGGCGGCGCTCGGCGCTCAGCTCGGCGCCGTCCGGCCCTGCGTCGAGGTCGGCCACCAGCTGGCCGGCCTCGGCGACCAGCGCCTCCGGCGGACGGACGGGCTCGGCCTCGACCCGGGTCGCGAGGTCGGGGGGACCGTAGTAGGCGTCGACGAAGCCGTCGACGTGCCGCCCGAGCCGCAGACCCAGTTGGAGATAGCGGTCGACGAAGGAGACCATCCGGCCAACCCTACGGACCCGACTGATCCGAGCCGACCCGGGCGAGCCCTCAGCCGAGCTTGTCGCTGAAGAAGTCCAGCGTCTCGCGCCAGCAGGCCGCCGAGGCCTCGGGATCGTGGACCTCGGGCCGGGTGTCGTTGAAGAAGGCGTGCTCGGTGTCGGGCACGACGTGGAGGTTGGCCTCCTTGCCGAGATCGCGCAGCTTCTGCTCGAGCTGGGCCACCATCTCCGGCGAGAAGTAGCCGTCCTTCCCGGCGTAGTGCCCGAGGACCGCGGCATCGAGCTGCGAGTAGTCGGGCTCGGCGTTCGGCCAGGGGATCAAGCCGTACCAGGGCGATACCGCCTTGACCTTGTCCGGACGTTGGGTGGCGAGCATCAGCGCCAGACCGCCGCCCATGCAGAACCCGACGACCCCGACCCGCTCGATGCCCGCTTCCTCGGCCACCTTGTCGACCGCACCGGACATGTCCCGGGCGGCCTGGTCGAGGTTCATGGACATCATCAGCTTCCCGGCCTCGTCGGGCTCGGTCGTGGTCTGACCGTGGAAGAGGTCGGGCACCAGCGCGACGAAGCCCTCGATGGCGAACCGGTCGGCGACGTCCTTGATGTGGGGCACGAGGCCCCACCACTCCTGGATCACCACGACGGGTATGCCCCGCCCACCTTCGGGCGTCGCGAGGTACCCCGACGCCGTTCCTCCGTTGCTCGGGAAGTCGACCATCTGACCCATGTCGCGGACGCTACTCCCGTGACCCGGTCTCAGCTGGGGTCCGCCGACGAGGCGTCAGTAGGCGCCGCCCAGCTTGCGATGATCCCAGCTCACCACCCGGGTCGGGGTCACGATCACGCCGACCCGCTTGGCTCCCGTCTGGTCGAGGTACGGCTGCATCTCGTCGGACCAGGTCCCGATGTAGCGCTCGAACACGCTGCGGCCGATGGCCATCCGCTGGTCGTAGCCGGTGACCAGCTCGGCCCGCCCGACCAGCTCGACCCCTTGTAGCTCCTCGTAGACCTCCCCCGCCTCGACCAGGCAGGTGATCTGGGGGTTGCGCTCGAGGTTGAGGATCTTCTGCGAGCGCCCGTAGGTCCAGAACGCAGGACGGTCACCGACGAACCCGTACCACATGGCCACCAGGTGGATGCTGCCGTCGTGGTTGACCGTGGCGACGTTCATCGTGTGACGCCCGGCGAGGAACGCCTGGGTCTCCTCGTCGGTCATGCGGATCAGGTCGCGGCGCTTCATGCGCCGGCAAGTTAGAGCAGCTCGGGCGGGCAGGGACAAGCGATGGCGAGGGGCTCGACCCTGCGCGACACGCGCTCGACGCCGAGCGCCCGCGCCGCGACGTGCCAGCGACCGCCGGTCGCGCCGTGTCGCTTCCGAGCCGCCCGGAACAACGGCTCGGGCAGCCGCCGGCCCACCCCGACCAGCAGCCAGGTCTCGACGCCGGCGCGCTCGGCCGCTGCAGTCGCGTCCTCCAGCCACGCCGGGCCGAGGAACGAGCGGTCGCCCACCGCCCAGGCCTCGATCAGCAGCAGTGGCGTGGACCCAACCCCCGCGGCCGCCCGTCCGAGCTCCGCGAAGCGGTCCTCGGCATCCCCCGCCACCTCCGGGCCGAGGACGTCGATCAGCAGGTCCGGCCGGCGCTCGGCCAGCTCCTCCACCAGCGGTGACCAACCGAGGAGCGCGACGGCGGCTTCCTGGGGCAGGTCGAGCGCGAGGCTCAGGCCCAGCTGGTCGGCAGCGAGATCGCTCCGGATGGCTCGAGCCTCGGCCTCGGCATCGTCGACCGACAGCAGCCGCGCGCACGCCCACCACAGCGGGCCGACCTCGCCGTGCCGGTCGAGCAGCCGCCGACAGGCCGGGACCATCCCGAGCGGATCGTCGGCCAGCGCCGCCAACGCCGCCGCGGCCTCGCTCGCGAGGTCGGCGTGGGGCAGGTCCTCGCTCCGCGCGATCGCCCGGAGCCACTCGATCGGATGCACTGCCGACGACGGTAGCGGCAAGCACCGGCGCCGCAGGCGGCTCCATTGCCAGGCCGCAGCACCAGCGCGCTACTTTCTGCCGCCGTGGCCACCAACCCCCCTGGTGACGTCCAATTGACACCACTGAACGGCGAGGGACGTCCTCTCGCCGCCTGGTTGACCACCTTCCATCTGGCGGCGGTGATCCTCGACCCTTTCACCTACGAGAGCGCCTGGCTGCTCGAGACGGCCGGACGGATCCTCGAGAACTTCCGCGGCGCGGACTGCCGGGTGGCGTTCGTCGTGACCGCCACGGCCGACGAGGCCCGCGAGTTCCTCGGCCCCTGGACCCAGCAGGTGCTGGTGTTCGTCGATCCGGATCGTGAGCTGGTCAAGGGCCTGGGCCTCGACGAGCTGCCGGCCTTCGCCCACCTCCGCCACGACGGGCAGGTGGTCAGCGTGGCCGAGGGCTGGGATCCGCCCCAGTGGCGGAACGTCGCCACCCAGCTGGCGAAGGAGATGAGCTGGTCGCGGCCGCTGATCCCCAGCCCCGGCGACCCCCAGCCCTACGCCGGCTCCCCCGCGCTGGGCTGAGCCCCGCCGGGCTGCCTCGGGCGTCCGTCCGGCGCCCGCCGCCTCCTACCGCATCCCGCCTTCGGTCATCCCCAGCACGTCGAGCGCCTTGTCGACCTGCTCGTCGGTCAGCAGCCCGCGCTCGATGACGATCTCCCGGACGCTCCGGCCGGTGCGGATGCTCTCCTTGACCACCTCGGCCGCCGCCTCGTACCCGATGTAGGGGTTGAGCGAGGTTCCCAGCGACGGGCTGGACTCGGCGTAGGCCCGGCACCGTTCGACATCGGCCTCGATGCCGGCGACGCAGCGGTCGGCGAACAGCCCGGTGACGTTGGCCAGCAGCCGGATCGACTCCAGCAGGTTCCGGGCCATCACCGGGAGGTACACGTTGAGCTCGAAGTTGCCCTGGGACCCGGCGAAGGCCACCGCGGCGTCGTTGCCGAACACCTGGGCGCACACCTGGGTGACCGCTTCGGGGATCACCGGGTTGACCTTCCCCGGCATGATCGACGAGCCCGGCTGGAGGTCCGGTAGCCGGATCTCCGCCAGGCCGGTCCGGGGCCCGCTGGCCATCCACCGCAGGTCGTTGGCCACCTTCACCAGCGCGGCGGCCAGCGCCCGCAGCTCGCCGGACAGCGAGACCAGGGCGTCTCGGGCCCCGTGCACCGCGAAGTGGTCGGGAGCCTCGGTCAACGGGAGGCCACTGCGCTCGGCCAGCATCCCGACGACCGCCCGGGCGAAGCCCGGCGGGCAGTTCAGCCCGGTGCCCACCGCCGTGCCCCCGAGCGGCAGCTCGCCGACCCGGGGCAGGAGGGTGCCGATGCGGTCCGCCGCCTGGCGCACCTGGGTCGCGTAGCCACCGAGCTCCTGGCCCAGGGTGACGGGCGTGGCGTCCATGAGGTGGGTACGTCCCGACTTGACCACCGTGGCGTGCTCCTCGGCCTTGCCG
>Ga0075428_100000718_pt1 | contig 34349 bp, 23 predicted proteins | sample RhiMetdeltSRZDD2_FD_75291 | JGI IMG/M metagenome (GOLD analysis project Ga0075428, IMG submission 75291) | Populus rhizosphere microbial communities from Tennessee, USA - Rhizosphere MetaG P. deltoides SRZDD2 | ecosystem: Host-associated > Plants > Roots > Rhizosphere > Soil | place: USA... | reverse complement strand
CTCCTCGAACGTGGCCGGTTCCTCGTCACCGAGAGCGTGTGGCGGGAAGCGATCGCACCACTGGACGAATTCGTGCGACTGTACTCGGATTCCATCAACGCTGCGGAGGCCCGCGAGCTGCTGACGCGTGCAAGGCTCGAAGTCGCGCTGCTGCAGGCGGGGCCCGAGGCCACCGAGGAAGACCGGCGCACGGCACTCGCAGCGCTTGCTTCGCTTGCAACAGAGCCATACGGGTTCAGCGTTTTCGCGGCAAAGGTCGCGCATGCCACGCTTCTGTCCATCATCGGTTTGCCATCGGGTGGCGCGGAGCTGATGACCCGCGCTCTGGCGCAGTGGCACGAGCACGGGACCCGCGTGTTCGCGGAAGCCTCGGCAACTGTGCTCGAGACGGACGTGATGGACATTCGCGATGCGGTCTTCCATCCGAATGCGGACTGGCCGCGGCAGCAGTTCAGGCATCTCGGCTCTTCTGACAGTCCGCCTCCTTTCTTCATCGCGACCCCCGACGTCCGCGTCACGCTGCACGACGACTCCGACGTGCGAGTGCGGGCCGGATTGCGGCTTTCCAGAAGACCGGGCGGTCTGCTCCTGAACGAGGAACAGATTGCTGTCCTCGAACGCATTCTCACGCAGCTCGGAGGAACGAAGCGGCAGGCGCCTCAATCGATCATGGAAACGCCAAACCAACCGGTTGGGGGTGTGGAGCAGATCCAGAAGTTCTGGAACCGGTTCTTCACGCTGGGGCCCGGCCATTGGGGCGGGTGGATTCTCGAGACGTTCCCGATAGTGACCGAAGTCACGTTCATCGACGCGGCTCGCACCAGGGGTGCCGCACGGATCCGCACCGGGTACCAAGGCTCGACGCAGTTGCTGACAAAGGTCGGTGGCACGTGGAAGGTCACCGGCACGAGCGGGCACTGGATCGAGTAGCGACGCCTCTTCGAATCGCGCCGGCGGTGGACGATGCGTCGGTCATCAATCCCACCCCCGAAGTCGCTGACCGAGGCCAAGATCACGACCGCTCGTCAGAAGAAACGAGGGCAGAGGGCAAGGGCTCGCAGGGCCCTGGCCTCTGCTGTTCGTGCCGCGTCTACCGGAGCTGAATCTTCCCGCTCAGTGAGCTGCCGTCAGTCAGGGTGACCGTCACCACGTAGCAGAACCCCGCCTTCTTGGGTGTCTGGGTGATCAGGCGGAAGTGACGGCTGCAGACTCTACGCTGTGGATCGCTCTTCCGACCACCACGTGTACGGGCCAGAGTTGGGGCCTGCAGGCGACGTGCGGTTGGCAACGGCCGCGCCTGGGCGCCGGCGCACAACCCTGCCGGGTTCCGGGTATTCTTCTGTGAGGATCGCCCGCACGCTACGTGCGGTTGGTTACTGTGAAATCAGACCGTACTCGAAGCATCATGAAACAGATGAGTCGCCGGGAATTCGTGGCCGCATCGGGAATGATCGGGACCAGCCTGGCGCTCGACGTCGGCTTGTCTGCCGGCCAGGCACCCGTGGGTCGAGGTCTGAGCGCACCTTCACAGACGCCCGAGATGCCGGCCGCGCCGTTGACCTTCAAGACGCGGCCGCGCAAGGCACTCATCGCCCGACCGACCGAAGACGAGTTGAAGCAGATGAAGGCGGCCGGATTCGAGGGCGTCGAGGCGCGCGTGCTGCCGCCGGGCGAGGCGGCGACGATGCGCAAGGTCGCCGAAGGCCTGGGGATGCGCGTTCATTCGGTGCTGTACGGATGGGCGGAGTTCAACAGCCCGGACAAGAGCGAAGTCGATCGAACCTTCGCCGAGGCGCAGGACGCGTTGCGGAGCGCCGAGGCTTTCGGCGCAGACGCGGTGCTGCTCGTGCCTTGCCGGATCGGCCCGCGCGGCGGTCGTGGCGCGGCCGCCCCATCACCCGCCGAGAACATCCGCATGCCGCGTCCGTGGGAGTTTCAGATTGAGTTCGACGACCGGACCGGCCACCTCAAAAAAGTCGTGTACGGCGACAACGCCCCGTATGCGGACTACATCAAGGCGCACAACCACGCCACCGACGCCTCGACCGAATGGGTCAAGCGCCTGATCCCGCTGGCAGAGAAGACGAAGGTGGTAATCGCGCTCGAGAACGTCAGCAACAATCTCTGGGTCAAGCCGGCGATCTTCCGCCATTTCGTTCGATCGTTCCAGAGTCCGTGGGTCAAGGCGTACTACGACATCGGCAACCACGTCCGGTTCGCCCCGCCCGAGGAATGGATCCTGACGCTCGGCGATCTGCTCGCGAAGATTCACGTGAAGGACTATCTACTCGATCCGGCGGATCCTCGAGGCATGGGCACCTCGGTGAACATTCGCGAGGGGAGTGTGCGCTGGCCGGTGCTGCGCCAGGCGCTCGAAGTCGTCAACTACAACGGCTGGATGACGATCGAGAGCAACGGCAGCATTCCGTTCGAGGAGCGCAACCGGCGTCTCGATCTGATTCTGGCCGGCAAGTAGGTCGGGGGAGGTCTACTGTAATTCCTTGAAGATCAGCTCGATGTTCCCGCGGAGCCGCGTTCTCGCCGGATCGTAGCCTTTGTACTTCTCGGGTAGTGTCCAGGCGGCTTCGACCTCGTCGACTGTCCGTCCGGCGCGTTTCGCATCACGAATGGAGTTCACGAACTCACGGTTGAACTCGGCGAACTCCCTGAGATCGGCGACGGTCATCACCGTACTGTGCCCGGTGATAATCGCCTCTATGTTGCCGAGCGCCTCGGCCGCCTTCGCGAGCGTGCCCGGAACCTCTAGGCCGCTGCCGCCATTGCTGCCGTCGAGGAAGAGCAGTCCCTTGCGCGCGAAGATGTCGCCGGTATGGACGACCCGCAGCGCTGGAAAGATGACCCAGGCATCGCCGTTCGTGTGGCCGCGCCCGAAGTACCGCAGCTCGATTTGATCGGCGCCGGTGTCGATCGTCATCCGGTCCGTGAACGTCCGTTTCGGCAGCCCGCGGCCGCTACTCTCGCCGAAGATCGCCACCCGCTTCATGTTCTCCTGCGTGTTCAGCTGCGTCACGACGTCGACGGTCGCCGGAAACTCGACGTTCCCGCTCACGTGGTCGCCGTGCGCGTGCGTGTTGATGATTCTCGTCACCGGCTTCGGGGTGAGCTCCTTGATCCTCGCGAGCACCGGCGCACCCCACCCCGGGTTCTTGGTGTCGACGACGGTGACGCCGTTCGACTGGATGAAGACGGCCGTGTTGCCGCCGCTCTCGTTGGCCGGGTCGGCGGTCTTGAGGATGAACAGGTTGTCCCGGAGCTTCTCAACGGTGAGCTGCCCCGGCGCGGGACCCTGTGCGGCCGCCAGGATGACCCGCACCGACATCGACAGCGCGCCGAACGCGATCACGGCGCCAAGTGCGACGGCTCTTCTCATGCTCTGCTCCGATCGGCGAAAAAAGAGGACTTTACACGGGATCCTGATTCGTGTGCCGCCAACGGACATCCGCCGGCCCGTGCCGCCGCAGAACAAGAACGCGGGGCAGCCTGGCCTATGATCCAGGCGTGAACACCTCCTGGATCCTGTCGCCAGCGCCTTGCCGGCTCGATCCCGCCGCGACGTAGATCTTTCCCTGGTGAACGATCGCTCCGGTTCCATGGCGGCCGTAGTTGAGAGGGGCCAGCGTGGTCCACCGCATCGTCTCGGGATTCAGCGCTTCGACCTCGGTATGCATGCGGAAGTCAGCCGCGCTCTCTCCCCCGATCACGACGATCATGCCGTTCAACACGACCGTGGACACACCAGCACGCTGGGTAGGTAAGTTCGCCGTCGCCGGCAACGTGCTCCACCGTCCTGAAGCGAAGTCATAGACGTCGACCTCTGGAATGGTGAGGTCCAACGCGTGACCGCTGGCGGCAGCGCTTCGTCTCCCGGCCGCCGCGTACAGCTTGCCGTCTACCACAACCCCTTGGAAGTGGTCCCGGGGGCGGGGCGCGTCGGCCAGCCTGCGCCATTCGCCCGTCCGGGGATTGAACGAATCCAACCACGGGACGTGCCCGCTCGAATGACCAAGCTGATGGCCAGCGACCAGGTAGATCAGCCCGTCGTGCACGACCACTCCGGCGCCGCCCCTGAGACGATCACCTGGAACGGCCGGTCCTTTCTCCCAGCGGTCGGCCGCAGGATCGTAAATGTAGACGTCCGGCAGGGGAGGCTCGCCTCTTCCCGCTCCGGTGAGAGCACCTAGAACGTAGATCTTTCCGTCGAACACCACCGGCTGGAAATGATGCATCGTCACCGGAGACACGGCTCCGGCTTTCCAGGTCCGGGTTGCGACGTCGAAGACCTCTACCGGCTGTGGCGCCTGGCGGCCGCCAATGAGGTAGAAGCGTTCACCGACCTTGATGTATCCGGATTCGAATCGCGGGACATGCTGTCCGACGACCTCGAGAACGTCCCACCGTCCACGAGCGACCTGCTGCGCATCGCCCGGGCTCCCACCCACGGTGAGTGCCGCCGTGAGGACCCAGGCGGCCGGAACTCGTGCCCGAATGACCATGCCTCAGCCTCCCATCGCCTCTCACACAGGCGACACGTCGACCATCCAAGCGTACGGCAAAACGACGCCGCGTTGTGACCAACCGGCGCTCCGCTAGTGCGCGTCACCCCACTTTCGCGCTACCCGCTACGGCGGGCAGGCTGTGTGTGGTGCGGCGGGTAGTTGAACCGTGACGCGGAGCCCGCCGGCGGGGCGGGGGCTGAGGGTGAGGGTCCCGTCGTGGGCCTGAGTGATGCTTTTGACGATCGCCAGACCGAGGCCGACGCCTGCGTGGTCGGTGCGTGTGCGTTCGGTGCCGCGCTGAAACGGCTCGACCAGCGTGGACACCAATTCCCGGGCGAGTGTCTCGCCGGTGTTCTCGACCGTGAGCACTGCAGCGTCGGGGCGAGCACTGGTCGTGACCCACACGGCGCCATCTTCCGGCAGGTTGTGGACGATCGCGTTGTGCAGGAGGTTCGTCGTCATCTGCAGCAGGAGCGCATGCGAGCCGATGGTGGGGGCCACGTCGCCGGAGGTCTCGATGCTGAGGCCGCGTTTTTCTGCGAGGGGGAGAAGCGTTTCTGTGGCCTCTTCCGCGATGAGGGACAGGTCGATGGGTTCCCGAGCGAAAGACCGCTGGTCGGCGCGGCTGAGCAAGAGCAAGGCTTCGGTGAGATCGATCGCGCGAGTGTTTATGACGTGAAGGCGCTCGAGAAGTTCACTGGTATCGCGGTTCGGATCGTTGCGGGCCACGTCGAGCAGTGTCTGTGTGATCGTCAGCGGGGTACGCAGCTCGTGGGAGGCATTGGCCGCGAATCTTCGTTGTTCGCCGACATGGGCTTCGATCCGCTGCAGCATGGTGTCGAAGGCATCGGCGAGCTCGCGGAACTCATCTCTGCGACCCGGCAGCTGGATTCGGTGGGAGAGTGCACCCTTGGTGGCCAGGCGTGTGGCGTCGGTGATACGAACCAGCGGGGCGAGCATGCGGCCAGCGAGAACCCATCCTCCGATGAGACCGAACGCCAGGAGGAACGCCAGAGCGATGGCTGCGGCCGGAGCGTATGCGCGCAGGAGGAACGCGCGGTTCCCGGGCACCAGGCTACCGAGCATGCGAATCACATCGTCTGGTACGTATCGCAGCAAATCGAACGATTGCCCTGGCCGGCCTGCGAACCAGGCGGCCGCCAGCATCAAGAACCCTGTCAGAACGAGCAACCCGGCGTAGCTCAGGGTGAATTTGAGACGGACGCTCAGCCCGGGTTGCCTATCCACGATCCGCTCGCCCATGCCCGGCACCGGGCGCGGCATCGATGCGGTAGCCGACGCCGGGCACCGTGGCGATGAGCCAGGGTTCGCCGAGCCGTTTGCGCAGGGCCGAGACCGTGATGCGCACGGCGTTGGTGAACGGATCCGCGTTCTCATCCCACGCTCGTGCCAGGAGCTCTTCGGCGCTTACGACCCCGCCTTCGGCGGCGACGAGGACCTCGAGCACCGCGAACTGCTTCCTGGTGAGCGCGATGTAACGGCCGTCGCGGTAGACCTCCCGGCGGAATGGGTCCAGCCGCACGCCGGCGATCTCTCGCACGGGTGGCCTGTTGTGGCCGCGCCTGCGGTTGAGTGCTCTGAGCCTGAGCACCAGTTCTCGCAGATCGAAAGGCTTGGTGAGGTAGTCGTCGGCTCCGAGTTCGAACCCCGAGGCCTTGTCGTCGAGCCGGTCGGCGGCGGTGAGCATGAGGATCAGCGTGCCGCTGCCGGAGGCCCCGGAAGCCCCGGAGGCAATGATGCGCTTGGCGATTTCATCACCCGAAGGGCCTGGGATATCGCGGTCGAGCACGGCGATGTCGTAGACGTTGATGCTCAGCAGTTCCAGCGCGGTGTCACCGTCACCGGCGATGTCGGCGGCGATCGCTTCCAGGCGCAGGCCATCCCGTATGGCTTCTGCCAGATATGGCTCGTCCTCGACGATCAACACACGCATACACCCTCGATGCTACGAGGCAGGACATATCGTCCGTATATCGAAAACCACATATGTGCTGATAACACCACGGTGTCCAGACTAACGGCATGTCCCACAGCGAGCCAGCGCGAATCGCAGCTCGTCGTATACGATCGGCCATCCTCACTGCCCTTGTCGTTGTCGGCGCGACGACTTTTTCACTTCCAACGGCACTTGACGAGACAGATGGCGCCGTCCCTGAGGGCGTGAGGGTCTTCGATGACGACATTCCGGCCGTGGCCAACCTCGACCCGGGTCTGCTCCGTGCCCTGCGCCAGGCTGCAATGGACGCGGCCAAGGACGGGATCGAGATCGTTGTGAACAGTGGCTGGCGCTCCCGGGAGTATCAGAAGCAACTCATTCGTGACGCGGTCGCGAAGTACGGCTCGGAAAAGGAAGCCGCACGATGGGTAGCCGCTCCAGACACGTCTTCTCATGTGTCGGGGGACGCCGTAGACATCGGACCCTCCCGCGCCACGGCGTGGCTGTCCAAACACGGGGCCCGGTACCGGCTATGCCAGATTTATCGGAACGAGCCCTGGCACTACGAACTGCGCCGTCAAGCCCTCGATGACGGTTGCCCGCCCAAGTATCCCGACCCCAGGCACGATCGAAGGATGCAGCAATGACGAGCCGAACGAGTCCCGCCCTCGCAACCGGAAGCCTCTCTTCGCGATTCTTCCAGATGTTCGGCGCGACGGCACAGGACGTGCGGCACGCGCTGCGATTGATCCGGCGCGAGCCGGCCTTCACCTTCACCGCCCTTGCCACGCTCGCGCTCGGCATCGGTCTCAACACCGCGATTTTCTCCGTCGCCTACGGGATACTCTGGCGTCCGCTGCCGTATCCCAATCCCGAACGCCTCATCATCATCTCGTCGGCACAGCAGACCGGGACGGGCGTGAGGACGTTTTCGACCTGGCCGCCCGTGACCTACGAGGGGCTGCGCCCGCGTGTCACCACGCTCGATAGTCTCGCGGCCTACACCTCCATCGAGGTGCAGCTCACCGGACGCGGCGAGCCGCTGCAGCTGCCTGCGCTCGGCGTGAGTCCGAATTTCTTTGCCACGCTGGGCGTCAATCCGGCGCGCGGCCGCGCGTTCCTCACTGGCGCCGCAGCGCCAGACGACGATCGCGCCGCCATCGTCAGCGATCGGCTGTGGCGCACCTCCCTCGAGGCCGATCCGGCGATCGTCGGACGGTCCATCACCGTCGATGGCCTCCCCCGTACGGTCGTCGGCGTGCTGCCGCCGAACTTCACGTTCAGGCCGGTAATCGCCCGGCTCGGCGCCCTGCCGGACGCGGACATCTTTCTGCCCACTCCCTGGTCCGGCGCCGGCGGGAACGCGGCGCTCGCCCTGCTGGGCCGCATGCAGCCGCGCGTGACGCAGGAACGCGCGGGCGCGGAATTGACGGCGCTGGTGAACGAGCCGTCGATCGCGCCCGCCGGCGCACTTGCGGCTGCCGGCGTATTCGCGGCGAACGCCCGCACGCTCGCGCGCACTGTCAGCTTGCAGCAGCAAGGCACGGAGTCGGTGCGTCCGCTGCTGCTGATCCTGCTCGGGGCCGTGTCGTTCGTGCTGCTGATCGCCTGCGTCAACGTCGCAAACCTGCAGATGGCGCGCCTCACCGCACGGCGCGGCGAACTGTCCGTCCGCATGGCCCTCGGCGCCGGACGACGGCGGATCGTGCGCCAGTTGCTGACGGAAGCGGTCGTGTTGTCGCTGCTCGGCGCGTCGCTGGGCGTGCTGCTCGCGTGGCTCGCGATCGGCGTCACGCTGCCGCTCGTCCCGCAAACCCTGCTGCCACGCCTCGGCGGCATCGTGATCGACGCCCGCGTGATGGCGTTCTGCCTCGGCTTGTCGCTGGTCTCGACGCTGCTGATTGGGCTGGTGCCGGCGCTGCGCATCAGCGGGGCCGCGTTTGGCGAAGGCCTCGCGCTGCACGCCGGCGAAACCCGCACCACGGGCGACCGCCAGGGCGAGCGGCTGCGGACGCTCATGGTCGCCGGGCAGATCGCGATGACGCTGGTCCTGCTGATCGGCGCGGGCCTGCTGATTCACAGCTTCGTGCGTCTCACGTCGGTGTCGCCGGGCTTCGAATCGAGCGGTCGCGACGGCGTCGTGCAGACCGTGAGAGTCACGCTGCCCCAACGCCTCGTCGACGAACCCGAACGCATCCATGCGTTCGCGCGCGGCGTGCTCGACCGCATCCAGTCCCTGCCGGGCGTGACGTCGGCGAGCCTGATCAACTCGATGCCGTTCGGCAGAATGTTCATCCAGGGCGACTTCGAGATCGAGGGGCAGCCGAAGCCGACGCTCTTTGCCGGCACGCCGAAGATCGAGTCGGGCTATTTCAAGACCATGGGGATTCCGCTGCTGGCGGGACGCGAGTTCACCCCGCAGGACACCGCGGCCGCGCTGAAAGTGGCGATTGTCAGCGAGCGCGTCGTGCGCGAATACGCTCCCGGCGGGCCGGCCGAAGCACTCGGCCGGCGCGTGCGGTTGGACGATCGCGGCGAGTGGCTGACGGTGGTCGGCGTGGTCGCGGACATCCGCCAGCAGGGACTCGATCAGGAGGTGAAGCCCATGATCTACGCGCCATTCCAGCAGGAGCGCGCTACGCCCTTCCTGTTGCGGTTCGTGGCGTTTGTCGTGCGCACCTCCACACCCGGCAGCGCGGTCGAAGGCATTCGCGCGGAGATTCGCCGCGTCGCCCCGGATCTGCCGATCCAGAGCACGGTGACGATGGACGAAGCGGTAGCGGCCTCGGTGGCGCAGCCGCGTTTCCGGATGGTGCTGCTGGGGCTGTTCGCGATCACGGCGACGTTGATCGCGACGTGCGGCCTCTACGGATTGATGGCCTACGCGGTGACGCAGCGCCGCCGCGAAATCGGTGTGCGCATGGCGCTCGGCGCCGAACGCCGCGACGTCCTTCGCCTCGTGCTCACACGCGCGCTCCGCGTCGTCCTTGCCGGCCTGATCGTCGGCCTCGCCGGCGCGGCCGGCGTGACTCGCGTGCTGCAGCGGTTCCTGTTCGGGGTGACGTCGACCGATCCGATCGTATTCACGCTCGTGACGCTGCTGCTGTTGGCAGTGGGACTGATGGCGGCATGGCTGCCGGCGCGCCGCGCGACCCGGATCGACCCGTGCGCCGCGCTGCGCGCGGAATAGCCGTCTTTCTTATCCGAGGGGCTTTGCCCCTCGGACTCCCCTACACGCGCCCTCGCACGCTGCTGCACCGGCGCGCTCCGTGCGCGTGGCTCGCTCGCTGCGCTCACTCGCTGCGGGCGGAATAGCCGTCTTTCTTTGTCATGAGAAAGTGCCAACTTATGCGACCTGTTACAGCAGTTCTGAGCGTGGCGGCGGTCGTCCTGATGGCGGCCGGTTTGGTCGCGCAGGCGAAGCCCAGCTTCGCTGGCGAGTGGAAGATCGTGGACGATCCGGACAGTAGCGGTGGTCGTGACGTCGACCGATCCGATCGTATTCACGCTCGTGACGCTGCTGCTGTTGGCAGCGGGACTGATGGCGGCATGGCTGCCGGCGCGCCGCGCGACCCGGATCGACCCGTGCGCCGCGCTGCGCGCGGAATAGCCGTCAAGGGAAACGACCCATCGTTCGGCACCTTCTGCTCACGGGATGTAATTCAATGCCTCCGGCAGCGGCCCCTGGATCGGCACCTCGAAGAACCGCGCCGGGTCCGGGTGGATGATCGTCATGCCCTCCGAGGCGAAGAACCTCGCGATCTGCGCCTGCGCGCCCAGCGCGATGTCGCGGAAGGCGACAACGTTGGTGCTGACCATGAACATATGCGCGTTCATGGGCAAGGACGGGACCTCGGCCCGGGCCAGGTCGTGGCGGTAATACAGCGTCCGGTCGACGAGGCCGCCCGCACGTAGAATGGCCGTCGTGTTGGGGTTGGGGGCGCCCAGGTCCCCCTTTGCGAACTGACAGATCACCGACTTGGCAGGCACGCCGGGCAGCGGCGCCCTCCGGAGGTGAGGCGCATAGGCGACGGGGCTGCCGGCTTGCGAGGCCCATTCGGTGTTGTCGAGTACCTCCTGGATCGCCATGGCCCCGGCCACGTCGCTGATGACCGGTGATTGGATGATCTGTGTCGTGCCATCCGCCAGGCTCACCGTCAGCGCAACACCGTCACGGAGCGGCAGGTTCTCATGGAACAGCGGAGGACCGGCCGCACGCCCGTCCAAGGCCGTGATCCCGGGGAAATTGATCAGCGACGGCTGTCGAGCGTCGAGCAGACTTCCCAGGGTGAACCTGCCCGCCCCCAACTGCCGATTCGCGAGCGGGTCGCCCGGCACCGTGATCACGCCGGCCTGCACGCTCGGCTCCACGGCCAGGAAGACCGTCCCATAATTGGCGCCAAAGGATTGGCCAAAGTAGAAGATCCGAGACGGGTCCAGGTCCTGCTGCCCGTCGCCATCCACGTCCATCCCCACCTCGAGGACCCGCACGAGTTGCATCAGGTCTGCGGCCGTCTGCCGAATGCCGTCGGTGAAAAAGACGATGTCGCGTGGCGCGGCCGTGGTGAGGCCCTCGTTGAAGACGATCGTGCCGTCACCATCCTGGTCGATCCCGCGACCGCCAGCGGAGAACGTCACCGATCCTCCGACGGACTGGCTGACCGTCAGCGTGCCAAGCGGACCGAAGCCGTGCCCGACCGCGTTGATAGCGAGCGTGGCGATGCCGTGCGCCGCCATCGAGCCGGCGACGAACAGGGATGGGTCTTCCTTGTAGGCGCCATTGGGATGGCCGAAGATCGCCACTGGCCAGCCACCGGCCGGCATCTGCCCTGACGGCAGGAACAGGTTGAAGTAGATCTCGTTGACCCCTTGCACGACCGGCGTGCCCGTGCGCGTCCCGACCGGCGGAATGTACTGGCCGGGGTGGACCTGGTAGTCCGGTGAGGCGTACTTACCGAAGGCCAGGGTGCCTACAGCACCCGGGAAAGTATTCCGGAGCAGGGAGACGTTCAGGTTGACAGGAGTGAACACCGGCGGATCGACTCTTGTCTGTTGATCGAACCGGATGCCCGTGACTCCATTCAGGGTGAAGACTGTCCGCTCCCTTTGCGGTCCCAGAAGGAAGTCCGCCGGCTCGGGTGTCGCCGCGTGAATCTGGTCCCGCATTTTTTCCAGGACGGCGGTCGCGCTCTGCGTGGTGAACACGCTGGCGACCGCGATGTCCTCTTCGCGCACGCCGACGCGCCGCGCCGCGTGAATCGCGTCGAGCAAGGCCTGCTTGTACTCGCCCCCCACGATCTGCCGGAATCGCCGGAAGGTCTCGCTCGCCTGCACCGGGGCTCCACCGTCGTCGCGCACTCCGCGTGTCACGATCAGCGCAAAGCGCGTGTGCTGCGCAAGCAACGCGTTCGACTCGAGGTGCAGGCTGTTGGTGAACGTGTCCCAGACGACCTGGTTGATGCCGACCACGGTGCCCGGCGGCATGTCACCCTGGTCCGACAGCGTGCTCCCCAGGCTCACCAGGAACACCGTGTCGCTGGTGACGCTGTTCGCGTCAATCAAGCCGCTGAACGGTACCGACAGGCGCGGCTGGAGGTTGAAGCCGTCAAGAGAGTTGAGAACGGCGATGTTCTCGCAATCCGATCGGCGCGTCTCGCAATCCGGCATCGGAAGACTGACGCGCCGCCCGGTGTTGTGGCTGTTGTCAGCCATGGTGAACCAGTCGCTCGGGAAGGGGCCAGCGCCCGGCGCATTGAGATCGAAGAGGGCATGAACGGAGCCGTCCGGCGGCCGATCCACTGACGCGACAAGGCGTCCCCATCCAGAGTGACCTTGCACCGTGCCCAGCACTGGGAGCACCAGCGTCAGGATCACGATGGCAACCAGATGGCCACAAAGGCGTTTCATCACGGTCCCCTTTCACTCAATCGCTGAGCGTCAGACTTGTACGACCACTTTGTGTTGCCTACCGCACGGGACGCAGGTAGAGATTGGCGGCGCGCCGCCCGATTTTTCGACCGTATTCGGTCCCTTCTTCGATCGATTTGCGGAAGTGAAACCCGATGAGGATGCGCGAATACGCGTTCTCGGCCGCCGCCTGCGAGAAGCTGGTATACGAGCGGAATACGGGCGTCGCACCGCTGCAGGTGCTGCCGGCAGGAAGCGTCTCGCTGCAGTCCTGGAAAGCGACCTCGTCGGTGCCGAAGAACTGCTTCAACACCTCGGCACCCGCGCCCCCTTCAATCGAGTGACCCGACGCATAGTCCTGATTCGCAGGAGTCGGGCGCAGCGGTGTCCATGTCGGGTCACCAGTCGTGTCTGGATTGCCGTCCGTGTCCGCTGTCTGAATGGCGGTGACCGGTCGCCAGTAGTTGTAATGGTTCTTGGAGTCGACCATGGCGATGTAGCCGTCCGCAAGAGCCATGTTGAGCAGCCCGAACAGCCGAGCGTTCTCCCAGAGATCGAGTCCTTGATCAGCGGAAACGACTCTGGCAACCCGGTTCCACTTCAGCGGGGAGCTTTCCCACCAGTAGAGGGCGATTTCGGTCTGGTCGGCAGTGCGTGCGCTGGGAGTGGTGACGTCATCGCCGCCGAGAGATTTCACTTCGTCGAAGTCAGCCGTGTACTTCTTCCTGTCGACCGCGTACGGCGGCCCCGGGCGGTACTGCGAGCTGTGCGCCAGGACAAAGGGAACGACGTCTTCCCACCCCTCGAAGGCGATGAAAGGGGTCCCTGGCGTGCACTGATACTCGCCGGGGCTGGTCTCCTGTGGGCAGGCGAAATTGAGAAATGGCCCAACCGCGCCGTCGTTGGCCCTGAGGTGGAGGATCGCGGCAGCAGCGGCCTGTCCAACCGCAATACCCTGCGACTTGGCCTGACCATCGGGGATCGCGGCGAGCGCTGCCGTATAGGCGGTCTGGACGGCTGCTACGCCTGCATCAATGCAGGCCTGCGTGTGGAGCTCGAGAGGCAGTTGAGCGATGAGGGCGACCAGCACATCGCGAGCCGCCGCAGCAACGGCGGCATCAGGAGATGCGCCCGCTGCCGCCTGGGCATCGAAGGCGTACGGACGAGAGCGGCGGTCGATGGCATTGACAGCATCGTGGACCGCCACGTGCATCATCGCGTAGATGCGCGATTCGTGGAGCGGGTTGTTGAGGGGTGCGAGGCAGGCGGCGGTGGCAGCCACACCGGCGTTTGCATTCCAGACGGTGACGGCATCGCCGCCCGCTGGGGGAGCGAGGGAGGCCGGCTCACCTTCCGCAGCGGCGTATCGCACCAATCCGACAGCGATCACGGATGTCAACAGTGCGAGGACGGTCACCGCCCTGCTGGATAATCTGGTTGTTCGGGTCTTCATGGTTCAGTCCTCCATGTTTCCAATCAGTTCGTCAGCGGCCGCACTCCCACCCACACTTCTGTAAACACCGCCGGCCGGCAATCCGGACAACCGGCGGGCGCGAGTGGGGGAGGCGATTCGATCTGGGTTTCGCGGTAGGATGTTGCGGTTCGCGTCTGGACGAGCGAATCCATGTCCTCCGACCAAGCTGCGGGCGATCGTTTCCGGCCGGAAGGCGCGCGTGTCGTCGATCTTGAATCGACGTTTCATCTGATCGAGCGGGCCCGCGCGGGCGATCAGGAGGCACTGGAACGCCTCTTCTCGCGGTATCTCAAACCGCTCCAACGATGGGCCAGCGGCCGGCTGCCGCAATGGGCACGCGATCTCGCCGACACGGACGATCTCGTCCAGGACACCCTGACGCAGACCTTCAAGAGGATCAAAGACTTCGAGCCGCGCCGTGTCGGCGCGCTGCAGGCCTATTTGCGGCAGGCCGTGCTCAATCGCATCCGCAACGAGTTGCGGCGGACCGGACGGCACCCGCAGGCCACCGATCTCGACGGTCTCGAAGTCGAAAGTGTCGAATCACCCCTCGAACAGGCAATCGGTCGCGAGGCTGTCGAGCGCTACGAGCGGGCGCTTCAGCGGCTGACGCCGCAGGAGCGGGAAACAATCATCGGCCGGATCGAGATGGGCTACAACTACGAGGAGCTGGCCGAGGCGCTGGGCAAGCCGACACCAGAAGCGGCGCGCAAGGCGGCTCATCGCGCACTCGTCCGGCTCGCCGAGGAGATGGAGCGTGAAGGCGGCTGACCGGCTGGTGGACGATCTCGCGGACGCGATCCTCGACGGAACGCCGATCGACTGGACGGCGGCCGACTCGAGCGCTGAAGCGGCCGCGCGCCCGCTCCTCAAACAGCTCAAGGTGCTGGCAGCCATCGCCAACCTGCACCAGGCTACGCCCGCGATTGCCTCGACACTCTCTGAACGGCCGTCGTCCGCGGAACACCAGCATGGGGACGCGCCGGAGCACTGGGGTCATCTCCGGATTCTCGAGCCGGTCGGCAGCGGCGCGTCTGGAGACGTCTTCCGTGCCTGGGACACGCGGCTCGATCGCGAAGTCGCGCTGAAGCTCCTGCCCGCCAGTCGCAACTCTGACGATCGCGCTCCTTCCTCAATCATCCATGAAGGCCGGTTGCTCGCCCGTGTGCGTCATCCGAACGTGGTCACGATTCACGGGGCGGAGCAGATTGGTGACCGGATCGGCCTCTGGATGGAGTTCGTCCGCGGCCACACGCTGGAGCAGCTCCTGCAACGACAAACGGTCTTCAGCGCTGCCGACGCGGTCGAGGTCGGTCTCGAGCTTTGTTGCGCGGTATCGGCCGTCCACGGCGCCGGACTGCTGCACCGTGACATCAAGACGCACAACGTCATGCGAGCCGAAACCGGTCGCATCGTGCTGATGGACTTCGGCACCGGCCGAGAGCTGGACGAGGATGCCCCGTCTGATCTGGCCGGCACGCCGCTCTATCTCGCACCCGAGGTGCTGCAGGGGCAACCAGCCACGATTCAGAGCGACATCTACGGTCTCGGTGTGCTGCTCTATCACCTCGTCACCGGCTCGTATCCGGTGCACGCACGGACCCTGCGGGGAGTGCGCCGTGCGCACGAGCGCGCGGAGCGGACCACGGTTCGGACGATACGGCACGGAGTGCCGCGCAAGCTCGCTCGCGTCATCGACCGCGCGATCGACCCGCAGCCCGAGCGGCGCTACCCAAGCGCCGATGCTCTGCGCGCGGCTCTGACGGCGCTGCAACCGCGTGCGAGACTCAGGCGCCTGGCATACGCCACGGGGGTGGTCGCGGCGCTCGTCGTGGTTGTCGCGGTCGGGTGGGAAGTGTGGGGCCGGCAGGTGGGATCGGCGAGAACGCCAGGCACACTGCTCGCCGGTGTGGTCGGCCTGAGTCCGATCGGCGACGCCAATCTCAGCCCGGTCGGCCATCCGGTCATCGCCGTCCTGCCGCTCGAGAATCTCAGCGCGGAACCGGAGAGCGACTACTTCGTCGATGGTTTGACGGACGAAATCATCCGGAATCTCGCCGTCATTCAAGGTCTGCAGGTGCGCTCGCGGACCTCGTCGTTCGCCTTCAAGGACAAGCCGCGCAACGTCCATGAAGTCGGCCAACAGCTCGCGGTGAACCTGGTCGTCGAGGGATCGGTGCTGCGTGCCGGGAGCAAGCTGCGAGTGAATGCGCAGCTCGTCCAGGTCGCTGGCGATGTGCCGCTCTGGGCCGAGCGGTTCGATCGGGAGCTCAAGGACGTCTTCACCATTCAAGACGAAATCTCGCGGGCGATCGTCAACAAGCTGCGACTGACGTTGGGCAGGGGACAGCGACGCTACGACACCAACACGGAGACGTACGAGCTGTATCTGAAAGGGCGGACGCTGCTCGAGCGGATGGATCATCGCCAGGCTTCAGCGAGGTCCGCAGAACTGTTCCAGCAGGTCATCGATGCAGATCCCAGCTTTGCTCCTGCTCACGCCGGGCTGGCGAATGCCTACGCATCGATGTCACACAACCGGCTCTTTCAGGGCATCTCGTCCGCGCAGGCACATCCGATCATGCGCTTGGCGGCCCTGAAAGCGCTTCAGCTCGATCCCCTCCTCGCGGAGGCACACGCAGCCATGGGTTACGTGTCCGCACGCGAATTCGATTGGCAGAAGGCGGACCAATCGTTTCGGCGCGCGATCGATCTCAACCCAAGTCTCACCCAGAGTTACACGCTGTACTCGCGAACGACGCTTTGGCCGCTCGGAAAGCTGACCGAGGCCGAGCGGCTTTTGCAGCAGGCGAGGGCGGCCGACCCGCTGTCGCTCGATGTGCAACGCGAAACCGCGTCGGTGCAGTTCTACATCGGACGGTACGGAGAGGCCATCAAGACCCTCCAGCGGATTCGGGCAGTCGAACCCAATTTTCCCTGGGTAGATTGGCTCCTCGGGAGAGCCCTGATCTTCGCAGGCAGACCAGCGGAAGCGTTAGCCGTGCATGAAGAACCATCAGGAATCCCGCCGGGTACGGAATGGGACGCTCATGCTTACGTCATGGCAGGGCGCCGCGACGAGGCGGAAAGGTTAGCCGCCAGGCATCAGAACTATCCCCACCGGCGCGCGATCATTTATGCCGCCCTTGGCGACAAGGACCGCGCGTTCGAAGCGCTGGACCAGCTGGCGCTTCTCGAACCGCACCGGGTGGTGGATCTTCTGGCGTATCCGGAGTTGGCCGGGCTTCGTGGCGACCCTCGCTTCGCCGCGCTTCGCAGGAAATTCGGCCTCCCGTAGCGACTCACCACTCCAGCTTCATCCCGACCCGCACGAGGCGCGGCGGCACGATGCTGAGCGGCCGCAGGAAGGACGATCCGGACGACCAGCTCGTGTTCTGCTCCGCATTGGCGTTGAGCAGGTTGAAGACGTCGACGAACCCGGCGAGCCGGCGATGTCTCCCGAGCGGGACGCCTTTTTCCACCCGCAAATCGAGCATCGTGACGTGGTCCATGCGGCGCGTGCCGATCGGCTCGGCCAGAATCCGGACGTTGTTGCCGTAATTCAGCGCCGTCGAGAATGTGCGCCCGAAGGGCTGCCCGGACTGATGACGCAGAAACGGGGTGACCCGTACGTCCCATGGACCGGCGTACGTGCCATGAACCCTGGCCGACCAGATCCGAAACTCGTACCGCCCATCCTCGCCAGCATTGATCAGGTCGTTTGGCGTCAGCGGATACGTGTTTTCGCGAACGGTCTGCCCGAAGTATCCGCTCGCCTGATCGCGGTTCCAGGTATGCGCGAATCCGGCCACGAGCGACCACCGGCCGGTAAAGCGCCGGCTCGCCGTGATGTCCCACGTCCAAGAATGGCTGTCGGCGCCGGGCACATTGCGGACGATGTTGACGGGCGCCAGACCCACGAGCTCCGGCCGGAGGTCGTAGCCCTGAATTGCGGATCCATCGTCTGCCGTGCCGGTTCGCCCATCCGGGCCCGGATCTGAAATGGAAACCGGAACGGTGACGCCGTCGAACGGCCGGTTCACGTTCTGGCGCGTGAAGTGCTGGCTTTCACCGCGCCACACCACGCCTGTCCGCACGCCAACGCTCGCCACCAGCTCGCGCTCGACCCAGGCAGCGACCTCTCTGACGAAAGGAAGTTCCAGTCCCGGGTCGACCGATTCGAGCGCGACGCCGCCCCGGCTGCTCTGGAGGTCACCTTCCTCGCCGGGTTCCCAGACGCCGTTGCGATTGGAATCCGACCATGGGTGACGCCGCCACCACTGGTTCGAGTTGGGGTTCGCGTTGAAACCCAGGTCAGTCCAGGGACCGCCCCAGTAGTGCCCGTAGCTCAGTTTTGCGACCGTCTTGCCGTCGCCCGCGAAATCATGGACAAGCCCAATCCTGGGTGCGAACACGTTCCAATCGATCAGATTGTCCACCGCCGGAAACGTCTGCAACGTCCGATTGAACCGACCGGGCGGATGTGCCTGATCGGGTAAGAACACGCGATACCGGTCGAATCGGAGACCCAGATTCAACGTCAGGCGGTTGTGGACTCTCCAGGAGTCGTTGGCGTAGGCAGCGTAACTCCAAAAGCCGCTGTCGGATCTCGAAGGCGTCTCGAACAGGTACACTTCGATTGGAGTACGATTCTGCAGGACGTGCAGCACGTCGCCGGGATACGCTCTCCTCCAAATCTCGGCCGCTGTCGTTCGGAAACTCTCACCTCCCACCTTGAAATGGTGGTTCCCGGACCAACCGTCCTTGAAATAGCTGAGGGCCCCGAGCACCTGGCTGCTTCGAAAGTTCTGCTGCCAGTCGCGATTGCCGCCGGCCACAATCAGAGTGCCGACATCCTCGAATCGAGGCGCGTCGCCGTGCGGCTTCTGGGGACGGGTGGCGCCGAACTCTCCGGCCCTGACCTCGAAAAACACCGCATCATTGATGACGGCGCTCCACTCGCCCTTCCAGACCCAGCCCCGGGCGACCTGCTCCATGGTCGCCTCCTCCGACTCGTTGATCGCCGTCATCGGGCCGACGCCGAAGCCGGTAGGCCCGAACGGGTCCAGACGGTTCGACTGATGGTTCCGACCGCCCTGCGCGAAGGCGACGAGCTTGTTGTCAGGCGTCGCCCGGTACGTGGCCTTCCCGCTGTAGTTCGTCAAGGTCGTCCTGAGTGGCTTGACCGGGAAGTTCAGCTGCCGAGCGGAAACCTCCTGTCGCCGAATCGACGAGTACCACCAGAGCGTGTCCGGTTTGACGTATCCGCCAAGATCGGCGTTGAGGTCGCGGTACCCCCATAAGCGGTTCGTCTCGCGTGGTGACAGCGCGGGACTGCCACGCGTTCCGCGGCGGATCTGCTCCTCGTCGATGTTGAACGACTGCCAGTCGTTGTTCAGATAGTCCGCATAGAGCGCGCCACGATACTCGTTTCCCCCTGACTTGCTGATGAACTGCATCTGCACGCCTGGCCAGGGCCACTCCGGACCATACGCGGCCGTGCCAACCGAGACCTCCTCGAATGCGCCATAGTCGAGGGTGAATCCCGTCGGGTTGATGCCGCTCGTGCTGATGCCTTCGACCATCGGCCGATTGGCGCCCGCTGTCCCGTAGGCGCTGATGGGCGGCCCGAGGCCTGTGGCGTTGGCGCCGAGATCGAAGCGCGGAAGGTAAACGGCTGGTGTCGCGGCCTGAATGGCCCACATGCTTCGGCCACCGGGCAGGTTTGCGAGTTGATGGGAATCGAACGTGGTCGCCATCGCTGTCGACTGCTGGTCGATGACCGGCGAGTTGCGCACGACGGTCACCTGTTCGCGAAGCGTCGCGATGTGCAGCTCGACATCGATCGTCGCGGTGAGTCCGACACCGACATAGATGCCTTCGCGTTCCAGCGTCGTGAACCCGTCCAGCGTGAAGACGAGCGCGTACTCGCCCGGCGGGAGGGCCGGGAACCGATAGAGCCCGTTTCCATTGGCCACCGTGGTGCGCTTGCCCTTGTTGCCAATAACCGCGTCGCTCGAGGCCACGATCATGACACCAGGCAGAATTGCTCCCGAGGTGTCGGTGACCGTGCCGTTGATAACGCCGGTGATGGCGCCGACCGTCTGGCCGGTCCCGCTCGACGGCTGTAGCACGAAGCACACCAGGAATGAGGCGAGGAGGATGGTCCGCCGATAGCCCTCGTCTTTGTACTGAACGACGAGCGCGCGTCTTGACCTGACCATTGATTCGACGGACGAGCGCAGGCTCGTCGTTGGTCAATAAAGGTGGAAACTAAGGGCGTTCGACGGGCGACTGTAGGAGGTCTGCTGCTGGCTGTCAAGTGATGGTGCTCAACTGCATCATCCGCTGGCGTTGGCTGCCGCTGACCGAGCGGCGAGGCCGGAGCCAGCGCCAGTCCGGGAAGGCCCTCAACACCGACCGGTCCAACCCCGCCGCCCGGGCATCAGTCGATCCCGAAAAGGACCTTGCAGGCGTCGGCGAACCGCGCGCAGTCGATCGCATCCCCATGACCGCCCGTGTACGCCAGGCGATGTGATCCGCCGTATGGCGGGCGCGCGTCGCCAACATTGACGAGCGCCCCCCGATACCCCATGACCTCGAACGCTTTCTGATGATCCGGATATTGGGGGTCGTCCGTGCCGGTGAACCCGTAGAAACGATCGATGGGCGTGGCGGACTTCATTGACAACCAGGTCGCGGTGACCGGGTTCGTGTCGCGCGGGCCGGCAAACGAGATCACCCGATCGACGCGGCGCACCTTCGCGTACACGGCCGCGCTCGACGCACCGTGCGAATGGCCGGCGAAGATGACGTCGGACCAGCGCACCTGGCCGTCGCGATCGAGATAGCCGGACCACTTTCCCGCGGCGTCTCGTTTCTGCAAGTACGCGAGCGCCTTCGCGGTCCTCACCTCGACACAATCGGGACGCGTCACGGTGACGGCGGGTGTCCGATCGGTGCCGTCGAACGCCTCGAGCCGCAGGTTGCCGAAAAAGCCCGGATCGTTCTGAACCGGACTGACGTCGTTCTTGTAGGCCACTGCAAACACGTGAAACCCCTGGCTGGCGGCGTAGGCGACCAGCTTCTCAGGACCTGGCGGGTTGTTGGCACCGGCGAGCACGACGACCAGCTTCCGGCGTGCTGGAACACTGCCGTCGCGTCGCGCGAGTTGCGGCAGGTTGCGATCCGACGCGGCAGGATCTGCGTCCTTCGGTGTAAAGGTGAACGAATGCACGTCGGGGCTCGATTGAGCGAGGAGCAGGGAGAGGAGGGCAAACGCCAACACGCTCATCGTCGATGACCCCTCAGCGCTGAAGATGTGCCGGCAAAGGTCTGGGCACCAGCTTCGATCGGTCTTGCCATGGCAGCACGGGCATCGCCGGGTGATCCGGACCGAACGTGCGGAGAGCCACGAGCTCCGTCTCGCCAGTGTTCTCGAGGTACACGCTGGTGGCCGTGCCCGCGGGGATGATGAAGCACCAGTTCCCGAGATCGCCTGGCTTCAGCGCCCGGGGCGCGCAGGCAGGGTGCGCGCCGACCGTTCCCATGCCCTGCACGACGATCAAGTCGCTGCCGACGGGATCCTGCAGTCGATACCGGACGCCCGGCTGAATCACCAGCCGCTTCGATGCGAACACCTGGTGGTTGTTCTCGCGACCGAACGCACCGTAGACGATCCAGTGATCCGTGACGTCCCGTCCGTCGCAGGTGTCCTGGTCGAGCAGCGGTGTGCAGGTATGCCGCTCCGCGTAGCGGGGATCGTGGATCGACGCCCAGTCGAGAGCTTCATCGGACACCAGATAGTCGAGGAGCGCGTCGCGATCGCCCTCGGCATCCTTCTCGACATCGCCCCGCAGGCGTTCGGGGATTTCGCGGCCCACGAGCAGCGAGCGCGGAATCTTGGGCATCGGCTCGTACATGCGATACCCATCGTCGTAGAACTGCGGCTCGTAGTGCGGCAGGAACGCCGCCGGCCCGTGCAGGACCTTGTTCTTCATGATCATCGCCGCACCGGGGTGCATATAGACCCACCGTGCGTGCTGCTTCAGCACCTTCGCCGGATCGTCCCAGCCGTTACGGGTCAGGTGTGTGCGGAGCTCGGCCGGCCCGAAGCTCTCGTGGAGCCCAACCGCCATGAAGCACTGCTCGTCGAACAAGTCGTAGTCGACGATCATCGCCGGCTCGATCCAGTACGCCTCTTCCTTGCAATCGTGCGTGTGGTGCGGCAGCCGGCTCCGATTGATGAAGAACTTGCTATAGCGCCGCATCCCATGGCCCAGCGGTTTGAGCCGGGGACCGAGAATGACATCCGGACACAGCCGAACGAAGTCTTCCAGGGCCACGAGCTTCCGCGCGCCGCCATCGACGACCGCGATGTAGCAGCGGCCCGAGCCGAAGAAGCCGTGCGAGCGAAGGAACTCCTCCTCGGAGGTAAAGCCCTGGTATCCGAACCAGACCTCGTCCCACTGGAAGCCTGGAAACGGTGTACGGTGCGCGGAAATAATCGGATTGCCCGCACCGGACGCGCAGAACGGCCGGCACATCATCGCGGTGTTGGTCGCCAGCACGCCACCGCCGGCCTCGATCGCGCCTTCGCAGAGACCGGTGAGGCTATCCCCCTCGAGGATGGTGAACTCGCGACCGTACAGATTCTGACGCGTCATGCTCATGTCGTCGGTTCCTCTTGCACGGCGCCGGAGGAGCTCTCCGCTGCCCGTGCAGACCGACCTAAAGCATAGCGAATGCCTGGCGCAGGCGGCATGACCGACCTTCTTTTTTCTTCGAGTGATAGCTCCCTGGCTGCGCCTATTTCGGATCGGCGCGGGATTGCTATGTCGTCTCTCCGCGCGCGTGCTGGGCGCGCCACACCTCGAACTCCGCGAGCGTCGTTTCGTCTGGCGGATAGGTGCCCGGCAGCCTGGCGCCATTTCGAACCCGCTCGAGAATGAACGTCTCCATCTCCTCCTGCCGGGCCGCGTCGGTCGCGATCTCGTCCGCGAGGTGCCTCGGCACGACGACCACGCCATCGTCGTCACCGACGATGACGTCACCCGGGTACACCGCGACTCCTCCGCACCCGATCGGACAGTTGACATCGACCGCATGGTGATGAACCAGGTTGAGCGGTGCGCTGCCGCCCGCGCAGAAGACGTGGAAGGGGAGCTGGGAGATCGGTCCCGAGTCGCGAACCGGGCCGTCCGACACGAGGCCGGCGGCCCCGCGCTTCATCAGGCGCGTGGTCAGGATTTCCCCTCCCGACGCGACCCGTTTCTCGCCTCGGCAATCGATGACCATGACGTGTCCGGCCGGTATGTCTTCGATGCTCTTCCGCTGCGGGTGTTCCGGATCTTTGAAGGCGGCCAATACGTCCAGATCTTCGCGAGCGGGGATGTTGCGTACGGTGTAGGCCGCGCCAACCAGATTCCCGAGCGTTCGACTGGTCAGCCGGGAACTGCCCTGAATGAAGACATTCCGAAAGCCGCGCTTGAAGAGTTGAGTCGTCAGTGTCGCCGTGCTGACGGCGCGAAACAGGTCGAGCGTGTCGGGAGCGAGAGTGATCATCGTGTGTTCAGACGGCGTTCCGGGGAGCCGATCGCGGCTGCCCAGCAGATTGTGACGCCGCCTCGTGCTCAGCGGATCGAATCTCACACAGATAGGAACGATGTGACGCCGTGCCGCTGACCGGGTCGTGAGTGTTGGCGCTGATGAGGAGGTTGAAATTGGCGCCTTCCGGCGCAAACGGGTCATGGGCCGGCGCGCCGAGCGCGTCGCAGCTTTGCCACCAGCCATGTTCGCCCACGGCCACGCGTGCATCGATGCTGGCGTTGAGATGCGCTCGCGCGCGCACGCTGCCATGCGGTGTTTCGATCGTGACCCAGTCGCCCTCGGCGATCTGACGGGCCCGCGCCGCGTCGGGGTGCAGATCCACTTTCGGATCGCGGGCGTGCTTGCGCAGGCTGGGCAGCGCCCGGTGCTGACTCTGACAGAACAGGCTGGGTTTGGCGCAGGTCAGCACCAGTGGAAAGCGCTCGGCGAAATCCGGCCGCATCACAGGACCGATCGCGGGCTCGGCGAAATCGGGTAACGGTCGGTAGCCATGATCCAGGAACGTTTCGGAATAGAGCTCAATCCGGCGCGACGGTGTCGCGAAACCCAGCGGATTGCCGTGCGCGTCTGGCTCGGCGTGCTTGGTGTAACGGGCCTTCAGCGGCACACGCACGCCCTCTGGCCGCGCGCGCAAGGCTTCGAGCGCAACGCCCGACGGTCCGAGCTGGTGACGATACGCGGCCTCGATGTCGCCATTCCAGAACTCCGCCGCAAGCCCCAGACGTCCTGCGAGATCGAAAACGATCTCGGTATCCGACCGTGCTTCCCCCGGCGGCGGCACGACCGCCTGGCGGAACTGGATCAGTGACTGCGCCTCGGTGCTGATCTCGAAGCCGATCTTCAGCGCTTCGCGCTCGAATGCCGACGCCACGGGCAGCACCACGTCGGCGAGCGCGGCTGTCGGCGTCATGAACAGATCGCCGTGGGCGTAGAAATCGAGTGCCGCGAGCGCCTCGCGTCCGCGGGCACCATCGGCTTGCGCCAGCAGCAGATTGGCACCAAAGCCGATGAGCCCCCGCACGGGATAAGGTGTGCTCTCCAGGATCGCTCCATAGAGATCGTGGGCGGTGACATGGTTCCAGCGAGCCGGGCCCAGGGGGCGTTCCGCCATCCCAAGCGCCGGGGCGAGACGCGTCGCGGTCGCAAGATCCTCGCCGCTCGTCGGCGCGGAGGGCACCGCCGGCAGCAGCACGTTGCCGCCGGGTGCATCGAAGCAGCCGGTCAGCGCATACAGCAAGGCAATCGCACGGGCTGTATCAGTGACGTTGGCATGCTGCTCGTGGCCGCTCCACGCGTAGTACGAGACGGGCCGGGAGTGCCAGATCAGCCGCGCGGCCTCTTCAAGGTGCGCGCGGGGAATCCAGCACGTCGCCTCGATCACCTCCGGCGGATACCGTTGGCAGAGCGCCGCGTAGAGGGCAAACGCCGGATGGCAGACCACGTCGCCGTGTGCAGTGGCGATGCGGTACTCGCCGTCCAGCGCCAGGTGAGCAACGTCTCCGTCATAGCGGCCCGTTGCCGCATCGTAGGTCACCGCCCGTGCGGCGGCCGTGTCCCACGCAAGATAACGACGAGCGTGTCCATCCGCCGCCAGATCCCTCGCGGTCAACAGCCGCCCGGTGTCGGCACGCACCAGCAACGGACCGTTGCTCCAGGTGCGAATGAACGCGGCATCGTACCAGCCGCGCTCAATCATCAGGTTGGCGAGGCCGAGCGCGAGCGCGCCGTCCGTGCCGGGCCGCACGCGCAGCCACACATCCGCCTTGCCGGCGAGACCGGCGTGGCGCGGATCGATCACGATCAGCCGCATGCCGCGCTTCCTGGCGTCAACGGCGGCAGTCGCGTGTGTCAGCCGGGAAGAGCTGGGGTTGTAGCCCCAGAGAATCAGGCATCCGGTCCGGTCGATGTCCGGCATCGCGCCGCCGGCGCTGCCTGTTCCAACGCTCCCGACCCCATAGACGTAACGGGTGGCAAAGGCACGGCCCCAACCGCACACATCCAGGCTGGTCACGGCATTCGGGGTGCCGAAGGCGTTCATGAGCCGGCGGATGAAATCGCCGGAATCCTTGATCGCCGTCGTTGAAGGGGACGAGACGCTGAAGGCAACAGCGTGCGGTCCATGCTGGTCCCTGATTCGTCCCATCGCGGCGGCGGTGAGATCGAGCGCGGTGTCCCAGCTGATTCGTTCCCAACCCGGATCGGCATCACCCTTCGGGCGTGTGCGCCGCAGCGGATGCGTCAGCCGGTCTGAGTGATAGACGAGTTCCGGCGCCGCCCGCCCCTTCGCGCAGATCGCGCGCCCGGTGGGATGTGAGGGGTCGGGGTCAAGCCGTGTGAAGCGACCGTTTTCGACCGTGGCCACCGTGCCGCAGCGGGCGATGCACAGGCTGCAATAGCCGTGGATGTGTTCTACGCTCTCGGGAGCAGCCAGGGCACGCCTCCTCTGCGCATCCGCAATGTCAGCCGTCAGCCCATTCTGTATTGCTGCCGATTGTGCCGTCTAGCGCTACGGCGTGCTACCGTGCGGAGAGGGAAACCGTATGTCCTCTTCCACGCAAGTCTCATCCGAGGGCGCCTTCGGCGCGAAGGCGAGCCGGTGGCTGGCGGTGCTCCCGGCCGCATGCATGCTCGCCCTCCTGGCGCCGACCTCCGCTCGCAGCCAGGAATCGGGCAATTTGACGGGCCGCTGGGTCCTCAATCGCAACCAGAGCCAGGTCGACAAGCAAATCGGGTTCAATCCCGCGTGGCTGGTCGCCGGGACCCGCAGTGCCGGGCGTGAGTCGGGTGACGGCGAGGGCGGTGGACGAGGCCGTCGGGGATCAGGCGGTGGTCAGCAGGGCGGTTTCAACGTACCGCGCGAGAGCGCCGAAGACGCCCAGCGCATGCAGCAACTCTCAGCCGAAGCGCGGTTGCCGTCACCGCACCTCACCATCATCGACAGCCGCGGCACGGTGACCATCACTGATGCCGACGACGTGTCGCGGACCTTCCATACGGACGGGAAAGACGACTACCTGCAGATCCGCGGGCTTCCCGTCACCGCAGTCACGGTTCGCGACAGCGGCCCTGTGGTCGTCCGCTACAAGGTCGAACAGGGGCGCGAACTCCGCTACACCTACACGCGGGAAACCGGCGGCCCAAAGCTGACCGTAGACGTCCAGTTCGTCGAAGGCGGCCGCGTCGCCGATACTGTTCGGCGCGTCTACGATTTGATCGGACCAGACGACCCGTTCCCGACGCCCGCCAACACGTCGAAGACCGAGCCCGGAGCAGCCGGGGGAGTGCCCGGCATTCCTGCGCCGGCGGCGGCCTCCAATTCCGCGCCCCCGGAGCCATTCAACCAGCAGCCGGATGCCGAGCTCAAGGGACTGACGCGTCTGCGGGTCGTCATCGAAGGCCTCGGCGCCCAGGCGGCGTCCTGCGGGCTGACCGAGGCAGCGCTCGAAGCGGCCGTGACCGGCAAGTTGAAGAGCGCCGGCTTCACCGTGCTGACGAACACCGATGAGGACTCGTACGTCTACGTCAACGTGATCACCGGCAGCCTGTCGACTGGATCGTGCGTGTCTCGCTTCGACGTGACCGTCTATACCCACACGACCGCGCGGCTCTCCTATCAGCCGTCGCCGGTCCTGGTCCAGGTGTCGCTCCTGCACAGAGGCGGCATCACAGCCGGCGCCAGCGCCGGACACCCTGCCACCGTGATCAAGAGCGTCTCCGAGTATCTGGACGAGTTCATCGCCCGGATCAGGGCGGCCAACAAGTGATGGTCAAGAGAGTATCTCGGCAGAAGATCGCGGCTGATCCTGACCACTCGATTGCGTATGGCAATCTTGCGCAAAGCTATTTCCTCACCGGTAACTTCGTGGAAGCCGAGAAGACGCTTCAGGCGGCCTCCGAACGCAAGCTGGAAATCCCCCGTTTTCTCGTCATCCGATACAACATCGCGGCGCTGAAGGGTGACCAGGAAAAGATGCGGCGGGCGCGTTCATCTCGAATCGCTGAAGCAGCGCCTCGTCCAGCGTGGCGTGGAGCTGATCGCACCGCTCCGCACCGCGCCTTTCGAGCGCTTCTTCTTCCGCGATCCGGTGAACGGCTCCGTGTTCGAGGTGATTGACGCCGCCGCCGGTGGCTCAGGAGTTCTTGCCGAGCCACTTCGACCACCCGAGGAAGAATTCATGATTGTTGCCTCGGGCACGGGCGAAATCGAGTGCGGAGGCAGGATGACCGCGGTGGGACCGGGCGCAGTGATGTACTGCGCAGGCCAGGTGGCGCATGGCATCACCTACACGGGAAAGGTGCCGCTGACGTTCTAAGGCAGATCGTGTCCCGGCGAACTCCCGGGCGTGTGCAATTGTGAACGGTGTTCCGGCCCTCGCCACCGGTAAGCTGCCAAGATGTCTTCCGCTTCCTGCCTCGAATGCGCGGGTACCGATATCACAAGCCAGCAGTTTCTCAGCCGCCTTTAGCTCCATTGCAGTAACCGTTAGGAAGGATTAGCTCATGCGCACGACCCTCACTCGACTCCCGGCCGCCATCGTCGTTGCCGTTCTCGCCATGCCGGTTCTCATGACCGCTCAAACGGCGGAGCGCAGCCGGACCCAAGGCCTCAAGGAAACCGACCGCTTCGTCAAGGCCGGCGAGAGCACGACGCAGTCCATCACGACTGGAAAGATGCAGCTGCAGAAGACACTCGACGCCTATAACAGCCTGGTCACCCAGCCTTCGAAGGACATGAAAGGTGACTACAAGAAGCTGCTGAAGTCGTCGGACGCCATGAACGACAAGGTGGCCGAGGCGCGACAGAAGATCGATGCGATGCAGAAGGCTGGAGAGACTTATTTTGGCGGCCGCGCCGAGACGATCAAGGCCATCACGGATCCAGCGCTGCAGAGCCAGGCGCAGGAGCGACTGAAGGCGAACCAGAAGGAGCTTGCCGGCGTAATGGAGTCATTGCGTGACGCGGGAGCGGCCTTGGAGCCTTTCAGGAAGCAGCTCGCCGACCAGATTACCTTCCTCGGCAGCGATTTGACGCCGTCCGCCATGACGTCGCTCAAGCCGCAGGCGGAGAAGCTAAACGCACAGGGAGGCGAGGTCTTCTCGAAGACCGATTCGGCCCTCGCGACTGCGGATGCGTATTTCAAAGCTCTGCGCGCAACCCAGGCCTGACACAAGGGGAGAGCCGTCGAATCGGACGGCTTCCGCAAATATCCCCAGTTCGAGACGCGACCGCTGCTCGCGTTCCTTCAGGATCCCGATGAGCTCACAGTTGGCGAGTGCCCGCCTGATCGGCTTTCGCGCGAAGCTGACGGTTGAGCAGGGCCACGACCCCAAGCCATGCGCCCACGAGCACCAGGACCACGGCCGCAAACGCGGGCACGGCGAACGCCATTCGCTCGCCGATAAACACCAGGGCAGCCTGAAGCACGTCGCCCATCCTGACGAAGAACGAATCCACTGCCTGCTTCGCCTTGTACTTGGCCTCGCGGCTGGTTGGCAGCCACAACGCCTGCTTGGTGGTGTTGCCTAGCGAGTAGTCGAGGCTGTTGTCGGCTACTTTGAACATTCCCATTGTTCCAATCGAGGGCGCCCGCAGCATCATGAGGTAGCCGGCCAGCGCCACGAAGGGGTGGATGAACAGCGACTTGCCAACGCCAAGGAACTTGAAGACGCGTGACACCACGAACATCTGCAGCAGGAAGCCCACGAGGTTGACGGTGCTGAACAGCCGGCTGTAAGCCGCGCCGATGAAATGTTCCCGTGCCGCCGTCGCTGCCTCGCCGGGATGCGCGAGCTGCGCAGCCTCGACGACGTAGCGGCCGAACAGATATTCGCCCGTCGTGTTGACCACGTTGATGAGCACCGCCAGCAGCGCGATCAGCATCAGGTAGCGATCGGCAAAGATCATGGCGAAGCCGTTCCCCGCCGCCAGCGGCGTGTCGTCGGCGGGCTTGACCTTCCTGGTCGCATCCCGCTGGGTGACCCGGTTGACGAGGCGCGCCATGAGGGCACAGCCGATCAGAATGACCGCCGCGCCCACCATCAGCCGGCGTGGGCCCATCGACATCAGATAGCCGGCCCGAACCGACCCGACCCAGGCGCCCAGGCTGGCCCCCACGCCGATCAGTGGAAACAGCCGCTTCCCTTGTTCAGGGGTGTAGAGGTCGGCGGCAAACGCCCAGAACTGCGCGATCACCATCAGGTTGAAGATGCCCACCCACAGGAAATAGCCGATGCCGATGTGCAGGCCGGCGCTGAGCGCCAGCAGGAACAGGACGATGTTCGATACAAAGAACATCGTCACCCATTGCACGAGCTGCACGCGGTTCACGCGAGAGGCGAAGGCGCCGTAGGCCGGCACGAGAAACAGCAGCAGCACGGCCTGCCCGGCCGACGAGTAGCTCTTGACCGCTGCGCCCCCCTCGCTGAGGATGAAGACCTCGCGGGCGGTCTTGAGCTGGTAATAAGCGGCCAGGACCAGGAACATGACCAGCGTCATCAGCAGGACGCTGATCACCTCGTGCCTCCGAACGTCGGCAATCGGGGCCAGCAGGCGCTGGCCCAGGGTTTTGGGTCCCTGGGCCGTCAGGTCGGTCGTCATGACCCAGCGCTATCGTCGGGATCGTGATCTCTGAGCTCGAGCCGCGTGCCATTCGTGACGGCGTACGGTTCGACGAAGCAATCTGCGTTCTTGGCCACGGTCTCCTCTCACTTGATTTGCGGGGACGGAACAGTCGGCAGGCGCTCGAGTCCCACCAGCATCCAGCCGGTGGCGATCCTGCGGAAATAGACGTCAATCGGCTGGGCCCACGCCGGGGAAGATGGACTGACGGCGCTCAGCGCCACTTTGACGTAAGAACCAGGCGCACCTGGCAGTCCGGAAGGGGCTTCGATTCGATCGGAGCCGGCCGTCTGGCCGATAGGATTGGACGAGCCGGTGGCATTGTCGAAGGCGGACCAGACCGCCAGGTAGGAATCGGGCGGCTTCGCGAGCCCGCGTTCGACCGCCGCGTTCCCGAACGTGAGCAGCCCGGACGCGCTCAACGCCGGGTCGACGACGGGGTTGACGCTCGCGAGGTAGGCGCGTCCGATGGCATCACGCCGCTTGATCAGCACGTCGGCCAGGTACCGCTCGGCAACGGGGTCGCTCAGTTGCCCGGTCTTGACGATCGCGCGAATCTGATCGTCGGTGAACGCCATCACCCGTCGCGCCGCCCAGAACGCGTCGTCTGCACGCATTTCGACGTAGGCCGTGGTCGCCGTGTGTGGCTTCCACGTGGTCGGATCGAAGTGATCGCCCTCGAATCGGCCGATGGAGTCGTAGGTCGGGTACGACGCCGTCTGCCACGGGCTCAGGGCAAAGCCGAACGACAGGAGACGACGACGCGTGGTGTTGCCCTCGTAGAAGTACTCCCAGCCCTCGTCCCAGTCGTGGGGCCCATTGGCGCCGATCCCGAAGGTCGAGCCCACGTCCTGCAGATAGTGCTTCACCACCGAGCGGCCGTTCTCGGATACGAGTACATCCAGGGTGTTGCCAGCTTTCCAATCGGTGAGATTGGTCCAGGCGCCGAACACGCGGAGGGCGCGGAGTTCACGTCGGTGCTCATGGGGCACGATGTCGTTGGGATCGTCGGGGCGAGTACCCTCGTAACGGAACGGGCCCAGGATCTTCCCCGGCAGCAGGCGGGCGACCGCGGCTTCGTAGGTGCCGTCGGAGTTCCGGGCCGCGCGCTCGAGCACGGCATCGAGGTCGTCCTTCGTGAACGACGTCCTGACGCCCGAGGGGCGGCGGGCGGTGGCCTTCGGGTCAATCTCCAGCCGCGTCGGATCGATGCGCGTGAGGAACGTCTCGACCTGGTTGTATCCCAGTCCCCAGAACAGCCGGTTGGCGATCACGACTGCCGCGGTCGCCGCCTTGGGGTTGGAGGGCGGATCGAACGACACGAACCACGTCTCGCCGTTGGCGTCACGGGCGGTGAAACCCGGCGCGTATCCCGACGCCTTCTCGCGGATGATCACCCACTTCGCCGGAGCCGGCGGGGGCCCGGCATTGGGGCCGCGCAGGAGCTGTTCGAGCGGCACCACGCTCACGGCACGATTGGTAAACCAGCTCGAATCGGGGACCTCGTCGATGGTGTTGACATTCTGCGCGCGGGTGTTCGACGGCGTACGTCGAGCGGTCACGAAGAGATTGACGGTGAGGTCGTAGAACAGTCCGACCTCCCACGGTTCGGTTTTCGACGCATCCTCCGTGTCCGAGTCCTGAGCAATCGGGTCGTCGTCGTAGAACCGGCGGCCCTGAGTCGTCACGGTGGCAACCGGGATGGCGGCCAGCAGGAGACCGAGGATCGCAAGGAGCGGGGCAGTGTGGCGTATGCGCATCAGATCCTTAGAACGCGGCTTTCGACGAGAACACGAGAGCGAGACCCTCGTTGCTCTTCGCCAACTCGATGCGCAGCGGTGTCGCCGCGGGTCCGTGCAGCCGGAAGCCGAGACCGTAGTCGCTCTTGAGTCCCTCGAAGCTGAAGTCGGCCAGGCGCGGCATCACCTTTCCGGTGTCGTAGAACACCGCCATGTCGAGAAAGCGGTTCGCCAGCACCCGCCATTCCGCCTGCAGCAGCAGACTGTGGTTGTCGCGGAAGCGCCAGCTCGCGAACCCGCGAAGCGTCGAGCCGCCGCCGAGCGCCGGAAGCATGAAGAAGGGGATGTGTTCGTCGTCCCCGGTAAAGGTCGTTTCCGCGCGACCGTGGAACGACAACACCCAGGCATCCCGCAGCAGCGGGAGGTGCTGAATCAGGTCGTAGTCGACCCGGCGAAAGCCGAATGCGCTGTCGTGGGCCGCGAAGTCGTGGACCGCGACGCCGTAGCTGCCGCCGCGGCGAGAGTAGCCGGGCGACGTCCGCCAGTCGAGCGCCGCCGATCCTTCCGCATGCAGGTAGGTCGGCTGTGAACCAAGGCCGGGGAGCGTCTCCGGCGTGTAGACCTCTTCGACCGATTGAACCGTTCCACTTCCCGGCCCCTGATCCCATTGCGAGTATTCGAGACCGCCGCCGACGACGAACAGGCGGCGGGTCGGCCAGACCTCGATCCTCGCCGAGACGTACGGCTGCGTGAAGCTGTAGTTCGCGCGGTCGTCCTTCGACGTTTGCGTCGTCCCGATTCCGTAGAAACCGACCTGGGTCGCTTCGCGCCAGCCGCCGATCACCGACAACCGTCCTCGCCGGTTGAACAGCCGCGGCGCCAGGAACTCGGCCTCGACTCGCTTGTAGCCGGAGAACGTCATGCTGCCGCGCAGGTCGACCGTGTTGTACGGGCTGACGAATCGCCGGTAGCCGGCGCCAAGCGTAAAACCGCCGCCGGCGTACGCGCTTTCGAAGAACGGGTGCCAGCGCAGTCCGCCGGCGAGGAGCAGCGTCTCGGCCCGATCGAGCCACAGTTCGGCCTTGTTGGGCCCATAGACGCGGACGGTTTTGGCTTTTTCCGCCTTCGCCCGGGCGAGAGCGGCCGCTCGCGTGTCAGCGTCCCCGCTCGACGGCTGCGCCTGTGCCGGCGTCCCGGCCAGCGTGGTCCCCATCAGCAGGACCACCGGAAACCACGACCGCATTTTTCGATTTCTCAAGTTGCCAGCATCCGTCCTCCTGACCCCGATCACCGAGACCGGGGAGACCATAGGTGCCATCTTTCACGGCCACGCCTGCCCGCACATCGAAGCAGGTCGGCGCGGCACGAAGTCTAGGGAGACGCGTGAGAGCCTCCGGGATTTCGTATGTCCTCCGGGATCGTGGCGACGTCAGTGGCCGCGGCAATCACCGCGCGCCGTGGCATTCGTGGGAGGGGAGCAGAAATCGGGGCACACGCTCAGCAATCCGCGGATTGGCATCAAGTCGAACGGAATGCCAGCATGGGTTGTGCCGGTTCACCGGAGGTGCGCAGACGCCAACGCAGGCGCCCGGGGCAACCCGAGGCGTCTACAGCGCCACCTCGCAGATCTACGGCGACAAGCGCGCGGGATTCAGCAACAGCTCCGAATATCTGGTCGGGATGAATTTCTACTCAATGAACACGCGCAATCTCGACTGAACGTTCACGTCATGGACGTGAACCGATCACCAGTCAGCAGCTCGTTCGGTACTACATCGGAGGCCAGAAGGCACCACCTTCGCGACAACGTTCTCAGTGTTTTTTAGTGAACGTCACAACCAGACCGCTGCGAAAGCCCGCGCGATGCGCGAACTTTTACCGGCGAGGTCCGGTTTCATCAGGTGCATGCGCCTGTTAGCCGGTGCTTGAATTGTCTACCAGACGCCAGGAATAAGACGCTTCGTTCGCGCCGAGTAAGCCGCGTATTCGTCGCCAAACTCCTCTAACATCATCCGCTCCTCCGCGCGGACACGACACGCGACGAGAATCGCGAACGCGATCAGGTTCGCCGGACCTGCCACCCAATTCGGGATGACGAGCGCCTGGCCGACGGAATACAGCGCGAGTGCCAAATACATCGGGTGGCGGATCCGTCGATAAACGCCGTGCGTAATGAGTTGATGCTGTTCCCGTACCTCCAGGGTGATCGACCAATTCGTGCCAAGGTCAGCGTGCGAGCGGTAGAAGAGCCAGAGGCCGATGACCAAGCACGTCACACCGCCGACGAGCGGGCCGTTCCTCAGCGGGTACTCAGCGAACGAGAACGCCGGCGATACGACCCAGATCAGAGGGACGAAGAATCCCACCCAGGCCAGAACCAAGAGCCCGGTCTCCAGCGGCGTTTTCCGGCTCGCGGCGACCTTGACACTTCGACTCCGGCGGCCGTGCGGCGCGCGAATGACGACCATCACCAGCGTAGCTGCGAGCACCAGCGCCTTCGCGACCCATGGATTCATGGCTGAGCACC